>Ga0207142_1012_pt1 | contig 39608 bp, 39 predicted proteins | sample Alteio_BWMinHeat_2_FD_153561 | JGI IMG/M metagenome (GOLD analysis project Ga0207142, IMG submission 153561) | Enriched cells from forest soil in Barre Woods Harvard Forest LTER site, Petersham, Massachusetts, United States -... | ecosystem: Environmental > Terrestrial > Soil > Temperate forest >... | reverse complement strand
AGGGCACTGTTGCCAACGTTATCATCGCTATCTTTTCCATCGGCAACCAAAACATTGGCCCAATTTTTTTTAGCATCCAGGTTTTCAATTATGCCTTCGGCTATGGTAATAGCGGTGCCGCTTGGCGAATCGAGTTTTTGGGTGTGATGTATTTCTTCCACCTGTACCTCGTAATATGGATAATTATTCATTAGCCGGGCCAGTATTTTATTTACGTGGAAGAAGATGTTTACGCCTACACTAAAGTTAGTGGCGTACAGCAGGCTGTGATTACCGTCTTCGCATTGCTGTTTTATTTCGTCAAATTTATCATACCAACCGGTTGTGCCTACTACTACGGGTATGCCCGCCTCAAAGCATGCATTAATATTTGATATTACCGATGATGGCGTAGTAAACTCAATAGCTACATCGGCCTGCTTCAGGTTTTCAGGCGTAAGCTCATGCAGGTTATCGAAATCAATTTTTAAAACAATCTCGTGTTTACGGTCGGTAGCTATCTTTTCGATTATCTTACCCATTTTTCCGTAACCTAATAATGCTATCTTCATCAGTGTATTATTTTTTTGTGGCGATAAAACAAATAATTATTGGAGCGTAAAGGTAAGTTTTATACACGGAATAATTGAGCCATTTTCACATTGCGCGCAATACATGAGCTTAAAAATTAATGTGTTGGGCGGGTGCTGTTATTAAAAGGACATGGTAAGCTTTATGCCCGGGATGTAGGAACCGCTGTATAAAGCATAAACAGACTGCTGCTGGTTAATTATAGCAGGTTCTATCCTGAATGAGAAATCTGTATCCATGGTATAAGAATGCTGGAATTTGGCATCGATATAAGCATCAACCATTTGAATGCCCCATGCGCCTAAAAAGCCCATGATGCTCAGGTCACGATCTCGTCGGTAGCTGTCAACCAGGTCATATACGGTTTGCTGCGGCACGTTATAGGTAAGATAAGTTTGATAAAGCGCGGCTTGTGGCAGATTGGCATTCCAGGGCGTACCATGCTCATAGTATTTTGCCACTACAAGGTTTGGCGCGTAATAGCGTTGGTTAAAAGCAATGGCATCGGCCAGAAGGCCAAGGCCTGCGTAAATTATGGGTACTTTCCACCATTGATGGTTATATATCTGGCCCCAGCCGGGTATCATTAACGAATGCATGACCGCCTTGTGCGGGCTGTGGGTGCTATCGGGATGATATATCTTATCGTCGTGCGTTACTTTTGGGGCAAAACGCTTGGAAGTAACAGAGTCCGACCGTTGATTAATGCTGTCCCTTGGGGTAGGTTTTGCATTAAGCACCGGGCCCTGCGCCCTGGCCGAAAAGGCAAGGCCGGTTACCAGGAAAACTACGAGCAGGTATTTACACATTTTTACCAATCCAACATTTCAAGGATGCGGCCAAGGTCATCCTCCGATAAAAATGGTATTTCAATTGTACCATTTCCCTTGCCGCTAACTTTAAGTTTAACCCTTGTACTAAACTTTGATGCCAGGTCATCCTCTATCTTTTGTAAATGATAAGCGATAGGCTCCGGCTGTTTACCTTCTTTTTTAACCGGTAGCTTTTGCATGTCGCGTACCAGTTCTTCAACCTTACGAACGGATAAACCTTCCTTTATAATATGCTGATGGATAAATAATTGTTTGGCGGGGTCCTCAATACCTATCAACGCGCGGGCATGGCCCATGCTCAAAGCCCCGTCGCGGATGGATGCCTGTATGGTTGGCGGCAGCTTTAACAGGCGCAGGTAATTGGTAACGGTCGATCGGTTTTTGCTTACACGTTCGCCCAATTGCTCCTGTTTAAGGTTGCACTCCTCTATCATCCGCTGAAAGCTGAGGGCTACTTCAATGGCGTTAAGGTTTTCACGCTGTATGTTTTCAATAAGCGCCATTTCCAGCATTTGCTGGTCATTGGCGGTACGTACATAAGCTGGTATTTGTGTTAAACCGGCCAGTTTCGAGGCACGCAAACGGCGCTCGCCCGATATAAGCTGGTAGCTATGTGCATTAACTCGCCTAACGGTTATGGGTTGTATAAGGCCCTGTAATTTTATTGATTCGGACAGTTCCTGTAATGCCTGTTCATCAAAATCAGTGCGCGGCTGAAAAGGGTTAACCTCAATTTCGGCTATCTTTATCTCGTTAACCGAACCCATATCATTTACCTCGGGCGATGAACCTACAGCTCTGCCTTTATCGGGCATAACATTTACAGAATCATTAAGCAAGGCGCTTAACCCTTTTCCCAGGGCATTTCGTTTTTCTGCACTCATTTGTTAAGCTGTTTCGGTGGTTGCCGCGGTTTGGTCCTCAACCAATCCGTTTTTGCGTATAATTTCGCGGGCAAGGTTCAAATAATTTATAGCGCCTTTGCAGGTAGCATCGTGCATTATTACCGATATGCCAAAGCTCGGGGCTTCGCTTAAACGTGTATTGCGCTGGATGATGGTATCAAAAACCATGTCTTCAAAATGGTTGCGCACTTCTTCAACCACCTGGTTGCTCAGGCGCAGGCGCACATCATACATGGTTAATAAAATACCTTCTACCTTCAAAGCGGTATTCAAACGGTTCTGTACAATTTTTATGGTGTTGAGCAATTTGCCTAACCCTTCCAACGCGAAGTATTCGCACTGCACGGGGATAATTACCGAATCAGCAGCGGTTAATGAGTTAATGGTGATCAAACCTAATGATGGTGAGCAATCGATGATGATAAAATCATACTCGTGGCGAAGACCATCAAGCACTTCCTTCATTTTAAACTCGCGGTTCTCCAGGTTTATCATCTCTATTTCGGCACCCACCAGGTCGATATGTGCAGGCAGCAGATCAAGGTTTGGGGTATCGGTGTGTTGTATGGCCTCGTGCGGGTCGATATTATTAATGATGCACTCGTAAATACTGTTTTTAATATTGCGCGGATCGAACCCTATGCCCGATGTTGAATTGGCCTGCGGATCGGCATCAACCAATAATGTCCTATATTCTAAAACGGCTAAACTTGCTGCCAGGTTAATGGATGATGTAGTTTTCCCTACGCCGCCTTTTTGGTTGGCTAAAGCAATAATTTTACTCATTGTGTATATTAAATTTTTATTATTGAGTTTTATAACAAACGGCAATTAGAAACATAAATTTCTAACTTCGCTAAGTTTGTACCCGGTGCTAAAATACAAAGTTAATAATTGCTTGCATTTTGTACTATGGGTTAAGGGGCTAAGGAAGGTAATTTTACTCACATTTTTTGGGTACTTACACACAATATCCGGCTTAAAAAGTTAATATGCACGGGTTTACATTGAACAGACTTACGCCGTTTAAAAACTTCCTAAGTCACATAATATTTTCAATAACTATAAATTAAATGATCACCATCATATCATCAACCAACAGGCCCGGCAGCACTACGTTTAAAGTGGCCAGATACTACCAGCAAAGGCTAAGCGAAAAAGGTGTAGAAGCGGGCCTGCTATCGCTCATAGATCTGCCGCCCGACCTGATGGTGACCGCGCTGCTTAAAGGACGTAGCCCGTCGTTTGAGCCTATACAGCAAATCATCACCCAAACCGATAAATTCATCTTCATCATCCCCGAATACAATGGCAGTTACCCCGGCGTTTTGAAGGTAATGATAGATGCCTGCGCATTCCCCGAAAGTTTTTATGAAAAAAAGGCTGCGTTGGTGGGTGTATCGGCGGGTAAATATGGCAACATACGTGGTGTGGATCATTTTACAGGCGTGTGCCATTATTTAAACTTGCACGTAATGCCGTTAAAGCTCCACATCGCGAATATTAAACAAGAACTGGACGAAAACGGCAGGCTTTTTAAAGAGGATACCCTGAAGTTTACTGATGAACAGATAGATAAATTTATTTTATTCTGATTACGTCGGTTAGCTGTCAAACCTAAGCCAATAGTGCCTATATTTGACTATATGAACCCCGTAACCGTTGCCACCCTTAAAGCATTTGAAGCCTTGCAAAATGTTCCTGATGAACAGTTACAATGGCTTATTGACCATAGCGAGAACCGCCTGATACCCGATGGCGAGCTATTTACCAGCCCCGGCGGCCCTATGGCTGGCCCGCATTTTATAATTGACGGCCAAATGCGGGCATTTTTTACACAAAACGGCAGCAAACGCGAGCTAAGTACTTTTGGAACAGGCGAAATAACCGGGTATCTTCCTTATTCGCGGGGCACCGTTGCAAAGGTTTATATCAAAGCGCTGGGTGATGTGCAGGTACTTTCATACCCAACGGATAAAGTAAGGCTGATGATCGAAACCCAGTTCGAGCTTACCCAGGCGCTGGTACATGAAATGAGCGACCGCGTGCGCAACTTTACCACAATGCAGCAGCAGAATGAAAAAATGATGGCATTGGGCAAACTGTCGGCGGGATTGGCGCATGAGCTGAACAACCCGGCATCGGCCATTGTGCGCGATTCGGTTTCCTTGCGCGAACACTTAAAAATGCAGCCCGAAGCCTTTAAACAAGTAATGACCGTCCAAATGGATGCCGCGCAGGTTGACGGTTTGCAGGCAGAATTATTTAAGGTACTTTCTGAAAAAGAAAGGCCCGTTTTAAGTTTAAAAGAAAAATCAAAACGCGAAGACGAGCTTACCGACTGGCTGGATGAACATGGTGTGGAAGACAACTACGAGATAGCTGAAAATTTTGTCGATTTTAATTTTGATGTTGAAAGCCTTGAACGCTTTAGTACGCATGTCCCCGATGCTTATTTAGGGCCGGTTTTTAACTGGATAAGCGACTTGTTGGTTACGGAAAGGATGGTGGAAGATATACAGGAATCGGCGCGGCGGATTGCCGAATTGGTTAGCTCAGTTAAAACCTTTACCCATATGGACCGCGGTATGGATAAGCAATATGCCGACATCCACGTTGGGATACGCAATACGCTTACCATGTTAGGCTATAAACTAAAAAAAGGCAACATTACCCTGGTTGAAGAATTCGACAATACATTACCGCCCGTAAAAGCCATGATAGGCGAATTGAACCAGGTGTGGACAAACCTGATTGACAACGCGCTTGATGCCATGGAGCCCAACGGCAAAGGCACTTTAACCATAAAAACACATAAAGACGGTGAATTTGTACAGGTTTGCATTATGGATGATGGCCCCGGTATCCCTGCTGATATTGTAACGCAGATATTCGACCCGTTTTTTACTACCAAGGAAATGGGCAAAGGAACAGGGATGGGCCTTGAAGTAGTACAGCGCATTGTAAAACAGCACAACGGATCGATAAAAGTAAAATCGGTACCACAGCGTACAGAGTTTGAAGTTTGCTTTCCCATCGATGGCTAAAAAAGAAATTTATCACATTAACTAAACAGCACACAACCCATGGAACGCCCGATAATTTTTTTGATAGATGATGACCCCCAGGTTTTACGCGCCATAACCCGCGATATTAAAACCAAATTTGGTAAAGAATATAAAATTTTAAGCACCACCTCGGCAAACGAAGCACTGGAAACTTTTACCGACCTGAAAAACAGCTCCGATGTAATTGCCATGTTCATCAGCGACCAGCGCATGCCCGAAATGGAAGGCGTGCAGCTATTGGAGAAAGCCATTAAAGTATTCCCGAAAGCAAAAAGGGTATTGCTTACCGCTTATTCTGATACCGATGCCGCTATAAAAGCCATTAACGATGTACAGCTCGATTATTACCTGATGAAACCATGGGACCCGCCCGAGGAAAAACTATACCCGGTTATAAACGATCTGCTTGAAGACTGGCAAAGCGATTATATCCCCGACTTTAAAGGGATAAAGGTTGTGGGCTACCAGTTCTCGCCGCAATCGCATTTGGTTAAGGATTACTTGGCCAGTAACCTTGTGCCTTATAAATGGTTCGATATAGAAAAGAACCCGGAAGCACAGGATATTATCAACCTAAATAAAATAGCTACCGAGCAATTGCCATTAGTGGTTTTTGACGATGGCGCCCTATTAACGCAACCCACCATACGCGCAATAGCAGAAAAAATTGGAGCCAACCCGCAAATCACCAATGATATTTATGATGTGGTGATCATAGGCGCAGGCCCGGCAGGCTTGGCGGCGGCAGTATACGGTGCATCAGAAGGATTAAAAACTTTGCTAATAGAACGTAAGGCCCCCGGCGGCCAGGCAGGTACCAGTTCGAGGATAGAGAACTACCTGGGCTTCCCGGCTGGCTTAAGCGGCGCCGATCTTACCCGGCGCGCCATTAGCCAGGCCATGCGTTTAGGCGCGGAATTCTTATCGCCGCAGGCCGTAAACGACATCAAACAAAAGGATGGCTATAAAACCATTATACTGGATGATGGCCCCGAGATCATCAGCCGCACCGTAGTTATAACCACCGGCGTTGATTATCGCAAGCTGGAAACCAAAGGCGTTGAAAACTTTACCGGAGCGGGCATTTATTACGGCGCGGCAACCACCGAAGCATCGGCTTGTAAAGATAAAGAGGTATATGTTATCGGCGGTGGGAACTCGGCGGGGCAGGCGGCGGTTTATCTTTCGAAATTCGCTAAGAATGTTTACATCGTTATCCGCAAGGATAGCCTGAGCTATACCATGTCGGCCTATTTGATACAGCAAATTGATAACATCCCTAACATCACCGTTTTGCCTGACACCGAAATTATTGAAGCTATGGGAGATAATTCGCTGGAACAGCTGACCCTACTGAATGTAAAAACCAAGGAAACGGCAACCAAAGAAGCATCTGGCCTGTATATTTTCATAGGGGCAAAACCTTATACCGACTGGATAAAACTCGATATTTTGCGCGATAACAAGGGATTTATTGAAACCGGGCGGGATTTGCGTATACGCGATGAATTTGGGAAGATATGGAAAAGCACCCGTGACCCGTTTTTACTGGAAACCAGTTGCCCCGGTATTTTTGCCGCAGGTGATGTACGGTCGGGCGCTATGAACAGGGTGGCATCAGCCGTAGGCGAAGGCTCAATGGCTATAAGCTTTGTGCATAAGTATTTGGCAGAGGTTTAAGTGTAATTATAATCCCCCGCCGCTTACCCATTTAGCTATAACAAATGCTGCTGCGGCTGCGAGGGCGCCGATAAACAGCACCTTGAATGCACCACTTACAGCAGGTTGGCCGGTTACCCTGCTTTTAAAATACCCGAATACAAACAGGCAAACCAAAGTAATGGCACATGAATAATAAAGTGCTGTTTGTGAGTTGGCCACAAAAAAATAAGGCGAAAGAGGAATGATTCCTCCTACTATGTACGACAGGCCAATAGTGACAGCGCTTTGGGTGGCACGATTGGCCTGTGGTTTTTCAAGGCCCAGTTCATAACGCATCATAAAGTCGACCCATTTATCGGTATCCTTGGCCATTTCATCGGCTACTTCTTTTTGCAGTTTCAGAGGCAGGCCAAAATCGGCAAACACTTCCATTACTTCCTGTTTCTCCTGGTCAGGGACGCGTTCAACTTCATCATATTCGCGCTTTAGTTCCGAGGCATAATGGTCGGCTTCGGTGCGTCCGGCTAAAAAACCACCCAGGCCCATTGCTATCGAACCGGCAACAATTTCGGCAATGCCGGCCGTTACCACAATGCCTGATTTTGCAACAGCGCCGCTTAAGCCCGCCGCCAGTGCGAACGGAACTGTTAAACCGTCGCTCATGCCTATTACAATATCGCGGATGGTATCAGAGCTTTTTAAATGATGTTCGTGGTGCATGGTTAAATGTACACGCTTAAACGGTGTACATATCAATAAAAAAGCAATTTGTTATTAGTCTTAATTATATTTTATATTTTCGGCGCATCTAAATTTATATCATAGTGAAATACCCTCTTTTATTCGTACTAATTTTATTAAGCGCTGCATTTGCATCGGCCCAAAAAAATTATAAACCAGGTTACGTAGTTATGCTTAACGGCGATACTGTAAAAGGCCGGGTGTTATACAAAAAAGAAGGAAAGGATTTTAAGTTTGTTTACATGATTAAACCTGGTGCTGCCGAACCGGAGCAATTCCCGGCAGGCCAAACGGCCGGATTTGGTGTGTATGGTGTTGCAAGCTACCAATCATTTGCTGTAAGGATAAGCCAGGACACGCCACTTGATATGCGTTTTACCTTTGGAGAAGACACAACCACTGTAGTTGATAAAGTATTTTTGAGAAGATTAATTTCCGGGCCAAATATTACCTTGTATAGTTATATTGATGAGATAAAACAACGGTTTTTTATAAGCGAGAAAAACGGGGTGCCCCTTGAACTGGAGTATCATGAATATGTGGATGCCATAAACCAGCTAAACCCGGTAACAGATACACGCTATAAAATACAATTACAGAAATTGCGTGCCATATACCAGTCCGGCGATAAAGCACTTATAAACCAGATACAGGAAGCGGATTACGATATATTACACCTTGCAAAAATTGCAGCAAGGCTTAATAAATATTAAATCGACCGCGAATTAATTTAAAAACCAACTTTCACAATGAAAAAGCTATACAACTTGTTATTCCTGCTGCTATTGCTCCCCGTGTTTACTTATGCGCAAATTGATGCCGCTGATACTATTGAGAAATTGCCGGCTACAGGCACTGCATTTTTTGTTGGTGCAGGCATAGTGAGTTCAAAAGTAAGTTACTCCGGCAATGATGAATTGAATGGGGTCGGGACATCAGGCAATCTTTCGCCGCAAATAAATGCCGGAGCCGACTTTTATTTTGACAAATACTCAAAGGCCCTGATCTTCAGGGTTGCATTAAGCTACAATTTCGGAAGCAAAGCAACACTTGCAACCACTTATAGTGGGGATGCCACTAATGAAACAAACTTAATACAGTCAACAGAGGTGCTAAAGTTTACACAATCTACAGCTTCAATTACGCCGCAATTGATATGGAATTTTTATAACAGCAAAAAACTCAAGATATATATTGATGCAGGCTTTGGTGTGTATGCTGATATGTTTAGTAATAAAAATTATACTGTAACTACACATTACACAACCAGCGGCACAACCACCACTTCGCCACGTGTTTTCCCGACGCTGCACTCGGTGGTATACACTGTTCCGGTTGAGGCAGGTATTATGCTTTCAAAAAATATCAACATTTATGCAGGATATATACCTAAAACATCGTTAAATTCAGATATAGGTTATAGTATAGGCAATACACGTTACCAGGCGGGCATAAACTATATGTTCAATATAAAATAACTTACCTGATTATCACCACCCAGCCCGTCATCAAGGGGGTTTTGTTTTTAAGGTCGAGAACGTAATAGTATGTACCCGATGATACATACTCGCCGTTATACTTTCCGTCCCAGGGCTTACTGTAGCCAATATCATGGTAAACCAGCTGCCCGTAGCGGTTATAAACATTCATTATGCTTTGCGGGTAAGTGATAAGGGCATCAATATTCCACAGATCGTTAATCCCATCGCCATTAGGTGTAAATGAATTGGGGATGGTTATTTTCTTATAAACCTTTACAAAAACTTTATCGCTGGCCGTGCCGCAATTTTGGGATGATGTTGCAGTAAGGGTATAAGTAATATCATCAGTAGGGCTGGCAATGGGGGTTAATATAGTAGGATCGGACAGACCGGTGGTAGGCGTCCACGAAAAAACATCGGCGTTTGTTGCGGTAGCTGTTAATTTTACCGATTGCCCTTCAAAAATAACTTTATCGGAGCCCGCATTTACAACGGGTTTTGGCAGCACATTTATAGCGACGGTTTTGGTATTGGTACATGAATTTACATCAGTAGTAGTTACCGTGTAAACTGTATTTTCAGTTGGCGAAGCAACCGGATCGGGCAAAGTTGGATCCGACAGGCTTTCGGCCGGCGTCCAGCTGTAAGCAATGCCCCCGGTTGCATGGAGCCTTGTACTGGTACCGGCGCAAATGGTGTAATCGTCGGCAGAGATATTGATGTTGGGTGTCCCATTTATTTTTACCTGTACCGGGTTTGATGGCGGCGATGGACAATTATTTTCATTATAAGCCACAACCGAATACGTTCCTCCATCCGAAGGGCTGGCAGCAGGAATTATCAAAGGGTTATCGGTGCTTGTGATCCTGTCGGGTTTGGTCCATACATAGGTTACGCCACCTGTTGCCGAAAGTGTAAAAGGCTGGCCCTGGCATACTGCAGCCGGTGCGGTAATAACTGGGGGCACTAATATTTTGGGGTAAACATTTACCGTAAGCGGCGGTGAATAAATCCGGCATTTTTCGGAACTGATATTCGCTCCTTCGGCAACACCTATGCGGTATTGATAGGTGCCGATGGCTGCTGTAAAACTCTCGGGCCAATTGGCCGATGTAGCGCCGGGAATATCTGTCCAGGTTCCGTTGTTATTATTTTGTTGCCACTGGAAAGCCGGGGCGGTATATGAATTTGCAGGAATGGATGATACCAGTGTAAATGAAACAGGGTCGCCGTTACATGCTTGTACCGGTGTTGTAACGCCTACACTGTTGAAACCCGCAGAGATGGCCGGCCCATAAGCACGGAAAGTAATATCATCCAAAACAAGGTCGTTACCATTACCACCATTCGCATCATTGGTCATAGTAACTACCACGTTAGTAACACCGGCGGGCAGCGCGAATGCCGGTGTGGCGTAAAGCTGCCAGGGCGACTGGCTGGGATCATTTGGCAAAATATCGGGTGTGGTGTACTGTTCAAGCTGCTTACCCTCAGGTGTTGAAATAACAAATGTTATCCTGGGGTTGATTGTGCCCGCGCTTATGGATTGTTTAATGAGGTTACATATATAAACGGAAAACTGGTAAGTTGTTTCAGGGCACAAAGCGCCTGTAGGTACGGTGTACGTAAAAAAAACGTTCGGCGGCGTGCCCGGCGGATTAATGGTAGCGTTTATCCACATCATATAACCGTTGGGGTTACCGGTATGGTCATGCAAAAGATTTTGCCAGGTATCCAGGTGGCAATTGTTGGTGTTATCAATGCTGCTTACAATGCTATAGTAGCCATCATCGGGGCAACCGTTAGTATAGGTCATATTAGTTTTAGCCCCCAAAGCCGGCCCCGGGCTTGGCCCTGAACCAAAATCTTCGGTATATATTGGGTCGCCAAGGCTGCCTTGCGCAGCAGCAGTAAACGACACGGCCATCAACATCACCGTTAAAAACATTAAATATATTGGCCGCATTAACTAACCTGGTTTACAATAGCTTTCCAAAAATATAATAATAAACCGATGATACACCAAAACAGCATTGCGTAACGTATTTTTTGCAGAACTGATAACAATAGAATAACTAAAAGAACTATTTAGAACAGTATTTTACCTGTAAAATGAGGGTAATAATATTCCCCCGCAACTTATTGTAATAAAACAAATCGTATTTTTACTTTACCTGATTGATGGCCTGTGAAAAAACTTTACTTAAGTTTATTTTTTGTTTTTGCCTTCAGCACGATTTTGTTTGCCCAAAATCGGGCCGACTCAGTGAAAAGAGACAGCACCAGGCGGTTGAACGAAGTAATTGTAAGGGGCTATTTATCCGATCAGCCGGTGCTGGCTGTACCTGCATCGGTTGGCGTACTGGGTCCCGACCAGTTAAAATTACAACCTGACAATTCATTGGTTTCAGCCATGAATACCGTGCCGGGGGTGCGGATGGAAGAGCGTTCGCCGGGGAGCTACCGTTTATCCATTCGTGGCAGTTTGTTGCGGTCGCCGTTCGGAATACGGGATGTAAAAATATATTACGATGAACTGCCTTTAACCGATGCGGGAGGTAACACCTACCTCAATGCCATTGATTTTAACAGTGTGCAGGGCGTTGAAGTGCTGAAAGGCCCCGACGGCAGCTTGTTTGGCGCCAACTCGGGCGGGGTGGTCTTGATCAGCCCGGTAAGTCGCTATGCCGATAGCAGCTTTGTATCGGCGGGGATTGATGGTGGGTCATATTCACTGGTGCATGAAAATTTGGCTTATCAGAATCATACCGCCAATAACCAGTTTAATTTTAACCAGGCTTATGAAACCTATGGCGGATACCGGCAAAACAGCAGCATGTACCGTAATTATTTCCAGGCGACCGACAGGTACACCTATGCTAAAAACGATGAGCTGAAGGCATTGGTGTTTTATTCGAACCTGTTTTATAAAACGCCCGGCGGCTTAACTTTAGCACAGGAAGAAGCCGATCCGCAGGACGCGAGGCTGCCCACGCCCTATGTGCCGGGCGCCATTGAACAAAAAATTGCTATCGGCACAAAAATGTGGTTTGGCGGCCTGGTTAACGAGGTACATATAACCGATAATATCCGCAATGTGCTGGCTGTTTATGGTAGCTATGTTAACTTTTATAACCCGTTTATCACCAATTATGAGCAGCGCTATGAGGCAACCTACGGCATGCGCACTTATTTCGAATTTACAGGCGATAAAACCAAAAGCTACTTTTGGAAAGCCGATGTGGGATTGGAATGGCAGCAAACCGATGCCGATATAAACAACTATGGCAACGTAATGGGTGCGCGGGATACCGCGCAAACACTGGATAAGATAAACACCAACCAGCATTTTATTTTTGGTAGGTATAGTGCCGATTTGCTTAAACATCTGCACGTTGAGGGCGCTTTGAGTTTGAATTATTATGATTACAAATTCAGGAACGTGTACCCGAATAATGAGGCCGGGTTTACCAACCGCCCGTTTAGCATGGAATTGATGCCGAGGCTGGCTCTATCATATCAAATAACGAATGATTTTGCATGGCGGGCATCGGTTAGCAGGGGATATTCCACACCTACTACCGCCGAAATAAGGCCGACCGACAATGTGATCAACACTAACCTGCAGGCCGAATATGGTTGGAACTATGAAACCGGGTTTAGGCTTCGGAACGAAGATGAGAGCATGTACCTGGATGTATCGGGTTTTTTATATAAAATACAGCATGCTATAATATTGCATATTAACCCTGATGAAACTGAAACCTATTTAAACTCGGGAGGCACTAACCAGCCGGGCTTTGAATTGTATTTTACGGATTGGCTGGTTGGACAGAATACATCATCATTCATCAGGGGGTTACAGTTTAATGAATCGGCTACTATTGATAAGTTTACATTCAGCGATACGCATAACCAGCTTACGGGTGTGCCGCAACAAGTGTATGTTACCAGCGTACAGGTAAAATTACCGCAGCAGATATATTTTTATGTTGAACACAATTACACCGCCCGCATACCGCTGAACGATGCCAACAGTGTTTTTGCGCCGAATTATAATTTGTTGTCCGCTAAAGCCGGATGGCAGCATTTATTTGTAAAAACCAGGCTCGAACTGTATGGCGGGGTAGATAATATTTTGAATGAGAAATATAGCTTGGGCGATGATCTGAACGCGGTTGGCAACAGGTATTATAACCCGGCACCGTTAAGGAATTATTTTGTGGGGTTGAAGGTGACGATATAGTTTGAGAACCTGTCATGCCGAACTTGTTTCGGCATCTCACACGCTTAGTATGCACACCATGTTGGCAACCTTTCTAATGGGGTGCTGAAACAAGTTCAGCATGACGACTTTCTTTTTTGCGTTATGGATTGGAATGGATACCGGCCATGTGATTAAGGCCTGCAGGCGTATGAATGGAAAGCCCGGGCCGTAGGGTAACGCCCAAGTTACTTGCTTGGTTATAGACCCCTCGCTGCCACTACACAACCCAACTGCACCCCCTCCCAATGGAGGGAATTAAGCTGCATTTATTATATTTTTAGCTTGGATAGCAATAAGCGTATCTCACGACAAAAATACGCTTATTGCTTTGGTGTTACTGGTTCTGAAACGTTGCTGCCGCGGCCTTTATTATCAAAAGCGCGGAATTTTACATTGTTTCCGGTCACTGTAACGGCATCGTTATATACCTTGCTTTTTGCATCGGGTTCCTTGCCATCAGTGGTATAACGGATGGTAAAACCGGGGAACTGCATGTTAGCCAAATACTTGCCATCCTGCAAAATTACACCGGGTTTTGGGATGCGGTAGTTGTAGCCGCCGCTGTAATAAGTTAGGCGCGGCAACTCGCGTTTGCCTAAAATATTTACAAAATTGGCCCAGGCCTGCTGGTACCCGGCGTTGCTTTTAGCGGTGTCAGGCTCTGTGGCCCAATCGGGGTTTGGTGCCCAGCTGCGTTCGGCAAGGCTAAGTAGCAACGGGAATATCATATACTCGGCGCGCTCTGGTGTTTTTATGTTTTCGCCCCAAAGGCAACCCTCCAGGCCGAGTATATTTGTTTTACCATAATCGGTTAAGTGCTGTTTGCCAACAAAAATGTTGGGGTTTAGTGGCTGGCCGTTTTTATCGAGCTTGGTATTTTTAAAGTAATCGAACGGGATGAAGGAGAACGGCTTATCCACATCAATAAAAGCGCCCCAGTAGTAGCCCGGCTCGTCGAACGATTTGTAGTGCGCCATATCGAAATACAGGTTGGTTACCGATGCCAGCACCACTTTGTAACCGCCGTTTGCCAGTTTGTAGGCCAGGTCTTCCTGCCCGTCGCCTAAAACGTTGTTCCAAACTTCGGCCTGTATATGGTTGCCTTCAAAATCCGGGTTAGGGATATTGTAGGGTTTACCATCGAGCATGGTTTTGCGCAAACACATTTCTTCCCAACCGGCTAATTGCAGGCCGCGGGTTTTTAGCATCTGTCCTAAACGACCGTAAAAATAATACCACAAGTCGTTTGTGCTTTGTATTTCGGGATGAGCGGCTTTTAGTGTTAAATATGCAGGCGACTTTTCCCAAACATGCGCAGGCACTTCATCGCCGCCAAAGTTTATGGTGGTTAGGGGCGCGCCGGCTTCTTTATAGGTAGAAACAATGTTATTAATGATCTCATCAAAAAAAGTATAAGTTGATGGCAGCGAAACATCGATCACATTATCGGTCCATGATTGTACCGATGCGTATTGTGATTCATCCTTCATATCATGCAGCAAATATTTTTCAGCCTCGGCCTGTTTGCCTTCGGCCATTAGGCGGGCATAACGGGCATTCATTGATTTTACGGCGGCACGGGCATGACCGGGCGACTCAATTTCGGGAACGACCATGATGTGACGTGCGGTGGCATATTTTAATATCTCCACATAATCAGCATGGGTGTAAAAGCCGCTGCCTGCCAGCTGACCAACATCAGGGCCGGAGCCGTGTGAAGCAGGCAGGTGGGTTTTGCTATCCAAAGTATGGCCGCGCTGTGCGCCTACCGAGGTTAATTCAGGCAGGGATGGTATCTCGATGCGCCAGCCTTCATCATCGGTTAAATGGAAATGGAAAACGTTCAATTTATACAACGCCATTGCATCCAGCAGTTTTAAAACCTCCTGCTTGGTTTGAAAGTTGCGGGCAACATCCAATAACAAAGCGCGGTAAATGAAACGGGGTTGGTCTTTAACTTCCACACAAGGTATTTGAATAGTTTTTTGCGGATGAGCAAATGCCGATGCAGGAATCAATGTTTTGAGCGACTGGATACCATAAAAAGCACCTGCGGCAGTTGAGGCTGTAATGGTGATATGATCGGCAGCAACATCCAAATTATAGGCTTCTGCACCCATACCATCGATATGTTTTAAGTAGATGTTATTGCTTACCGAGGCTGTTTTTAATTCTGTACCCAATAATTCTTTAAGTTCGGTTTTCAATCCTTCAACTTCGTTACTAAAACCGGGATCGGCCATGATGGCTAATTTATTGGTTAAGGTAAAAAAACCGCCTGTTTCCTTATAACTTGCTGGTGTGGGGAATACTTTAGTCAGGTTTTGCTCGGGTACATCAACAATAGCTTTATTTTGATTGTAGATGATTTCAGGTGTAACCAGGCCGATATAATTTGGCGAAAATGGCTTAATGGTAAAGCTGCCGATGGCGTATCCTTTTTCGGGCTGCGCATCCCAAACAAAGTATGGTCCTTCGGGCGAATCGCTCATGTTTACTACCTCATCGCCTAAAAATTCAACGCGTGCCGTTGCACCTGGCTTTAATTCAGTAAAAGTGGCGGTTGGGGTAAGGCAGAACAGGTCGCCGTTTAACTGGTTGATAACAGCGTTACCGCTTACGGTTGCGGGGCTAATATCGCGAGCTGAATTGAAATACAATTTCCATCCTGTTGCAGGCAGCGTTTGGTGCCCGTTGTTGGTGATATTGAGCGCGTTTAATGATTGGCCCTTGCTGTAATTATTTTGTACGGCTTCCCAGTTGATGCTGATATCGTGCGCATTGAACGCGGGTTGACTGGTTTGAGCCATTGCATTGATGCAAAAAGCTGATGCAAGAAACAGGATGATTAAACGGCGCATGAAAATTGTATATGAGGTTCGACAATAAATAGAAAACTAAAATACAAATTTTGCTATGATTACCTTACTTTTTAAAATATTTTAAAAAGAAAACTTTATCCAGCCGCTGCCTTCATAACCAAATGTGAAGAGTTTGGGGTGAATGATCTCGGCCATTATCTCGATAGAATCAACAATGCGCGGGCCAGGCCGGTTAAAATACTGGTTGCCATCGGCAATATAAACCCGGTTATTCTTTACTGCCTGCATTTCGGCAAAGCCGGGCAGGTTTAGCAGCAGGTCTATCTCGCGCATGGTGCGTTCAATGGAAAAACCGCAAGGCATAACAACGATCACCTCGGGGTTTGATAGTTGGATATCCTCCCATTTTACAAACGGCGAATGTTTGCCGGCTTCGGCCAGCAGGCTGCTGCCACCTGCAATGCTTACCAACTCAGGTATCCAGTTGCCCGATACCATGAGCGGCTCCAGCCATTCGATACAGGCTACAGTTGGGCGGCTTTCCACATATTTTAATTTATGGCGAATGATGTCGACACGTTCTTGTAAATTTTCGACCAGCTCATTACCGATGGCTTCGACATCAAGGGCGGCAGCTACTGTGGCTATGTCGGTGAAAATATCCTCAAGCTTATTGGGTTGCAGGGAAACGATATGGGATTCCTTGTCGAGATAATTATCCAGCGCTTCTTCCACTTCCTTTAATGATACGGCACAAACTTCGCACTGCGCCTGGGTGATGACCACATCGGGCGAAAGACCTTTGATCACTTCGCGCTTTACAGTGTAGACTGATAAGGCATCGGCCAGTATCTCTTTCACTTTTATGTCGATATCGTTACTGCTCAAATCATCGGGGAAATTTGCTTCCGAACAAACCGGTAGGTGCCTGATGCTTTCCGGGTAGTCACATTCGTGCGAACGGCCCACCAGGCTGCTTTCTAGGCCAAGGGCACAGACAATTTCGGTAGCGGCGGGAAGAAGGGAGATGATTCGTTTCATTACTGTGCAAATGTGCGAATTATTTTGATGTTGTTGAGTGATTGCCTGCGGGGAAACATACAACTGGCGTGTGTGAGTTAACAATTTATTAATCCCATCTGCATATCCGCACATTTGCACATCTGCACATCCGCAACTATCTTTACGGCAATGATATTCCTTACCTTTTTCATAGGGCTGATAGCAAATTTTATTGGTTATATACCACCCGGAAACATCAACCTTACTTTGGTACAAATTACATTGAACCGTGGGTTGAAACAGGCGGTGCAGTTTATCATCGCTTTTTCGTGCGTTGAGTTTTTTTTTACCTATTTTATTATGCACGCCGCGCGGTGGCTGTCGGGCCAGGTGCATTTGGATACGATTATTGATTGGGTGATGGTGGTTTTGTTTACTGTTTTGGGTGTTATTACCTGGATGCACCGTAAGAAACCGCCGGAAACCAATTATTCAGATCGCGATAGCATAAAATACGGCATACTGCTGGGGTTTTTAAACCCGATGCAGATACCTTTCTGGATGATAACAGGTACATACCTCATCACCCATGAATGGATCGATGATGGCAAAGTCGCACTGGTGATATTCAGTATCGGCAGCGCTGCCGGGGCATTTTTATGCCTGTTTTTATATGCCAAGTTCGCAAAGTATATCCAAAGCAAATTTGCGTTAAGTACCAAAGTGATCAATACTGCAATAGCGATATTGTTTTTCGCATTCGCGGCTTATCACGTGGTGAAACAGGTTTATTTGGTGTTTTTTAAACATAGATAATTTCAGAGAAACTATGGCGGTAGCACGCGGTCAGGGGGCTAACAAACCCAGCACAGTTTCCTTATCCTTTGCCAGTTGTACTATAAGCTGCTCAAGGCCCTCAAATTTTATATCACCGCGAACGAAATGCAGGAACTGCATGCTTACGTCCTGGCCATAAATTTCAGTGTCGAAATCAAAAATGTTAACCTCGATGTTGCGGGTTATGCCGTTTATAGTTGGTCGGGTGCCGATATAAGCCATGCCTTTATAGCTGGTGCCGTTTATATTTACCATGGCCGAAAATATCCCGTCGGACGGGATGAGTTTGTAGCTTTCTTCAATAACAATATTGGCTGTAGGGTAACCGATGGTACGGCCTATTTTATCACCGCGACCAACTTTCCCGGTGATGAAGAACGGATAACCCAGGAACGTGTTGGCCAGCTCAATATCGCCCGATAAAAGCGCGTTACGGATGCGGGTAGAACTTACGGCCACATCATTTATATCCTGTTCGGGTATTTCGATAACATCGTAGTTATAAACGTTGGATAGTTTCAGCAGGGTATCAAAATCGCCCTGCCTGTCCTTGCCAAATCGGTGATCGTAGCCTATTACAATTTTTTTGGTGCCGATGTGGTTCACCAGCACATCGCGGATGTAGGCATCAGGTTCCTGGTTGGAGAAATCGCGCGAGAAGGGGGTAATAATTAGATGGTCGACACCCAATTCCTCCAGCAGCGCGGCTTTTTCGTGGATGGTATTGATTAGTTTGAGGCTTTCGTCCTCCGGGTGCAATATCATCCGCGGATGCGGGAAAAAAGTAAGGATCACCGATTCGCCGCCACATTCTTCCGCCAGTTCTTTTATGCGCGATATGATCTTACGGTGGCCCAGGTGTACACCATCAAAAGTTCCGATGGTAACCACGGCATTATTTATCGGAGAAAATTCATCTATGTTATGATAGATATTCATATTTCGGATGTCGGAATTTCGGATTTGGTTGCTTTTTGCTCTTTAATAAAATTGAACAGCTCCATCACTTCCCAGGCATCGGCTACATTATAATTGCCGCTACGTGTGCGCCTTAGTTTGGAAAGGTATGCGCCATTGTTCAATGCCTTCCCAAAATCGTGCACCAGCGAACGGATGTAAGTGCCTTTACTGCACACCACACGGAAATCAACCTCAGGCAATTCGATACGGGTTATTTCAAATTCGGTGATAGTAACGTTGCGCAGGCGCAGTTCCACACCTTCGCCACGGCGGGCTTTTTCGTACAGGCGCTCGCCATCAATTTTTATAGCCGAATGCGCAGGCGGGTATTGCTGTATATCGCCAATAAATTGGGCGCAAGCCGCTTTTATCTGCTCATCGGTAATATGGCTAATGTCGAATGTGGTATCAGGCTCAGTTTCCATATCATAGGATGGCGTGGTGGCGCCTAATATCATGGTACCGGTGTATTCTTTTTCTTCGGCCTGGAAGGTATCGATCTGCTTGGTCATTTTACCAGTGCAGATAATGAGCAACCCGGTAGCCAACGGATCGAGCGTACCGGCATGCCCCACCTTTAGCTTTAGCGGCTTAAAGGCATTGCGCAGCTTGCCAACCACATCAAAGCTGGTCCACTCATAGGGTTTATTCACCAGCAGCAGTTCGCCGGCGGCAAAATCAAATTCCTTTTTTTTGGGATGTTGAACGTCCAATATCATTCAGTTTAATAAACGGCAAAGGTAAGATTTTAGTTGCCTTGTGCCTACAAGCAAAAATAGCGATGGGTTTTAAACCCATCGCTATTTAAAATACTGTTTATGGGGATTACTAAACCCTATGGTTTGATGGCCTGGTGCTTTTTATTTCAATCTTAGCCTTATCAGGTGATGGCTGCACATCTTTATTATGCAAAGCATTGCCTGTGTAAAACAATATGATAACCGCCAGGCCCGCTACAATACGGTACCAGCCAAACAGTTTAAAACCCTTTTGTTCAAGGAAAGTAATAAATGAGCGGATAGCCAGTAGTGCTACTATAAAAGCTATAACGCTGCCTAAAATCAGGGTTACGATATAACCGTGCATGGTATCGGATGATATGTTCGGATTATCTTTATGAAAATCCCAAAGGTCCTTCGCGGTAGCGCCAAACATGGTTGGCACTGCTAAAAAGAATGAAAACTCGGCAGCAGCAGTGCGGCTAAGCTTTTGCGACATGCCGCCTACTATTGATGATGCCGAACGCGAGATGCCGGGTATCATGGCCAGGCATTGGAAACAGCCGATCTTAAAAGCGGTAAGGTAATTAATATCTTTTTCTTCGGTAACGGTTGGTTTGTTGAACCAGTCATCAACAAAAAGTAAAATAACACCGCCAACAAGTAAAGCTACGCCTACTACCAGCGGACTGCCTAAAAGCTGATCGATATATTTTTTTAACAATACGCCAAGTATAACAGCAGGTATAACACCTACAACTAATTTGATGTAAAAGTTGATAGAACGGAAAAAGCGTTTGAAATACAGAACCACTACGGCCAATATCGCGCCAAGCTGGATAACTATCTCGAAAAGTTTAACAAAAGTATCGTTGTTGATACCCATTAACGAGCTTGCAACAACCATGTGGCCGGTTGATGACACGGGTAGAAATTCTGTCAACCCTTCAATGATTGCCAGAATGATAACATGTATTATACTCATGCGTTAGCCGATGGTTTTTTCAGGATAGCGTAAAACCCCAGGCCAAAGCCTGCTAAAACTACCAATGGGGCTACAACAATTTTTGTATTGCTGTAAATATCGGTAGTGCCCGACATCAGGATAAAACCAAATGCCACTACGGCAATGCTTATAATTAACCAGATGTAATTGCTTTTATCAAAAACAAAGCTTGCCGGTTTTGAATCAGCTTTGGCAGCTGGCTTTGCTGCTGTTTTAACCGGGGTAGCCGGTTGTGTTATTTTTTGTGCCATCTATTTAATTATTGATTTACTGAATTATCGAATTATTGATTCTTTATTTTTTTCATCTGCACATCTGCACATCTGCACATCTGCATATTCGCACATCTGCACATTATCTATAAAGGTCGTATATTTTTAAACGTAAGAATTTATTTACTGCCAGGAATGTGCTGAAGCCCGATATGAATATGCCCAGGCCAACAACTACTATGAAAACTATCCCAAACTCGGTATAGTTTTGCAGGATGATGAGATCGGGCACCTGCTTATCGGCAAAATACAAGGTGCCTATCAATATCATTATAGCGATTAACCCACCCAGCAGGCCATGCCATATGCCGTACAACAAAAACGGCTTGCGGATAAAGCCCTTTGTAGCGCCCACCAACTGCATTGATTTTATCAGGAACCGCTGCGAATAAATTGCCAGCCTTATAGTATTATTGATTAATGCTACCGATAGTATTACGAATATGCCCGCGAAAACCAGTATTACCAGGCTTATAGAGGTAAGGTTCTGGTTCATTTCGTCGACGAGTGACTGCTGATACTTAACTTCTTTAACCAGCGGGTTCTTTAACAGTTCGGTCTTGAATTTTTCAATATCAGCATTGTTGGCGTAATCGGCCTTCAGGTACACATCAAGCGATTGCGACAGTGGGTTATAACCCAGGAATTTTACAAAATCTTCGCCCAGGTCTTTTTGCAGGTTACGCGCGGCCAGCTCCTTGCTTACATATTGTGTTTGCTTAACCATGGGGTTGGCATCCAATGTTTTCTGTAGTTGCAGCACATCTGTTTCATGCGCGGCATCATCCACAAAAATATTAAGAACAATGTTTTCCTTTACATAACGCTTCAAATTGTTGGCATGCACCAATATAAGGCCGAGCAAGCCTACCATGAGTAATACCATGGCTATACCAAAAACAGTTGATATATAAATCGTTTTGGTTTTTTTTGCCGATGTGCTTGCTTCAAATTCTTCCATAAAGTAACCTTTGGTTTCCTGCGAAATTAACAAACCTGCCCTAAAGGTAAAAGTTTATATGTTATTATTATTTAACAGGTTGCAAATCATTGGTGTTTTAACAAAAATTAACATGGTGGTTAATTCAATTAAAACACCTTTGGGTGGCAAAGTAAATGATAGTAGATGAAGAATTTATTAAGTATGGCTTTGTTGACGACAGTTTGAGAAAAAGAACAAAACCGGGTGCTGCCTGTTATTTACTAAAATCATCCACCATGACAAAGCCAGCAAATTCACCCGATAAACCATCACCTGCCGATACTCCTACGCACAGGAGTAAAGACAACGGCCATAAAAGCGTGGTACATAGCGCTGATAAAAAATACAATGCCGATGAACCGCATGGCGGCGACATTGCCAAAAAGCACGAAAAAGAAGAACAGCCGGTGGGGCCGGGTTCTAAGAAGTAAGTCTTTAAGTACGTAGTTTTTAGTCATAAGTCTTTTTTGACTTATGACTTTCGACTCAAGACTACCTACTAATTCCCGCCGAATTAAACTGCAAATCATAAAGCTTACGGTAATAACCGTGCTCAATTTTTAGCAATTCCTGGTGGGTGCCGGCTTCTTTTATTTCACCGTGGTCGAGCACGATGATCCTGTCAGCATTCTGTATGGTCGACAGGCGGTGGGCGATGACGATAGAGGTACGCCCCTGCATCAGCTTATAAATAGCATTTTGTATCAATATCTCCGTCTCCGTATCAACCGATGAAGTGGCTTCGTCCAACACCAAAATTGCCGGATCATAAACCAATGCGCGGATAAACGAGATCAATTGTGCCTGACCTGCTGATAGGGTTGAGCCACGTTCCATTACATTATAATCATAACCACCCGGCAGGCGTTCAATAAATTCATGCGCGCCTACGTCTTTTGCCGCGGCTATTATCTGCTCGCGGGTAATGGTCTCGTTATTCAGGCTGATGTTGTTGGCAATGGTATCGGTAAATAGAAAAACATCCTGTATCACAGTAGCAATTTGTGAGCGGAGATAGTTTACATCATATTCATGTATATCCACCCCGTCAACTGTTACGCTGCCTTTACCTATCTCATAAAAGCGGTTCAGGATGTTGATGGTTGATGACTTGCCGGCACCAGTAGCGCCAACCAGTGCCAGCGTTTCGCCGGGTTTTACATGCAGGCTGATGTCTTTTAATACCCAGTTCTCATCGTTATAAGCAAACCAAACATGTTCAAACTTAATATCGCCTTCAATTTTGGCGGGCTTTAACGTGCCGGTATTAATGGCAACTTCATCGGTATCTAAAACCTTGAATATCCTATCGGCGCCAACCATGCCCATCTGCAGGGTGTTGAATTTATCGGCCAATTGCCTTATCGGCCTGAATAAAAGGTTCAATAATTGGATAAACGCTACGATAGTTCCCGCAGTTACCGGTTTGTTGTTCGTTGAAAGATAAGCCAATTGCTGATCGGACAATATGCGTTTACAGCCATACCACACCAATAGGCCCATGCAAATGGCAAACAGTATTTCTACCACCGGGAAGAATATAGAATAATACCAGTTCGACCTGATATTGGCATCGCGGAATTTTTTATTTACGTTGGTAAACTTGCGGTATTCCTGGTCCTCGCGCGAGAAATATTGCACGATGCTCATGCCCGAAATATGTTCGGCCAAAAATGTATTGAGATGCGCCACCTGTGTGCGCACTTCCTGGAACGAAGATTTTATAGCTTCTTTAAATACATAGGTTGAAGCAAACAGGAACGGCATAGGTATTAAGGTGATGAGCGCGAGCTTCCAGTCGAAATAGATCATAACGCCGATAACTGCTATCACTACCAGCATATCGCCCATAATGGAGATTAGCCCTTCCGAAAATATATCGGCAATAGTTTCCAGGTCTGATACCGTGCGGGTTATCAACACGCCGATGGGTGTACGGTCGAAATATTTTAAGCGCAGGCTGGTAATGTGGTTAAAAATGTGGATCCTCAGGTCGCGAATAACGGATTCGCCGAGCCAGTTGGTAATATAGGTTTGATAGTATTGCGCTATGGTTTGGATAATGAGCGTCCCTATCATCAGTTCGACCATCGTAACTAACCCGCTGTAATTATCCTTTAAAATATAATCATCGACGGTTTTTTGTACCAATAGCGGCTGTACTATGGCAACGGCAGCTAAAAATATGGTTAAAAATACAGCAATATAAAACGTCCTGCGATACGGTTTAACGTAGTGCATCACGCGCATCAGCAGTTTCCAATCGATAGCTTTACCGGTAACTTCGGCCATGTTTTAGTAGCTAGTATTTAGTATCAAGTAGTTAGTAGAGCTGCAAATATCGTATTAAATTTTGTCTTGATAGTAGGCGGCATGTTATCACCAAGTCAAATCACACAAAAAATCTTGATACCTGATACTAGCTACTTGATACTATAAAGAACTTCCGTAAGATACAACCCACAAGCCGGAACGGACACGCCGGCCTTGCTGCGGTTTTTGCTTTGGATAATAGGGCGAACCTGGTAAGGCTCAATTTCGTGGCGACCGACCTGTAGTAAGGTGCCTACAATTGCACGTACCATGTTGCGCAAAAAACGGTCGGCTGATATATGAAAAACGATGCCACCATCGGTTTTAACCCATTCGGCCCTAGATATTTTGCAATTGTTGGTTTTGGTTTGTGTGTTCGATTTACTGAAGCAGCTAAAATCGGTATATTCCATTATGATCTTTGCGGCCTGGTTCATGCGCTCAATATCCGGCTCATCGCGCAGCAGCCACGAATAATTATGTTTGAACGGATCCTTGTTAAAATGGATATGATATTCGTATGAACGCAAAGTGGCATCAAAACGGGCATGTGCGGTAGGCTCGACGGGGAAGATGCGTTTTACGGCAATATCAGCCGGTAAAATGGCATTGATGCTTCGTGTTTTGTCCATAGTCCATGGTCCATGGTCCATGGTTTTTACAGTATCGGCTATGGACAATGGGCCATCGACTATGGACTGTTCAAAGTCAAAATGAGCAAAAAATTGTTTGGCATGTACGCCGGTATCGGTACGCCCACAGCCGAGGGTTTCAATGGGTTGGCGAAGGATAGTGCTAAGCGCCTTATTTAAAACATCCTGTACACCCACCGCGTTTGGCTGTAACTGCCAGCCGTGGTAGTTGGTGCCATCGTATGAAAGCTCGATAAAAAAGCGCTGGTTAGTTGTCACCGTGTAAAGATAATAATCTGTGAATGATGCTGCCTGCAAATTACTCAAACAATTCTATCTTTGCCTTAACAATATTATTATAACCATGTTACAACGCATACAAAGCATATACCTTTTCTTGGCCGGGCTGGCCATACTGGCCCTTTATTTATTCCCGCTGGCGCACAATGTTTATGTAGACAGTAAACCTATAAGTATTAGCGTTACCGGCACTTATGTCGATGCAAATGGTCAGCAGGCAGCGCAGGATCATTTTGTGGCGCTATCGGCAGTTACGGCTGTTGTGGGTATTCTTCCGTTCATTCTTATTTTCCTGTATAAAAACCGCAAACAGCAAATAGCGCTTTGCTACAGCACCATATTGGTGATCATTGGCTATAGCTTTTGGATAGCCCAGGAAGCCAAAAGCGTTACCGGCGGCGTAACCTTATCGGCAAGTAATTTTGGGATAGGATTGTTCCTGTGCCCGGTGGCTATATTGCTATTGATAATGGCTGTAAAGGGCATCCAGCGGGATGAAAAGTTGATAAAGTCTGCGGACAGATTGCGGTAAGCTATTTACTGCCCCGATTCCTTATTGTACTTATATTTATAATCATTAGGCGATAAACCCGTTAGCTTTTTAAACACGCTGCGGAAGGATTTCACATCGGTGTAGCCTACCTCGTACATCACCTCGTTTATATTTTTGCGGGTGTTTTCCAGTTGCTTTTTTGCGGCCTCGATTTTTACACGTTGAATATATTCGGCGGGGGTATTATTGGTAGCTTTTTTAAAGCGGCGGTTAAATTGCCTGCTTCCAATGGCAAATCGGTCGGCCAGGTCTTCAACTGATATTTTATCGGTTACGTTTTGTTCGATGTATTCCTGCGCATCCTTTATGGGCTTGTCCTCGTGCTTCTTTTGCCCGTTGAACATGATGAACGGCGACTGGCTTTTCCTGTCAATATCGATAGCGAAAAACTTGGATGCCTGAACGGCAAGTTCGCGGGTGGTGTATTTTTCGATGAGCCATAACAACAGGTTCCAGTATGAACTGGCGCCCCCGCTTGAGTATAGGCCATCGGCTTCGGTAATAATGCTGCCATCGGTAAGTTTTACATTAGGGAACATCTGGCGGAACTCATTTGCAAACAGCCAATGTGTGGAACATTCTTTTCCATCGAGCAGGCCGGTGGCTGCCAATAGAAATGCACCCAGGCACAGCGAGGCGACCTCGGAACCGGAATTATATTGTTCTGCTATCCAGGGCAGGTATTCTTTATTCAGTTCGATGGTGGCGCTCATGCTGCCGGAAAGAGCAGGTATGATGATAAGATCGGGTTTTGCGGCGTCGCGATAATTAACATCGGTATTTACCGAAAAGGCACCATTGATCAGCATTACCTGCGGCGTAAGCCCGGCTAACTGGATGTTGAATACCGGTTCCTTGCCTTCCTGGGCTAAAAACTGGTTTATAGCGCTAAACATGTATCGCGGGTCGACAATAGCGGCGGGCACGGCGTCCTGTGGTATAATGATGCAAATGTTTTTCATGTGGTGTAGCAGGTTTCCATATCAAATTTATAAATATTGATGATATTTAATGCACAAGGAGTTAAATGTCGTTATTGCCCCCTTTGGTTGTCCTTTATGGGTATCACGCGAGGCAATGGCATACGATACCTTTGTATCATACAAAAAGAAAGAATTATTAACCAAAACTTATAATCATGAAAACCACAAAAATTTTGTTCTGGGTGTTTAACATTTTATTTGCATTTGTAATGTTCGGTTCTGGCTTACAAGCACTTTTAAAAACCGTTGATGAAGTAAAAGGAATTCACGATGGCTTGGGCTATCCTATTTATTTTATACCCTTTATCGGGCTCGCAAAAATGCTTGGTGCTGTAGCCATATTAATACCCGGCTATCCACGCTTAAAAGAGTGGGCCTATGCCGGTCTTACATTCGACCTGATAGCTGCTACCTATTCATTGTATTGCGTGCCGCCACCACAGGGAGCATGGTATTTTATGTTTATATTTTTGGCTTTGGCAGCCGCTGCATACATATACTATCACAAAAAACTGGCCCTTACGGCATCTGCAAAGCCTGATATGGCGGTGTAATTATTCCTCTATCAACAAGTCTATATTAAGATGAGAAAGCTAAAACTGCAAATGCAGCAAACGGTAAACGGTTACGTTGCCGGACCCAACGGCGAGTTGGACTGGATGAACTGTAACTGGAGCGACGATATAAGTCAATTCGTCACCGAATTAACCGACAGCATTGATACCATTTTGCTGGGGCGAAGTATGACTGATGGGTTTATTAGTTATTGGGACGCAGCAGCAAAAGATCCCGATGATCCAAATCAGGAATTTGCCCAAAAGATGGTAAATGCTCATAAGGTAGTGTTCACAAAAACACTTGAAAGGTCGGAATGGGAGAATACAGTATTGGTCAAAGGGGATGTTGCTGAAGAAGTAAATAGACTGAAGGCACAAGATGGTAAAGACATTATTGTGTACGGGGGCGCCGGGTTTGTGTCATCGCTGATAAAAGAAAAACTTATTGATGAGTTGTACCTGTTTGTGAACCCATCTGCTATTACAGCCGGCCTTACCATATTTGGCGAAGTTGGCGGGCAGCTAAACCTTAAACTTAACGAAAGCAAAACTTTTGATTGCGGTATAGTATTGCTCAATTACTCGGCTGCATAAATTAATATGAGGCGGATAGTAGCTTCGGTAAACATAAGCCTTGACGGTTTTGTCGCAGGCCCCGATGGGGAAATGGAATGGCATACCAATTACTGGACAGCAGGCATGGCCGAAAGGCTGTGCCTGCAATTAAGCCAGGCAGATACTATTTTATTAGGCCGCAATACCTACACTGCAATGGCCAACTATTGGCCAAAAATGAACCGCGACCTGTGCTACCCCCGCGAAGACCTGGCCTTTGCAGGTATGATGAACGAATACGATAAAGTGGTGGTATCGAAAAAGCTTAAAAAGCCCGGATGGAATAACTCGATAATATTAAATGGGAATACACATGACAGGCTTTGGGAACTTAAAAGCAGGCCGGGCCGGGATATCATCGTATTCGGCAGCATCACCTTACTGCGTTATTTGCTGAAAAATGACTTGGTTGAAGAGTTGCTGTTGTGGCTGCACCCGGTTGTATTGGGTAGTGGGATGGCACTGTTTGATGACGATAAATTCAATTTGAATTTAATATCGCAATATCAATTCAGTTCGGGGGTAGTGTTGTTTTGTTATTCAGTTGTTGTGTAGGCAGCGAAAATTGCCAACCTCAATAATCCTTACTTATCTTTTCTACAGCGAATATGCTATCGGCCTGCTGTCTTGAAATTTTGTGATTATTGTTACCCGGCTCGTAATAATAAACTATTGAGTCCTCCTTGTCATTTGTATAATAGGTGGTAATTGATAAATTACGGGAAACACCTTTTATGGGTTTGAGGTTATACTCATCCTCTTCCAATTTAATTTTACAAACGGAATCCATACTAATATCTTTAGATACGTGCCCAATTGTATCATTTTCACCTTTCCACCAATCCACTGATCTATCCATCCTAAATCTTATATGCCAATTACCTGGAATCTCAGGCGTACCAAATATTCTTCGTGTTTTATTAAAAGCCAATCCAAACCTATCCTGGCAAGTGTTTCTATTGTATTCGACAATTGCCTTATAGATCAAAAAATATCCAACTAACAAAAATGTAAAAATAATATTAAAAAGAGATGAACGTATTGTGTCTTCTTTTGAATTGTATTTGGTAAGTACCAAGCCGATAATAAGAAAGAGCGAAGCAACTAATTTGCCAACTAGCCAATAAATAGGTTTAAAAGGTGCATCATCGCCAAACCACATAACTACGATTGCAAAGAGCAAAAAAAGGCATATAATAACAATTCCAAGTTTTTTCATTGTGCTTAGGTGGATAGGTTAAATCTATGTGAGTATAATACGATCTGACGTAAATATGATAAATTATTATCACACATAAAAGCAATGATAGCTTTGCTTTTATGTGTACACTTTGAATTACCAATAATTAACCTTACCTTTGCGCCCGATTTGGCGATGTTGCCAAATTCGTTATTTAAATTCATGAACCCATTTATTCAACTGGGAATCCGTCATGATATTGTTAATGCCATCTCTGAGTTAGGGTTTGAAAACCCAACACCAATCCAGGAACAGTCGATTCCGGTATTGTTAACAGGCAGCAACGATTTTGTCGGATTAGCCCAAACCGGGACCGGTAAAACTGCTGCCTTTGGCTTACCACTATTGGAACTTATTGATTTCGAAGAAAATCATCCGCAGGCACTTGTTTTATGCCCAACACGCGAACTTTGTTTACAGATCACTAACGATCTGAAGAATTATGCCAAAAATATGCCCAACGTACACGTTGTGGCCGTATATGGTGGCGCAAGTATTTCAGATCAACTACGCCAAATAAAACGCGGCGTGCAAATTGTAGTGGCCACGCCTGGCCGCATGCTTGATATTATCAACCGCAAAGCGATTGATTTTTCGCAGGTAAAATTTGTAGTGTTAGACGAAGCTGATGAAATGCTCAACATGGGCTTTCAAGAGGATATTGACAGTATTTTGTCTACCACACCCGACGAGAAAAAAACCTGGCTGTTCTCGGCCACCATGCCTGCCGAAGTTCGCAGGATCGCGAAAAAATATATGACCGATCCGCACGAGCTTACCATGGGCACAAAAAATACCGGTAATGCCAACATTGAGCACGAATATTATATCATCCGTGCCCGTGATAAGTATGCCGCCTTTAAACGCATAGTTGATTTTAACCCTGAGATCTTTGGTATAGTATTTTGCCGTACCAAAATTGAAACCCAGGAAATTGCCGAAGCCTTAATTAAGGATGGCTACAATGCTGATTCGTTACACGGCGACCTTTCGCAGCAACAGCGCGATAAGGTGATGAAACGCTACCGTGAGCGCAGCCTGCAGTTGCTTATTGCTACTGACGTTGCCGCCCGTGGTATCGACGTGAACGATGTTACACACGTTATTAACTACTCGTTACCTGATGAGCTGGAAAACTACACCCACCGTAGCGGCCGTACAGCCCGTGCCGGTAAAACAGGTGTATCTATCTCTATTATCAACGGTAAAGAGCTTGGCAAAATTCGCCAGATTGAACGTGTTATCGGCAAAAAATTTATAAAAGCTGAAATACCAACCGGCTTTGATGTTGTTGAAAAACAACTATTTGCCCTGGTACATAAAGTACACAATGTTGAGGTTAACGAGCAGCAAATTGAACCATATACCCAGCGTATTATGGATGAATTTGCCGAAATGAGCAAAGAAGATATTATTAAACGCTTTGCATCATTAGAGTTTAACCGCTTTTTAGATTATTACAAAAATGCCCCTGACCTGAATGCGCCGGTTGATGACCGCCGTGCATTTGAAGGCGAACGCAACGGCGACCGTGGCGAGCGCGGCGAACGTGCCCCACGCAATAATGGCGGTAAATCAGAATACACTCGTTTATTCATAAACTTAGGCAGTGTTGATGAATTTAACCGTGGCGATTTGCTGGGTTACATTTGCAACAATACCAAAATAAGCGGCCGCACTGTTGGTAAAATTGATGTAAAGGGTGTTTACTCTTTCTTCGAGGTACAACATGAGGACGTTGAAAAGGTAATGACCAACTTTAAAGGTATCGACTTTAAAGGACGTGAGGTTAGGATAGAAATATCGGGCGAAGGTACAAGCAGCAGCAGGCCGGAAGGCGGCCGTCGCGAAGGTGGTTACAGTGGCAGGCCGAGCGGTGAACGCCGTGAAGGTGGCTACAACCGTAGCGGTGGTGGCGAAAGGCGCGAAGGCGGCTTTAACCGCGAACGCAGCAATGCCGGTGGTGGTTTCCGTGATTTTTCGGGCAAACGCCGTGAGGATCGCCCGGAGCGCCGCAGAAGGTTTTAATTTAGTTGATTAGTGATTAGAGACTTGAGATTAGTAAAAGCTAATTAACTGATCTCTAACCTCTGATCACTATATTTTTAGTTAGTTTAGTTTAATTTAGTTTGATAAAGCCTCCTATTGTAAGATAGGGGGCTTTTATTTTGTAAACTCAACGCTGGTTGAATCGGGAGTGAATAGTTTTAACGCGTGTTCATCCAGTTTTAGGATGGCGTATTTGGTATAAGGCAAATTACCCTCGAAAGAAGTGAAAATGGTATCGCCCTTTACAAAATAATCTTCAGGATCGGGCGCATCACTTTCCATGGTGAACTGCTTTTCGGTTATTTTTAGCAAGCTGCCATCGGTTTTTGATTTCCATACACCAATAAGCTTAGGATTAGTTTTACCCGCTTTATTGTGTGAACAAGCCACAGTTAGCAGCATAAGCAAACTCGCTATAATTATATACACTATGGGTGGGATCTTCATACTAAGTAGCGGCTTGTTTAACAGGTGTTAATTTACGAATAATTATTTGTCGCGTAACTGCGATTTTTTTAAATAAACCCGGTGACCAAGTTTGTTTACATAATAATAATGCGAATGTTTATTGATGTAGATAGTTTCCCCATGCGGACCGCCTTTGCCCCTGTACCTTTTATCCACTACGGCGGCATCGCCTTTGGCGGCTATTTCAGATGTTTTGTGACCGACCGCTTTAGCGTCTTTTTTTACGGTTTGCGCGTTTGCCTGTACGGCAGCGAATAGTACGGTTGCCATTGCCGCAATTTTAAATAAATGTTTCATGGTAGTTTTAAATGAGTTGTATAAATACTAACTCAAATGCTCTGCCAATTGTTTCATTTCAAGTGCGGGGGAATGTTTTTGATACAGGATATTATATACCGCATTGCAAATAGGCATGTGTACTTTATAGTTTTTGTTTACCTCGTGCAGGCAGTTCACCGCATAATAACCTTCGGCAACCATGTTCATTTCTAATTGCGCCGAGCGTACAGTGTAGCCCTTACCTATCATATTGCCGAATGTGCGGTTACGGCTGAATTGCGAGTATGCAGTAACCATCAGGTCGCCCAGGTAGGCCGATTCTTTTATATCGCGGTCGATAGGGTGTACGGTATCCACAAAGCGCTCCAGTTCGCGTATAGCGTTTGATATGAGCACCGATTGAAAATTATCGCCATAGCCTACGCCGTGGCAAATACCGCTGGCAATGGCGTATACGTTTTTAAGTACGGCGCCATATTCGGTACCGTAAATATCATCAGATACATTGGTTTTTATATAGCGGGTATTGATCATGCCGGCAAATTCGGCAGCCAGTTCAATATCGCGCGAAGCGATGGTGAGGTAGGATAATTTTTCAAGCGCCACTTCCTCGGCATGGCATGGGCCACTGATAACTACGAAATTATCGAACGATATATCATAATGTTGGTTCAAAAATTCGCCGATGATCTGGTTCTCATCGGGCACTATGCCTTTTATGGCCGATACTATTTTTTTACCGGCAAGGTCGGCAGGAGTAATACCTATAAGGGCCTCTTTCAAAAATGCCGCCGGAACATTCAGCAAAATGAAGTTAGCCTGCTGAATGATATGTTTTATGTTGGTTGATATATGTTCGGCCGGTAGTTTTATATCTACGGAACTTAAGTAATTTGGGTTATGACCAAACTTGCGGATATGCTCAACCGCCTGGGCATTACGCATCCACCAAAATATTTCTTTTGGGGTAGTATTATCGGCCAGCATTTTAATATTGGCTGTGGCCCAACTGCCGCCGCCAATAACTGCTATCTTGTTTTTTGGGTTTTGCATTTATAAAAAGTCGTACAAATATATCAGATTTGCGATAGGAGATAAGAAAAAATAATGGAGTGCATCTCACCTATTCATCAACATCTTCGTCATATGTCATTGTATATGGCAGAAACAAGTATATTAAGGATATAATCTGCACCAAACTAACCACCATGTCGGGTAACTCAGCGGTTAAGTTTCTTTTAAGAGTTATTGTGTTATATATATAAAGGGGAAAGAATAACAGCCATAGTGCAAGCAACACCCATTTAGTCCAGTTAAAACCTTTTCGAATTAAACGTGCTATTAAAATTGTGAGCACCAGGATAATAAATTCGTTTATAATTCCGGGTCTTGGGTCAGCCAGATAATAAGCTATAACGCTTAAAAATGCGGATGCCCTATAAAGATTAGAAGCTATTACCAGGTTTTTAGTTCGGCGGTCCATTTGTAATTTGGTTACCGAAACAAGGTATAAAAAATATTGAAAATACACTTACCTAATCCAAAGGCAGGAGTTTAGCCCTAAATCATGATGTATTAAAAAACAAAAAAGGCATGGATCAATCCATGCCTTTTTCCATATTATAAACCTACCGATTAATTATCAGAAGGTTTAACAAACAGTTTCGATTTATCTACCTTTTCAACCATCATTCCATCTTTTAAAGTTTTTGAAATAGCATCGTAAGGTGCTGAAACCACTTCATCGCCATCTTTCAAGCCTGATAATACCAGTATGTAGGTATCATCCTGTATGCCGGTGGTTACCAGTACCTGTTTAATTTTGCCTGCTTTGTAAACAAACACATATTCTTTTACAGGTGCGTTGGTTGTTTTTGCCGGGGTGGTGCTATCGTTGTTACCTGCATCGGCTGCCGGTTTTGCGGCTTTTGGTTCATCGCGGGTGGTAACTGCCTGTATTGGTACGGCTAATCCTTTGGTGTGATTTGTGCGTATATCAACCGTTGAAGTTAAACCCGGGCGGAATGGCGAAGGGTTAGCAGCAGTTTTCTTTAACAGCGCCACATATGAATCAGGGCTGATACGTACCTTAACCGTAAAGTTGGTAACCTGGTCGGCACTGGTACCTACCACGTTTGCCGAACTGCCTATTTCAGACACTACGCCATCGAATTTTTTATCAGGGAATGCATCCACATCAATGCTCGATGAATCGCCAAGCGTTATGCGGTTAATATCATTCTCGTTCACATCCACATTCACATCCATTTTGCTAAGGTCGGATATCGTCATGATATCGGTACCGGCCATTTGTATGGTACCCAATACGCGGTCGCCTTTTTCAACCGAAAGTTTCGAAACTACGCCATCGATAGGCGAGAATATGCTTGTTTTATCCAAATCGGCTTGTGCTTCCTGAACTGATGCCGATGATTGCACCAGGCCAAAGTTTGCGCCAACCACATTTTGTTTAGCAGCTTCGAGCGCGGCTTTAGCACCTTCGTAGCTTGCCTTGGCAGCATCAAATTCGGCGGCGGTAAGTACTTTATTATCATAAAGCTCCTTATCGCGTTTGTATATCGATGCCTGGTTTTCATAAGTAGCCTGTGCCTGTGCCAGCATTTGTTTTGAGTTGCCAATGGCAGCTTTTTGGGTATTGTATGATGCCACCGCACGGTCATAACCTGATTTTAATATGTCGGGCCTGATCTTACACAGCAACTGGCCTTTTTTAACCACATCGCCTTCCTTAACAGGCAAATCAACAATTTCGCCCGAAACCTCGGCAGTTATTTTAACCTCAAGGTGCGGTTTTATTTTGCCGCTGGCGGTAACCGTTTCGGTAATATCGCGTGCTGTCGCTTTTTCAGTGGCCACCTGCGTTTTATCGGAGCCGCCTATTACGCCCGTTACCTTTAATATGATCAGCAGAACAATTAGCGCTCCAAGCGAGATCAGTATATATTTAGTAGTTTTTCCCATGGTTGTTTTATTTCGGATGTTCGTTGTTATTGTGATTTTTTAAAGTTGTATCGGGTTCCCCAAATAATAGTCGATAACCTTGCTCCTGAACACCAGTGTGTACTTGGCTGTTATCATATCGTTTTGGGCTTTATCGTAATTTGTTAACGCGGTGTTGTAATCAAGCGAGTTCACCAATCCTACATCATAACGTTGCTTTACAGTATTAAAAGCATCCTTATCAGCCTCGTAGGTTTGCTGTGCCGATATATAACTTTTTTCTGCGGCTTTCAGATCAAGCAATGCCTGTGATATGGTTTTGCTAAGGTTATCTTTAGCCAATTGCGTGCTTAGCTGAGAATACTGGTAATTTAATTTCGCCTTGCGGTAACCTACCGATGCGGTTGCATGGTTAAATATGGGGATACTTAAACTTACGCCGATCGACTGGTTAAAATTATTTGAAAACTGGTCGAAAAAAGTATTGCCGCCGATCGCGAATGCATTTGCCTGGTTCGTATAATTTGAACCTAAGCCGCCAAAAAAGGAAAGCGTAGGATAAAATGCACCTTTTGCTACTTTTACCGCTTGCTGGTACCCTTTTTCCTGTATCTCGGCAAGGCGGACATCAGGATAGTGGGTAATGGCGGCATTTATAACTTCATCAGCATTAAATGCTACTTTAATGTCGGTCAATTTGCTGATATCGGGTTTTTCAATGGTAATATCCGAATCCGGGCTCATTTCCATATACTGCTTAAGTGTTAGCAGTGTGCTTGCTAACTGGTTTTCGGCAGTGGTAAGGTTCAGCTCAGCGGTTGACAAGCCTGCTTTAGCCTGCGAAAGATCGGCAAGGGTTTGGTTACCTGCATTAAAGTTTTTCTGTGCCCTGTCCAAAGTTATTTTGGCTATACCAATTTGTTGGTTTGCAGCTGCTACCAGGTCCTGGTTGGTCAATATCTGTAAATAATCAACCACCACGTTCAGTAGCAGATCGTTCTTTACCTTTTCGGTGCTGGTTTTATCGGCATCCAATATTAGCTTGTTTTCAAGTATTTGGTTCCTTAATTGCCCCGCCCTGGAACAATGTTACACCTAATGATGCCTGTGCGTTAACATATAAAAACGACTGGCTGGTATATGAGTAAGTAGTTAAGTTAGGGCTGCGGCCAAAATTGTATGATGCCTGCGGGTTGACACTTAAAGTTGGTACCACGTTGTTTTTTGCCTGCCTCACATCTTCGGCGCCCAATGCTTCGGTTACCTGCGACTGTTTGATGGTTAAATTGCGTTCAAGGGTTAGCGCTACCGCCTTTTGTAAACTGATTACCTGCTGGGCATAGGCTGTAAAAGCACCAAAGGATAGTGTTATAAGGCAGATAAGGCTTATTTTTATTGATGTAAATATCTTTTGTATCATAAGGTTATGGGGTGCAAATTAAAAACAAACTGGGTTATATTGCACTATTATATATTGTTTATGTAATGATGGAAACATTTAACTTATTTTGTATATGTACCTGGTTAAATCGCCCCGGCTGTTAAAAAAGCTATATCCTGAACTAATTTGGGATATAAAACCCGGTAAACCTTGTATTTATCTCACTTTTGACGATGGACCCATACCTATTGTTACACCCTTTGTATTAAATATTTTAAAACAGTATTGTGCGAAAGCCACCTTTTTTTGCATTGGCGACAACGTACACAAGCACCCCGATATCTTTGAACAGGTAAAAAATGCCGGTCATGCCATTGGCAACCATACTTATAATCACCTGAAAGGCTGGGATACAGCCGATGATATTTACCTGCAAAATACAATAAAAGCTGATAAATTGCTACATACCAATTTGTTCCGCCCACCTTACGGGCGCATTGCAAGATCGCAGATAAAGTTGTTAAAAAATGTTAAGCCCGATATTAAAATTATAATGTGGGATGTGCTGAGCGGCGACTTTGATATTAATCTAAGCCCGGAGAAGTGTTTGCAAAACATACTGAAGCACACCGCAAGCGGATCGATAGTGGTATTTCATGATAGTTTGAAGGCCTATGAGCGATTGGAATATGTGCTGCCAAGGGCGATGGAGGTTTGGAGCGGGCAAGGGTACTCTTTCGAAACTCTACAATAGTTAAAAATATAGTATATTGTACCAAACCTTATTATAATGAAACCACACCTTTGGATAGATAAGCTTATTTTTAATAATGACTACACTCTTGAATTAGAAAAAAACTCAATCAATATTTTTGTCGGGCCTAATAATGCTGGTAAAAGTGCAGTGCTACGGGATGTTAGTAACTTTTTGATAGATAGAGGTGATAGAAAGCAAGTTATTGTAAAAGATATATCAATTAATATTCCATTTGATGAAGCTTTTTTGACAGATTATATGGAACAGTTTGCTAATGCAGATGGGGTTCATTATGCAACTATTGGAGCAAATATATATAAAACTAGCATCCGCCATTATCTTAACAAGGGCACTAAAAGTTTGGGAGATTTAAAACAATTTTTTGTTCAAGAACTATTTACTAGTAATAGACTCACAGGAATAACTCCCCCAGACAATGTAAACCGTTTAAAACAAGCTCCACAACATGCTATTCACATTATACAAAGAAAAGATAGCATTGAAACCCAATTTAATAACTATTTTAAAAAAGCATTTGGTAAAGAAGTAATTGTAAACAGAGGAGCAGGAAGTAAAGTCCCCCTGCACATTGGTGTAGCACCAGCATACGATGCGATAAATGATCGTGTTTCGGAAAAATATTTAGATGAATTGTCAAAGCTTGATTTGCTGCATGAACAAGGGGATGGCATGAAAAGTTTTGCAAGCGTCTTTCTTAATTTATATGCAAAAGACATGTCAATTAATGTCATTGACGAACCCGAAGCTTTCTTGCACCCACCGCAGGCAAAATTATTAGGTCAAATGATAGCAAAAGAACTTGATACTAATAAACAATTTTTTATTGCTACACATAGCGAACACTTCTTAAAAGGTTTATTGGATTACGGTGGAGAACGATTAAATATAATTCGTATTCAAAGAGAAGAAAACGCAAATACATTCTCATTGCTTAAAAACGATGAGATTAAAAATATTTGGAATGATTCTTTATTAAGGCATTCAAATATATTAGATGGATTGTTTCACTCCGAAGTGGTTGTTTGTGAAAGTGATTCAGATTGTCGTTTTTATTCAGCAATATTAACTGCAATATCAGAAGCCACAGATGAAACAGTTCCCGATATACTATTCGTTCAATGTGGTGGGAAACATCGATTTCCTATTGTAATAAATGCTTTGCAAAAATTAAATGTTCCCTTAAAAGTAGTTGGTGACTTTGATTTGTTTCATGATGAAAATCCTATTAGAAATATGTATGAAGGATTTGGCGGAACTTGGACTGATATTGAGAAAAACTTCAGGACTGTTAAAAATGCCATTGATCATAAAAAGCCTGAATTAGAAAAGAAAGCACTAAAAGAGAATATTGATTCAATTTTCGAAAAAATCTCAGAAAACGCCATTTCTGATACTGATGTAAAAAGGATAAAAGAAGTGCTAAAAAAAGCTTCACCGTGGTCCGAAGCTAAATTAAATGGAAAATCGTTTATTCCTTCCGGGCCTGCAACAAAAGCATACAATGAAATAAATGCTGAATTGGAAAGTAAGGGGATTTTTATTTTGGATGTTGGGGAAATTGAGGCGTTTGATAAAAACTTTGCCTTACACGGTCCGAAATGGGTAAATAAAGTATTGGAAAAAGATTTGCTGAATAGTGCTGATTTGCAAACGGCAAGAGATTTTGTAAAGAATAAAATAATGCATAGCCCTGTAAATTTAGCTGCAAAGTATAGCGGAGCATGGTCAAACAATCGACCGAAGAGATAGCTAAGCAAATAGAAGAATTGCGCGGTTAATTTAAGAATTAATAAAACTATTTCGCCCTCACAAAATACCAGTCATCATGCCCGTAAACCCGTTTTTCGCCATAATATGCTTCCTGCCCGTAGATGAGGCTATCCTTAGTGAGTTTTAAAATTATGTAATTATAGTGTTTCGAGGTGTCGTCAGAAACAGGGAAACTTTTTCCGTTTATCATTTCGTATCGAAAAGCAATTTTGGTTTGGCTTGCGTTCAAAAAATAATGCCCTGTCGCTTTCATGCCCATCAATTCTACATACCCACCGTCAGGATTAAAAACACAGGTTTTAGCCATTGATCTGTCAACCGGGGTGGGGGCTGTTTCGCTATTCCCTTTAAAAGCAACCTGGATCCATTTGTGGCAAAGCAGTTCTTTTCTGCCATTATCAGCTTTCATTGATAACATTATGGTGGTCAGCGCCATAGCCGTGCAAAAATTAAAAAGGGATAGTTTCATGGTTACTAATATATTGATTTAGGCGATTAGTTGTAATAGAGTTTTTACAATTTACTGCTCATGATTTCTGCTGATCTTTAACCTCTAATTAACTACTAAACTATTTAGAACATCTCCAAATAACAATTGTACA
>Ga0207142_1011_pt1 | contig 40368 bp, 40 predicted proteins | sample Alteio_BWMinHeat_2_FD_153561 | JGI IMG/M metagenome (GOLD analysis project Ga0207142, IMG submission 153561) | Enriched cells from forest soil in Barre Woods Harvard Forest LTER site, Petersham, Massachusetts, United States -... | ecosystem: Environmental > Terrestrial > Soil > Temperate forest >... | reverse complement strand
ACAAACCGGCCCCTTTACCAGCGATGGTTACTTTTTGCGGTGTAATGGTTAGGCGGTAACCTTCGGGTGGCAGGCTATCTGTCCCGGCTGAAGTAAGTACCAGGCAGTTGGCAATATTTTTATTGGTATCGGCTACAGGCTGTATGTTCAGCATTTTTTTGTTGTGCAGGTAATCTGCCAAAAAAATAACTGCTTTATTGTTAGGGCTATCGGCCAGGAATTTGGTTTCGCGGCTTAAAATAAATTCGCCCGTTGTTTTTTTGAGCGAAACAGGGGCGGGGATGATACCCATGTTCGGCCCTGTATCCTGTGCATTGGCGAATTGTGTGGTGATAATGATAAAGGCAAAGAACAGTTTGAAGATATTTTTAACCATAACAATTTAACAGGGTTTGTGTAAACAACCGTGAAGGTAACAGTTTTTAAAAAAATGAGGGACAGTAGTTTGTAAAAAACTGGTTATAACTAAAAAACCATTCGCTTATGCGGATGGTTTTTTAGCTTTTTCAGCTTTTGGGGCAGCTTCGGCTTCTTTTTCTTTTTTCAGGGGCACAGCAACAGCCGCTTTCTTTATGTGATGTGGCCTGCTTTTACCAAACGACCAGGGCTGGCGTATTGAGATAAAGAAATATCCCCGTTTAACTGAAATTGGCAGTCAGCGCGCGCAAACCGTGATCGGTAATTACCACGACCGCACACCGCAACAATTTGATAATACCCCTTATGGCGGTTTTTATACGCAAGACCAAATACGCGATGTAGTAAAATATGCAGCCGACCGTTATATAAACGTGGTGCCCGAAATTGAAATGCCCGGCCATTCTGAAGCTGCGCTGGCTGCTTATCCTGAATTAAGTTGTGATCCATCATTCCCTTATAAAGTATCGGAAACATGGGGCGTATTTCATGATACCTACTGCCCTTCTGATAAAACCTTTAATTTTCTGCAGGATGTATTAACCGAAGTAATGGATCTGTTCCCATCGCACTATATACATGTGGGTGGCGATGAAGCACCAAAAGATGCCTGGAAAAAATCTAAATTCTGCCAGCAGCTTTGTAAGAAATTAGATTTGAAGGACGACCGTGAATCGAGCAAGGAAGATAAACTACAAAGCTATTTTATACAACGTATTGAAAAATTTGTGAACTCAAAAGGCCGTAGCATTATCGGTTGGGATGAGATACTGGAGGGTGGACTTTCGGCTAATGCGACGGTAATGAGTTGGCGCGGTGAAGCCGGTGGTATTGCAGCTGCACAACAAAATCATAACGTGATCATGACGCCCGGCAGTGGTGGCCTTTATATTGATGCCGCACAGGGTAAATTAAGCGATGAACCATTGAGCATTGGCGGCTATACCCCGCTTATAAAAACTTACAGCTACAACCCTACTCCTGCTGCTTTAACGCCCGATCAGCAAAAATATATTGTGGGTGTACAAGCTAACTTGTGGACTGAATACATCCCTACTGAAAATAAAGCCGAGTATATGGCGCTACCTCGTATGCTCGCCCTAAGCGAGGTTGCATGGACGCCCTTAGCCAACAAAAATTATAACGATTTTGCCAATACCCGCCTGCCTTATCATTTAGCATGGCTTGATAAAAATGGCTTTGATTACCGCGTGCCGACAGCCATTGGTGCGAAAGATACTATCATGTTTGGTTCGCAATTGAATGTGCAGTTAAAATCGCCGGTTAACGGGGCTACGATTTATTATACCATTGACAGCTATACCCCGCGCGAAACGGACATGGCTTATACCATACCTATGAGCTATAATGTGCCGCCTGATCAATACCGTGAACTGGAAACTATTGTAATAACACCATCGGGCAAAAGAAGCACGGTTACACATACATTAATGTATAATAAATCGCCGATGCCACCAGTTAATTATACGGGCACGGCAAGCGGCTTAAGTTATCATTTGTATACAGGCACTTTTACCAGTGTAAACGATATTGAGGCCTCGGCCGCAGTTGATACCGGAGTTGTGAAAAGCTTTAATACGGCAGCGATAAAAAAAATAACGCCGGCCTACGGCATAATTTATACAGGTTTTATTCGTATTGATAATAGTGATGTGTATGGTTTTTCAACACAGTCGGACGATGGTTCGGAATTACTGATAGACGATATACCTGTGGTTAATAACGATGGAAAACACGGCAGCCTGGAGCAAGGCGGATCGGTGCCGTTACAGAAAGGTTACCATCGGTTTACATTAAAATACTTTAATGTTGGAACAACGGCTACGCTTCATGTATATTTGAGCATACCGGGTAAACCTAAAGGTGAATTATCGCCCGATGAAATGTATAATTAAACAGCTTATATAAACTATGTATAACAGGTTTTATTTTTTTATGCTGATGGTTTGCGTTATTGCGGCCGGCTGTGCGCAGCAAGCACCAAAACCACCTGCTGCTGTTGTGGCACCTAAACCTGCTATAATGGAGCCGTTCAGGTTTCATAAACTGATCGAGGTTTCGCCCGGCAATGATTTTGATGTGGTAAGCTGGGGCCGTGGCTCGAAGGATATTGGTGCGTTTGCCATACTGCACTCTGATTCGTCTGACATAAAATATACCACCACTACCGGCGACCTTGAAGGTTCGATAATTGATGTATATAATTCGGATATGGACCTTGACGGCAACCCCGAGATATTGATACAGGCCAAAGCGAAGGATACCTCGAACTATGCCATAATTTATGCCTACGAATTTACTAATGGCAGAGCTGATAAACTTGATTTTCCAAAACTCACCAAAACGCAGCGAAAAGGCTACCGGGGAGATGACAATTTTTATATACAGGACGGCAAATTCATGCGCCAGTTCCCTGTGTATGACGGCAATGGCAAAGACGCCAAACCAACCGGCCAAAAACGCCTGCTACAATACGGCTTGCGCGATAATCAGTTTACCGTACAAACATTAAGCACAGATTCAACCAGCACAACAAAACAAGCTGTTAATCAACCTACTAAATCAACTACGGTAAAGAACAATAAATCATCAAATACAAATAATAATTCTTCCTCGAATAATAACAGCTCATCTAAAAAGAGCAGTAAATCATCTTCTTCAAATTCTTCAAAAAAGAAAAAGCATAAAACTGAAGAGAAGAAAACAACTACGCATAAGAAAAAGAAAAGGCACCATCACAACAGCGATGATAATTAGCCTGTAGATACGCGATACTTCGCGTCTTTGACACGGAATAAGAGACGCGAAGTATCGCGTCTCTACAATAGGCTTATCATTCTTTTCGCATTCTCCACTCCTACGGCATCGTAATCATTGTTGAAGTAAAACCAGCCATCCTTAGCTTGCTTATCGGCTTTAACAGCATCAACTATTCGTTGCAAAAATTCAGTTGAGTAGGATGAGCGATATAGATTAGGCACACCATGAAAACGGTAATAGATATTGGGCGTGTTGATAATTACATCATCGGGTAATGTGGGGTGACTCATACCGCTAAAGCTGATGTTGTGTTTAGCCAGGTCATCATATACACTTTGTTGCCACCAACTTATATGGCGAGGTTCAAATACATTGATGAATGACTTGTCGAGGCTGTTGATGATACGCTCCAGTTTTTCCTCATCGTAATGAAAGCTTGGCGGCGTTTGGAATAGTACCGGGCCAAGCTTTTCCTTTAATCCATTGTTTATGGTTTCGTAAAAGCTGGAAATCAGATCGGCGGTATCGTTGAATTTTTTATAGTGGGTGATAGCTCGTGGAGCTTTAACCGCAAAGCGAAAATCAGCCGGGCTTTTATCGTACCAGTTTTGCAGGAATGATAGTTGCGGGAAACGATAAAAAGTAACGTTAAGTTCCAGCGTACTGAAATGCTCGCAATAATAGTCGAACCACTTTTTTTGTGGTAACCCTTCGGGGTAGAATTTTATCTTCCAATCGTTATAATGAAAGCCTGAACAGCCGATGTGCCAATGCATAATTTGATGTATTTATTAATAACACATCAAACACGAATAGGTTATATAAAAAAAGAGACGCAAGGTATTGCGTCTCTACAGTTATACTATTTATTAATACTTCGCCGCCTGTCCCGGTTTGGGCGTCGATGCTTCTATAAACTTTCTAAGGTCTTCGGCAGCTGTCGGCAGTACTTCTTTCCTTAAGTATATCATGTGCCCGCTTTTATAACCCTTCCATTGCAGGCGATCCTTAAGTCGGCCGCTCGGGTCAATCTGCCATAAGCTATATTTAGCGTTAAAATAGTCGCAGGCGCCATCATAATAACCCGACTGTATCAATAAATGCAGAAAGGGGTTTTGTGCTATGGCCTGCCTTAAATTCTCGCCGGTTTGGTCATTAGCATTATCCCACGGCCATACATTGCCAAACATGTTGTATTTCAAATCGGTCTTATAGTTTAACTCGTCGCGCAAGTAAATATTTATAGATGGTGTAAACTCCTGCAACCAGGCGGTAAGCTCGGCATTATAATCAGCGGTGCTACCCCCTATTTGTCTATCGATCCCTTTGTAACGGGAATCCAACCGGCCGACAGTAAAACCTTTATCCCGTAACAGTTCCTTCCAGAACAAGTCGTACGAAACGTCGAGGTTATTATCCAGCACCACTTTCTCAGATAGGCCACTGTAGCGCGCAATTTTAGCGGCGATATTTAACCGCTCTGTACTATCCAAAAATCCTCCGCGTGATATAGCCGGTATCAATTGGTTTATCGTGAAATTTTCTATCTCAGGTAAAATATCTGTTAGTTCTTTCTGCTGCAGGTCGGGCGCTAATGCTTTGTGATACCAGGCAGTAGCCGCAAAATAAGGTAGTTTTAAGGCCGATTGCACGGGGCCGCCCCTATTGATGCCAAGGTCGGTAGGTGAAACAAGCACCACGCCGTTCAAATACATCCATTGTGAATTTTGAAGTTCCAGGGCAAGACCTGATACCCGTGTAGTACCGTAGCTTTCCCCTATTAAAAATTTAGGCGATGACCAGCGATTTTTACGGGTAACAAAAGTGTTTATCCATTCGGCGAGATATTTGATGTCCTCATTCACCCCGAAAAATTTAGTACCGGGGGTATTCTTATCAACAATGCGCGAATAGCCTGTATTTACCGGGTCGATATAAACAATATCGGCTATGTCCAATATGGAATTATGATTTTCGCCAATGCCGTATGGCTGAACAGGGTAACCCTCGCTATCAGTATTCAAAACCCTTGGGCCGGTGTAGCCTATCTCCATCCATACAGAAGGCGTTCCGGGGCCGCCGTTAAACGATATTACCAATGGCCTGTTCGATCTGTCGGCAATACCATCGCGTTCGTAATAAGTATAAAAAACGCCTGCAACCGGCCTGCCGTCCTCATCCCAGACGGGCATGCAACCGGCAGTCGCGGTATATGATATTAATTGTCCTTTTATAGTTACCTGGTGTTTGGTAACTACGGCAGAATCGACCTGCAAAATGCGGCTTTTAGCAATAGGTTGTGTGTTTTTAGATGCACCATCCGGTGCCTGTGCCAGTGTAACGGCTGATATACCGCAAATGGCGGTAATTAGGGTAAGTGCTTTACGCATGTTTATGAGATTTTTTAAATAAAGTCAGCGGCATAAATATAGGGTATATATTCACTAAAACTAAAAATTTACATCACCCAAAAAGGGGGATTTTTCATACCCGCGCAATAACAAAAACGACAGTGGCAAAATTTTGCGCGCATAATCACTAATAACCCTATATTTGGAAATTGGATCGGCCTTTTTTTGGCCGGGTTTTATTTTTATGACAGTTCTCACAGGCGAGATAAGCGACAAATATGAGTTGGTTGTTGGGTTAGAGGTTCACGCGCAGTTATCTACTTTAAGCAAAGCATTTTCACCGGATTCGGCCGCATTTGGCGCCGAACCCAATCACCACATTAGCGCCATATCGTTGGGGCATCCCGGTACATTACCGTTCCTTAATAAACGTGCGGTTGAATACGCCGTTAAGATGGGAATTGCCTGCAATTGCTCCATCAACTTAAATAATACCTTCGCCCGCAAAAATTATTTTTATGCCGACCTGCCCAAAGGTTACCAGATAACCCAGGACACCCAACCAATTTGTATTGGCGGCTCGGTACATGTAAGGCTTGCCAACGGCAGCACAAAAGACATCGCCATACATCATATACACATGGAAGAGGATGCAGGCAAAAGCATGCATGATAACCATTCGGAAGATTCATTGATCGACCTTAACCGTGCGGGCGTACCTTTAATTGAGATAGTTACCGAACCCGATTTACGTAGCAGTGAAGAAGCAGGCCAGTTCTTAACCGAAACACGCAAATTGCTCCGTTACCTTGATGTTTGCGATGGTAACATGGAAGAAGGCAGCATGCGGTGCGATGCCAATATTTCAGTAAGGCTTAAAGGGCAAACCTCTTATGGCAACAGGTGCGAGGTGAAGAACCTTAACTCCATACGTAACGTGCAACGGGCTATTGAGCATGAGTTTGCAAGGCAGATAGCTATTATTGAAGATGGTGGCCATATTGACCAAAATACGCTGAATTTTAATGCCGATACAGGCGAAACCTCGGTTTTGCGCTCAAAGGAGATGGCAAATGATTACCGCTATTTCCCCGAACCCGACCTTACCCCGCTGTTTTTAGATAAACATTATGTTGATAGCATAAAACAGGGCATGCCTGCTTTACCAAATGAGCTTTACAAAAAATATATTAGCGAGTTGTTGTTATCAGATTATGACGCTTCGGTAATTACTGCAGACAGGGATCAGGTGCTATTTTTTGAAGAACTGATAACCCATACCGATAATTATAAATCAGCCGTACACTTATTGATGGGGCCGGTTAAATCGTACCTGAATGAAAGCGGCAAAACTATCAGCGACATAACTGTTAAACCTGAAAATTTTGCAGGGTTGATAAAACTGGTTGATGCCGGCAAGGTAAACAATACTGTTGCTTCGCATAAGTTGTTCCACGCGTTGCTGGCGTCACCCGATAAAACGGCTGAGGAACTGGCTAAAGAATTAAATTTACTGATAAGCAACGATAGCAGTGATGTTAGCCGTTATATACACGATGCGATTGCCAAATACCCGGACAAGGTTATAGAATACCAGAAAGGTAAAAAGGGCGTTTTAGGTTTGTTTATGGGCGAAATAATGAAAAGCTCGAAAGGCAGGATCGATCCACAAAAAACAAATCAACTGTTAATAAAAGAATTAGAATCAAAATAAAAATGAAGACCCGCTTAACATTATATACGCTCGTATTACTTTCCCTTATCATATTTTCGTGTACCGATAAAAATGACTTCACCATATCAGGCACCGTAAGCAACCCCGGCAGCCTTAAAAAAATATTTTTGGTTGAAGCTGATAGCGCCGGTATTAAGGTAGTGGATTCGACGCAATTGAGCGAGAACGGTAAATTTGAATTCAAACATTCTGCACCTTACGAAAACTTATATAAGATACGTGTTGGCGGAAGTATTTTTGATATTATCGCCAAGAATGGTGATGCTATAACCTTTAGTACTGATATAAATGACAACACTAAGGCTTATACGGTAACAGGTTCGGAAGAATCAGATAAAATAAAGGACTTTAATAAAATGAACAATGTTTACAGCGATAAAATGAGCAAGCTGTATAACGATTACCAGGCTAAGGCACAGGCATTGGGTAAAGAAACCGACTCTCTGATCAACGCCTATCGCCCGCAATTCCAGGTAATAATGGATGAGCAGAGCGCGGCTACTTTAAAGTTTGTAAATGATAACAAGAACTCGCTGGCCGGATTTTATGCCGCCACATCGCTCGACCCTGATAAATATGAACAGCAATTAATTGCTTATGCCGATGCCATAAAGGATAACTTTAAAGATAACATGGGCGTTCAGCAATTTGAAAAGCAAATGGCTGCCGCAAAACCGGTTTCGATTGGTCAGCATGCACCCGATTTTACCATTATCGGTATTGATGATAAACCTATTAAATTATCGGACTATAAAGGAAAATACGTAATGCTTGACTTCTGGGCATCATGGTGCATGCCCTGCAGGCAGGAAAATCCTAACGTGGTTAAGCAATATGCTATTTATCATGCTAAGGGCCTGGATATATTAGGTATATCGCTCGACCAGGATAAGAGCAAATGGCAACAGGCTATTACGGCAGATAATTTAAGCTGGACACACGCGTCTGATCTTAAGAATTTTGACGGCCCTACAGAACAGCTTTATCACATACAGGCGATACCATCAAATTTCATTATCGACCCTAACGGAATAATCGTTGCCAAGAATGTTCGGGGTGCAGACCTTGAAGAATTTTTAAATAAAACATTTAATAAGCCTCAATAAATTGTTAACATTACGTAACATTTAACAATTTGTTAATATTGGCGTAACCATTTGCTTCTATTAAGGTTATACTTTTATCCCAAAATTCAACCCAATGAGCAACACATCCAAACAGAAGATTCTTATTGTTGATGATGAACCCGATATTTTAGAGCTGATAGAGTATAACTTAAAGAAAGAAGGCTACCAGGTATTTTTAGCCCATAATGGCCAGGAGGCTGTTACCGAGGCTAAAAGATCACTCCCAGACCTTATTGTACTTGACATAATGATGCCAAAAATGGACGGCATCGAGGCCTGCCGCATTATGCGCACCATGCCCGAGTTTAAAAACACCTTCATGGTATTTCTTACTGCCCGCAGCGAGGAATATTCGGAAATAGCAGGTTTTAACGTAGGTGCCGATGATTATATAGCCAAACCTATAAAGCCACGCGCGCTGGTTAGCCGTATAAATGCCATATTGCGCCGCAACGCCCCTGCTGAAGATATTACTGATAACAAACTGGAGATAGGCGATTTAGTGATTGACCGTGAAGCCTATCTTGTTTTCCAAAAAGGTGTTAAGGTAGTGTTAGCCAAAAAAGAATTTGAACTGCTGTACCTGCTGGCCTCGAAACCCGGCAAGGTTTATACCCGCGAGGTGATCCTGAAAAACATTTGGGAAGATTCGGTGGTAGTTACCAACCGTACCATTGATGTACACATCCGTAAAGTTCGCGAGAAATTGGGCGATGATGTTATATCAACTGTAAAAGGTGTTGGTTATAAATTTGGTGCGTAAATAGCCAGCCCCCTCTAAATCTCCCCCGGAAGGGGAGACTTTTTATAAAAAACAACAAATGCGGTGAACTTTCATCGCATTTGTTGTTTTAAGCCCTCCCTACCGGGGAGGGTTTGGGTGGGGCTGATTACTTTGCAGCAACCGCTTTCTTTTTAGCTGCAGTTGTACGTGCAGCCACAGATTTTTTAGCAGAGGTAGCTGCTTTCTTCGCAGGGGCAGCTTCTGTTTTTGCTTTGGCGGTAACTGCCTTGGCTTTTGTAGTTGCTTTAGCTTTCACATCAGCAGCCTCCTTTTTGGCAGCAGCTACTTCGGTTTTAGTTTTAGCAGTAATTTCCTTTGCCTTGGTATCGGCTTTTGCCTTTACATCGGCAGCAACTGCTTTGGCTTTTGTGCCTGCGGCTGATGCTTTTTTGGCCACAGTCTTCTTAGCAGCAGTAGTTTTATGGCTAACTGTCGCTTTTTTTGCGCTTATGCTTTCTTTAACGCTTTCAATAGTATCGGCAGCTTTATCTTTTACTTCTTCGGCGGTATCTTTGGTACCATCCCAAAGATTTTCAATTGTTTCTTTAACCTTCTCAAAAAATCCTTTTTCTTCCGGTTTGGTTGTGTTGTTGCTCATGGCTTTATAGTTAGATCGTTTTTAATAATTTTCAATTATCCAAACAATGCAACTATTAAACCAAATTTATCATCAACCTTAAAAATTGGGTTTTAACACATATTTATCGTAAAAGCGGAAAATGTGTTCGGTAGCTTCTTCTGCGGTGTCTACTAAACGGTACAGGTTCAGGTCATCAGGGCTGATATTATGCTCATGTTCAAGCATGTTCTTTTTCACCCAATCAAACAACCCACCCCAATAATCGGCACCGATAAATACTATCGGAAAGCGCGCTATTTTACCTGTTTGTATCAGCGTCATGGCCTCAAAGGCTTCATCCATAGTTCCAAATCCGCCCGGCAATACGATGAAGCCCTGCGAGTATTTCATAAACATTACTTTTCGCACAAAAAAGTAATCGAAATCGAGCATTTTATCCCTGTCGATATATTTATTGTTAAACTGCTCAAAAGGCAATTCGATGTTCAATCCTACCGACTTCCCTCCTGCCTCGTAAGCGCCTTTATTGGCCGCCTCCATTATCCCCGGTCCGCCGCCTGATATTACGCCATAGCCACGCTCAGACAGCATAGTAGCACATGATTCGGCTATATTATAGTATTTGTTATCTATATGCGTTCGCGCCGAGCCGAATATGGAAACACATGGGCCTATTTTGGCCAGTTTATCAAACCCGTCGACAAACTCGGCCATAATTTTAAATATCTGCCATGAGTCGGTCACCTTAATTTCCTGCCAGTTCTTATTTTCAAACGCGCGTCTTATTTTATCATCACCTGTCATAATTTATATATAGAGTAAAAAGTATTAATTGTTTAAAGCCGGTTTTGTTTTGGCCGATGAGGTAAGCAGCAGGCCCAGCATGGTGATAAGGCCGTTAACTATGATCAGTTCGTTATCAAATGTGTACCCAAACAGCCTTGCTGAGTTCATGCTGAGGTAGTAGCAAACCGCAGGCGATATTACACAAATAAACGGCACCAGTTTATCAGCCACCTGCCTGTTTTTGAATAAAAGCCCAAAGCTATATAAGCCAAGTAAAGGCCCGTAAGTGTATGAAGCTACGGAGAATATGGCGGTAACAACAGCTTTGTTATTGATTGCATTGAATATAACAATGGTTAACAACATCAATACGGAAAAACCTACATGGACAAAGTGCCTTATGTTCACTTTGCTTTTGCTGTTAACAGTGTCGCCTTTATTAAAACCCAAAAAGTCGACACAAAATGAGGTGGTGAGGGCCGTAAGTGCTGAATCTGTTGTGGCAAATGTTGCTGCGGTTAATCCCAGCATAAATACCATAGCCGGTATTATGCCCAGGTATTGCAAGGCGATGGTTGGATACAGGTAATCGGTTTTTTCAACCTTGATGCCATACTTCGCGGCATACATATATAATAATGCGCCTACACTTAAAAAAAAGATATTAATCACCACAAATACTGCCGTAAAGCTGAACATATTTTTTTTGGCTTCGCCGATGTTTTTCATGCTCAGGTTTTTTTGCATCAGGTCCTGGTCGAGGCCCACCATGGCTATGGTGATGAACATGCCGCCTAAGAACGCCTTGACAAAATGGAACTTGTTGGTCATAAAATCGTTCCAGAAAAATATTTTGGAATAGCTGCTGTTCTTCACCGCCTCGAATGCGGTAAACACATTCATATCCAAACTGCGGCAAATAAAATAGATGGACAGGAACACCGATGATACCAGGAACAGGGTTTGCAAGCTATCAGTAATAATAATGGTTTTAAGGCCGCCTTTGAAGGTGTACATCCATATCAGCAGCAGGCATATCATGCCGGTTACGGCGAATGGAATGTGATAACTGTCGAATATAAATTTCTGAAGTACGATAACAACCAAATACAACCTGAATGCTGAACCAATGATACGGCTAATCAGAAATATCCCCGCCGCAGTTTTATAGCTCCATTGGCCTAAAGCGCCTTCTATATAACCGTAAATGGAAGTTAACTTAAGGCGATAATACAGTGGCAATAATACCGTAGCCACTACAATAAAGCCCGCGGCATTACCTAATACAAATTGAAAGTATTCGAACTGATCGCCGGTGGGTGCGCCAACTTTGCCGGGAACGGAGATAAAGGTAACACCGCTTAGCGCAGTACCTATCATACCAAATGCCACCAGGTACCATTTTGAGTTACGGTTGGCAACAAAGAAGGTGTCGTTATCGGTTGATTTGCGGGATGTTAGGTAAGAAATAACCAGCAACACTAAAAAATAGCCGATGATGAACGATAGTAGTATTGCGGGTGACATCTATTAGTATTTAGTAGCGAGTATCAAGTAGCAAGATAGGAATAAAACGTAATCACGTTAAAATTTGTAACGGAAATTTTAACTGTAGTTAATTTAACAGTGAGGAACCGCTATAAAAAACAAACCTGCGAAGTTTTAAAAACTTCGCAGGTTATGAACATGATGAGATGCACCTAAAACAGGCATCCTGTGAATCAAATAAATCTGTTTAATCCTGGTTCCGACTTACCTCGTATAATTCGGCGCTTCCTTAGTGATGGTAATATCATGCGGGTGCGATTCTCTTATACCTGATGCGGTGATGCGCACGAACCTTGCGTTTTGCAAAGCAGGTATGTCTTTAGCGCCGCAATAGCCCATGCTGGCGCGCAGACCGCCAACGTACTGGTAAACTACTTCGCTCAAAGTACCTTTATACGGTACACGGCCCACGATACCTTCGGGAACCAGTTTTTTGATATCATCTTCTACATCCTGGAAATAACGGTCTTTCGAGCCGGATTCCATGGCCTCTATCGAGCCCATGCCACGGTATGATTTAAACCGGCGGCCTTCGTATATAATGCTTTCGCCCGGTGATTCTTCAACACCGGCAAATAAGGAACCTGCCATAATAGAACCTGCACCTGCCGCAATGGCTTTGGCTATATCGCCGGTATGTTTTATACCACCATCGGCAATAACGGGTACGCCTGTACCTTTTAAGGCTTCGGCACATTCGTAAACTGCGTATAGTTGCGGAACACCTACACCTGCTATGATGCGAGTGGTACAAATTGAACCCGGGCCGATACCCACTTTAACGCCATCGGCACCTGCATTGGCTAATGCCAGTGCGGCCTCGCCTGTGGCTACGTTACCGGCTATCACCTGCAGATCGGGGAATGCGGCTTTAACTTCTTTTAATTTATTTATAACCCCCAGCGAGTGGCCGTGGGCAGTATCTATCGCAATAACATCAACGCCTGCTTTGTACAGGGCCTCTACCCTTTCCAAAGTATCGGCAGTAACACCAACAGCCGCGCCAACCCGCAGACGGCCATGCTCGTCCTTACAGGCGTTAGGGAAATTCTTGAATTTTTGTATATCCTTAAAAGTGATCAGGCCAATTAAAACACCATCGGCATCTACAACAGGTAATTTTTCAATTTTATGATTTTGCAGTATGGCCTCGGCCTGAACCAAGTTGGTGCCTTTTGGGGCGGTGATCAGGTTTTCTTTGGTCATTATTTTGCTTACAGGCTTAGTAGGATCTTTTTCAAAACGCAAGTCGCGGTTGGTTAGTATCCCTTTTAGTTTGCCTTTATCATCAACCACAGGTATGCCGCCGATCCGATACTCGCGCATTATTTTAAATGCATCTGCCAGTAACGCGCCCTCGTGCAGTGTAACCGGATCCTGTATCATACCGCTTTCCGAACGTTTTACCTTGCGTACTTCATCGGCCTGGCGTTGGATACTCATGTTTTTGTGCAACATACCCAAACCGCCTGCTTGTGCAATGGCAATAGCCAACGCTGCTTCGGTAACGGTATCCATCGCCGCCGAAACAAGCGGAATGTTCAGTTTTATCTTTTTTGTTAAATACGAACTGGTATCAACCTCGCGGGGTAATACTTCAGAGTAAGCGGGAAGTAAAAGGACGTCGTCGTAAGTTAATCCTTCGGCGACAAATTTAGAGGGGTTTGACTGCATGGCAAATATTTTCTATTTGCCGGACAAAGATAGCATTAAATTTTGAATTTCGGAATTTCGGTTTCGAAATTGGTGGATTTATGGATTGTTTAATGATTTGTTAATTTAGGATGACAAAATAGAAATTGTCTGAACCTGAGGATGACAAAATAGAAATTGTCTGAACCTGAATTTGCGGAATTAAAGAATTTACAGGATTCTGCTCATTCACAAAATTCTATAAATTCGAGTTTAGACTATTTTGGGGCGTTGCCTGCGGCCGTACTATCCGCTCATACTGCGCAGGCCTTAGTCACAGGCCGGTATCCGCTGCTACCACTAACGCAAAATAGCGTTATGTTTCATCGATTTATAGAAAAAATAACCAAAGCCAAATTCCAACAAAACGATAGGAATTAATGTATAAGTTGATAAATCATCGAACAGATTTATCATGGAATCATTTAGATGTATATGTAAATATATTAACCTGTAATTTCTATAATCGAAATCACCATCCTGGTATAAATATGCTGTGGTTAAAACATAAAATAAAGATAAACAGGTTATAGCAAGTCCTAATCGCCTTCCTGTTTGATTTATTTTTAATAAACTCGTTATCAAGTTTATTACTGCTAAAAATAAAATCAAATAGTCGACATAAATGGGAAAACCATTATAGAATGTATGAGGTGTTAAAAGGATTGCTAAGATTATTGCAATGTTTAATATAACACAGGCTGTGCGCATTTTGATTAAGGTTTAATGAAAACCAATGTAAGCAATAATTGATTAGTTTCCCACAATCACTTTAAAAGCAACCAAAATTTAAATACCATTAGCAGATAGATATCTTCGGATACCTAGAACTTACTGTACCAAATACCATGTATAACTTTCCGGCTCAATGCTAAATGTTAGATCAGCGGTAAAATCTCTATTTACTTTTTTCACAGTTCTTGCATTTCCTTTTTCTAAAAATATTGCGGTTTGTGTAAGCCCTGTATAATATAAAGGCACTTTGATCGTCCGCGTGATTTTGGTTTTAAGCGGATTATATAACATTATTAATCCTTTTTGAGCCAATTGCGGGTTTACATGCATAATGCCGTCCCAATCCCTGCCGTCGGCACGGCGCAAGTGGATAATATCCGAATTAAGTATATACCTGTACTTTTTATACCAGCTAATTACATCAATTACTGTTTGTTTGGTTGTTTCCGTATCATATAATCGCGGGCCGCGATATGCTGCCTGCACGCCGGCGCCATAGTATTGCATCATTAATTGCCGGTAATCCTTCAAATGCTCATTAAGGGGTTCCAATACGGCATCGGCCCCTCCGCCCTGGTAACGAGTAAGCGGAACAAATCCCCAAACCATGGAAGGTATCTCGTTCCATAATCCATCATAAATATTTTGACGGTTAAGTATGATCTGCTGTTCGCGCGGAAGCGAAAAATTAACCTCGCGGTAACCGATCCCTATTTTATTGGTGCCATCTAAAAAATACCAGTCGGGGGCATTAATATAAACACCGCGTTCATTAAGCCAATGGTACAACTCCTTTTGTATTTCCATTTGCCGCCATTGGCTATCTTCCAAGCCTTTATGCCCCGGATGTGTAGTAGATGCGCAAACATCACCGGGATAAGGGCCGTCGTTTTCCCAAATATCAAAGCCGGTAGCTGCATAAAACTTCTTTATTTTATCGCGATAGCCCAAGCCCCATTTACTGCCATAGCATGGGGCATTGCCGAAGAATGCGCCGCCGGGTTTGCCTGTTTTGGGGTCGATCACATCATCCGCATCGTCAATCCGCCGCGAACTGAATAAGGAATAGCCCCCTATTTTTACGTTTTTGCTGTGGGCATAATCGGCAATTTTTTTCCATTGGGCTAAATTTTTCACGCTGGTATCTTCCTGGTCGAGATGGCTGCCAAAACTTAAGATCAGGGCCTCATACCCGGTTACCGCGCATTGGTCAATAGCAGTATATACCTGCGTATCGTTATTACTTACCAAATGCATATATATGGGGTTAGCGGTAACCCATGGCGCAATGGTTCGGTACATTTTACGCACCATCATACCGCGCCGTTCACGGTCGTAACTATCTAATAGTAGTTCATTGGTGCGGACTGATGTGAAAGAGTTACTGGGTGGTAATTCCACCCCTATGCCTTGTTCGGGATAGACCTCCAATAAACAGGGCGTTCCAAAATTGTAGTTAACCTGCGAAGTATAGGTGCTATCAGCTTTCCAATGTGTTATTTGGTCGCTCAATTTATAACGCATGGAATTATTAAAGGCAAAATTACTTTCAATATAAATACCTTGCGGTGGCAGCATTCCGGCGGCTACATTATCATCTTTGTCTGTTGAATAAAGATTATTGTGAGTCGCCGGGTCCACAGCTCCTGTAACTGAACTTTCTTCTTCGGTAGCGCCTATTATTTCATTAACTACCTGGTTTATTTTAACGGTTTTATTACTTGTATTGCTTATAGTTACCCATTTACTTATTAATGGCAACCCATCATAAATACTATAATGTACACTTATAGTAATTCCCTTTAATTCGTCAACGCCAGACCTGTAGATAAAACTGATGGTTTTACCTGTTGGTTGTTTCTTATTACTTGCCCACCATGCATCGCCTTTCCATTTTATAAACGGTTCAAGGTTTGAAACCTGGTATTTTACAAACTGAAAATCGTTATTGTTTGCAGTAAATTTATCCAGCCATTCGGTTAGTAAATAGGCATTTTCCTTTTGACCATACAAACCGCCGATATTATATTTCTTTCCGTTGATGATGACCTGCGCTTCGGCTTTTACCGATCGTAATAATTGCTTGCCGTTTTGCAGATTGATATAATCATAACAAGCTACATTGGGTGTAATGCGGAAACTTCGCCTTATTAAACCATTGTAAAGTATAATATTGCGGGCATCGGGAGTACTGTAAATACCTACTTTTTTCAATTCAGGCTTAACCAGCCAATCGCCTGTCACATTGTTTTGCAGGCCTTCCTGCCAAACCGGTAATTTTTGAGCATATAGCACATTACTAACTATTGTAATAAAAAGTAATGCGAATGCTTTTTTCATACGTTTATTAATGCTAATACTTACCCACGATCACCTTATAAAACCTGTCAAAATGCAAGTATTTATTTGCCAGGGCAAGCAGATCATCCGAAGTAATGGTTTTAACCGTTTCAGTATAGCGGTCGTAATAATCATAACCCAGTCCGCTAAAATAAAGGTTCTTGAACTTATCGGCATGTGAAAAAACGTTTTCCAGGCTGCCCAGCAACGAGCCGAGCATGTAGTTTTTTACTAGTGTCAGTTCTTCATCTGGGATTAATTCTGTTTTCAGGGTGTTGATCTCTTTTTCTATTTCGCTAACGGCTGCTTTGCATACGTCTGCCCCTACTTCGGTGGCGATAAAGAATGCGCCGGCATGTTTTAGTGAGCTCACGCCCGAGCCGATGCCGTAGGTGTAGCCTTTATCTTCGCGGATATTGGCCATCAGTCTTGAGCCGAAATAGCCGCCCAAAACCGTATTTAGAACCTGGAACGATGGAAAATCAGGGTGCGTACGGTTCATGATCGGCATACCCATGCGGATAGCTGATTGTAGTGCATCCGATTTTTCAGTGAAATAAAAATGTTCGCATGATGAGTGAATGGCAGGTTGCGAGTTATCGGCTTTCTGTGTTGAATTTTCCCAGCTGGCGCCAAAGGTTTCTTTTAACAGGTCGAGCGTTTGCTGTTCAATTTTACCGGCGATAAGAATGGTGCAGTTTGACGGCTGATACATTTGGCTGTAATGTGCCAGCATATCATCACGGTGAAGCGTTTTATAATCATCTGCGTTTGCGCCAAAACCATAAATGGTATCGCCATAAAGCGCCTTGTTAAAGCTGCGGCGGGCAACCACATCATTCTTTTGCAGGCTCACCTGTAGCTTTTGCTGCTGGTTGCGCACATAAGTTTCCAGTTCCTTTTGAGGGAAGATGGAATCGGTTAAAATATCCTTAATGATGGGCAGTGTGTTGGGCAAATGCTTGTTCAGGCTGAATAATGTTACTTCAGAATTATCGTAGCCATATTCGTTTTGCAAAAAGGCACCGTAAAAATCAATGGTATCGGCTATTTGCGCCGCTGTACGGGTTTTGGTACCTTCGGATATCATGGTATTTACTGCAACGTTCAACAACGGCTTGGCCGGGTTAAAGTGCAAGTTGCCAAACACCCATTCAATACGCACCAGTTCAGCATCGCCCGAGTTGAAGCAGTAAATATTACATCCATTATCAAGCCGGGTATGCTCGGGGTGTATCAGTGTTATATTATCAATCGCCTTGAATTCGGGGGCTTCTTTTCTGTTCATTTTTTTGTCATTGGGTCATTGGGTCATTGGGTCATTGGGTCATTGGGTCACCTTAATAATGACTTAATGACCTGATGACTCAATGACTATTTCTCCGCAAGGTAAATAAGTGTCGACGAATTATCCTTTCTGAATAATTTATTCGCCTGTTCTTTAATCTCTCCCGGTGTTACTTTAAGAAATTTCTCAGTTTCGTGGTTTAGCAGGTCGGCATCGCCCAAAAGTTCGCACCATGCGAGGTTCATTGCTTTGTCGAGCAATGACATTTCGGAAAATATCATGGTTGATTCCGTCTTGTTCTTCACCTTGGTCATTTCATCGGCGGGGACTTCTGTCGACTTTAAAATTTCCAGTTGCTCCCAAATTGCTGCCTCGGCCTGCTCAACGCTGATATTTTCCAAAGGCTTGCCTTCAAACACGAATATCCCGGTATCAATGCTGCCACTTATATAGGCGTGTACATCGCTGAAGATCTGGTTTTCCTTCACCAAAGCCTTGTACAGGCGCGATGAATGACCGCGTGATAATATGTCGGACATCAGTTCATTGGCATAGTAAGCCTTATCCAGTCGGCCTTCCATTTGGAACGCTATGTAGACATCGTTCAAGGGTACTTTTGCGGTCACTGTTTCGCGGCGTACTTCATGCTGTAATGGTTCTTGTGGCAGGTCGCGGTGGTATTTTTCACCTGCGGGTATCGGGCCGAACCATTTTTCGGATAATTCTTTTACCTGTTCTAAAGTTACATCGCCACCAACTACCATGATGGCGTTTTGCGGATTGTAGTGCTTTTTAAAGAAGGCTTTTACATCTTCAATTTTAGCATCTTCAATGTGCTTTATACTTTCGCCGATGGTAGCCCAGCGGTACGGGTGTTTTTTATAAACCAGCGGTCGCAGTTTTAACCAAACATCGCCGTAAGGCTGGTTAAGATAGCGTTGTTTAAACTCCTCTATCACCACATTGCGCTGCACTTCAAGGCTCTTTTTGCTGAATGCTAGGCTTAGCATACGGTCGCTTTCGAGCCAAAAAGCTGTCTCGAGGTTAGCCGATGGCAGGGTGATATAATAGTTGGTGATATCATTGCTGGTGAAGGCATTATTCTCGCCACCTACCCTTTGCAGGGGTTCGTCATAGCTGGGTATGTTTACCGAGCCGCCAAACATCAAGTGCTCAAACAAATGCGCAAAGCCGGTTTGCTGCGGGTTTTCGTCGCGGGCGCCAACATCGTAAAGGATGTTAACCACCGCCATTGGTGTTGTATGATCTTCGTGAACCAGGACACGCAGTCCGTTATCGAGTGTGAAACGATTAAATTTAACCATGTACAAATGCTCCGTTAAAAACGGTTGACAAATGTATGATTAATTTGAAAATTAGGTAATTTGAAGATTTGAAAATGAATAAACAATTATTACCAAGTGGCACACCTCCAGTGATGCCATGCAAAGTCCGCGATTGCTTCGTACCTCGCAATGGCAAGATTTTTTATAATTTCCCTGTCTCTTTATCTGCGACCGGCTTATCCTCGCGGTGTAAATGGTCGCTAACCTGCTCATGGTTTAGCTTGGCATCAATGGCCGATGAACTGTTATTGGCGTAGGTGCCGAAGGCGTTAACCAGTATGCCCTTCAAATGGTATTTATCTGATGTTACCGCGTAAACTATTGACATGTCCGATGGGTTGCTCGGGCCTTCGAAGCGGTAAAATTCGTCGATCACAAAGTCATCGGCGGTCATGTGTATGTGATGTTCTTTGTCGTCAACGGTATCGCCTTCAAGGCTTAAGTTGGCGATATAACCGCGTTTCATTAAGTCGTTAGTGGCATCCACTAAATTATTATAGGTATTCATGGCGATGTTTTTTTAATGGTGATGTTCTATTATTTAGAACCGTTAAAAACAGGCTTTTGTTTTGTTTATTAAATAACCGCAGAATAACTACTTTTGGTTTAAACAAACCTGTCTTATGAAAAAACTCCTATTCCTGCTATTGCTCGTTAGCGCCTTAACTTCACAGGCACAACAACAGTACACACTTGAAAAAGACATACATTATTATCCCGATTCTATCAACAAAAAGGATGCTTACATCGATTCACAATGCAAGCTTGACCTGTATTACCCGAAAGGTGTAAAAGATTTTTCAACCATAGTATGGTTCCACGGTGGCGGATTAACAGCAGGCTCAAAAGACATACCCAAAGCATTGATGGAAAAAGGCTATGGTGTTATCAGTGTTGAATACCGCTTTTCGCCTAAAGTAAAAGCGCCAGCTTATATAAATGACGCGGCGGCTGCGGTGGCGTGGGTATTTCAGCACATTGCACAATATGGCGGCAGTGATAAGCTGATCTTTCTTTCGGGGCATTCGGCAGGCGGATATTTGGATATGATGATAACTTTGGATAAGGAATATTTGGCTAAATACAATATTGATGCTAACAGAATTGCGGCGCTTATCCCGTTTAGCGGGCAGGCCATTACACATTTTACTATACGGGCCGAGCGTGGGATGCAACCAACCCAACCTGTAATTGATGAATACGCCCCGTTATATTATGTGCGTGCTGATGCACCGCCTATGCTACTGATAACCGGCGACCCTGAACTGGAACTGTATGGCCGTTATGAAGAAAACGCCTACTTATTACGTATGATGAAGCTTACCGGCAATAAAACTACCCGGTTGTATAAATTGGAAGGGTTTGACCATGGCGGTATGCCGGAGCCTGCGTTCCCGTTATTGCTTAAAGAAGTGGCAAGGGTTACTAAGGAGATAAAGGGGAAATGAGGGATGATAGTAGCGCGTATATTTTCGCTTCATTAACACACCCCTGCTGCCGCACTTTCCTGCGCGCCCCCTCTCAAGAGGGGAACAAAAAAAGCCGATAGTTTCCTACCGGCTTTAATATTTGAAATCTTAATTTCTCACGGCCAAACACCTAAGTTTTGGTATGAAACTGCTATTTTATTGATAGCGCCTACAAAGGCTGCGGTGCGTAAAGTATCGATGCCGGGGGTATTAACAAATGTTTCCCTTATTTCGTGGTATGAGCGGATCATGGTGTCTTCCAAACCTGAATTTACCAGTTCGAGCTCTGATGCGCCTTTGATAATGCTTGAGCGCTGGGCGCTGTTTAACGAAACGCCGGTTATGCCTTCAACCATGTTTACCAGGTTAAGGTTCGAGTTTTCTTCAAAGCGCCTGTTCATGCGACCAAATGCTACGTGCGACAGGTTCTTCAACCATTCAAAGTATGATACGGTTACACCGCCCGCGTTGGCATACATATCGGGGATAATAATACCGCCATTTTTATAGAATATTGCTTCAGCTTCAGGGGTTGTCGGGCCATTAGCTCCTTCAGCTATAATTTTAGCATGTATCCTGCCAATGTTACTGATCGTGATCTGGTTTTCTAAAGCTGCAGGCACTAATATATCACACGGCTGCTCCAGGCCTTCCATCGGGTTTTTAAACTCTACTTTTGAGCCCGGATAATTCAATATGCTGCCTGTTATTTTACGATGTTGAAATACAGATTCAACATCCAATCCATTTTCATTATAAATTGCGCCGTCGTATTCGCAAAGGCCAACTATGGTAGCACCAAACTCCGAAAGGAATTTTGCTGAATGATAACCAACGTTACCCAAGCCCTGTACGATTACTTTTTTGCCTGATATGCCCGTGGTAAGGCCTAATTTCTGCATGTCTTCGCCTACACTTACGCATTCGCGTATGGCAATGGCCACACCGCGGCCAGTAGCTTCGCGACGGCCTGCAATACCCTGCAATGAAATAGGTTTACCGGTTACCGCGCCCATAGCATCTAATTGACCGGGGTTCATGGTGGCATAGGTATCGGCTATCCAGCTCATTTCGCGCTCGCCTGATCCATAATCAGGTGCGGGTACGTCAATACTGGGGCCTATGAAATTTTTCTTTATTAATTCAACCGTATAGCGGCGGGTGATGTTCTCCAATTCGCCAACCGTATAGTTTTTAGGGTTGATCTTTATACCACCTTTTGCACCACCGAAGGGTACATTTACAATGGCGCATTTGTAGGTCATTAACGCGGCAAGTGCCATTACTTCGTCCTCGTTCACCATTTCGCTATAGCGTATACCGCCTTTTGTTGGCGACTGGTGTTGCGAGTGCTCAACGCGCCAGGCATCTATTACCTCAAAGCCATTGCCTTTGCGCATGGGGAAACGGAAACGGAAAACGCTGTTACATGATTTTATCTGGTCGAGCAAACCAGCATCGTGTTGTGTAAAAGTTGCTGCGTGATCGAAGAACTTGCATACATCACTAAAAAAGTGATCGGTTCCCACGGCAGCATTAATATTGGTAGCCATAATTTTTGTTATATAATTATTATATTGTTAAAAAACTGCGCAAAGTTGGTACATTTTTTATCAATATTGCAAATTAAAAGCAGATAGAATTATTGATAGTTGTTAACAATGTACCCAAATCTGTGTTTAAACAATTTAAACCTATTTTTTGGTCTACTTTTCTTTTTCGATTTTTTTCAATCGCCTGTCAATAGTGAACAAATAAATGGCAATACCGGTAAAAATAATGGCTATAACTGCTACAACAACGTATATTTTACCATTGGCGCGCAGGGCGTCGTCCATTTGAACGGATGCATCCTGGGCAAAAACAGCGGTGGTGCTTAAAAGTAAAAGCAATAAAAAAGTTAGTTTCCTCATATCAGTTTATAGCATTCTTTTTGTTTTCAATTAAACGTATGCGGTAGCGAATAGTTGCTATCCACAAGGCAATAAAGCTCCAGCCGAGCAAGGCGGGGTAAAAAGCTATCTTCATGCCGTTATCCAAATCATATTTGCCAAAGGCGGGGTTACCACCACTTCCGGGGTGCAGTGAGTCGGTCATACGGGGTAGAACGAATATAAGCACCACCATTATAGGGAAAGCAAAAATATTGTATATGGCCGATATTTTCGCGCGTTTCTGCTCCTCATCTATCGAGTTGCGAAGCACCAAATAAGCACAATATAAAAGGAACGCGATAGCCGCGCTGTCTTGCTTGGGATCGCCGCTCCAAAACTGGCCCCAGGTGTATTTGGCCCATAACATGCCCGTTAAGAATCCCAACGTGTAAAACAGTAAGCCTACATTTACGCATTCAACGGCGGCAAGGTCGTCCTCTTCTTTACCGTAGCGTAAATATCTTATGCTGAAGTAAACCGAAACCACAAATACGGTGAGCATCCCCATCCACATAGGTACGTGGAAGTACAGGTTACGTATGGTTTCGTGCAATATGGGTAGTGTTGGTACGCGAAGTAATATGCCGGTAAAGAGAGTGGAAAACACCAATAAAACGGCAATCACCTTCCACCATGTTTGATAAATAAACTTCATAGTATTTTATGCCGACAAATGTAATGATTTAAATAAACACGAATTGAATATAGATACGAATTTCACGAATTGAGTATTAAGCACGAATTTCACTTTTTTGTCATCCCGAGGTACGAGGGATCTTCTACGATAGACAGGCTATCCGCCTGCATGGCGTAGAAGATGCTTCACTCCGTTCAGCATGACAAATAGATTATTATTATTTATCATCAGGGGCGTAATCCACGGGCAATAGGTCGGATAGTTTTGATTTTGACCAGGTGCCTTCATACAGCGGTGCCGAATCGCCAAAAACCACGCCATTCATATCAAAAAAGTAAGGCTTTGTTATGGTAGCTACCGTGGTTTCGTAATTTGGCATATCCAAAGGGCGGTAAAGATTTTTAAAGTCGGTTTCCTCCATCTTTTTGGTGTAGATGATATACAGGCAATCGGTAAAATCGACAGCGAATATGCCTTTCTTTTCCGTGTTATACAGTACTGTATTTATGGGCAATGGATCCCTGTATAAATGTTCCCTGAAATATTTGGACATATTCTCCTGGTCGATCCAGAAATTTATAGAATCACGATGCCTGCCATCGTTAAAGAACTTTATTTTTTGCTGTATCTCACCCTCCTGCGCCCGGTTTGGGTTCAGCATACGTGTTAATTTCATTATCTGGAAGCCTTCAGAATCGAGCTTATTGGCATATAGTGAGCGGTAAAAGTGCATGGCCGAACCGTAATAGGCCGCCTCGCGTTTTTTGTGCCATTCTTCTTTTTGTTTTTTACTGCCGGGCAGCTCCTGGAACAGCCGCTGGCCGCTGTAGGAAATAATATCGGTAAGCTTGCTGCTAGTAAATTCATTTATTAAAAATTTAACCTTATAGCCCAGCGCCAGGTTATCAACCACTAAAAAAGTATTGGTATAAGCCTCGAGCATTTGCTGCGATTTATGATACTCAAGGTTTACTTCGTGCGGGTTTTCAACAAAGCATTGTTTGGCGTTCTCATCGGTGCCTATAAAATCTTTTACAAACTGGTCGTAGTTCTTTTTCCAGTTGGCTGGGGTGGTGATGATAACATCACGCAGTTCGATGGTTTTGGGCGATAGTTCGATATCAAGCTTTATGGGTTCGCTGCCAACCAGCACCGTTTTGGTATAGCCTTCGTAACCAATAATGCTTACCACAAGGGTATACTCACCCGGCTTTAAATGAGCCAAGGTATAGTTGCCGTCATCGGATGACGCTGATCCAGCGGTGGTATTGCTTAAAAATACGTTGGCCTGCCCTATTGGGGCCTTAGTATCGGTGCGGGTTATTTTGCCGGTTATAATACCGTTTTGAGCCAGCGTAACAAAGGGGAATAGTAAACACAGGATTAACCAAAAAGCGCGCATTAAATAAAAATACTATATTATTTTTTGAAGATGCTAATAAAAGAATTACAAATGAATAAATGATGAAAAAATAGAAGCAAGAGTCAAGATGCAAGAATCAAGACAAAAAATATTCGGCGTTATTGCCTTACTTCTTGCATCTTGATTCTTGGCTCTTGTATCTACAATGACTGCAGGAATTTCAGTACTGCGGCCCTATCGGTTGATGACAGGTTGCTGAAGCTGGTTTTTGATTGTTCGGCTTCGCCGCCATGCCACATGATTGCTTCGGTAATGGTGCGGGCGCGGCCGTCATGCAGGAAGTAGCCGGGGCTATTTACCGTAGTGTATAAGCCCAAGCCCCATAATGGTGCTGTACGCCATTCGCTTCCACTGGCCAGGAAATCGGGGCGGTTATCGGCAAGGCCGGGGCCCATATCATGTACCAGCATATCGGTGTACGGGTGTATAACCTGGTTTGAAAGGTATGGCCTTGACACATCAACACCTGTAGTAAAAGTTTGCTTATGGCAGTTAACACATTTCATCGATATAAATAAAGCCTCACCCCTTTTCACGGTCGCATCTGTAGTATTCCTGCGGGCAGGTACAGCTAATGTTTGCGCGTAAAATTTCACGGAGTTTAGCAGGCTGTCGGGGAGTTCAGGGTCATCGGTCAACCCATCATACTGCGATTGGCCGAAGCTGCTTTCAACGGGCAATACGCTTGAAGTAATGCCCATATCCTGGTTAAAAGCGGTGGCTACCTGTGTAAGTATGCTGGCTGTGTTGGCCTTCCAGCCAAACCTGCCCAATTGCCTTGTTTGCGTTACAGCATCCCATACGTAGTTAGCGTGGCCCTTTATACCGTCGCCATTGGCGTCGTTAGGATCGGCACCGGCAACTATTTCGCTTTCGGGTATGGCTTCCAGCAAGCCCAGGCCTACCATTGGTGGTGCTAAACGCGGCGATAGTAAATACCCCGCGGGCATAGCGGTATATAAATTACTTAAAGTATAAGTAGGCGCACGCAGTTCGTATTGTTCACCATCGGCAAAGGCTAAAACCTGGTTTATGTAGGTAATATTCACCTTACATTCGGGCAGCTTTCCAAAAACGGCTTTATCCTGCAATTGTAAACCATAACCCGGCACGGCAACAGGGCCGCCATGTGCGTCCTCACCCGGCAAGCTTATGCGCATCAATAATGATGATTGTGAATCGCCGGCTGTGGGCAGGCCGATACCATCGTTGTGGTGGCAGTTGGTACATGCGGTATTATTGAAAATAGGCCCTAAACCGCTGTGTATAATGGCCGGGGCGGTTACAAATGACTGATTAAAGGTAAGATCACCCAGGGTATGTACGTGTACATCATATCCTGTTAACCCGGGGAACATGTTACCGAAAGCCTGTGAAGTGGCATCAAAAACTGTTTCATCGCCACCAGAAAGCTCATCGTTGTATTCATTATTAGGGAATACGGCAGATTTTTGGCATTTAACCAATAACAAAACTACAATGGCTAACAGCCCTATTACTTTTAATTTCTTCACGTTGTATTTAGTCCTTAATGTTTGTTACCACGAAGTCGTGCAGGTCGCCATCAAGCGAAGCTTTCAGCGTGTTTATGGTAGCCTGTACTTTTGTAATGGTGCTGCGTTGTGTGTATATAGCCTGCTCAAAACTTACATTCAATGAACCGAAGGCGTTGAATGATGCTATTGCCGCGTTCATTTGCGATAAAAGCGTATTGTTTAATGACGCATTTTTCGCGGCCACCAGTTCGCTTAAGCTATGGTTGCCATTTGCACCGGTGTAGCTGCTTAGGTAAGCATTTTTTATGCCCGTTATATTATGAGTAAAGTCGGCTATTGAATTGTGTGAGAACGAAGACTCAGAAAGTGTTGAATCCTTTGCTGCAAATGGCGTTTGCATTTTTTCGTTTGCAACTTCATTACAAATATCGGCCATTGAACCTACAAGGGCTAAAAATACCGCCTGCCTTGTGGTGAAAGCTGAACTGCCTTTACCTGCATTTATAACCTGTGCGGTGTAGTTGCCCTGGGTTGGGTCCCAACTGTTGCGCAGGTCGGTTGTTGTGTTATACAGGCTTTGCGCCAAAGAAAGCAGGTATGTTTTTTGGCGGTCTGTAACTTGAGCAGCCTTACGTGTGCTGCCAACGCCAAATATAATATACTCAATAGCGTGGAAGCCTTTTAAGGTGGTTTGCAGCGGTGTAATATCGGCAACGGTTAAAGGGTTAGGGCTTGCTAATAATGAGTCAAGGTCGATCTTATTAACCGGCCAGTCGTCCATATCGGGGTCATAGCTATCATCTTCAACCGGGCCGAATAAAAAGCCTTCGCATGATTCCCATGCCGCGCGGGTGTTTTTCCAGGCAAGCTGTGTGGCGGCTAAATTCTGATCGGTACTATTAGCTACAAAAGCCTGCACAGCATCATTCATAATGCTTGCTTTTGCCTGTATATCCTGGTAGTTTGGGTTAACAAGGTCGTTCGAAAAATCAGTCAGCACCTGGCCCTCTAATGTTGTTTGGTTAGTGGTAGTATTATTTGCGGGAGCTTTAGAACATCCGACAAAACCAATGGTAATAGCGCCAATAAATAATGTAGAATAGAGCAAATTTTTCATTTTTAACTTAAGTTGATGATGATTTGATTTGATACGATTTGTGTGGGATATTTTTTAAGATCGTGTTCGGCGGGGCCGTGAGTAACATGGCCCTCTTTATCGAACTGACTGCCATGCAAATTGCAGGTATAGCCATTGTTGCCCGCCGGGGTTAACTGGTTATCGGCATGTGTACACCTGAGCAATAAGGCGGTATAGCTGCCATCATCCTCTTTTCTAAGGCCGATGTTGTAGTACATTCCCTGTGGCTGAATCAGTTGAAAATTGCTTTGTGCAAATAAGGCGGTTGGTACGCTTACCTGTTTGTTGGCTACAGCGGTTTTATAAACCGGCAATGTGGCACATGATGATAATGAACCGATAACCATACCGGCGCTAACCGCCAGGCATACGGTACATGATTGCTTTACAAATTTTCTCCTGTCCATAATTTTATAATTTAGAATGAGAACCCTATACCCAGATCAATCAAATTATTGTTCACCTGGTATGGCACTGCTGCCGGGTTCGGGTTAACTATAAGATCGGGGTTTTGCTTGCCGGTTGTAATAAACCTTACATCGGCCTTAATTATTACGTTTTTGTTTGGCAGGTAACTAAAGCCTGCTACAATGTGGTTTTGATCGAGCGTACCATCGTAAATACCATTTGATGGTATCTGGTAATTCATATCAAACCTTTCATCGCGGGCAAAAACAATAAACTGTTGTTCGTGCGGGCGTTTATTAAGGAATAGCAGGTCATAAGCTAATTCAAGGTAAGCGCCGTATTCTGTTTGTGGGGTATTGCTTGCAAATGCCCGGTTTATGTTAGATGCATCGGGTATTGAAACTATTGTAGCTAAAGCCCTTGCGGAAAAGCCGCCTTTTGCATATTGCAGGTCGCCCTCGCCAAGAGCTACAGGTGTGCCAAAAATACCCGAGTTTAAGCCAAGGCTATCGGCTTTACGTTTGCTTTCGCCAACAGTACCGCCATAATAACCTGATAATTGTGCTTTAAAGTTACCCTGGTAATATTGTAATGAAGCGGTAACAGCCAGGTTATTTGCAGTGGCATTTTTGCCTTCAAACTTACCACTTTCTAAACCGTCGCCGTGTTCAAAACCACTTCCGTTTAAACCATTCATTAAACCAACCGAGTAATTTAAGGGTAAGCCATTTATACTACCAAATAAGCCAACGCCTAATTCGCGCCAGGTTGTAGGAATAATAAAGGTTTCAACATAATTACGCTCGTTACCATTAAAGGTATTGGGCAGGTGGTTTTCGTTTAATATACCTATGCGCGGAATAATCAAGCCTGCAACTATATATTGGTTGGGATTTAAGTTAAATTTAAGGTAGGCTTGTTCTACTGAAACTTCGCCGCCACTTTCGCCGCCGGTTACTTTGGCGTCTTCAACTTCAAGTTCGGAGAAAAACGAAACCTTATCGTTGAATTTATGCCCTGTGAAAAGCACAAAACGCTCCAGGTCGACCTTTGAGGTGCCCAGGTTATTGTTGCGCTGGTAAAAAGCATCGCCATAACCACCAATGGTTGTCGAACTTGTTGAAAGGCTGTTTTTATTTAATGAATCTTCAGAAGTTACTTGTGCAAATAACGAACCCGAAACGAATAAGAATGAAAGTAATAGAGTAAAAGTTTTTGCTTGCATCGTGTGTTTTTATTTCGACGCAAAATAACGGCTTATTTAGACTTAATCCAAATAAATATACAAAAAGGTTAGACCTATTCTAAATAGAGATATAAACACTTGTTAATTAGTTAATTAATCGCGCCACAGGTATGGAAAAAGTAATAGCGACGTTGCGATTACAATAACGTTAATTGCAAACAATACCCCTATGTTGCCAAAGTTAAGGCTGCGGTCGATGCCATCCATAGCGCTTTTGCTGATGCGGATAAGCAATAAAATAACAGGGATAATTACCGGGAAGCTTAGGATAGCCATTAAAGTGCCGTTATTACCTGCTTTGGATGCGATGGCCGATATCATGGTAAAAACGGTGGAAAAGCTGATGCTGCCTAATAATACCGACAAAAAATAGAATAAAGGGTCGCCAATAGTGTTTGGGAAAAAAAGCAGGTAAACAATTAGTGCCAGTACGCTGAGTAGTGACATTAAGAGTATATTGTAGATGGTTTTTGAAAGAATGATGGCCTGCGGACTTGCAATGGAATAATAATACAGGAGCCTCCCCTTGCTTTCCTGGATGAAACTTTTGGCAATGGCATTTACCGATGCAAAAAGGATGATGATCCAGAAAAGTACGTTCCAAACCACTTTGTAGCCTGCGCTGCCAATAAAGCCGGGGGTGATTTCGAACGAAATGTAGCAAACAAACACCGTTGATACCACATACAGCAACACGCCATTGAAAGCGTATTTGGAGCGCCATTCGAGTATGATCTCTTTTTTAAAGAGGTTCCAGGTTTGATTGAACAGTTGCATTACGGGGCAAAGGTAATCATTGAACGGTGATTTATGACCGCTGATTTATTTGATTTATGGATTACGCTGATGATTGCCGCAATGCATTGGCGGTAATGTCGCTTCATTAGGACTCACCCGGTCTTTGCTTCGCTCGACCACCCTCTTTTCGCCTGCGACGGAAAGAGGGATAAAAACACATGGTCGTTTTAAAAATCATTCCATTATGGCTTGGTGTTGTTGGCATCCGGCAAAAAAGAAAATGGTATTATTGTAATACAATTTAAACCTGGCATGAAACAGCTTATAATCATTATCCTGTTTTTTATAGCGAAAAGCACTTTTGCGCAAATAACTGTTGTGAAACTTGACAGCGCGCAAGTACCACGCAATGCGAAATATGCAGGTTTTTTGGATACAGCTGTGCGATATACCGACAAAGAGGGTGTACATATTGTAATTACCTCTGAAAATTTTGACGATAAAGTTGATAAGGATAGCGATGAATTCAGAAGTGCCGACCTGTATGCTTATGATTACCTTATTATTGGAAAAACCGCTAAACTGGAATGGCAGATGCATGATTTTGTTGAACCCTGCCAGGAAGATGTAGAGGCTGCATTTTTGCCCAGAACATTTGCCATAACGGATATGAACAAGAATGGCATTGCCGAAGTTTGGCTGATGTATAAAACGGCTTGCAGCGGCGATGTTAGTCCGCGGACGATGAAAATAATTATGCATGAGGGGGCTGTAAAATATGCTGTTAGGGGCAGTAACCGTGTGAGGGTTAATGCTACTGATTATGTTGGCGGGGCTTATAAATTTGATGAGGCCTTTAACGCGCTGCCCGAAATATTTAAAGAACACGCCCGCCAGCTTTGGAAGAAACATTTACTGGAAGTTTGGGGGAATTAAAATACAAATCAATCAAATGCCAACTGCTTACTATCAATCGCCTGTGGGTGTTACCCGTATTATTGCCGAGGATGGTTTTATTACTTCTATTTCTATTCGCGATGAGGAAATTGAGGTAGAGCCGACTGATGATCCCGTTTTGCAAATGGCTACAAAACAGTTGGATGAATATTTCGCGGGTTATAGGAAAGAATTTGATTTGCCTATAAAACAAGCGGGCAGTGAATTTCAGCAATCGGTGTGGCAACAGTTATTAATCATTCCCTATGGTAAAACCATCAGCTATGGGCAGCAATCAAAGTTGATGAATAATCCGCTGGGTATACGTGCCATCGCGGCAGCAAATGGTAAAAATAATTTGTGGGTTGTTGTGCCTTGTCACCGCGTTATTGGTTCGGATGGGAGTTTAACGGGTTATGCAGGTGGGTTATGGCGCAAAAAGTGGCTACTGGCGCATGAAGCGAGGGTTATGGGTGTTGGGCAGACGGTGTTAGCGTTGTAAATTAAAATTTAGTCCTGCTGAACTTGTTTCAGCATCCCACTTGCAAAGTGAATGATATGTCGGCTACCAATCCTATGAGATGCCGAAACAAGTTCGGCATGACCAGTATCCCTTTTATCCTTAAGTAATATCTTTTAATCGATCTTAAAATCGCTTGCCTTTTTACTTACAAGTGTCCCTGCTACGGCCAGTATCCCGCCTATAAACAGCACGTAAATACCCCATTTGAACTTTACCTGGTTCATCAGGAATTTATCGACAGAATGAAACAGGGAGTGCCCGGTATTGATCTTTACTCCTTTGTTGCTGATGTTTATAAAGCCGAATGAGGTATATAATTTTAACCAGGTTAATAAATAAAACAACACGATCAGTCCTAACGACAACCGGGCCATTAAGCTTACTAACTTTTGCTGGTTAAGCACAGTACCCAATATGCCAACCACAGCCACAAGCAGCATTACAATGCCATAGGGCATGTTGCCGTCGTAAACGTTCCAGTTGGTTACGTAAAACAGGCGCAAAATTGGGCTGAAAGTCGCCATAATAATGACGACAAACCCGGCAAATGAGATAAGGGATGGCAGGCGCATTGCTATTTGTTTTGTGATAATTCCATTTTATCGGCAAAGTGGGCGCAGTAATCGCGCAGGTCTTCAACTATGTTAGTTTCGCCGGTGGCGCGTAAAAAGCTGTCGCCCATGGTTTGCAATGTTTCGTAAAAAAAGCGTTTCATATCGTCAACGGGCATATCCTTTGTCCAAAGGTCGATACGCAGGGTGTTTTTATAGCTGGGATCCCAAAGTGCCAGCATCATTGATTTTACCGGTAATGCTTCTTTGTTGGTTGAATCAGTTGATTCCCACAATATGTTTTCGGGTACGTTTTTATCGTCAAGCTCAATAGTTAATTTAATTTCGGCGGTCTTCATTTATCTAACAAGTAAAAATATAATAATGGTCAAAGTTATAAAGCTTAGCTCTACAATCCATATTTTTCTGGTTTCGGGGAAAAAATTACGGAGCATTATATCTAAAAATGACACAACAAAAGCAAACAGCAGGAATATCCAACCGATCGTTCCGCCTAAATGCTGTACCTGCATGCCAACTGTAGAGGCGCCATATATCCAAACATAAATCGCCAGGAATAAAAAAAAGGCGCTAAAAAAGTTTAAAGGTGTAAGCCTAAATTTCATGTATATTTTAAAAAAGATTCAAGAATAAAGAATCAAGAGCCAAGATAGAAGAAATAATAAAGCACATGCTTTCTGATTTAATTTTATGTACCATTGGTTGAAATTAAAACTCAATATTGTCTTGATTCCTGATTCTTGTTTCTTAATTCTAATCAATGTTTTTTCCTGAATTTTTTGGGTGATGATGCCCTGCCCTGCTTTGCGTTCGGGTTAGCCTTTTCTCGTCCTGCCTTGAACTTCAGTTTTTGATTAAGGGTTTTCTTCTCGTGGAAAGCGCCTTTGAAATCGGGGTCGTCGCGACGCTTTTGCATGTCGATCTCTTTGGCCTGCTCCTGCTTTTCGTCGTAGGCGGTGGCTTCAATAAATACATCGGCAGGTATATCGGCCACGGGAATGCTTTGCCTGATGAGCTTTTCAATCTTCCTTAAATAATATTCTTCGGATGGTGCGCAAAAGGTAATGGCTTCGCCGGATTGGAACGCCCGGCCGGTGCGGCCAATGCGGTGAACATAATCCTCGATCACTACCGGTACATCAAAATTTATAACATGGCTCACATCGCTTACATCAATTCCGCGCGAGGCCACATCGGTAGCTACGAGTATCTTCACCTCATCGTTTTTGAACGAATTAATGCTGTTTATGCGGGTATTTTGCCCCTTGTTGGCGTGTAATACCTTAACCTGGACATCACCAAACTTCCGCAGTAAAAATTTATAAACATCCTCGGCTGCCATGCGCGTTTTACAGAAAACAATGAGTTTTTTTATATCATCGGGTTCATCGAGCAGGTTTTTCAGCAGGCTTATTTTGGTTCTGACGTTGGGCACATGATACAGCTTTTGGTTCACCGTTTGTGCCGGCGTGGCCTGCGGCGTAACTTCGATTATTGTCGGAAACTCCAAAAAATTATTGGACAGCTCATGTATCTTATCGGACATAGTAGCCGAAAATAGCAGGTTCTGGCGCTTAACGGGCACTACTTCCAGTATGCGGTTTATCTGGGGCATAAAGCCCATGTCCATCATTTTATCGGCTTCATCCAGCACCAATATTTGCAAACCTTTGGTAACTATATGTCCCGCCAGGTAAATATCCATAAAGCGCCCGGGGGTAGCTACGATGATATCGACACCCTTATTTATATTTTCGATTTGCTTTTTTGGGCCGAGGCCGCCGTACAGGGCCACAACGCGCAGATCGGTGTAAGAAGCAAATGTCCTTACGTTTTCTTCTATTTGTATGGCCAGCTCACGGGTTGGGGCTATGATAATAGCGCGGGGACTTTCGCCCTGGGCATATTTTAGCTTCATGATGATGGGTAACACGTAGGCGGCAGTTTTGCCTGTACCTGTTTGTGCTATGCCCATTACATCCTGCCCGTTGAGTATAGGCGGAATGGCTTTTTGTTGTATGGGCGTAGCCTCGGTGTAACCGGCATCGGCAATCGCGTTCAGTATTTGCCGGTTAAATTTAAAGTCATCAAAAGTTACAGCCATGGGGCAAAGATAGGTTTTTCTTTTAGTCGGTAAGACGGGAAGTCCGAAAGACTGAAAGTTGAAAGATCTGCGACGATACATTTTGCTGAAACGCTACATCCGTATTAACAAAAAGTTATTAAGATATTTTCGCTAATGTTAATAAGTATTGGAAGTGGAAAAATATGGTATTATTTAACTTCGTACCGTCACAAAAAAACAATCCCACTAATATGAAAAAATATTTATTTACATTATTATTTTTCGCCATTGCAGCATCAGCTTCGGCGCAGGTTGGCAAAGGCCAGTTTTACATTGGCGGCAGCTTAAATTATAATTATGATGAGGCCGGTACATCGTCGATCATAAATTACCCGCAGGGCACCACTTATTATAATAATGGTAAGGTAACTGATTTCCAAATAAGCCCCGATTTTGGCTTTTTCTTATCAAATAAATGGGCCATTGGTATCCAGATAGGTTATACACGCACTTCGGGTACTGAAACGAGCCAGTATTTTGCAGCCGATTCAACTACGAGAAGCTATACTTACTCGAACCATTATTCGACTGATGCGCTGGGTATAGGCATCCATTTGAGGTATTACTGCATGATCACTGACAAAATTGGCTTTTTCCCGCAGTTTGGTATCACTACCTCAAACGACCTGAATGATTTTAACAGCGGCACGCTATCAATAGGCGGTAACCCGAATATTGTTTTCTTCCCCACAAAGCATTTAGGTATAAACCTTGGTTTTGGCAACCTTGCCTATAACATGGATTACAAGACAAAAGACAAAAATTTCAACCTGGGCCTGAATACGAATATTGGTTTTGGGTTGAATTATTATTGGTAGGGGTTTTTTAGTCCGAAAAGTCAGAAAGTCAGAAAAGTCCGGAAGTAAAAATACCTACTTCGGGACTTTTTTATTTTCTTACAGACTTCCCGACTTTTCGGACTTTCGGACTTCCACACTTCTTTCTATCTTTGCAGCATGTCGTCCATTCTCATCAAATCAGCCACTATAGTAAATGAAAATAAACAGTTTATAGGCGATGTGCTTATAAAAGATGGTTTTATTGAGCGTGTTGACGGGCAGATAGATGCGAAGGCCGACCGCGAGATCAATGCTGAAGGCCTGCACCTTTTCCCGGGTTGTATTGACGACCAGGTACATTTCCGTGAGCCGGGGCTGACCTATAAGGCCGATATTCATACAGAATCGCGGGCGGCGGTGGCGGGTGGTATTACTTCGTTCATGGAGATGCCGAATACCGTGCCCAATACTTTAACGCAGGAATTACTTGAACAAAAATATGATATAGGTAAGCACACCTCGCTAGCTAACTACTCGTTTTTTATGGGCGCGAGCAATGATAATATTGATGAAGTGCTGCGTACAGATACCGCTAACGTTTGCGGCGTAAAGGTTTTTATGGGCTCGTCGACAGGGAATATGCTGGTGGATGATCCTAAGACGCTGGAGAATATTTTTTCGCAGTCGCCTATGCTGGTGGCTACGCATTGCGAGGATGAGGCCACCATCCGGAGCAACCTTAATCATTACAAACAATTACTTGGCGATAATATCCCTGTTAAGCTTCACCCTAAGATACGGAGCGAGGAGGCTTGTTATTTATCCTCATCAATGGCGGTGGAGCTGGCTAAGAAATACAATACACGGTTGCATATTTTGCATATATCAACCGAGAGGGAAACGCACCTTTTCAGTAATGATATACCACTGAAAGACAAGCGGATAACCGCCGAGGCCTGCATCCATCATTTATGGTTCAGCGATGCGGATTATGAGACTAAAGGCAACCTGATAAAGTGGAACCCGGCTGTAAAAACAGCGCACGACCGCGATGGTATTTTAAAGGCGGTTTTAGATGGCCGGATAGATGTTATTGCTACCGACCATGCACCGCATACTATGGAGGAGAAGGCGCTACCCTACCTTCAGGCGCCGTCGGGCGGACCGTTGGTGCAGCATGCTTTGCCTGCCATGTTGGAGATGTATCATAATGGCAAAATAAGCCTTGAGCAGATCGCTGAAAAAATGGCGCATCATGTGGCTGTTTGTTTCCAGGTTGAAAAACGCGGGTTTATTCGCGAGGGTTATTGGGCGGATCTGGCGCTGGTGAATTTGAATTCGCCGTGGGCAGTTGATAAAAGTAATATTCTATATAAATGCGGCTGGAGCCCGTTTGAAGGGACGACTTTTCAATCGAAGATAACGCATACTATTGTTTCGGGGAATTTGGTGTATGCGGATGGGGGGTTGGTTGAGGGGGTGAATGGGAAACGGTTGAGCTTTGTGAGGTAGCCTATCGTTTAGGAATGCGCGCGTTGGTCATGCTGAGCTTGTCGAAGCATAAGCGTAAAGGCCTTTGCCCACATACTTCGACAAGCTCAGTATGACACCCCTACCAATGCAGGTTTTATCGGCCTTGCAAAGTTTGTGCGGCTTGGGGCGGGATATGTCATACGCTCCTGTTGGGGCGAGGGGTGTTTTACTTTGGTTATTTTGCCTTCATCCAGTAAGCGGCGGTAAATGGTGTCCCAGTCGGGGAAATCGGTGGTTTCTTGTGTCCAGTGTACGTAGGCGGCTTCATCGCACCAGGCGGGGAGTTTACGCATTACGCTTTTGTGCGGGTCGTTGTTGCGGAATTGTTTCATGACTTCGGGCGATTGCCAGATGGTGACCGTCCAGAAGGTGAAGCCTTTATCTATCAATTCCTTGCCTTCGATGAAGCCGGGGATCTTTTTTATGGCTTTTACCGATGCTTCGTTCGCCCAAAAAAAGCGCGGCAGAAACAATACCGACCTTACCCGCAAACGTGTTACTGAAACAAAGTACATGCTATAAAAATATTTGTCATGCTGAAACGTAGTGAAGCATCTTCTGCGCCATACTTATCGCCTACCTGTCCATCGTAGAAGATCCTTCGCTGTCGCTCAGGATGACAAGGGATTATTCTATTATCTTCTTCAACCCGTCGAAAACCGTTTTCCAGTTTTGTTGGGAGTGCTCGGCTGCCTCAAGGTTCTTCACGCCGTCCTGCGTAATGGTTAGGGTGGTTACGCCGTTTGCCTCGGTTAGTTCATAGGTAATATTGTTGTAGTTCTCGGGCTTGTCTTCTGTGCCCGACATGCTGCTCCAGTAGGTGTATTTCAGGTATTTTGGCGGGTCGATGTCGAGGATGATGCCGCCGTCCTGGTATTTGTGGCCCTCCCACTCGCCGCTGAAGGTGATGGGGTCGCCTATTTTCCAGTCGGACTTGAGGTCGGTGCCGAAGAAGTATTGTTTTACAATTTTGGGGTCGGTTAGGCCCTGCCACACTTTTGCGGCAGGGGCCTTGAAGGTTACTGTTGTTGTTGCTGTTAGTGTTTCCATATTGTTTACGATTTATTATCATGTGTATACCTGTCAGTGGGTTGACTCACCCTGTCTTTGCTTCGCTCGACCACCCTCTCTTCGCCTGCGGCGGAAAGAGGGTGAAGACATTTTAATTATTATTATTATTAATTGGCTATTGCCAGTTCGTCCTTTAACATTTCGGAGCGGATGATCTCGAAATCATGCTCCTGCATCTCGAAAAACCCGAAGCGGAACTTGTAGCCCCATGATTTTTTGTTCTCGATAAAATCCAGCTTCCATATCAATGGGATGATGGATGTTTCGGTGCATTGGTAAAAATCAACATTGCGGCGGTACGGGAAGAAGTCTTCAGTCATTTTATACTGATACGGTCCTTCATCCTTAACCTGCCCAATGGCTGTAAGGGCCTGCAAGGGTTCGTTGCCGGCATAAGTTTTTTTAGGTGAATAGAAAATAACCCAGTCGCCGGCGGTTAATTTTTTTAACGATGTTGACTTGCCGTGATTTGCCTGCATAAAGCCATCTTTAACGCCTCTTAGTACATGGTCCTTTGATACCACTACCATCCAATAACGATTTGTTTTCATAACTGTTCTGATTTAGTATAACAAATATGGAAATGGGGTGTGACAACCCTATGTCAGCAGGAAAATGGGGGGGTGAAATTATTTGAAAAAAGTTTTTGTGGTGCGGTGAGAACACCAACCAGAAGCTGAATTATTTGGAAGTTTAAAGCTTGTCGATCTTCTTTTGAATCGTCTGTTTATCTGCCTGGTTCTTTGCGAGGGAGAGCGCACTTTGAAAATGCTGTTTGGCTTTTTGATCATTTATGCCCGTATACAATTCGCCAAGCAGGGCGAAATAAAACTGGTTACCGGTAAGGTTTAGCTTTTCTGCTTCAATAATGGCTTCTTGTTTTCCGTTGGCCTTTGCAAGCGCGTAAGTTCGGTTAAGGGCAGCTATGGGCGAGTATTCGATTTGTAAATACCGGTTGTAGAGTTGCAGGATATTTTCCCATTTGTCGTTCGTGTCGGTCTTTTGTGTGCTCCAGTAAGCTATTGAGGCCTCCAGGTGATATTTTGAAAGTGTACTTCCGCAAGCAGAGCGGTTCAAAAAGTACCCGCCCTTACTTATCATATCCGAATTCCACAGATCAACATCCTGATCATCATAAAGTACAATTTCGCCGTTTTGATCTATCCTTGCGTCAAATCTTGAAGCATGGAAATACATTAATGCCAGCAACGCGTTGGCTTGTGGCGTATCTGTACCTTCGTTATCAATAAGCATATGGCACAAACGCATTGCCTCAAAACACAGCTCTTTCCGAAGTACCTGGTCCTGGTTAAGGGAATAATATCCCTCGTTAAACAGTAAATAAATGGTTGTTAATACATTTCCCAGTCTTTTATCTATTTCTGGCAGACCCGGAAATTCGATCTTGGTTTTCTCTTCCCTTAGTTTTTCTTTTGCCCTGAATAATCGTTTATTGATCGTTTCTTTGTTTGTGAGGAATGCTTCTGCAATTTCCTGTATACCAAAACCGCAAAGGATGCGAAGCGACAAGCCGATCTGGGCTTCGGGGGAGATTGAGGGATGGCAAATAGCAAACATCATCTGCAACTGGCTGTCGTTGATGTTTTCTGCCGACAGATCGATCTCAAATTCATAAAGCTCATTGGCACTCATTTTCACTTCGGGAACAATTTTATTTTCGAAAACTGAATCGCGCTGTAAATGATTTTTCGCTTTATTTTTAGCTACATTATAAAGCCATGCAGTTGGATTTGGGGGCAGACCATTATATGCCCAGCTTTGCGTAGCGGTAAGGAAAGTTTCGCTTGCAATATCCTCAGCAGTTTCGATCTGTTCAAACCCGAAACGCCTGCAAAGCACAGCAACTATTTTCCTGTACTCCGACCTGAATAAATGCGGTATTAATTCCTGCTGTATCATAATGAAAGGCCCCTGCTAATATTATATTTAACAGGGGCCTTAATACTTTTATTAGTGACCGTTATCTCTTTTGGCAATTCTGCGTACTTCCATCGTATTGCCTTCTCCCTGCAAAACAGGGCAGCCTTTTGCAAATTCAGCTGCTTCATCGGCAGAATCTGCTTTTACTACGATAAAACCGCCAATTGTTTCTTTTATTTCGCCAAAGGGCCCATTAGTAACCACCTTGTTGTGGTGTACAATTTTAGCATCATCAAACAGCAGGCCGGTGCCGCTTACAAATTTGTTTTGTGCAGCTATGCCGCCGATCCAATCCATAGTTTGTTTCATCCAAATTTGCATTTGCTCGGGCGAGGCTATTTTGCTGCCATCTTCATGTCTCATAATTAACGCGTACTCATCCATTTTTTTAAGATTTATGCCTGCTGTTGGCAGACGGGTTATTGAATTTATGAATTATAACCCGATAACAAGTAAGTATTTTGAAATTGGACATTGATATTCAAATTTAATGTGAAGGGGATAAAGAGTATATGCGGGACGCTTGCGCCAGCATGAGGAGTTATGTCTTAAAAGACTATTGCTTACAAACCTTTTTAAATCTTGGTTTATTTTATTGCTAAACGACCCTATTATTATATATTTATCTTCTATTAAAGCAATAATTCGTGGTCTTTAATTTTGCGTATATTTGTATTTTATATTTTTAATATAATATTGTTTACTAAACCTCATTTAAAACATGTGGAAGACTATACTTTTGATCGGTGCATCTGTGTTACTTCTTTTTTCATGCGCATTGATATACGTCAAGATTATTCAAGAGGATGATATTATAAAAACCGAAAATAGTACATTAGCCCAGTTCCACGATCACTCAAAAAAAGACGATGTCGTGTCTGAAAATGAT
>Ga0207142_1010_pt1 | contig 48574 bp, 41 predicted proteins | sample Alteio_BWMinHeat_2_FD_153561 | JGI IMG/M metagenome (GOLD analysis project Ga0207142, IMG submission 153561) | Enriched cells from forest soil in Barre Woods Harvard Forest LTER site, Petersham, Massachusetts, United States -... | ecosystem: Environmental > Terrestrial > Soil > Temperate forest >... | reverse complement strand
CCGGGGAGAAAATGTAAACCAATACAAAAGTTATGATCAGCCGCTTAATGTTGTTTATCACCCGCAAAAATTTATCTAAATAATTCTGTTATAAAAAATAGTTAAAAAACCACTCTATGTTATCATATAAGGCATTTAACTATTCAGTTTATCTTGGTTAACTGGCAAGTAAACATATCCAGAAAGTATGGGTTAAAAAATGGACAAATCTTTTAAAGTGATGGATTATATTACTTTTATGAACAACCAAATTACGCACCAATGCTTAGCAGTAGATTTTAGCATGGACTAATCGCTTAGATCATTTGCTATCACTATAATTTTTCAAATCTATATAAACCAAATAAGTCACCCTGTTGAGAGTGACTTATTGGATTTGTGTGATAAGGATTGAGAAAAATAATTTGTTATCTTATTACTCAACAGGGTAAAACATTGTTATCTCACTCATATTGGTATAGTTAGGTTCGTTATCAGCATTATGTTTAACCCTTATGCGGATGTAACGCACAGGCGTGGTAGTATTAGTAAGGGTGAATTTCATCGCAGCCGAACCATCGTCAGACCTTGTAAATTCGCCAAGCAATGTCCATCCTTTTTGAATGGCGTTTGCGGTCCAGTTAGGATCATTGGATGGCACCGTTGTAGCTGCATTGGTTATATCTGCTATACCCCATACCTCAAAGTCATTTGGATTATGGCAGCAATTACGCCCGGTCTCCTCTATTTGGGTTAAGCCATTAGGATATATCTTTCCCATATCGAAGGTTAATGTTTGGGGCAGGGAATTCGCACCATCACTGTGGAAAATATCCGGGTATGCTTGCGGGCCTACACTTCCATCCCATAACCTGTCTTCATCGGTGTCGCCCTCATACGGGTTCATGTCATAAGGCAGTTTTACTTTTGCAAAAATTGACTTATCGCAAGGGGCACTAATAATTATTTGCGGGAATTTGGTGTAACTGGTAGTAGCAAAGGTATCAATAGCTCCTATTACCGGCACATAGGTAGATTGATAATCTAACGTGGAGCCTGGTTTAAAGTCTGTTAAAGTAATAACACTATCCCGGTGCAATTCTTTGGTTGCAGGATTACCATTTTTATCTGTATACCTTAACGTAGTTGAAATATTATGCGCAAAGCTAAATGATTCACTTGCGGTATCAATATGATAAAAGTAAAGCGTCACATTTCCAGCTGCGTCAACAGAATATGGGTTGGTAACATTATATGATCTGTTAACAAGCCCCGCCTGGTAACTTGGCCCATATACCTTTACGTTATTAATATCAAGCGGGATAGACTTATTCCCACTGGCATCGTAAGAGTAAACCGTAAATGAATAAGAATATTCACTTAGGTTAGGTACTATTACTCTTAATGTATCAGCCGGATTATGGTCTGACGAATTGTAAACAAGTGAATCCGCTTTGTTATTCCACACAATAACATATTTTACTATGCTTGGGTCGGGGCTTGGGTTCCATAATAGCTCTGCCCTTAAATTACCGGGTTTGTAATGCGGATTTTGTACCACACCCGGATATATAAGCTCCTTCCCTTTTAAGAAATCCCTAAACTGGGTATCTCTTTTTTGGCAACTGATGAAGCCTGCAACCACCACCAGTATAACCGATATTTTTAAAATTAATTTCATGTTCTTTAATTAAATATTTAATAAATATTACTGTGGGTTAGCATAAATTGAAAACTCCATTACGTGTGCAAAATCTCCACCCGACCATGTATCATGAACCAACAAGCGGAAGAAATGAACCTTTGGCGAGCCGGGAGTAATGTCGAAATTGACGCCTGCCTTTACAAACGTATTATCTGCATCATTTGTAAAGCCCGGTGTTAAGCCAGATGGAGGATCAGGATAGTGATAGTTACCTAAATTCACCCAATCGCCAACCACGGTTCCCGGTGCTGCCAATTGTGGCAATAATGCATCCTGTGGTGCCGGCTGATTAGAGCCCCAGATACTGAAGTCTTTTGGATTACCATGCGAGTAGGCATATTCATCGGGCCTTTCCCACATCACAAAGCGGCTTAACTGTGCCGATACCCCAAGGTTAAAGGTACACTGCATTGGTTGAGGGCCACCCGGGGCAGTATGCCATCCGTTGGAATAATCATCCGTTTTATTATCCCATAAATAGTAGACTTCCCACCCGTAAGCCGTAGGACTATCTGTTGGTAATTTATAGGTAGAAAACAGGCTTTTATCAAGTAACGTTTCAAATATAGGCGTAACGGTAAGTAGGGTCGTATCGGAGATATTGCCGAATTGATCGGTAACATATATGCCGAATTTCCTTGGGGTTGCCGCGTATCCCCTTACCGAATAATTTACAGTATCAACATTAGTATAATGCTGATCCTGTACTTCAAGTGCTTGTGTTGATTGATCATACGCTATCAATATAAAACCAAGGTCTTTTTTCCCGCGGTTGATTCCTTTAATATTAACCCCGCCAAAATCCGGGCTCATGACTAATGTCGGTTTAGCAAGTAAATACCACGGGGTATCGGGATGTACGGTAACCGTTATAGGGTCGGACATTATATTGGCCCGACTTACAGACCAGAGTGTTACCTGGTAATCCTGGCTTTTAGCAAAACCATCAACCAAAACGGTATCGGTATAGTAGCTGGCCTTTGTTTGGCGCACCGTTTTACCATTAATATTGTATTGCGCCTGCACATACAACAAGTTTGGCGAATTAGGTAGCGTATAAGTTATATATGCCGCACCATTTATATTCTTTACCTGGACGTTGGTAACTACGCCGGGTTTTGTTTTATCGGTTGATACAGGTATGTTATATCCATCATTCCTTTTACAGGAACCGGCCAGCATTATCAGCATCAAAGCAATTACTGGTAATAGCTGTTTTAAATATTTTTTCGTTTTCATCATCACTTTAATTATTAAAATTTTATGAATTGGGTCCTATTTACTACTACCAGTAAGGGTTTTGTACCAGGTTATTATCAATTAATAAGTCACCATCCTGAATAGGCCATAAATAATCCTTTATTCCGAATACAGGGATAAGGGCCGTACGGGGTATATAATAATTACCAGGCTCAGATTCATAAATATTCCAGCCTTGCTGCGGGGTGCTTAATACACTCTGCATTTCTTTCCACCTGCGCAAATCCCAACCGCTTTGTCCCTCAAAACAAAGTTCAATTCTTCTTTCCTGGTGAATAATGGCTCTTAACCCGTCTTTTGTTGAAGGCTTAGAGGGATTTTTTGAATAAGTTGCCCATGAATTGATCACACCACCCAAGCCTGCACGGGCACGTACCATATCAATATATGATATTGCTTCAGGAGTAGGGCCATTAGCTTCGTTTAATGTCTCGGCATATAATAAATACAAACCCGCCAGGCGCATTAAAGGTAAATGATAGTCAACCGCCACAAACCCATCATCATAAACAGAGAGATAATTAGCCAGTTTTTTTGGCCAGTAGCCGGTTATGTTCAATGTATTCAGATCCTTAGGCCCTGCTAATGATAAATTACCCCGCGCCTCAACATGATACATATCGTTTATTGTAGTTTTCCCGTTCCCAAACCAAATGCCGCCGTCAAAAGCAATGTTTGCATAAAACCTGGCTTCGCGGTTAAAATGCTCGTTTATAGTAGTATAACCTTTTGCAACATAAAACAGGCTGGCGTTATCGCCTATGCGTAAGCCATACCGGTTTGCATAATCAAATGTATTGTCCTCGTCTAAAGGCACACCTTTATCAGTATAGAAAAGTTCAGCGGTATTTATAGGTACTGCAAAAGTTGAGGGATTTGAAAATATATTAATAGCCGATTTTTGGGTCAACCGCGGTGTGGCATAACCCTGGCACGGGAACGTAGGGTTTAACGCCCATATCAGTTCAGGGTTTTGATCCCATTTTTCTGTTACTGCATTTTGTATAGTTAAAACTTTAACCAATGAATCAGGCAGCGTTCCTAAAGTTCCGGGGGCATTAAAGGTATATAACTTTAACCCGGCCGCTGTACAGGCATCAATTGCAACTTTTGCAGCATCGGCCGCTTTTTGCCATTTGGTGGCATCATAGGTACTTGAGAAAAGCAATTGGCCATCTTTGTTTTTAAGTCCTGCATAATCGGGGTTGCCATTAAATAGCGGGCTTGCCTGGGTTGCTAAAACTTCGGCTTTAACAGACAGGGCAATAACCGAAGTTATACGGCCCAATTCCTGTGCCTGGTTAGTGATCGTTGGGGGTAGGTCTGGCGCCGCCTCATCAAGCAGTTGAACAATATAACTAAATACTGAGTCAACAGGCGCTCTTGAAACCCTAACCTGGTCGGTACTTGCTGTAATATCCAGGTTGGTTTTAACAATGGGTATTGGCCCGTATAAGCGCAACAGGTAATAATGGTAATATGCTTTCAAAAATTTTACTTCAGCTATCCAGCGCTGCTTTTCGGCTTGTGAAAGGTCAACCGGTTCATTAATATTGTCGAGCATGATATTACACCTGCGTATCGACCTCCAGATAGATTCCCCGCCATTAGTGCCATCCCAATAATTAAGGCCTGGGTTACCACTGTTCTGATTTCCGCGAACCAGGTCAAACCCCGTTTCATTAATCGGGTGCTGGGTTAAATTATTGGGGTAAATAATTTCGGCTGAAGTGGTAAACCCTGCATTGGTTGTAGGGTCGGCCAATTGCTGCAAAGTTGCATAGCAGGTAAATAAATAATTTTCTGCCTCATTACGATTGCGAAAAGCGTAATCAAGTGTGCCTGTACCATCAGGAACAACGTTCAGGAATTTTTTGCACGATGATACCCCTAAAAACAGCAGGGCGATCAGCAATAAACTTTTATAATACTTTTTCATAATTTTATTTTTATCAAAATCAATAAACTATAAGGTTACGTTTACACCTATATTAAACACCTTTTGTATAGGGTAAGCAAATCCATTGCCCCCAAGTTCAGGATCCCATAATTTAAATGGAGCCCAGGTATACAGGTTCAATCCGTTAAAATATATGCGGCATTTTGTAACGTTCAATTTTTGTGATACCAGTTTAGGCAGTGTATAACCAATTTCAAGCGATTTAAGACGCAGGAAACTTCCATCGCGCATCCACCACGTACTATTCTGGCGGTTATTCTCTATCTGGTTACCTGTTACACCCAGGCGCGGATACTCTGCATACAGGTTCTGGTTTTCTTCCGACCAATGGTTATCGGCAAATGCCTGCAACAATTGTGTGTTACCATAAATGTAAGCATCGGGGCTTTGGATAAAGGGGCTAACCCTGCTTGGGTCAATAAAGAATGATACCCTTGCCTGCCCCTGGAAAAATGCCGACAGATCAAAATTCTTATACCCGGCTGATACTCCGTAACCATAAACAATTTCAGGTATTGTAGGGTATCCGATAAAGGTTTCGTCGGCGCCATCGATCTTGCCGTCGCCGTTCAGGTCGCGGTATTTAATATCGCCACCCTGCGGTGGGATACCTCCAGTTGAAAATATTTGCGTAGGTGAATTTTTCGCCTCATTATCATCAACAAACAAACGTTCGGCAACATAACCGTATTGGCGGCCGATAGGCTGCCCCACTTCGTAGCGATATGCTTCATTTGCAGGATACGCAGGCTCTTCGTATTTGCTATACACACTTTCTGCATAGGTAAAGTTGGCACGGCCCTCCAGCCAGAAGTTTTGGCCAAAAGAATGCTTATAATCCATTTGCAGATCGATACCCTTTGAATCAGCGGCTCCGATGTTGGCCGCTATACTTGATTCAAGACCCATAGTTGCCGGTATTGAGCTACGATCTTGTAAGATATTATACCGGTGATACTTATATACCTCCAGTACAACATTTAAATTTTTTAAGGTTGTAAATTCGAGGCCAAGGTTAAGCTGGCGCGAAGTTTCCCAGGTAATATCGGGATTGGCATAGTTATTAATGGTTACCCCATTACGCGTATAGCCATTATTGGTACCAAAAGTAGCTGGGTTACCACCGTTAAGGTTCACATTTGATTGGTAGTAGAACCTTTGCGAACCTATATCATCATTACCTACAAGGCCATAGGTTGCACGCACTTTTAAGCGCTGGAATATATCGCTTAAGTCGTTATCCCACCATTTTTCATTTGATATGACCCACGACCCGCCAATGGTTGGGAAGAAACCATACCTGTGAGCGGCTGAGAACCGTTCTGTTCCATTATAGCCAAAGTTAAACTCCAGGAAATAACGGCTTTTATATGAATAGGTGGCACGACCGGCTACCGTTAAATTCCGATACGGCAGTGACGACAAAAGGTCGGACACCTGTGAGTAAGTTGTTTGCTGCTCGGTAGTAATTAATGAGGCGCTTACACTATGATTACCATACTTTTTATCATAGTTCAACATACCCTGGAAAAATTCAAAAGAATTAAGATTATCTGTGCTCGGGTCGCGATTTAATAATAAATACTCCCTGGCAACATTATTTCCGGTGGTTTGTGGGTTTAACCAGTTAAGCGTATACTGGTTGGTTGCTTTATCATAGGTATTCACACTATAGTAGTATGGAGAATATGAAGCTGACGACTGCCAATATGAGAAACGGTTAATGTGGAATAATCCGTGGAAAGTAAGGCCATCAGTTAAAAAGTTTAAATTTTGATTAAGCTCCATTTGCGCCGATATCCTCGATTGGGAAAAATTCTCATGCCCGCGTAATAGCGCTGCATATGGGTTATTATCCTGTATATCATTACTTGCGCTGCCTCCCGGGCCGCTGTAATTACCAAACAAAATATGTTTTGTTAATCGGTTGGCTGAATCTGCCGGGAAATACGCCGGGAATAACACCGGGCTGGTATGTATCGCTATATTGTACAGGTCGGTTTGAAATGCGCCATCAGAAGTCATCGGCCCGTTATATTCATCAAACATACCTTCAAGGCGAACAACAAGCTCGGTTGTTTTCGTAAGGTTAACATTAACGTTTGAACGCAGCTGGTAATTCCTGAAATTCACATTATTGTCGTTATTATTTGCCACATTTTCATTTAACAAACCATGATCAATACTATATGATCCTGAAACATAATATTTGGCAAGCTCGTTACCGCCGCTTACACTTAAATCGGCCCTTTGTGTAACTGTTGATTTTTTAAACAGCATTTTAAGCCAGTCAACCGCGGGATATACATAAGGGTTACTGCCCGGGGCACCTGCCAATGTAGCCTTGGTATTATCTATTTTATTTTGGTCGAAGGGCAACTGGGCCAGCGGGTCGCGGGTTATGGTGGCCTCATTAAAAAGCTCCATGTAAGTTATAGGATCGGCCAGCTGCAAGGTTTGGGCCGATTGCGAGATGGAATTTTCATACCTGAAATTCAGGGTAGATTTACCTATCTTACCTTCTTTAGTAGTAACTAATATAACGCCGTTGGCTCCTCGTGCCCCATAAAGCGCAGTTGCACTGGCATCTTTCAAAATAGAGAAGCTGGCTATGTCATCAACCTGCAAACGCGCCAGGTCATCGGTTGAAAGTTCAACGTTATCTATTAATATAAGGGGGCTGTTATTATAACCAAATGTAGTTACACCCCTAATAAAGAATTGTGCATTATCCTGTCCCGGCTGGCCACTTGGCTGATAGGCAATAACACCTGCAATTTGACCGGCCAAGGCATTGGTTAGGTTACTGGCCGGTATTTTTAACTCCTCGGGGTTTATAGTTGTTACCGACCCCACTACAGCTTCCTTGCGTTGCCTTCTGCCATAGGCACTTACAACTACTTCGGCCATTACACCGTTAACGGGTTTAAGAACTATGTTATACACCCGTTTGTCAGTAGAAATAATAACCTTTTGTGTAAGATAGCCTACAAACGATAAATTTAATTCAGTACCATCAGCTGCCGTTAAAGTAAAGGCGCCAAGATCATCGGTAACTGTATGTATTTTTTTGTTACCCACAGCTGAGATGTTAACTCCCTTCATTTTAAATCCAAGCGAATCCGATACGGTTCCGGATATCTTTATCTCCTGTGCCCGCACATCTCTTGCTGCTATTGAAAAAAACAGCAAAATGAGAAAGGATAAATAGACGGAAGGCTTAAACAGCGCCTTTATCCCCCAAAGTTGTTTTGTAAAATTGTAAAGTTGTTTCATATATTCTGGTTTAATAATTAGTTCATAAAATAATATATACCATATCTTTTCAGCGGGGATTCACTCATTGATCAGGCTACATACAGGGCAATAAAAGTTCTGTTACGTGGTTTTTAACTACGTACACTTTGCATTGTTCACGATGTAAGCGCTTATCTCACCCGATTGCCGCGGGGAACTATATTGCAATTTATATTGCGTTGTTTCCCGGCTTAAAAGTTAAACACATACCTTATGGCATATGGTTAGCTTACAGGGTTCGTCTAACGATATAAGTAAATCATTTGCATGCTGTTAAGTTTTATATTGGTTAATTGGTTATTTGATAACTGGTTAATTGGTGTAGTAAAAATATTACCATCCAAGGGCTTTTGAAATGGATAAATCTTTAAATTTAATGGACAAAACTATTATTTGTAATATTTTTGATATCTATTATTCATCAAATAACAAACGTTTGTTCTTAGCGAACAACCGTTTGTTATTTGGAACAAGAATTAAAACTAATGGACTATACATGCAAATCACAAGAAATGAGGAATAAAATATCGATTGCATACAATGCGGTCAACTATCTGAATATCCAGAAAAGTACTGCCATAAGCAGGATAAGCAAAACAGATAAAAACTTATAGTTACCTATACCGCTCCAGGCTTTGCCACGTAAAGGCTCCCACGGCGATTTCCAATATAAGCGTGCACTTTCATCAGTATGTTTTACCGGAAACAAATATGACAGCGATACTTGAATTATAAAGCATACACAAAACAAATAAAAGGCCATCATCATAAAAGGTATGCTGCCGATAAAGGTATTGGGGTATACTTTACTTACAATAAAAACCACTACCCCAACAGCCGAGCCAACCCACAAAGTATATTTTGCTGATACTGCCGAGGCTTTATCCCAGAACACCCCTAATAAAAACACACAGGTAATTGGCGGCGCTATATGCGCAATAATATCATTTAGGCCATTAAAAATACTTTCATAATTATTAAGCAGCGGCAATAACGCCAATGATACAATTAGTGATACGCCCGCCGCTATCTTGCCTACCGTTACAAGGCTCGCATCCTTCGCCTGCGGTTTGTACCTTTTATAAATATCGTAACTTACCAGCGTTGCTATAGAATTTAAGGCCCCCGATATCTGGCTCATTAAACCCGATAACAAGGCCGCTACCAAAACACCTATAAGTCCCGTGGGTATTAACTGGGTTATCATTAACGTGTAAATGCCCTTACTGTTAACAACAACTTTGCCGTCTTGTACGGTTTTTAATGCAGATATATCCAAATGACCGTTTTGGGCAAGGGTATAAGCGAACAAACCGGGCATAACAAAAATAAATACCGGCAGTATTTTTATGAATCCACAAAACAATGGACCTATGCGGGCATTGTTCTCATCTTTTGCACCCAATACCCGCTGAACAATGGTTTGATCGGCACACCAATACCAGATGCCCAATATAGGGTAGCCTAAAAATACGGCATACCAGGCCATCCCGCTGGCATCGCCGGATGGCCTAAGCATTGATAATTTATTTAATTGGCCTGTATGTTGTAAAACATTCACCATAGGTTGCCAGCCACCCATTTTATGATAAGCGGCTATGCTCATAACTATGGCTCCTAATAAAAGCACTATAGTTTGAATAGATTCTGTTACTACAACCGCCGTTAACCCGCCAACTATGGTATAAATAGTGGTAATTATTGCTATCGCGATAACGCTGGAATATAAATTAACACCAAAAAGCGTGTGCAGCACTATCCCCCCTGCCAACAAGGAAAAGGCGATGTGAATAATTATTGCCGATACTACCGATACAAAGGCCAGCCAGTCGCGGCTGGCACGGTCGTAGCGTTTTTCTAAAAAGTCGGGCAACGTAGCCACGCCCGAACGGATGTAAAACGGCGCGAAGAAAAGCGCCAGCAATATCAATGTAAATGCCGCCATCCACTCAAAATCGCCATTAAGTAAGCCTGTATCAAAACCGCTTTGTGCCAGGCTAACCAAATGCACACACGAAATATTGGTTGCAAATAATGCCAGCCCTATCATTGGCCAGCGTAGTTTCTTGCCCGCAAGGAAGTATTCACCGGCAACATTATTGTTGTTGCGGGTTTTATACTTATGCCTAAGCCCAACCCATAACCCGATAATAAAGATCAGGAGTATGTAAAGTATACTGATAACGAGATCGGGGGTGCCTATCATTTTAGCTATGCATCAATTATTCAAAACTAACAAATCGCAACTGCTGCCGGGTTGTTGCGGCGTTTTATATACCCCGTTAATAATTTGCACGGGGTGGGTGAAATGTTTCTGCAAATGTGGTATATGTTCTAAAAATAAAGCCTCGTGCCCAACAGCGATATGATTAAATAAAACCAGGTGTTGGTGCAACTGCCCCATATCACCAACGTGCGGCACAACCGGTATCCCGAATTTTTTACACAGCAAGCTAACGCTGATAAATTCGCTTACACCACCAACCCTAACAGCATCAACCTGTATAAATGATGTTGCACCTGTTTGGAGATAGTTTTTGAAAATTATTTTATTTGGAACATGCTCGCCCAAAGCCAGCTTTACGGGTGCAATGGCATCGGCCAGGGTTTTGTGCGCAAGTACATCATCAGGATGAGTTGGCTCTTCCACCCAATAAGGGTCAATACTTTTTAAGCGGTTACAAATTGAAATTGCCTGCGGCAGGTTCCACTGCTGGTTAGCATCGAGCATTACTTTAACGTTACTGCCTGCAACTTCCCTTACAATGTGCGCGCGACGTATATCCCTTTCGGGGTCTTCCGACCCTACCTTTAATTTCATGGCTGTGAAGCCCTCAGCTATAGCTTTTTTGCAATTTTCGCGCACATTTTCATCGGAATAATTAAACCACCCGATCGAAGTATCATAGCCCGGGTATCCTAACTCCAATATCCCTTCCCTTTGCGAATGTGATGATTGCTGCGAGCGCAACATTTCAATGGCTTGCTGGCTTGTCAATTCATCTTCAAGGTAAGAAAGATCAAGTGTGGCGACAATTTCTTCGGGCGACAGATCAATGAGCAGTTTCCACAACGGAACACCACGCTTCTTGGCCCACAGGTCATAGCAGGCATTAGTAACCGAAGCCAATGCCAGGTGCACCACGCCTTTATGCGGCCCGAGCCACCTGAATTGCTGATCATTGGATAGCTGTTTGAACAACGATCCAAAATTTGCCATAGTTTCTTCAATATCTTTCCCAACAAGTTTTTCGGCATAATAGCGGGCGGCTTTACAAACCAAATCATTACCCTCGCCCAAAGTAAAAGCAAAACCAACACCTTTCAAACCGCTATCGTCAATCAAAGTAGTTACTGCGTATGAGTATATGGGGTCGCGGTGAATAGCATCGCTGCCGGCATTGCCGTCAAGTGCATAACGCACATCATCAATCTTAATGCTTTTTATCATATTAAACTATGTTTTCCTGTACAGTTTGGTTTGAAATACGGCGATAACCCAACTCGGCGCCACCACTAACAGGCAGTATACAGCCGGTGATGAACCGGGCGTTTTCTGATATAAGGAACAAACAAGCGTCGGCTATTACATCACCTTCGGGGCAATAGCCCAATGGATGTATATCATCAAGATAGCTTTTTACCGAATCCGCGTCTGGCTGCTGAGCGCTCCAGTTTCGTAGCATGGGTGTCCACACGCCTGCGGGGGCTACGGCATTCACCCTTATGCCGTATTGGGCATAGTCAAGCGCCATTGATTTGGTAAGCGCGTTTATTGCGCCCTTGGTAGCACTGTATGCAGCATGAATTTCCTGCCCTATTTCCCCAACCAGGCTGCTGGTGTTCAAAATATTCCCCTTGGTTATTTTCAGTTCATTAATACCAAAACATACTGTATGATATATACCTTTCACATTTATATCAAAAAGCCTGTCCCATTCGGCCTCAGTAGTTTCGCAAGCTGTTTTTGATGGACTTGAAATTCCTGCGTTATTGTGAATGACATCAATTTTCCCGAATTTGGCAACAGCTTCTTCAATTGCATTTTTTACATCGTTTGCTACCGATACATCAGCATGTATAAAAATAATATCATCGCTTACTAATTTTGCAGCAGCCTGTTCAATGCTCTTTTCAGAATTTGATATTATGCAAAGTTTTGCCCCGGCATTATGATATAATTTGGCACATTCAAAGCCTATGCCTTCAGTACCGCCTGTTAAAAAAATTACCTTATTATTTAATAGCATATTTTATATAGTGAATCACCAATCAATTATTATTAATTGATGGCAGGGTGGCTTAAGTATTTAAGTTTAATAAATTCAAAGGCAGCTCAAATTTCAGAGCATTACCGTTGAAAGTTTATATTGGTTATTAATTATGCCAAATCTAACTGCTAACTGCATGAGCTATAATAGGTAAAACATTTATTTTGATGGACAATTCGATTATAATAAAGAACAAATGATTACTTTTACAAATAGTTTTATTTATAACTGGCACTGATTATAACCTAATATTTACTTCATGAGTAAAGGCTTTAAAAGACGAGATGGATTTGAGGGAGAAAAGCTTATCAATATTCCGCAAAAGGTATGGAAAGATGCGATTGAGAAAGACCCTATACTTTTCCCTGTATATGTATCACAAATAGGCTATTTTCCTAAAGCTTCTTTTCATTACAGGGAACGAAGGAAAGGCTGCGAGGATAACATTCTTATATATTGCCTGCAGGGGGTTGGCTATTATGTACTGGACAATAAACGTTATGTGGTACGCTCCAATCAATTTATCCTGATACCAGCAACAGACCGTTATATCCGTTACTGGTCTGACGATGAAGATCCGTGGACCATTTATTGGGTGCATTTTACCGGGAATATAATTGATGCCTTTAACAAATCACTTAATATAAGTTTAACTAAAGGGCCGGTAAATATACCCTTTAATGAAAAAACGCTCGAGATATGGAATAATATATATCAAACACTTGAAATGGGTTACAGTACCGAAAACCTATGCAGTGCATGCTTTTGCCTCTATCACCTTATAGCCACCTTTTTATTCCCGGAACGCCATATCAATGCAGAAAAAAATGAGTCGGGCGATATTATTACCAAAACAATACTTAACATGCGTAATAATTTAGGTAAGAAACTCACAGTAGAAGATATGGCATTTATGCATACCTTATCTGTATCTCATTTTTCCAATCTCTTCCGAAAGGCTACAGGTATGCCGCCTATAGATTACTTTATACACCTAAAAATGCAAAAGGCCTGCCAGTTATTGTATAGCGACGGCGCCAAAATTAAAGATGTAGCCTTCAACCTTGGGTATGACGACCCATATTATTTTTCAAGGATTTTTAAAAAGTATATCGGTACATCACCCGAGCAATACAGGTTAACGGCAAAAAATGCCGGGTAAAAACAAACAAAGCCCGTTTCCGGGCTTTGCTAAATTTATGTTATACTAATTATTTATAATCGGGGTTTTGAACCAGTATACCGCTGCTCTTATCAATTTCGGTTTGCGGTAAAGGCCATTTGTAAAACTTATCCTGCCAATTAAAAGTAATTAACCCTGTGTTCAGCCCGTTTAAAACCTGCCCTGCAATGTGCCAACGGACAAGGTCAAAATGGCGAAGCCCTTCGAATGCAAGCTCAACCCTGCGTTCATGGCGAATACGCTGGCGCATTTCGTCCTGCGTTAGCCCGGCGGGATAAGCAGGCATCCCTACCCTTGCACGAATGGCGGTTGTCAACTGGTAAACCGTTGCATCAGGGCCCGATAATTCATTCTCGGCCTCTGCATACATTAACATTACTTCGGCTGCACGTATGATAACTGCATCTTGCTGGCTTAGCGTCGAGAAGCCGTAAGGTATGTTTTTAGGTTCCAGGAATTTCTTGGTTCCGTAACCGGTTGGAACCGGGTTTGACGGATGATGAACCTCACCGTTCCCGAAATCGACATATCCCTTATAAACCGTCATTCCCAACCGCGGGTCACGATTGTTCATATTATTCACTTTATCGGTCAATGGTGATACGCCCCATGGTAGTCCGTCAGTACACTCATAATCATCTACCAGGTTTTCATAGGGTGCACAGGCGTCCCAGTCGCCATAATACAAATCCCATGGTGCCGTGTTATTAGGTGCCAGGAAGTTAACCGTAAAAATAACCTCTTTGCTGGTAGCCTGGGTGGCATCCCTGAAAGGACTGATAAAGTCAGGATCCAGTGAGTATTGCGTTAACACTGATTTACATAAGTCGCGCACTTGTCCCATGATGGTCGGATCAACCGTACCGGTACCCTGGTATGCTGCAAAGATCAACACCCTGGCCAACAGTGCCTGTGCCGAAGATGCACAAGCATGGCCATAGTTTGAGATGTAGGGTTGGCTGCTTAAATTAGTGATACCGTAATTCAGGTCACTTTCAATTTGTGTCAAGATTTGCGCAGCGGGAACCTTTGGCTGCTTTTCTGTAGCTAAGGTGAGCGGCGTGGTTACTAACGGCACATCGCCATAAATGGTGTATAGCTGGTAATACATGAATGCCCTGATAAACATCACTTCGCCGGTATATTCTTTTCTGATAGCATCGGTAATATCAGCTCCTGTATATGCGTTCAATTGCATCAGGAAGTTATTTACACGCGCAATACTGGTATAAGCATCATCGTATATCGCCTGTTGATAACCGCCAATTGTCGGGCTCAGGTTGCCCTGGTCAATACTGGTAACCGAACCTGAATTAAACTGGGCATAGCCATTATCAGAAAGACAATCCCGGAAACCCATTCCGTAAGAAAACTCTTCGGTTTGCATAGAACCGTAAACCGCTGCTAACGCTTCATCGAAATCACTTTTCTGTTTGTAAAAAGTAGTGGTCGCTAATTGATCCTTCGGATTCAAATCGAGCTGTTTGTTGCATGCAGCCAGTGCCGAAACTATGGCCATGCATATGATGATATATATTCGTTTTTTCATTTTATTAATTCTTAAAAGGTCACGTTTACACCAAATGAATATATTTTATTTTGCGGATAGGTCAGAAAATCACCGCTTGCTGCGCGTTCAGGATCAAGCCCCGGATACTTGGTAAAGGTGAACAGGTTGTCGCCCGAGAAATACACCCTGAGACGATCTATGCCCACATGCCTGGTAACACTGGATGGAATAGTATAACCTAATACCAGGTTTTTCACCCTCAGATATGAACCGTCCTGTAAAAAGAAGGTGGAAGGGCGAGTCAGGCTTTGCGGAGCATTAAATCCCCAATAAAGGCGCGGCATAGTTGTGGATGGATTTGTTGGCGACCATGCGTTCAACCAGTTGGTAGTTGGCGGGGCCCCCTGGACAAATGGAATTGTTCCCCAATCATCAACAAAATATTTAACCCCATAAACGCCCTGCATCAATACCGATAGGTCAAAACCCTTAAAGCTGGCGTTCGCGGTAAAGGAATAGTTTAACTTGGGAACAACACCAGGAATAATTACCCTGTCATTATCATCAATTTTTCCATCGCCGTTAACATCCTTGTATTTCAGGTCGCCGGGTTGGGTAGCATCGCCATATTGTTTGGGTGAATTAGCCACTTCCTGTGCATTCTGAAAAATCCCTACTACCTGCAGCATATAAAAAGAGCCGATAGGATAGCCCTGCTCATTTATACTATTACTGTAAATATCAGGCGCGCCATATTTCACCAGTTTATTGGTGTTATGATCCAGGTTCAGGCCAAAATGGTAATTCAGACCTTCAAGTGCGCCACCTTTTATGGAATTTCCATAGGTCAAACCAAGCTCTACACCCTTGTTATCAACCGTGCCATCATTAACAAAGGGTGCCGATAATCCGACAACAGCGGTAATCTGGGATTGCCTCAGAATATTTGAGGTAACCCTGTTATACCAGTCAAAAGTAACATTGAAATTCTTTACCAATGTAATATCTGCGCCGATGTCAGTCATGGTTGTCGTTTCCCATTGTAACAGCGGGTTATTTAGTGCTGTTTGCGCAACGCCGGTAGTCAGGTTCTGGTTATCAAACGAATAATTACCCGTAAAATTTAACAATGCCTGGTAAGGGTATAGCCCGATATTTTGATTTCCCACCTGTCCCCATGATCCCCGGAATTTTATGTTGTCAACCCAGTTTAAATTTAGCGCCTTAAAGAACGGCTCCTCTGTAAGTCTCCAACCTGCGGATGCAGAGGGAAATGTTCCCCATTTGTGGCCCGGTGCAAACCTGGAGCTTCCATCAAAACGGATATTGCTTTCCAGCAGGTAACGTTCTTTGTAATTATAATCTACACGGCCGAACCATGACTCCAGCGCCCAATTGTTACTGGTACCCTGATTATTACTAACATCGGTACTTCCTGCATTTATCTCCTGCAGGTTTGGATCCACATAATTTTGCCTGTAAGCTTGCAAGTATTGATATTCGTTTTGCTCAATGCTCCAACCGGCCTGTGCCATAATATTATGTGACCCGAAGGTGTGATTATATTTCAGGTAGCTATATAAATTCGAATAAAGTGTGTGCTCGTCCTGAACTCTTAGTCCCTGTCCCAGGTCAAGATCGGTGCCCAACTGGTCAGTGTTATAGTAATATTCAGGTAGGTCCTGTATCCAGGTTTTATAGGTATCAAATTCTCCGTTAAAGGCAGCCTTGGTGTACCACGAAAAATCTTTATTAAAAGTTACATTCGCCCAGCCCTGGATGTCAGCTTCATAATCGTAGGTATCATGATACAGGTTATCATTCAGCACCGCTACGGGGTTCTTATTATTATATTCAAACGGATATGTTTTATAGGTATAATGACCGCTACCGTCAGATGTGTAAGGTCCATAAGTAGGTGCTTGTGATAAAGTTGACAGGAACATATCTTCCGACCCATTTTCCGTGGCATCCGTTATCCCTGATTTTAACAGGATATTGGTGCCGAAGGTAATATGATCATTTACTTTGGACTGTATGTTTGTACGAATATTGTATTTTTTGTAATCAAATCCACGCATGATACCCTGTTGATCTACATACCCAAAATTGATATCATAGGTTGTTCTGTCATTACCACCGCTGAATGTCAGGTTATGTGTTTGTGTGGGCGCAGTCCTGAAAAGGTAGGGTAACCAATTTGTATTCGGATACTTTGGGTCATTGGGGTGCGTGGCATACGCATTGATCTCAGCCTGTGTATATAGCTGGCTTGTGTCGGTAAGGCCAGTATTAATGCGGGCTGTATTGTACATATTCATGTACTGAACAGAATTAGTAACGATCTGGAACATTTTGGTGTACGTGTCGAAACCCAAATTACCATCATATTCAACTTTAAGCCTACCGGCTATGCCTTTCTTTGTAGTTACCAGAACTACGCCATTAGCCGCCCTTGAACCGTAGATCGCTGCCGAAGAAGCGTCCTTTAATACAGAAACGCTTTCAATGTCTGCAGGGTTAACATCGTTCAGGTTCCCCGGAACATCATCAATTAATACTAAGGGCCCTGTACCGGCACTGCTAAAAGTACCTTCACCTCTGATCAAAATTGAAGCGTTTTGGTTTCCGGGTTCACCACTGCCGGTGTTTACCGCCACGCCGGGTGCAAGGCCCTCCAGCATACTGGTTACATCCACTACCGGGCGCTTCTCCATGTCTTCTCCTGAAACTGTTGAAACAGCGCCGGTGAGGTTGATCTTTTTCTGGGAACCATAGCCAACTACAACTACTTCATTTAGTTTTGAGTTTAAATCAGTTAAAGCGACTACAACGTTGGCCTGCCCATTTAACGGTATTTCTTTCTTTTCGAAGCCAATAAAAGAAACGACCAACACAGCATTTTGACTGGCAACTTTGATGGTAAAGGAGCCGTCTACTTTACTTACAACGCCATTTTCTGTTCCTTTTTCTATAATACTTGCCCCGGGTAAACTAACACCTTTATCATCGGTTACCTTTCCATTAATAATTACCGGGTCGTGTTTCTGATCAGTTGGTGCTTTGGATGGGTCTTCTTTTTCTTTTACAACAATTATATTATTGTAAATAGTATAACTCAACGGCAGCTTTTCAAAACATGCTTTAAGCGCATCATCAACTGAAGCGTTTTCTACATGTACGCTCACCTTGTCAGTTTTATTTACTTCGCTTTGAGTGAATACAAATGTGTAATTAGTTTGCTTTTTGATTTTTTTGAATATAGCCTTAAGTGAAGCATTGTTCTCATTTAAATTAACTTTTTGAGCAAGCACACTTGCATAACTGCTTAGTGTTAAACTTAAAAATATAATTATAGTCAGCTTCATTATCAGAAGTGTTTTGAGAAGGTAACCTCGTCTGAAAAGCAGGAGGTTACATTTCGAAATTAATTCCATAGATTTGTTTTGTTTGGGTTAACGAATAGAGTATGTGCAACATGTCAATATTTATAACCTGAACATCGACCGGGGGTGGTACCAACACTTCCGGTTTAATTTTTTCAGGTTTATATTGAAAACGGGGCTGATCATGATCAGCAAAAGTGGGTTTATATATCTTTCATCATATCATGGTTTTAAGTTTATAAATTGGTTAATTGGTTAGCTTTATATTTAAGGGTTTATAATAATCTTCTTGCCCTGGATGTCAAAATTCACTTTCCCGGTAAGCTCCAAGGCCTTTAACACTTCAGACAATTTGGATGTAGTTGGAATTTCTGCAAAAAAACGATCGTTGACTTTTTTATTGTAGACCACATCAACATCATACCACCTGGATAATTGCCGCATAACATCTTCTATATCAGCATTTTCAAATTCAAACAAATTATTCTTCCACGCAATAACATTATCAACGTCTACATCTGAAAGAACTTTAACCTGCCCACTTTTGTTTAGTTCCGATTGTTGACCGGGTTTAAGCATATAACTTGACGAGCCATTACTAAACTGTACCGAACCTTCTAATAATGTTGTTTTAATAGCTGCCTCATCATTGTAGGCCATTACATTAAAATGAGTACCAAAAACCCTTACTTCCGAATTGTTAACTTTTACAACAAATGGTAAAGCTTTATTTTTTGCAACCTCAAAATAAGCTTCACCTGTAATTTCTACTGTTCGCTCTTTACCGGTAAAGGCCGTTGGAAAACGAATTGATGACGCGGCGTTTAACCAAACCTGGCTACCATCAGGCAAAACAACCTGGTAACGCCCGCCTCTTGGCGTTGATACAGTGTTATATACATCACCTATTAACCCATTATTACCAGCATTATAAGCCAGTTTCCCGTTTGTTTTAATCACTTTGGTATTGCCCTGGTTTGATACGGTACCATTCTTCACATCATCCAATATTACCTTTGAGCCATTTGCTAATGTAAGTGTCGCTTTGTTCCCTCCTGCATTTACATCATTTGAAAACCCTTTAGATTTATGATGATTTTGAGCAATGTTGGTTGTGTTTTTTTTAACTAAGTAAAGTACCCCTGTAGTCATTATACCAATTAAACACGCTGCTACAGCCACACGTTTTATCCATAATTTGAGAACATTTGACTGGGTTTGCGGCAGGTTAATTTTTTGGTGGATATCGGCTAGTATTTTAATACTTCTTTCTGAATTTATTGGCTGCGGATCATTTAACCCATTCGTAAATTGATCTTCAAGTATCTTCACCAATACATCCTGATCTGTGTTCTCAATATAATTTAAAAGCCAACTTTTTTCAGAAAAAGACAACTCCTTCTTATCGAGCAATTCCAAAAGATATTTTTTGTCGTCTTTCATGAGACTTTTTTAGGTTGATTTTTAAAATATTAAAGAATGCACGAATACACTATCCAGGCAATTCAAAAAACAGTAAAAAGTAATTTATTATGGTTTATTATATACTAAATACTCCATAAGGAGAAAAAAGGGGGGATGCTTTGATATTTTTTTTTAATAATTGTAAATAAATTACATTATTATTTTCAGAACCACTATTACATAAATAAACAGCACATTATTAAGCGGATGTTGTTCAGCATATTCTTTAACAGCCTTAACTGCAATAGATAAATATTCTTTAACAGTATGTTTTGAAATATTTAATTCGCGGGCGCTTTCCTCGTATGATTTACCCTGTATCTTACACAGATCAAATACTTTTCGTTTTTGCGGAGATAGTTTAACAAGCGCTTCTTCAAGTATTTTTATCCTTGCTTCTTTAAAATATATATCTTTTTCATCAGCTAACATCGTGTCGCCTTCAATATATTTAAAAGCTAAGGATTGCTTTAAATTCTTTTTTAATTGTGTTATAGATTTATTGTAACTCACCTGGAAAAGCCAGTTAGCTATTGGCTTTTCAGGATCAATAGAAGCACGTTTCTCCCAAAGTGTCACAAACAGATCCTGTAGTATATTTTCTGAGTCATCGGCATCTTTTAGCAACCTGAGAATATTATTATAGATTGGTGTATGATATTTTTTGTAAAGCAGATCGAAAGCCTTTACATTGCCGCTTTTCAATAATGCAACAAGTTCTGATTCACTATAATCTTCTATTCTCATTAATCTGCACTCCTGAAATTGGGGTCTATTAGCCGGGAGGCTTAATTAGCACCTGTAAACATAAGCAAAAATTTGAGATAGACTTATTTTAAGATATTTTTCCTTTGGTTGCGCACCTCCGAACGCGAACAAACTAATTGCCAGAGTTAAGCAACCGATCGTAATCTTCAGGGGTATCTATGTCGATGCTACCTTTGTCAAAAGGCACGATCACAATTTCATGCGGGTGGCTTTTCAGTAACTTTTTGGCGCCATCGCTTCCGGTAAGAGAAAGCAGTGCGTTAAAAAATGACTTATGGAATAATGCAGGGACACCCAAAGTGTGGTTATAATTGCAAGCAACGACGAGTTTACCGGTCTCTTTTTGTTTCCTGATCATATCGCCGATCAGTTGACTGCTTATAAATGGCTGGTCACAAAGCAAAATAACCGAGCTATCAACTTTCGGAAATTTAGCGAGTGCAGTAATACCTATCCTTATAGACGACGACATGCCTTCCTCCCAATCCGGGTTATCAACCAGGTGAATGTGCTGATCCTGGATAAATGGTTTTACCAGCTGCGAATTGGCCCCCACAACAACAACAACCGGTTCGCAACCGGAAATTAAAGCGGTTTCGATAGTTCTTTGCAGCAAGGTTCTGTGCTGAAAATGCAAATTTTGCTTCGGCTGCCCCAGCCTGCTGGACGACCCGGCCGCGAGAATGATAGCCGCTGTCATTTTTCAGCAACAGTATTTAATTGTGCCGAATGAATGGACACGGGTTTAAACTTTAAAGAGTGCCCGTTGCGCCCTGAAAGAACTGCTTTTATTTCAGCAACAATAGACAGTGCGATCTCCTCCGCCCCCTCCGAGCCAATATCCAGGCCGACCGGCCCATGTATTTTTACTAGTTGAGCTTCAGTAAAGTGCAGGCCACCTTCCTCTAACTCATCAAGTATCCGTTGCAGTTTCTTTTTGGGGCCGAGGATGCCTATATAAGGCATATCCCTTGGGAGTAATTCCCTTAGCAATTCGATCTCATAATTATAATTATGCGTCATCAGCACAAAAGCCGTCCACTCACTTAGCTGTATTTGCTGCAACACATCCACGGGCTTCGCTATAATGATGTGCTTTGCCAAAGGAAAGCGGGAAACCGAAGCATAATTCGGGCGGCCATCTACCAAAGTAATATCCCACCCTAATACCGAGGCCAGTTGTGTAAGCGGCATGGCATCATTACCGGCACCAACTATTATTAAGGCGATCACCGGTTTTATATACTCTACAAAAGCCGTATATGCCACCTCATCCCCGTAAGTAAGTATTTCAGAACTGCGGTTGTTCAGTACGCGGCGGGCATCTGTTATCAACTTGTTGCGGTAAGGCATAGATTCAGATAATGTCGTTTTAACACCTTTATCTGCCAGGCATAAACAAGTACCGGGCTGAGGCGCTTTTCTATCAGCAAGCGAAAATAGGGTTATCAGCACACCGTGCTGGCGACTATCAATAACCGACCTCAATAATTCTATTGGGTTACCAGGCTCATCTATTATCGGCTCTATTAAAATATGGATAATGCCATTACATCCCAGGCCAACGCCAAGTTTGGCATCGTCATCGTCCATTGTGTCGTAAGTAACCAGCAGGGCTTTTTGTTGCATGATCACCATTCGGGCCTTTCGCAAAGCATCACCTTCCAGGCAGCCACCGCTAATCGCGCCGGTCAGTTGCCCGTCTTCAGTAATTAGCATGCGAGCACCGGCTTTGCGGTAAGCAGAACCTTCCACCAGCACCACCGTAGCTAATGCGGCCTTCTTTTGCTCTTTTACAGCTTTTTCATAGGCAGCAACAATGTCAATAATTTCTTTCATCTTTAATCAACCAACCCTATTGTCTCATGCTTTTAATTTAATAAGATAACCACAAATCGCGTGGGTTTATTTACTTAAACAGTATTTAAATTAAATGGCAGTTTCCTTATCCTTTTTCCGGTTAAATCATAAATGGCATCAGTAAGCGCCGGTGCGAAAGGCGGTAGGCCCGGCTCACCTACACCACCGGCATCTGTAATGTTTTCCATAATGTGTACTTCAACAGGCGGCATGTCGCTCATACGTGGCATCAGGTAGTCGTAAAAATTCTTTTGTTCCACTAACCCGTCTTTGAAAGTGATTTCATGAATAGTGGCTGCACCCAGGGCCATAACAATTGAGCCCTCCACTTGTGCCCTGATAATATCCGGGTTAACATACCAACCGCAATCCATCACCGCCCAAACCTGGTCGATCTTTACTTTTCCATCACTGCGCCTGGAAACTTTCACAACCTGGCCTACGGTGGTTTCGAAACATTCTGTGATGGCTGCGCCAAAGCCTTCATTCTTTTTCCTCGATTTCCATCCTGATACCTGCTCCATTTTATCGATCAAAGCCTGGCATCGCTCATCTTTTAAATATTTTCTTCGAAAGTCGAGTTGGTCTTGCCCAGCCAAAACAGCCATCTCATTTATAAAGCTTTCATACGCAAAACCATTGGTTGAAGCATAAACTGAGCGCCACCACATGTTGGGCAGTGGCATTTCGTAGGGAACATCTGCAAAACTGATGTTTTTAATGCCATCGAAATAGGGTTTCAGAAAGCCTTCAGTCGTACTGCCGTTTGCCTTATCCCGTGCCGGATCACTCCAATGGTCTATATTTTGTCCGGCCATTTTAAATTTCAAAGCACTTATCTCACCATTTTCAATTGATCCTTCTCCTCTATAAGAAATTCCCGCACGATAAGGGCCCTGGGTTAAATCATCTTCCCTGGTCCATACCACTTGTACAGGTCCGCCTATTTGTTTGGAGATCGCAACTGCTTCGTAAGGATAATCCAAAAATGCTTTGCGTCCGAATCCGCCACCCAAAAAAGTCATATTAACTATCACCTTGTCTTTGGGCATTTTGAATTTGTCACTAATATCGCCCTGAACCCAGTCGGGGGCTTGAATGGGTCCCCATATTTCTATTTTGTCATTCTGATAATGTGCAATGCAATTCAGCGGTTCCATAGCGCCGTGCGATTGATAAGGCGTTTGGTAGATCACATCTATTTTTTTGCCGGCTTTCCCTAAGATTTCATCCGGCTCGCCTTGTTTTTTGAAAGAAATACCTTCTTTCGTTTTGAGTAGTCCCTCATGGGCTTTATAGATATCAGCGGTATTTACATGGTCAAATCCACTGTCGTCCCATTCAACGCGTAATGCTTTTCTGCCCTGCATGGCTGCCCATGTGGAATCGGCTACAACCACAATGCCATCACGTGTGGTATTAAAAACAATCATTTGTATCTTGAATACCTGCTTAACACCGGGAACTTTTAGGGCCGCGGAATCATCAAAGCTTTTTACCTTACCCCGTAATCTTGGGCTGCGCTCTACTACTGCAAAAAGCATTCCCGGTAATCTTTTATCTAAACCGAAGATGGCTTCCCCATTAGTTTTCATCGGGGTATCCAGCCTTTGAAGCGGCTTCCGGATCAGTTTATATTCGGATATTTTTTTGAGCTTAACTTCCTGAGGCGGGGATAGCTTTGATGCAGCTGTCACCAGCTCGCCATAATTCAGTTTTTTCGCTGAAGGCTTATGGATAACATGACCTGATTCAGCATAACATTCGCTTGCAGGAACGTTCCATTGAGTTGCCGCAGCCGTAATGAGCATCTCACGCGCAGTAGCGCTTAATTTTAACAGGTTTTTATAAGACCCCCTAATGGTAGAACTGCCCCCGGTGATCTGGTTTCCATATTTAGCGGGATCACCCTTGGCAAATATCACATTAATATCTTTTAGGTCGACTTCCAGCTCTTCTGCAATGATCTGCGGTACAGACTGATATGATCCCTGGCCCATTTCTGCACGGTGATCGGTTAATGTAACCTTGCCGTCGGTATCAATACGTATCCAGGCATTAAATTCAAATCCTGGTTGATCGGCAGCGGCTGCCGATATTAACTGTTCCTTTTTTGCGTTCGCAGGAAAATAAAAGCCTAAGCAAAGCGCGGTTCCGGCAACACCGGATACCTTGAGAAAATTTCTTCTTGATACTGCGTTAGTTTCCATAATGGCTACTTTAAATCCTTTTTGAATCTTACTATTTTGCTTTGGCCGAAGGAGCATAGGCACCTTTGGCTATCCATAAACGTACCTGGGCAGCAAAAGCCGGTCGGTTCATCGGTGGCAGGCTACGGCCATCACCCGGATGCCATGCCCAGCCTACCAGGTCATCGTTGGCCATGTGATCAATGAGTTGTGCTTTGGTTCGTCCGCCGTTCTGCTTAGGGTCAAGGAGTTGCAGCGCCAGTTGGCGTGGCGTACGGCCCTGGAACACCATTCGCATTTTGGCTGGCGGTAACCCCCATTTAGGGTTTCCGGGTGGCATGTGTAAGCCTGCCGTATTTTCCGCCTGGTGACAGTTGCTGCACCGCTCGGAATATAGTCCCCTCCCGTCAATACCCCGCTTAACATTCATGGTGTGAATATGGTGATCATCTCCTTGTAGAGGAGCGTCGCCTGAGGGGTGGCAGTTCATACAGCGGGGACTCATCAAAACTTTATAAACAGACATAAAGGCTTTTGTTGAGCCAACACTGTCCTTAGGTAATATAGCATAGCTATTGGTTTTCGCCGGCTCCGTTTTGAATGCCAGGGTCATCAAACCTGCTATTAATACGATACCACTTATGACGATAAATTTTTTCATAATTTGGCCCCTTCCGCCCGCATGGCTGCCGCTTTATGTATCGCAGTGCGAATTCGCTGATATGTCCCGCACCGGCAGATGTTTCCCGACATGGCATCATCAATATCCTGGTCGGTTGGGTTCGGGTTTTCGCGTAACAACACTGCCGCCGACATGAGCTGCCCGGATTGACAATAACCGCATTGCGGTACATTCATTTCGTTCCATGCCAGTTGCAAAGGATGATTATTGCTGGCAGAAAGCCCCTCTATCGTAACAATACTTTGCCCGGCTGCCCGGTTGATTTTCGTTACGCATGAACGAACAGCTTCGCCATTGAGGTGAACGGTACATGCTCCGCATTGTGCGGCTCCGCAGCCATACTTAGTACCTGTTAAGCCCAGGATATCACGGATAACCCATAACAGCGGCATATTCGGGTCGGCATCAATATCATGGCGTTGCCCGTTGACAGTAATGGTGATCATAAGCAAATGATTTGGTTAAGTAAAATTAGGTAAAAACCAATATAAATTCAGGTATCGTTTTTAATGATTTATTATTAAAATCAGGGGGCTAAATACTTTTTGGGTTATTTTCTGTAATAAAATTCAGGTAGAATATTATTAACAGTAAAAAATGATATTCTGAAACCGCAAATTTTCCAATTAGGGATGATAAAGCATTCTTATCGCTGATAAACCGATGCGATCTTTTTCAGGGCGATGGCAAGCTGGTTCTCTACCGTTTTGACCGAAATATTGAGTACCGCAGCCACTTGCTTATATTTAAGCCCGTCTTCTTTAACCAAACGGAAGACCATTTTGCACCTTGATGGCAGATGTTCAATAACAGAATTGATGCCTTTGATCTTTTCCTTGCCGATCATAATACTTTCAGGATCAACTGTACAAAAGCTTTGTTCGTCATACAATGTTTCAATATCAACATGGTTATGTTTGCCAGTATCTCTCAACGAATTAAGGCAAAGGTTCTTAACTGAAACGTAGAGATAGGTATTTAGATTTTCAATTTGAGAGAATGAATTTCTCTTTTTCCATAAGTTGATCAGCACATCATGCACAATTTCTTCGGCAGATTCATTGCAATGAACAAGCGATACGGCGAACTTATATAACTGCACAAAATATTGCTTGTACAGGTCTTTAAATACCTGTTCATTATTAAGCGTAGCCCAATCAAATTTTTCATTGAGAATTACTTGCATAGCAGCCGGCAGTATGGTTATAATGGTGAATAAAGGTAAAGCATTTTAATTATAAAAACACTTACAATATAAAATAAAACAATTTAGTTAAAATATTTTCAGTGCCCTTGGGGGTATTTAAAATTTCCTGTGTCTTTAGTAATATGACAGCACAAGACAGATCATGGTTACTTATCGCCAAGGCTATTTCAGGTGATATTAATAGCGATGAGCAGGAAGAACTCGACTTGCTGCTACTGGCAGACCCTGAGCTGCGGGCTGTGTTTGACGACCTTAGCGGAATGCGGATAAACCAAGCGGCCGACTTATCCCTTGAAGCAAAAAAAGCGATGGAACGGGGCTTGGATAAACTGGATCAGTCATTAAGCAGTGAAAAAAGGTTCCTCGAAAGGTTTATTTTTGATCACAGCAGGTTACAACCCATCAGGAATAATAACTATAAGGCATGGGCTTCCGTCGCTGCCATAGCTGCCATAATTATTTGCTGCTTTTATATTTTCCGTACTTCGGATGTTATAAAAGGTGTGCCCCGGCAGGTTATTGCCACGCACTATGGCAAAAGAATACATACGATATTGCCCGACGGTTCATCCGTATGGCTTAACTCCGGTTCATCTGTGAGTTATGCCACCAACCTGCTTAACGGGGGCAAAAGAGAGGTAACGCTAAACGGCGAAGCTTATTTTGATGTTAAACACGACAGCCAACACCCTTTCATTGTACGCGCCGGCAGGTTGCAGATAGTGGTGCTGGGCACGGCTTTTAATGTTAAAGCCTATAAAGAAGATGCTTTTATTGAAACTACGCTGATACGCGGTAAAGTAGAGATAACAAACGATGCCAGGCCGGGTCATACCATTGTGCTGTTACCCGACCAGAAAGTGTCGATTAACACAACTATGTCGGCTATAAAAAAGACCGTTCTGGCAATTAAACCTATTACAAAAGACTCATTGGCTGCCTCGCCGGAAGCGAAAATGCCTGATGAGGCGATCGCCGAAACAGCATGGGTAAATGATAAGCTGACCTTTAAAAAAGAACAGTTTAGTGAACTGGCTATACAATTAGAGCGCTGGTACGACGTAAAAATAACTTTTGACAACGACCGGTATTTAACCAAACAGTTTACAGGCACTTTCAGGGACCAGGATATTAATGAAGTTATGCGGGCGCTTCAGTTCACACAATCGTTCCATTATGCAATAAATAATAATGAAATACATATATGGTAAAAACCAATACCAACTAACCTAAAAGAGAAGAAAGGAAAACCAATTATGACTTAACCATACCTAAAGGATAGTTATTAGCCTTAAACAAATAAGGAAGTGCGGGAACACTTCCTTCGTTAAGGCCGGTCCAACATGCCAAATATCTTGCCAGATCTCAGGCTTTATTAGATTTATTAACCTCAACAAATCAAAAGTATGAAAAAAACTTTTAGTTCTTTCATTAAGCGACCCATTGTCAAAGAAATCCTATTGTGCGTGAAATTAACAACGGCTATATTATTGTTTGCTTTACTCCATGTTTCAGCAGCAGTACATTCACAGGAAAAGATTAACCTAAACGTTAAAAACGTTAGTTTTGACAAACTATTCGATCTCCTGGAGAAAAAAAGCACCTACACTTTTTTATATAATAACCAGGCCATACCGAACCAAACGGTAGATGTAAATGTCAAAGCAGTTACTGTACCTCAAATCCTTAGCGACGTTTTAAAAAACTCGGGATTATCCTTCAGGATACTGTCGCAAAATCTCATTGTTATAACCCCGGCCTCCTCGCCTCATGTTGCGGATGTAACAGTAAAAGGGAAAGTTATTGATGCAACCGGTGCAACACTGCCGGGTGCCACAGTAAGTGTAAAAGGAGGAAAGGGATTAGCTGTTACTGATGTAAATGGCAGTTTCATTGTTACTGTTCCTGAAAACACCGTACTGGTGGTAACTTTCATAGGTTACCAGGCCCAGGAAGTTGCTGTTGACGGGAAAACAGCTATCACAATTACAATGCAGGAAGCAAACGGCAATTTAAACGAAGTAATAGTTACCGGTTACGGAACACAACGCAAAAAAGACCTTACCGGTGCAGTTTCCGTAATCAGCAGTAAAGATATAAACGGCATACCGGTAGGTGGTGTTGAACAGATAATACAAGGCAAAGCTGCCGGTGTATCTGTCACTCAAAATACCGGCGCTCCCGGCGATGCTATATCGATACACATACGCGGGCTGGGTACTATCAACGGCGTTTCGCCATTATATATTGTTGATGGCATACCCACTACCGACGGCATAAATGAAATAGCCCCCGATGATGTAGAAAGCATAAATATTCTGAAAGATGCCTCTTCAGCTGCTATTTATGGCGCCCGGGCCGCAGGCGGTGTAGTAATAATTACTACCAGGCACGGTTCGGCAGGTAAAACAAAAGTTAGCCTCAATGCCTACACAGGTGTACAAAGCGCTACCAACCTAATTAAAATGGCCAACACCGCACAATACGTAAAGGCATATAACACCGCGGCAACAAATGATGGCAGGCCACTCCTATCCGATAGTTTGGTAAGCACATTGCCTGATGTTAACTGGTTAAAAGCAATATTAAAACCGGCTCCTGTAACCAATGCCAATTTATCAGTAAGCGGCGGTAACGAGTATTCGAATTATATCGTATCGGGCAATATATTCAGCCAGAACGGGCTCATTCAAAATTCATCTTTTAACCGTTATAATTTACGTACCGGCATAAATAGTACCATAAGTAAATACCTTAAAATAGGTACTAACGTAAACTTATCCTATTCAAAAACAAGGATAGTTGGTACATCGGGCGACGGTTATTCGGGCGCGGCGGCCAGCGTGGTACGTTACGCATTGTTCCGCACCCCGGCTACACCGGTTTACGATCCCACCGGCCAGTTTGTATCAATACCCGAACAGGATAACAGGCCCGGCGTTGGTATAGGAAATTTCCTGGGTGATGGATTAAACCCCGTACAGGAAGCCGCTAACGCAAACGATAATAACTATAGCTATTTAATATTGGGTAACTTCTTTGCCGAACTAACGCCGATAAAAGGCCTGAAAATAAGATCGGACGTAGGCCTGGATATGAACCTGACTTACTATAAGCAATTCTTCCCTACTTATGGTACGCCTTCAAATGATCCATACCAGGGAACAGGCTACACTGGTAACCTGGGCCCGCAACCTATCCAAACTGTCAATTCGCCAAACTCGCTTGCACAATCAAACAATAACGATCTGAATTATAACTGGACAAATACCGCCACTTATGATTTTAACTATAAAAAGAATGCCTTTACTTTTTTGTTAGGTACTGAAATCATTAAACAGGATCAGCAAGGGATGGGCGCGTCAAGAACCTCATTTGTAAACCAGTCCTCTACTTTTCAATATCTTGATAATGGCGGAGCAACCGGTGAGCAAAATGGCGGTGGCGAATCACATTACGGTTACTCTTCACTGTTTGGCCGTATCAATTATCAGTATAACAATAAATACCTCGCAAGTTTCAACTACAGGTATGATGCGTCTTCAAAACTCGATCCCAATGCACAGTCGCAATCTGTTTACTCAGGTTCATTGGGCTGGCGCATTAACGAGGAAGACTTTATGAAGGATATTAAACCCATTTCGAACATGAAATTAAGGGTTGATATTGGCCAGGTAGGTAATTCAAACGCATTAGGCGATTACCCTTACCTGTCGACCTTACTTGGTAACAGCTACTATCCTTTTAACGGTACAACCAACCAGGGCTATACCATTAATGCCATTGGTAACCCAATTATCCGCTGGGAAGTAAGTACGCAAGAGGATGTGGGTCTCGATATGGGTTTCTTTAATAATTCACTAAATGTAACAGCCGATTATTATATAAAAAATACCAACAACGTACTGCTGCCATTATCGTTACCAACCAGCGCGGGCCAGGCCTCATCGCCGTTTGTTAACGCCGGTAAAGTGCGCGACCAGGGTTTTGAGCTTGAAATGAGCTATAACCAGCATATTAATAAAGATTGGAGCTATACTTTAAGCGGCAACTTTGCTACACTAAATGATGACGTTGTTTCGCTTGACGGAGCCCCTCCTATTTCAAATGGGCGTATTGATAATAATTATAATGCCACACTTACTGCGGTAGGCCATCCTATAGGCGAATTTTATTTATTGCAGCAGGAAGGGATATTCCAAAACGCGCAGCAGGTATTTACCCATGCCTACCAGGGCCCCGGCATAAGGCCAGGTGATGTGATGTATAAAGATGTGAATGGCGATGGTGTTATTAACGATGCTGACAAAACTTACGTAGGCAGCCCGATACCTAAATTTACTTATGGTTTTACGGGAAATGTTCAGTACCAAAACTTTGATCTGAGCGTGTTTTTCCAGGGTGTATATGGCAATAAGATATACGACCAGGTGAATACGGATATTGAAGGCTTCTATCGCCCGTTCAATATTACCGAGCGCATAGCTACCCAAAGCTGGTCGGGCCCGGGCACAAGTAACCAGTTCCCGATATTATCATGGTCTGATGCTACCAATAACAAACAGCCTTCAACCCGCTTTTTAGAAAGCGGCTCATATTTAAGGCTTAAAAATGTGCAGTTGGGTTACAGGTTAGGCAGTAATGTTTTAAAGTCTCTTGGCATGTCATCGGTAAGAATATTTGCAAGTGCGCAAAACCTGCTCACTTTCACCAAATATACCGGGTTAGATCCTGAACAATATAACAACAGCAACAACGGCAGTACAGTACAGGCTGTTGGTATTGATTGGGGAACCTATCCGTCGGCACGTGTGTTAACAGTTGGTGTTAACGCTAATTTCTAACTTTTAATTTATAGAAAGATGAAAGCAAAACACATTTCAATATACTTAATAGCAATCCTGTTCTTTTCAACTATGGGATGCAAAAAGGTGCTGAATGAGCCAATTTTGGGGCAATATTCAACAACCAATTTTTTCACAAACGATGCCAACGCTATTTTAGCAGTAAACGCGGCTTATACCTCGCTCACATTTACCGATGCATCTTCAAACGCCATATGGGTGTTGGGCGATGTGGCTTCGGATGATGCGATAAAAGGCGGAAGCGCAGGCGACCAGGCCGATTTTCAATTAGTGGGTGATTTCAATATCAATCCTTCAAACTCAGCAGTAGAAGCGGTTTGGAAAAGATATTACGAAGGCGTATTTACCTGTAATGTAGTTACTGATGGTTTGACGAATAATTCGGCAATATCAGCAACGGTTAAAACCCAGGCATTGGGCCAGGTTGAATTTTTACGTGCATACTACTATTTTAACTTAACTGTGGCTTATGGAGCTATTCCTTTGCACCTGAAAGTTGAAACACCTGCTGAGGCGCAAAAACCGGTATCGACCCAGGCACAAATTTTTGCCCAGGTAGAGCAGGATTGCACTGCGGCAGCAGCTGCCTTGCCAACTGCATGGACAGGGGCCGATCTTGGTCGTGTCACCAAAGGTGCAGCCCTTGCATTGCTGGCTAAGACCTACCTTTTTGAAGGAAAATGGGCACAGGCCGCGTCAACCGCCCAGGCTGTGGAAGCTTTAAATATTTATAGCCTGCTACCGGTTTATGCCGATAACTTTAGGGCCGCTACTAAAAATAATGCTGAAGGTATATTCTCTATCCAGCACCAAACCGGGCTGGTACCCTTCCAGGGAAATAACTTAAATGTTTGGTTTGCACCGCGTTCAATAGGTGGCTACGGCTTTTTTTACCCAACACAAAGCTTGGTTAATAATTATGAAAAATCGCCGGCAGGTGTTGATGACCCGCGTTTGGATTATTCCATCGCAAGGGCAGGCCATCCTTATTTTGACGTTGCGTTCGACCCCAGTTGGACATCAACCGGCTATTTAAGTAAAAAAGATTGCCAGCCATTGTCAGAAATACCTGCAAGCAATAAAGGCGATGGCAACTTGAACTACCAGGCCATTCGCTTTGCCGATGTTTTATTAATGGAGGCTGAAGCATTGAATGAATCGGGTAACAGCGCTGGTGCTTTAATACCACTTAACAAAGTGCGCAAACGTGCAAGGGAAAGTTATTTGTATGATAGCAGTTTGCCTGGCTATGGCACGGTGCCCGCCGGCTTATTACCTGATATTACCGTAACGGACCAGGGACAGTTGCGCGACATTATCCGCAGGGAAAGGCGTTCAGAGTTGGCATTGGAATTTCATCGCTTTTTTGACATCATAAGATATGGGGCCACTTATGCTAATAGCGTATTATCATACAAACCATTGTTCAATTATAACAATGACAAGTATTTCCCAATACCGGAAAGCGAAAGGCAAACCAATCCGAATTTAGGTTTATAACAGTAACTTTTTAGAAATATAAAAATGAAACGAACCAAGAAATTTATAACAGCGGGCATTATATTGATCGCTGTTATAGCCATATCCCAATCATGTAAAAAAAGCGCCGCTAAACCGGATTTAAATTCTGACAAGACAAAGCTTGCTTCAGAAACAGATTCATTGACTGTAGTTTATACACAGGCAGTTGAAGGAAAACAGGCAGGAGATTACGTGCCGGGTTCAAAAGCGGCCCTTCAAACAGCTATAACTTTAGCCAAAGGTGTTGTTGCGGGACAATTTACCCAGCAACAAGTTAATAATGCCCTGGCAAACCTTATGCGGGCCGCAACGCAGTTTAATATTAATTTAATTCAGCAAGTTTCTGTTGCCAACCTGGTCGCCTCCTGGACTTTTAGCGGTAATGCCAATGATGTATCAGGCAATGGCCACAACGGCACTTTACAAACTGGTTGGGTAGGCCCTTACGGTGCACCCGCCGTTGATGGCGCTACATTGCCCGTTTTGATTGCCGACAGGTATGGCGTTGCCAATAGCGCTTATCACTTTAGCAACGGTGCATATATTGAAGTGCCTTTTGATCTATCACTGCGCCCTTCAAATTTTACTATTTGTGCATGGATAAAACCAGACATGGCAAGTAATGGAAATTATATATTTTCTTTAGATCGTTGGAACGGCTATAAATTTCAATTACAGGGGGGAAACTTGCCTTTCCTAACTGTAAATACCAGCACCGGCGACCATGACCAGGATGATGGCGGGGCATCGGTTACACTGGGTGTATGGACACAAGTGGTGGCGAGTTTCACAAACGGTACCGAGAAATTTTACATTAACGGCGCGTTGGTAAAAACTGCTAATATTACGGGCGACCCAATTTCCCTGGTTTCGCCGCCACCAGTTGCTATAGGTAACGAGCTTCCTAAGTCGGCTTATAACTTTACTGATCCAAACAGCCCGAATGCTTATTATGGTGGTAATTACTTTATCGGAGCCCTTGATGATATACATCTTTATAATACCGTGTTAAGCGATACCGAAGTAAAATCTTTATATACAATGGAAAGCCCTAACTAAAACAGCATAAACCTTATCAGCCATTATGAGCAGGCTGATAAAACAGCCTGCTCTTTTGAAAAATCTCTTACTGTTTAATTTTAAAATTTATGGCAATGCTATTGCAACCCTGCACAGCGCGGGATGGTAATTTATTGCGGTAACTAACCGACTTATTATGAAAAAAAACTTGCTAAAAACCTGCTGCCTGCTGGTGTTACTGATACCGCTGGGCTGCTTTGGCCAGTCAGTTCAAAACACCTTACCTTCATGGGCATTCGGTGGTTTTGTACGGGTAAAAGCAAGCGATCCGATCATTGCTCCCGATACATCTACCCGGTTCACCAACCCGGTCAACGGCAAACAGGTTGCCTGGGAAGCTAACGATACATTTAACCCGGCAGCAGCCTTAAAGAACGGCAAGGTAGTAGTGCTATATCGTGCTGAAGACCGCTATGGCGAAGGCATTGGTTTCCGTACTTCAAGGCTGGGTCATGCCGAGAGCATGGATGGTGTTCATTTTATCAGAAGAAAAACACCGGTGCTTTATCCGGCCAATGATATTGCTAAAAAATACGAATGGCCGGGTGGCTGTGAAGACCCCCGCGTGGCCGTTACAACGAGTGGTACTTACGTGGTATTTTATACCGAATGGAACCGCGATGTGCCCCGCCTGGGCGTTGCCACATCCAAAGACCTGATACACTGGAAAAAGTATGGCCCAATATTCAAAAAAGCTTATGGCGGTAAATTCTTTAATATTGCCAGCAAATCTGCTTCCATATTAACACAAGTGATCAATGGGAAACAGGTGATCATAAAAAGCAATAACAAATATTGGCTTTATTGGGGTGAACATCATGTTTATGCCGCTACCTCTACCGACCTGGTAAATTGGGCGCCTGTGGTTAACGCTAATGGCGAATTAAAAGAACTCATATCACCCAGGAGCGGCTATTTTGACAGCGACCTTACCGAGTGCGGCCCTCCTGCCATAAAGACCAGTAAAGGGATCATTTTATTTTACAACGGCAAAAACAAACCCGATACCGGCCGCGATACCCGTTTTAATGCCAATGCCTATTGCGCAGGCCAGGCTTTGTTCGACAGAAACGACCCTGCCAAACCTATAACTCGCCTTGATCTGCCCTTTCTGAGGCCTATGGAACCGTTTGAAAAAAGCGGGCAATATGTTAACGGAACCGTTTTTATTGAAGGCATGGTATATTTTAAAAAGAAATGGTACCTGTATTATGGCTGCGCAGATTCCAGGGTTTCTGTCGCCATTTATGACCCGGCTCACCCGGCATTACCCGACCCTGTTACATCCAATTGAATAACACATCTATGAATTATTATCAACCATCATCTCCTTTCGTACTAACCGCTGATATTGGCGGTTCACATATTACCACGGCCATCTGCGATACACTGTTAAATACCATTGTGCCTGAAAGTATGGCCAGGGTAAGCATCAGCAGTAAGGATACCGCTCAAAACATATTTGCTGCCTGGAACAAGTGTTTCCTTGCATCGCTGGCCAATTTTCAGCAAGGGGTTTCTGGCCTGGGCATTGCCATGCCCGGCCCTTTCGATTATGAAAATGGGATTTCTTACATAACAGGGCTCGATAAGTTCGATGCTATCTATGGCGTGGATATTCGCTGGCAACTGGCTGTTTTACTCAGTCTGGATGCCGCAGCCATACAATTCAGGAACGATGCTGAAGCGGCGGTTGCAGGTGAGGTATGGGCACATTTCGGAAAATACTATCAAAATATCGTCGGTATTACCCTGGGCACCGGCTTTGGTTCGGCCCACTACAAGGCAGGCATTACCAAAGATGTAAACTGGGGAAGTTTCGCCTTTAAAGATAGTATCGCCGATGATTACCTGTCTACCCGCTGGTTTTTAAAGCGATACACGGAAATAAGCGGCACCCGCCTAAGCGAGGTTAAACAACTGGCCGGGTTAGCCCTGACAGACCACCAGGCACTTGCGGTGTTTGAGGAATTTACCCTTAACCTGGGCGATTTTTTGGAAACGCAGCTGTTGCCCTTGCAACCTCAGGCACTGATCATCTGTGGGAACATAGCCAAAGCCTCTGCATTTTTTCTACCGGGATTAAAAACGCGTTTAAAAGACATACAAATTGAGCTTGCCGTGCTGGGCGAAGACGCGCCACTTTTTGGCGTAGCCAGTTTATTCCAGGGGAGCATTAAAATTAAAGATTGATTGCTACTGTGTCTTTATCCTAACCCATGGCTTGTGCTACTTTTTAATATCCGCACTTTTTTAAAGAATGTTTATCTTTAAAAATTGTTGGTCTATTTGTTATAACCACCCATGGAAGCTAAAGAAATGTTAAAAGCTCATGTAGCTAAATTAACCTCGTTAACCGATGACCAGTTTGATCATTTCTTTTCGCATTTTAAAAAACAGAGCTTTAAAAAAGGCCAGGTTATTATTGCCAGCGGCGATGCGGTAAATTGTGAATACTTTGTAATATCGGGCTGTTTGAAATCGTTTTTTATTAATGACGACCTGAAAATGTTCATCCTGCAATTTGCTATGCCAACATGGTGGGCTTCTGATTATAATGCATTATATAATAATACCAAAGCCACTATCAACGTGGATTGCATTACCGATGCAGAAGTGCTTTGCCTTGCCAGTAGCGACAGAGAAAAGCTATGTAATGAACTGCATAATGTGGAGCATTTTTTTCGATGGCGTACCAATAAGGGGTACGTCGCGACCCAAAAAAGGCTGTTATCCTTCATGAATAACGATGCCAAACACCGCTATGAGGAGCTTTTAAAACTATACCCCGAACTTTATAACATGGTTCCGAAAAACCTGATCGCCGCATATTTAGGCGTTTCTAGAGAGACGTTAAGCCGGCTGAACAACTAAAAAGTGACGTATGTCACATAAATAATCACCCGCGGCAATTGTGATGTATATCACATAACTTTCCGGGGTTTCCTCCCCAACTTTGTGTTGTAATAAAAAACATAAAGAAAATGAAAACTCAAAAATTTGAAATCGTAAGCACCCAAAGCAATATTGATTGGGTAGGCAGAAAAGTAACCGGTGCACACAATGGCACTATAGACATTAAAAAAGGTGAACTCGTTTTTAACGATGGTAAACTCACCGGTGGTAATGTAGTTATTGATACTACGTCCATTAAGATACTGGATGTAACCGACCCTGCAACTAATGCCCAGTTCGGCGGTCACCTGGCTTCAGATGATTTTTTCTCCATCGAAAAGTATCCCGAAGCAATTTTGAACATAACCGAAGTTTTGGACAACCATGTTGAAGGCGACCTGACTATTAAGGGCATCACCCATCCTGTTGGTTTTGACATCACGACCAACGTAAGTGGAGATATCTTAACTGCAACAGGTAAGGTGGTAGTCGACCGTACCTTATACAACATGAAATTCCGTTCAGGTAATTTCTTTAAGGACCTGGGTGACACCCTTATTTACAATGATTTTGACCTGGATGTAAGTGTAACCGCTAAAGCAGCATAAAAATTAAAGCCATGCCATACGTAAAAATTGAAGTAACCCGCGAAGGCGTTACAAGGGAGCAAAAGCAAACCCTGATAAAGGGAGTAACTGACCTCATAACTAATGTGCTTAACAAAGACCCTCAATTAACCCATGTGGTGATACAGGAGATTGACTTGGACGATTGGGGATTTGCAGGAGAGCAGGTATCGGTATTAAGGGAAAAAGGCATTACAGCCGATAAGAAATAAGATAATGAAGAGACAAACAATAATAGTTACCGGTGCCTCATCAGGCATTGGTAAAGAAATAGCCCGCCACTTTTTAAATAATGGCGACAATGTGGTGATCAATTCATCAACCGCTGAAAAACTGGAACAAGTTTACCAGGAACTTGGCGGAGGTGAAAACCTGGCCATGGTGGCCGGCAATGTACATGATAAAAGCACGGGTGAGAGACTTTTAGCAACCGCCATGGAAAAATTTGGCTCGGCAGATGTACTGGTGAACAACGCCGGTATATTTGAAACCAGGCCCTTTCTTAAAGTTGACGAAGCTTACCTCGACCGCTTTCTGAATACCAACCTGAAAGGCACTTATTTTACCACCCAGGCCATTATTCCTCAAATGCTGAAGCAGCATGATGGCGTAGTGATAAATATTGGCACGCCACTGGTTAATCACGGCCTTGGTGGAGTGCCCATTACTGCACAAATGGCATCAAAGGGTGCAATACATGCGCTTACTATACAGTTGGCAGCCGAATTTGGCAAGGATAACATCAGGGTGAATACGATTGCGCCTGGCACTATCCGCACCCCAATGCATGGTAGCAACGCCGATCAAACCGCAGGCTTACACTTGCTGAACCGCGTTGGCGAGGTGGAAGACATTGCAGAAATGGTTTATACGGTTGCCAAGAGTAACTTTATTAACGGCGCCATTATTAATGTGGATGGCGGTTTAGGAGCAGGACATAATTTAAATTGATATGAAAACGCTTTTTTTAACCACACTTTTGTCGTGTATTTTGTTAGGATTAAAAGCACAAACAAGTATTAAAATGGAAAATTCGAAAGTAGATTCAGCAGTGATCTCACAAGCATTGGAAGATTATTATTTTAAAGGGATTTATGAAGGCGATGTAGCCGTGTTGGGTAGTATTTTTAACCCGGGAACTTTGCTTTTTGGCGATGTTAAAGGCCAGCCTTACGCCAAAACACTCGATCAGTATCTTGATGGTGTCGCCCACCGCCAAAGCCCGAAAGATTCGGGCAAACCATTCAAGGGCGATATTATCTCCATAAAAGTGGTTCAGTCCATCGGTATAGCCGAGGTGAAGGTAAAAATGTACGAGTTTAATTACCATGAGTTCCTGTCGTTCCATAAAATTGATGGTAAATGGCTCATTGTGAATAAAATGATAAGCGACGTAAGCGAATAAATTTCAGCATTATTATTAGCCATGGAAAAATTAATATTAATTGCCAACTTTAATATACTTCCTGGTTTTGAAGAGGAAGTTAAAAAAGCGACGATCGCGCTGGCTGCCGAAACCCGCAAGGAGGCAGGTTGTGAATTGTTCCTGATACATACCCAAAATGATTCACCTCAAAAAATCGTTTTCTATGAGATTTATCAGAGCGAGGAGGCTTTCGAGCAACACAAGGCATTCGTGTACTCTGAAAGGTTTTTTGAATTCCTGAAAGGCAGGATCGAAGATGATAAGCTCGAAGTCACTTTCCTCACAAAATTAGGTAGTTAAACACAATGTGCAACGTAAATAAGCAAAATTGAAAGCCATGTGGTACAAAACCAAAGCATCTGAAATACTGGGCATTCAATACCCCATTTTGCAAGGGCCGTTTGGCGGCAACCTGTCATCAGTTGAGCTGGTATCAACCGTATCAAATGCCGGGGGGCTTGGAGGCTATGGGGCTTATACGCTAAGCCCACAGGAGATCATGGATGTTGACCTGCAAATAAAAGCGGCAACCAATAAGCCTTATAATATCAACCTGTGGGTATCAGATACCGATGCAGTTGACGGTACAATTTCAGATGAGCAATTTATACAAGCCCAAAATTTATTCAAGCCTCATTTTGATGAGCTAGGAATTGAACTGCCGGAAAAACCTGCACCGTTCAAGTCACGTTTTGAAAACCAGGTTGAAGTGATATTGCACCAACGGCCGCCGGTATTCAGCTTTATGTTCGGTGTGCCGTCTGCCGATGTCCTTGAGCAGTGCCGCAGGCAGGGCATTGTTACCGTTGGTGCTGCGACTACCTTGGACGAGGCTGTTTTTTTGGAAGCTGCCGGTGTAGACATGATCATCGCATCAGGTTTTGAAGCGGGCGGGCATCGCCCATCGTTTCTTGCAACGGCGGAATCGTCCACAATTGGAACTTTTGTATTAGTTCAGCTGATCAAAGAAAAGGTAAAAACCCCGGTTATTGCTGCAGGTGGTATAGCCAACGGGAAAGGCGTTGCCGCGGCGCTTGCGCTTGGTGCCGATGCCGCGCAGATAGGTACTGCCTTCCTGGCTTGCGATGAATCAAACGCCACAGCAATACATCGGCAAATGTTGTTTTCGGATGCGGCTAAGTATACCACTTTGTCGCGGGCATTTACCGGCCGGCTTGGCAGGGGGATAACCAGCCGCATTGCAACTGACCTGGTGCATAAGGAAAAAGGATTTTTACCCTTCCCCCTGCAAGCGCAGTTTATGTCGCACATAAGGAAAGCGGCTATAGAACAGGAAAAGTGGGATATGATATTATTCTGGGGCGGGCAGATCGCACCGGTGTTGAAATATACCAAAGCAGGCGAACTGATGAAAGCAATAATTGAGGAAACAACGGCGTATTTTGATTGTTTAAAAGCTTAACACCGTGGGATAACCGATCGCCTGGAAATTCTTGAAGCAGGCGCAAAAACAGAACTATAACTATTAAATATATGACATTTTTTAAAAACCGGGAAATGCCCGGGCAGGATATGTCATGCAAAAAAAAGAGTTAAACGGGATTAATTTTCTTACAGCAAAAGAAATAAAAAACATTAAAAACACAACTTCATGAACACTAAAAAGGTATGGTATGTAACAGGCGCTTCCCGCGGATTAGGGCTCACCCTGGTAAAAAAACTCCTGGATAATGGCTATCGTGTTGCGGCAACTTCCCGCGATGCGCATTCGCTTAGCCAGGCAGTTGGCCTGATAGATAAGGACCGTTTCCTGCCACTGGCGGTTGATTTAAACAACCCCGATTGCGTTGATGAATCCATACAGCAAACATTGGCGGCATTCGGGCAGATAGATGTGGTAGTTAATAATGCGGGCTATGGCATGGCCGGAACTGTGGAAGAAACAACCGAGCAAGGTATCAGGGATATTTTTAACGTTAACGTACTTGCAACCATTGATGTGGTAAAAAGTGTATTGCCCATAATGCGCAGCCAGCGATCGGGGTATATTATAAATATAGGTTCCGTTGCCGGATTTGTGGGCGCGCCGGGCTGGACTATTTATTCAGCTACCAAAGCCGCTGTGGCTGCATTTTCTGAAGTCCTGGCGCTGGACGTTAAGGAATTTGGTATTAAGGTAACTGTTGTTGAGCCTGCCGGGTTCAGGACAGGTTTTTTAACCCAGGACTCACTGGCATATACCGAAAGTAAGATCGACGGCTACCAGGCTGTAAAAGATACGCAGGCACGTTACCTGGCAGCTAACGGCAAGCAACCAGGCGATCCCGACAAGGCTTCAGAAATATTAATAGAACTGGCTGAAGAAGACAAACCGCCTCTTCACCTTTACCTGGGGCAGGATGCTTACAACCGCGCCTCGGCAAAGTTAAAGGAAATGACAACCGAACTGGAGCACTGGAAAGAAACCACAGTCTCAGCTGATTTTAAATAAGATCATTAAGCGTTTAAGCTAACCCATGTAATAAAAAGAAATAAGGAGGGAATTATATATCAGCATAAATTTTTAACAGCATTAAATCATAAAGCAATGAAAACACAGAAAAACAAACGCGTACTTGCCGGTGCAACTATTACAGGTATTGCCGGCGCTATCATCCTGTTTGCCGCTCCCGGCCTGTCTCAAACTGCTAATGCACAAACTGCGGATGCGATCCGTCCATTTACCATCAATATTCCTGAAGCGGCCCTGGCCGACTTGCACCAACGGATACTGGCGACAAGATGGCCGGATAAGGAAACTGTTGTCGATCAATCCCAGGGTGTGCAGTTGGCTACTATCCAGGCACTGGCGAATTACTGGGCAACAAAATACGATTGGCGCCAATGCGAGAAGAAGTTAAATTCGTATCCGCAGTTCATCACGAATATTGACGGTGTCGACATCCACTTTATACATGTTAAATCTAAAAATCCTAATGCCCTTCCTATAATTATCACTCATGGCTGGCCGGGCTCTATCATTGAACAGTTGAAGATCATTGGCCCGCTTACTGATCCTGCTGCCTACGGCGGAAAAGCTGAAGACTCTTTTGATGTGATTATCCCGTCACTTCCGGGCTATGGGTTCTCGGGCAAGCCGACCACTACAGGGTGGGATCCGCAACACATCGCACGGGCATGGATAGTGCTGATGAAACGGCTGGGATACAAGCGGTTTGTAGCGCAAGGCGGTGATTGGGGCAACGCGGTTACCGAACAAATGGCCCTGCAAGCCCCGCCGGAATTAATTGGCATTCATACCAACATGCCTGCCACACTTCCGGCCGATGTTTCGAAAGCACTCCAGTTCGGCCAACCTGCACCGGCCGGCTTCTCACCCGATGAACAACATGCATGGGATCAACTTGATTATTTCTACAAACACGGCTTGGGCTATGCAAGCGAGATGGCGAACAGGCCACAAACGCTGTATGGTATTGAAGATTCACCCATCGGCCTGGCCGCTTGGATGCTTGATCATGATGGGGTTAGTCTCGCACTTATTACACGCGTTTTTAACGGTGAGACGGAAGGCTTGACCCGTGACGACATTATTGACAACATTACACTCTACTGGTTAACAGGTACTGCCATTTCTTCGGCCCGGCTGTATTGGGAAAGCAAGCTTCCCTTCTTTGATCCGAAGGGTGTTAACATCCCGGTTGCGGTAAGCGCCTTCCCCGATGAACTTTACCAGGCCCCGAAAAGCTGGACAGAAAAGGCGTATCCCAAGCTTATCTATTACAACAGGCTTCCAAAAGGCGGGCACTTCGCGGCTTGGGAACAACCGCAGCTTTTTTCCCAGGAAATGTGGGCGTCATTTAAATCACTGCGTTAATGAAACTTAAAGATCAAGTATATGTCACAAGAACTTAACTATGACCGCAGGCACTTTTTAGGTGCCGCGGCCATCACCATTGCCGCCGGGCCGTTATTTATGGTCGGCACAGCTGATGCAAAACCTAACGGGTTAAAATCTGCGAAAGTTACCGGTCGGCATGAACCCAGTGCCTCATTCGACACAATTAAACAAATTAATGCCGGTGTACTGAATGTTGGTTACGCCGAAGCCGGCCCTGCCCAGGGGCCGCCAGTTATTCTTTTACACGGCTGGCCGTATGATATTTACAGTTTTGCCGATGTAGCGCCTTTACTGGCGGCGAAAGGGTACCGGGTTATCATGCCGTATTTACGCGGCTATGGCTCAACACGTTTTCTTTCGGACAATACATTCAGGAATGGCCAACCTTCTGCTATCGCGATCGATATCATCGCGATGATGGATGCGCTTAAGATACAGAAAGCCATCCTCGCCGGGTTCGACTGGGGGGCACGCACGGCTGATATTATAGCAACCCTTTGGCCCGAACGCTGCAAGGCGCTTGTTTCGGTAAGCGGCTACCTTATCGGCAGCCAGGCCGCCGGGAAAATACCGTTGCCGCCGGCGGCCGAATTACAATGGTGGTACCAGTTCTACTTCGCGACCGACCGTGGCAAGGCAGGTTATGACAAATATCGCCATGACTTTAATAAGCTGATCTGGAAACTCGCCTCGCCAAAATGGAACTTTGATGATGCGACTTTTGACCGCTCGGCTGCCTCGTTTGATAATCCTGACCATGTAGCCATTGTCATCCATAATTATCGCTGGCGGCAGGGGCTTGCGGAGGGTGAATCGAAATATGATGACCTGGAAGAAAAGCTTGCAAAAGCGCCTGTTATCACGGTACCCACCATCACCCTTGAAGGCGATGATAATGGCGCACCACATCTGCAGCCAAGTGCTTACGCAGGCAAATTCACAGGTAAGTATGCGAACCGGGTAATCAATGGGGGTGTTGGCCATAATTTGCCACAGGAAGCGCCGAAAGACTTTGCCCAAGCCATAATTGACGTCGACGTTTATTCCAATTGACCTATTTGGCAGTTGAAGTAACCATAGCGCAGATAACAGATTACTGCCGCGGTCTTTTAGGGTTATAAGCCACGAGGAATTGCAGATCGGCTGCCGGCATGTGCGCCAGGCTAGCTGAATTTGCAATTCCTGCGTTTAATTGTGTTAACCTTGTTTTTACAAGGTTAAAAAGCTCTGCAAGCATTTCAGGAAATGCTTTTACCGAAACCGTAGGGTAATACTTCTTTTCGATAGCTTTTTTGTCGTTATCAGAAACTACGCTCAGCTCCCAGTTTTCATCCTGCTTAAAACCAAACTCTTTGGCACAATTGTCCAGGTCATATATATAAACTTTGGCTTTGTAATCGGCAGTTTGATTATTTATCATTTCTTTTTGTTTACAGGTATTATTCCAATGCTGGATGAGGACTTCTTACCGGCCTGGTAATCCGATACCGATTTGTTAGTGCCTTCCGATGGCTCCTTTTTCTTTTCTTTAGTTGCGTTTTTGCCTTTCATGGGTTTATTTATTTAGTAATATTTGACTCTATTCTATGGATATTATAGCGGATTGATAACGCCAGGCACCTGTTATTGCAGAAAACCGGGCCAATAAATGTCATTAGATTAATTTGTTAGAAGAAGTGTTGGCGTGTTATAGCTAAATGCTATGTATCGCCCCGAAGACATGTAAAGGTAACCTTTTAAACACGGGGTTTGTAACTTATAGTAACATTTAAATTGAAAATTTATTTACCCTTATTCTCGAACAATATTTCGAAGGAATGCAACTCGTTTACATATTTATAAACCAATTCAAAACCGTATAGGTTGCAAATGTTTTTCATAATAGCCAGCCCCAGGCCCGTTCCGTCAGATGTTTTGCCTTTATAGAAACGTTCAAATACTTCCGAATCAATAAGTGGCGTTTGCTCGCCCGTATTTTGGAACAGCAGCTTCTTATGGTTTATAATTATTCTGATGGCTCCACCGGTTTCATTATGGCGAATGGCATTGCTGAAAAGGTTATTAATTAAAACATCTATCAAATATTTACTGGCGTTAATTTCGAGGTTATTAAGCATAAGTTCCAGTTCAATATTTTTGCTGTGGATCAGTTCCTGGAATTGTTGCGTTTTTTCAAATATGATGGTTTGTATGTTTAATGGCTCTGTTTCGGGTATTAAGTTATTATCGATCTTTACCAGCAACAATAGCGATTGATTTAAACGTGCAAGCCTGTTACTGGCCGAATAAATATCAGTTATTTGTGATAACTGGTCAGATCTAAGCGTTTCATCCTGTATCAGCAGATCAAGTTTTGAGGTGATAACCGCTAAAGGTGTCATCATTTCATGCGATGCGTTTTCGGTAAAGCTTTTTAAACCCTGGTAATCGGATGTTACGCGCGATGACATTTTCGCGACAGCATCGCTTAGCTCATTAAATTCGTCAACCTTACCATCAACAGTATTTATTCCGTTTGCGTTAGCTATGTTAAAATTTTTCACCTGTGCCAAAATATAGTGAAAGGGCCGCCACAAGCCATTTAGTACGTACCTGTTGGTTATAATAAGTACCGACAGCAGCACCGCAGTAAGTATGATAGTTATGGATGATATGATCTGTATAAGGTACTCGGTATCCTCGCGCGATTCAACAATGGTCGCTATGTAATTTTGATTGTTTATTTTTATTAAAGCGGCTACTGCACGCCCGGATTCGTTCTCTTTTTCTTTTACATTTAAAAAGGGGGCATCAAAAAAATGTGTATCAAAAACTTGCCGGTTAGTCTTAATATATGATACCTGGTCTTCATTATCTGATTTTGGGAAACTATGATTGGTATTAACATAGGCAACCAGCTCTTCCAGTTCATCGGCCAGGTCGTTATCTAACTGCTGCCGGGCAATATGGTTAATAATAAGATAGTAAATAACGCCCGATATTAACAGAACCGATACGCTTATAATAATACTGGCTTTACTATAATGGGCAGATAATTTCATGGGTTAGATAAATTTATAACCAACACCATAAATTGAGGTAATAAAATCGGTACCGGTTACATCCATTAGCTTTTTGCGCAGGTTTTTAATATGGGTGTATATAAAGTCAAAGCTATCTGCTGTATCAATTTCATCACCCCAAAGATGCTCGGCAATAGCATTTTTTGATATTACCCTCCCCTTGTTAGCTATAAAATAAAGCAGCATATCATATTCCTTTTTTGTAAAGATTATTTCTTTGTTATTAACGTACACATTTCTACCCAGCAGGTCAACGCTTATTTCCTTATGCAATAACAAGTTTGAACTGCCAAACGCTTTCCTGCGAAATATAGCCAGCAAACGAGCCTTTAATTCGGCCAGGTGAAATGGCTTAGTTATGTAATCATCGGCACCAATGTTCAGGCCCTTTACTTTATCATCCAATGAATTACGTGCCGAAATAATGAGCACGCATTCGTTTTTTCCAAGTACCCTTAAGTGTTCTAATATAGTAAACCCTTCACCATCAGGCAAGCCAATATCCAACAAAATACAATCATAGTCATATAAGGCTATCTTTTTTAGCGCACCTTCCAGGTCGCCGCACACTTCGCATACGCTCCCCTCTTCGGTAAAATATTTTTCAATGCTTTCGCGCAGGCCCTGTTCGTCTTCAACAATAAGTAGTTTCAAGTTTGTTGGTTTTTTCTAAGGTATAAAAGGAATTTGAAGCAAAACTGAAGTGAAGAAATGATCGCCACGTACGAACTTCAATTTTACTCCAAAGTTATTTAATACCTTTAGTTTCATTCGCTAATTTAATATTAATGGCAACAAGCAAGGCAAATGCACAATTCGTAATTCAAAAAGGTCAATAACACCCTTATATCTTAATCAAACATGGCAGTTATTGAACCGGGTAAAACTAAAAAATACTCATCAAGCATCCGTTTATGGCATTGGGCAACTGTATTAATTATTAGTGGATCATTGCTCACCGTATTAATCAATTCAACGATAACTGATAAGCATGCGATCACATCATTAGTTAAAGAAAAAATACAGCAAACAAAAGGAATTGATAATGACCTTAGTCGTTCAGTCGCCGGTGCTTTGGAAGATAAAGTTTGGGCTATACATACCTATTTTGGCTATTGCCTTGCCGCATTATTACTATTTAGATTAGTATTAGAATTTTTTCAGCTTGCTGATCAAAAATTTATTAGAAAGCTGAAAGCTGCCGGTCAAAAATTCAAACAGGTAAAACAAAACAGGCAGGATGCGTTGCATGAGCTTACAGTCAAAATAATTTACATTATATTTTACTGCCTGCTTGTAATCATGGTAGTAACGGGCCTTGCCCTTGCTTTTGACGATGATTTTTCTTTTCTCAGGGATATACACCACCAGGTAAAAAGCTTCCATGGTTTTTGTATGTATTTAATATTAGGGTTCATAGTATTACATCTTGCCGGCGTTTTTCTTGCAGAGCGCAAAAAAGAAGGAAAAGGTATCGTATCAGATATGATCAATGGTGGTAAAGGCTGATCTTTTTATTTTGTACAGCACTTAAAGCTATACATTTGTTAAATAAATGTTAAAACACCCATTTTTAACATAATGAAGGGATAATTTCATTTTCACTACAGAATGTAACATTATTATTGTGTTAGAGGAAGATAGCTCACTAGCATTCGTCGATACAAAATGGGTATTCATCTACACATAGCTTTCCTATGTAGCTAACTGCCATACTTTTAAAATATTAATAATAAAGCCCCGTTCATACCAAATGATTGCTGAACTACAGATATTTAAAAAGGCCTGTAAACTGATGGGTAACCGCTTCGAGCTGAGCGTTGTCGCCGCTGATGAGCAATGGGCCAATGAGCAGATAGATGCCGGCATACACGAGATACAACGTATTGAACGGCTGTTAACCACTTTTAACGACCAGAGCGAAACAAACCGGGTTAATGCCAACGCAGGCATAATGCCCGTTGAGGTAAGCCGCGAAACTTTTGACATCATCCGCCGCTCCATACGCATATCTGAACTTACCCAGGGGGCATTTGATATCAGCTATGGTTCGATTGATAAGCGGCTTTGGAATTTCGATCAGCAAATGACGGCGTTGCCTGATAAAGAAGCTGCTAAAAAAATGGTACGGCTTATTAATTACAGGAACATTATTCTGGATGATGAAAAATGCACTGTTTTTTTACGCGAAAAAGGGATGCGCATTGGTTTTGGTGGAATTGGCAAGGGGTACGCGGCCGAGCGTGCCAAGCAGGTAATGAAACTAAACGGAGTTGAAAGTGGAGTAGTTAACGCCTCGGGCGACCTCACCACCTGGGGCCTGCAGCCCAACGGCAAGCAGTGGACCATCGCTATATCAAATCCCAATGCTGCGCATGAGGCTTTTTCATATATGAATATAAGCGATATGGCGGTGGCAACATCGGGCAATTATGAAAAGTTTGTAATAATTGGTGGTAAAAAATATTCGCATACCATTAACCCGCGCACCGGTTTACCTGTAACGGGCATAAAAA
>Ga0207142_1009_pt1 | contig 49086 bp, 52 predicted proteins | sample Alteio_BWMinHeat_2_FD_153561 | JGI IMG/M metagenome (GOLD analysis project Ga0207142, IMG submission 153561) | Enriched cells from forest soil in Barre Woods Harvard Forest LTER site, Petersham, Massachusetts, United States -... | ecosystem: Environmental > Terrestrial > Soil > Temperate forest >... | reverse complement strand
TGGGTATTACGGTCGTGGATATGGCCGTGGTTACTATGGCGGCTATCACGGATACGGCTGGGGTGGCAGGTTTGGTTATGGTGGTTTTTACTTCCACGCAGGCTTTTACAACAGCTTATACTGGCCACGTTTAGGCTTTAGGGTTGGCTTCCTTCCTTACGGTTACTATCCGTTCTATTGGGGAGGCTTGCAATACTACTACAGCAACGGCTTTTATTACGACTATGACGACGGCCAGTACACTGTAGTTGAGCCACCTGTTGGCGCACAGATCAACACTTTGCCTGCCGGTGCAAAACCAATAACAATAAACGGCCAGCAGTATTACGAGTTGGATGGTGTTTATTATGTTCCGGTTACCAAGGATGATGGCTCATTAGCCTACGAAATTGCAGGTAAAGATGGTGAGTTAAACACCGATGGCGGTGCAGGTGCACCCGTCTGACGATCAGACGCAATATATACCCAAAGGCGATACGGGCAAAACCGAAGCCTGGGTGGTATTGGAGACGGGTGAAAAAGCGTTGATCTACTCAGGATTGAAAAAAGGGACCGATGAAGCCGATTTGCGCAAGGCATTGGATGAACATAAGGTGGCCGATTACCTGCACAGTTTTACACCCAAACCGGGCGACGGCGTTTTTATTCACTCGGGCACTGTACATACTTTGGCCGATGTTGTAGTGTTTGAGGTACAGGAAAACAGCGATACCACCTATAGATTGTACGATTGGGACCGCATTGATGCCCAAACCGGCAAGCCCCGCGACCTGGATGTTGATAAAGCCATAGCTTGCATCGACTTTAACCTTACCGACATTGGGCCGGTAAAACCTAAGGCTGTGGAAACAAAGCCGGTGTTGCGCGAAGAATTGTTTAATAATGAACATTTTATTTTATGGCGAACAAATACCGATATGCAATTTACGGTAGGTGCAGAAGATGTGCCGCGTATTTTGGTTTGTATTGATGGAAAAGGCGATATTGCATTTGATGGCACAAACTATGGTATAAAAAAGGGCGATGTAGTTTTGCTCCCGGCTGAACTGGGCGCAATGAACTGCATCCCGCAAGGAAAAATAAACCTGCTTGAAATAGCCATACCCGTATCATAAACCAATTTATCCCCGCAAGGGAACATAACATGAAAAAGCTAATTGTTTTTGACCTTGACGGCACGCTTGCCGAAAGTAAGGCATCGTTGGATGCAGAGATGGCCGAGCTTTTCAGCAGGCTGATGGATACTGTAAAAGTGGCCATTATTTCGGGGGGCGACTGGCCGCAGTTCGAGAAGCAGGTGCTGTCGCATCTTGATAAAGAGAAGCGCCTGAAAAACTTATCGATATTACCCACCTGCGGTACAAAGTTTTACCAGTACAAACATGGCTGGAAGGAGCTGTATGCTGAAAATTTTAGCGATGATGAAAAAAGCAAGATCATTGAATCATTAAACGAGGCGGTTAAGGCAGCGGGTACCAAAGTTGAAAAAACCTGGGGCCAGCAGATAGAGGACAGGGGCAGCCAGATCACGTTTTCGGCATTGGGGCAAAACGCGCCATTGAACGCTAAAAAATTGTGGGACCCTAAATTCATCAAGCGTAAAAAAATAAAAGCGATACTTCATAAAACGCTGCCCGAATTTTCGGAACAAATGGGGGGCGCTACTTCGATAGATATTACCAAGCCCGGCATTGATAAGGCTTATGGCATCCGCAAGCTAAAATCGGTGCTCGATATAAAAATAAGCGAAATGCTGTTTATTGGCGATGCTTTGTTTGAAGGCGGCAACGATTACCCCGCCCGTACAACCGGGGCCGATTGCATACAGGTACGCGACCCGGAAGAAACCAAGCGCATTATTGAAGCTATAATAGCTTGTGAAGGCGGTAAGCTTGTAAAAGTTAAAATAAAAAAGAAAAAGGATGGGTGAATTTAAGGTACAGCGATTGGGTACGATAATGGAACCGGAACCCGGCAATGCTATGGAAGCGCAGGGCGTACTTAATCCCGGCGCTGTGCGTGGCCCTGACGGGCACTTATACTTGTTCCCGCGGATGGTTGCTGAGGGCAATTATTCGCGTATTGGCATAGCAAGGGTTTTATTTAATGATGCCGGTGACCCTACAGGTGTTGAGCGCCTGGGCGTAGTACTTGAACCCGAAGCCGACTATGAGCTAAGGCCCGGTGGTGGCGGCGGTTGTGAAGACCCCCGGGTATCATATGTTGAGTTTTTGAAGCATTATGTAATGACCTATGTGGCATTCGGGCCCAATGGTCCCCGTATAGCTGTAGCGCGTTCAACCGATCTTTTTAAATGGGAAAAGGTGGGTTTGGTTAGTTTTACACCTTATAAGGGGCTTGAGTTTGACGGCATTGATAATAAGGACTCTGCTATATTTCCTGAAGAAATATTAAGCCCCGAAGGCGATAAGCGGTATTCAATAATACATCGCCCATTATTTCCCGGTACAACCCCTGAAAAATTGTCGAAGAAACCCGACAGAGAAGTTGACGACCACCGTGAAAGCATATGGCTGTCATACCTCCCGGTTGACCATGACAGTCACATGGTAGTAAAAAATGCCAGGTTTACCTCGCATTTTCATTTAGCAGTGCCCGTTGCCGATTGGGAAAAAGTAAAGATAGGCTGCGGCGCGCCGCCGGTAATGACAAAGCATGGCTGGATGCTGGTTTATCACGGTGTTAACGTAGTAGACGGCGCGGGCGATGAGAAGCAAAGATTAATTTATTCGGCAGGGGTAATGATATTAGATAAAAATGATCCGCGTAAAATATTATACCGGTCGCCTCAACCTATTATGAAACCGGATCTGCCTGAAGAACAAGTAGGCCTTATAGCCAACGTAGTTTTTCCTACAGGAATAGATCATAGGACTGATATTGGTATGCCTAACCGTTTTGATATTTATTATGGCATGGCCGATGATAGGATTGGTGTGGCGAGATTGGATGTGCCAGATGAGTTGCCGGGTGGGTGAAGCATCTTCTACGCTATATAGACTGATAACCTGTCGATAGTAGAAGATCCTTCGTTCCTCAGGATGACAAAGTGGGATAAGTCCCGGACAACATATGGATAACCTATCTTTTCAACCGCTGCCGCTGTGGCTTTCTTTTTGTCTTGATACAAAAAGAAACAAAAAAATCAAGAAAGAGGGGATGCTTCCACCCGCAGGCCATACTCCCGGCTCGCCCCCTCTCTCGTTTGGGCTGGCGCTCGTTGTGGGTTTATCAATCCGTGTGTTTACTGCCTTACCGCCCAGGCTAATCCATCGGCGCCGTTAATGGGGATATGCCCGGTGACAGTCAAAGTATTCAAATCTACAACAGCTATATAATTGTCGCCGGTGCAGCCGATAAATGCGCGCGAACCATCGTTATCTATTAAAATGCCCGCGCCGCCGTGGCCGGTACTTATGGTTTTGATCAGCTTGCGCGTTGCCGCATCCAATACAAACAGGTCGCCGGTGCGTAGGCTCGAAACCAATACTCGCTTACCATCAGGGGTGAATTTTAGGCGGTTGGCGCCATTTACTTTAGCATCAATACTGGCTATCACCTGCTTTGTACCGGGGTCTATTACTGTAATAATACCGTCATCCGCGCCTGCTGTCCATAATTCTTTACCATCGGGCGATACGTCAAATCCTTCAGAGCCTTTACCTACCGGGATCACGGTTTGCAGCCAGTCGCTGTGCGGTTGCGGCCTAAAGCCCGGTGGTGGTCCGCCTTGTTGTGTCCGACCGGTCTGTGGCGCCCCGGGCGGCGGATTGCCTCCTCCCGGAGGTGGCCCAAAGCTGCCCTGCATAAGTGTATCCACCAAAATACTCACCGTGGCCGAACTCACATTGGTTGTATACACCCTTTTCAAATCGGGCGTTACATAGATCATGTGCGTACGGTTTTGCCCGGTTCCCATGCACCAGTCGAATTTTCCCGTCGCCGGGTCATAGCGCACAACGGTTTTAGTACCCTCGGCGGTAAACCACACTTTGCCACCCATAAACGTAATTCCATGCGGGCCCATAAAAGGTTTTGTATCCACGCTGGGTAATGCTTTTTGCGCTACCAGGTCTATTACGTCCAACTCGTGCAAACTACCGCCGCCGTAAATGGTGACATAAGCAGTTTTGCCATCGGCGGAAGCTATTACTTCATGCGGATCGGTGCCTACCGGCACCGTCGCCACAATCTTCAGCGAAACCGGGTCGATGATGGCCAATGTGTGGTCGCCTTTGGAAAGCGCCAGCAGCGCGCGCTGCGGCGTGGCCTGGGCCTTGCAGTAAGTTGTTGTGCAGGTCAAAACCATCAATAGAAAGCTTGCGGCAGCCCATTTGAAGCCAGCGGTGTGAACGATTTTTTTCATGTAAGTAATAGACTAATGGCGGACAAACCCTGTACGTCTTTTCATAAACAAATATAGTCAGCGTAGGTTTTACCCGGCATTTTTATCGATGGGAAAGGAAGTGAAGATAGGTTTATTAAAATAACAGCGACTTCACCAGCCTGAAGCAGCCATAAGTTATAAATGGCGATGCCACAATATCAATGGTGTAATGGATGTGCTGTACCAGCAACAGGCAGGCGACAATGATAATAGATATAAGGCCCAGTATTTTATCGGTCCTTTTCTCGAGGCAGAGATACATGAGGGTAAGCGTAGCTATGTGGCCCGAGAAGAATAAGTCTTTTGTAATGATGGCTTGGCCGTAAAAAACACCGGTAAGCGGGTCGGCTAAGGGTATTAGGCCAATTGGCGGGTTAAGCACCACAAAGCTGATAGTAATAAGGCGTACGAGGGTAACCACTATGAGCGCCCAAACATACAGTATGTAGATCTGTGGCTTGTAGATGGCCCTGTACAATATCAGCAGTCCCATCCCCCAAATAAATATGAATATAGCTACCGATACATTGTGTGGCGGGATCTGTGCAAGCACCCAATCATGCAAAACAACACCGTTCCGCTTTTCAATATGTTTAAAAAAGTAAGGAAGTAAACCAATAATAGTAAAGATAAGCACCGAACCTACAACAAGTTTAAACCTGTTCGTTCCAGTACTGCTGGCTTCTTTCCAGCTTTCTTTTATTGATAAAGTTATATTTTGGGGCACATTAAAACTTTTTGCGGTTGCAAAAATAATATTTGCTTCCGAATATTCAATTATTGTTAAACGAATATTAAATAATCCTAAAGTAAAAAATGAGTAATTTAAATGCAATTATGTTGCATTTGTTTATATTTGCGGCATGGAGTTCCCAAAACTTACTGCCCGGTTAGATAATATCGGCATGACAGCCTCGACTTTATGCGCCATCCACTGCGCTATAGTACCTTTGGTGTTTACCAGCTTGCCGCTGGTTGGACTGGGTTTTTTGGCTAACCCCTGGGTGGAATGGGGTATGATCATACTGGCCTTTGTTATTGGTGTGTCGTCTATTAGTTTGTCGTATGTTCGTACACACCGCAGGCTGCTGCCCTTAACTTTATTGATTTTGGGCTTTGCAATAATAATAACAGGCCATATATTTATAACCGGCTGGATTGAAGCCATTATTGTACCTTTGGGCGGGTTAACTATTGCCGGTGCGCATTTTGTAAATTATAAATATGCCGGTATATGTAAAACCTGCGACCATGTTGACCACGTAAAAGGTGTTCAACAGGAAATATAAACCGAGAGATGAAGCAACCAACGAATACCCCTAATCAGTTTGAGCATTTGCTCGATCAGCATCATTTAAAAAAAACCGCGCCACGGCTAAAGGTTTTATCGATGATGGCCGATAAGGAAACGGCCACTTCGCAACCCGACCTGGAAAGCCTGATGAATGATGTTGACCGTGTGACGCTATACCGCATACTGAATGTGTTTGAAGAAAAGGGTATAATACATAAGGTGTTCGACCTGAACGGCACCGCTAACTATGCCATTTGCACCTCGAATTGCCAGGAGCACCTTCACCACGACGAGCACCTGCATTTTAACTGCACGCAATGCAACAATGTTTATTGTTTAAATGATCTGAGCTTGCCGGCATTTGACCTGCCGCCCGGCTTTAAAGTGGATGGATTTACCTTATATGCCAGCGGCTTATGCCCTGATTGCAGCAAAAAACAAAATTAAAAACAACATTAACACGCTATAACGGTTGTTGGTTTATACTACCAAATGAAAAAAAATATACAAGCTTCGGGGTTTATCATCTGCTTCATACTATTTTGTTATCCCATTTTAACATCTTTCGGGCCCGGTCCGGGCGATACCACTGCCGATGAATCGACCCATTTTAGGGTGCGCACTATAGTGATAGATGCCGGCCATGGCGGGAAAGATCCTGGTGCTCATGGCGCTTATTCTACCGAGCGCAGTGTTGCTATAACAATAGCCCATAAGTTACGCGATGCCATAAACGACAGGCTGCCATCAATACATGTGGTAATGACCCGTAACGATAACACGTTCATCCCGCTTAACGAACGCTCAGAGATAGCTAACGAGCATCATGCCAATTTGTTTATATCCATCCATTGCAATTCCTCGCCCGAGGGTACGCACGACCAAAAGGGCGTGATGGTACTGGTTTACGGTTTCCACCGCAAGGGCGAACAAATGGAGGCCCTGCGCGAGAACGCCTCTATTTACCAGGAAAAAAATTACAAGCAGACCTACGAAAGCTATAGTGAGAACGACCCCGCCAACCTCATCATCCTGAACACCTACATGCAGAAATACCGCAAGCAAAGCATCCTGTTCGGCGACCTGCTGATGAAGCAATTCAGAAGCACCGACGACCGCAAGATACTTGGGGTAAAGGAGCAGGGCGTACTGGTACTGGCGCATAGTGCCATGCCTGCGGTGCTAATCGAGACGGGCTTTATCAATAACCCATCCGAAGAAGACTACCTGAATTCTGAAAGCGGCCAGAACGAAATTGTGGACTCAATTATCAAGGCTATTAAGGAATATAAAAACGAGGTAGATAGCCAATAAAAAGATTTTTTTTGAGCGTTTTTGGTCGATTTTTGATTGTTTTTCAGCGTTTTTTGGGTCGAAATTGGGTCAAATCAAGCCTTTTTTAATGATATTTTGGTGTTTTTTTGGCCAAAAATGGCGTTAAAATGCGTGATTTTGGGGCTTTTTGATGATTAAAATTCGGGGCTGAATTACAACTCAAACGCCAGCTGTGTTGCCCGGCCTATTATGCCTTCGGTGCTGCCGATGTAGTAAACGGGTGTTTCCTCGTATCGCGAAGCTACTATTACCTCTGTGCCATTGGCGTTATTTTTGAACAGGTTGTACACCAGTTGCGGGTCGTTGTTGTTTTTGGATAGATGCGCCAATAGCAAATGGCTCATGTACAGCGGTTTGTGCGCTAAGAATAACTCCAATGCCTGTTTGTTCGATAAGTGTCCGTGACCGCCGCGTATGCGCCGCTTAAGGTGGTAGGGGTAGCCGCCCTTGTCGAGCATCTCATCATCATAATTGGCTTCAAGGAATGCAGCATGGCATTTGCCAAAATGACTTATGAGATTTTCACAGGCCGCACCAATATCGGTAAACACACCTACGGTAACGTCGCGGCAACTGATAACAAAGCTGTGCGGCTCAATAGCATCGTGGAATTTGGAAAAGGCGGTTATGACCAGTTCGCCGATAGTCACCGGCTGGTTGGCTATAAAGTGGATAATTTGATGGTCGACAGGGTTTACACGCAAGTATAAAAGCGTTTTTGGTGTTACGTAAACAGGTATTTTATACTTTTTTGCCAGTACAGGTACGCCGCTGATATGGTCGGAATGTTCGTGCGAAATAAATATCGCCTTAACTTTTTGTATCGACAGACCCAGGCGGTTCATGCGTTTTTCGGTCTCGCGGCAGGAGATACCTGCATCAACCAAAACCGCTTCGTGCTCATTACCAATGTAATAGCAGTTGCCGTTGCTCCCCGAATTTAACGATGTTATAAATAGCGACATTTTCTAACTACAAATTAACCTGTTTTTAACGATAAAACTTAAAATTTCGTAACTATTTAGCCTCACCTAAATCCTCTCCAAAGGAGAGGACTTTAACTTCGCCTTTTTTGAACCCTCTCCTTTGGAGAGGGCAGGGTGAGGTTAAATAGATATTAAAATTTCAATACAAAAACCGATGATTATATTTGGCACATGGATTCACCGAAAGCACTACCCATACTCGACGCGCCGGAATTGCGCGTTTTGGGCGTATTAATGGAAAAAAGCAAAACCACGCCCGATTATTACCCCATGACCGTTAACAGCCTTGTAGCCGCCTGCAACCAGAAAACCAGCCGCAAACCGGTTGTTAATTATGATGAAGAAACCGTAGTGCTGGCGCTAAACACCCTGAAACGCCGCGGCCTCATATCCACAGCTACCGGCGGCTCTGATCGTTCGGTAAAATACAAGCATAACTTCGCCATTGTGTTCCCGGTGATACCATCAGAAGTCGCGCTGATATGCCTGCTTATGCTCCGCGGGCCGCAAACACCTGGCGAACTGAACACCAACTCGGGCAGGTTATATGAGTTTGAATCGATAGAAGATGTGCAGGAGATATTGGAGAAACTCGCCACATCTGAACCGCCATACATTGTGCAATTACCCCGTCGCCCAGGGCAAAAGGAAGTACGCTACGCCCATTTACTTTCAGGCACACCGGATATAAGCGAGGATGAGGCTGATGAACCATCCGCAAGACCATCAGGCGCATTAGAGGCGAGGGTCGCTAAACTGGAAACCGAACTGGCTGAACTGCGCGAAGCTTTTGATAAGTTGATGAAGGAATTGACGTAAGTTGGTTGTTCCGGTGCAGCAAATGTATAATTAGCCTACGTGCCTACACCCCAAATTGCCTCAAATGATGATCGAGGTGTTTGTATTGCAGTGTGTCCCATTCGTCAATAGTTAAAACTCCGAAAAATGGGTGCGGATGTTGAGTTAAAGTATCCTGACCATTTTTAAGGCGTTTAACCATGTTAATTAAGCTTTCTTTTTCGGCGTCAAAATCTTTTTCACCTTTTATTACCCCGTCTTTAAATGTAGGAAGGTTTTTTTTAAAAGGTTCGGGTGTTATTAGTTTCTTTTTTGCCAGCTGGCCAAATAGCAGGCCGAGCCAATCGCGTTTTAATTGCAACTCGCCAAAGGCAATTTTAATAGGCATGTGGCAATGAGCAAGCATTTGAGCTACATTCATTTTGCCCCAAATTGCTGTGCTTGATGGGGTTAGCATTTCAATGCGAGCTATAAGTTCTGCATTGTCATTTGCGTTGAATACACTTTTCATACTTATTAAATTAAATCAATAATTCAGTAGCAATTCAATAACTCAGTCAATCATTCAATAATTACGCTCCCGGTGGCGCAAAAACAAAATGGGTAACCAACTTATCCAATATCACAAGCGAGGCGATAATAAGTGCTATGCCTGCAACCTCGTTTAGACGGTGTATGAGTTTTACCGATATTTTGGCCCTTAATTTATCAGCATAGAAAGCCTTAGTAGTATCAGTTCCGAACTGGAAGATAAGTATGGTAAGGAACATTACTGCAATATCCAGCGAGCGGTGTGGCGCGCCTACTTTAAAAAGTGTACTTGCCGCTGCAATAACAGTAACCCAGTGGAAAAGCAGGCTGGGATTAAATATGCACATGGCAAAGCCTTTCAGAAAATAACCCGCGCGATCCATCTTTGAAGGTACGGCATTAGAATAGTTTACCTCGGCTTTTTTAAAGAAATAATAAACACCAACAGTAAATAATATTGCACTGCCTACAACGCCTGCAATTGTTTTTTGACTTTCAGAAATATCAATGTATTGCGAGCCGAAAAGGATGCCGCCGACAAAAAATATGTCGCTGCAAACCACGCCCAATGCCAAAGCAACGCCTGCATGAAAACCATTAGCGATACTGGTTTTTATTAAAGCGAAAAAAACCGGGCCTGTAAGAAACGTGAGCACTAATCCAAACCCGATTCCCGAAATAACAGCTTGTATCATTAATTATATATAGGTTCAGTTTTGAACAATGCGAATATGCAATTTTTATCTCTTAAAAAAAGAAACTTAATGTTTCGTTAGTATTAATTAAAAAAACTGCGCGGTATTTCTAAAAAATCATTTATGTTAGTGGTTTAATACAACAATTGTAGTACAACCTAATCAAACAATGGAACAAGACAAATCAAAAAGCTACGGTACGGCGTTATACACCATTATTACCGTATTTTTCTTCTGGGGCTTTTCAGCGGCTTCAAACGGTGTGTTCATACCTTTTTGTAAGGCGCATTTTCACTTATCACAATTCGAATCGCAATTAATAGATTATACCTTCTACGGAGGTTACTTTATTGGTTCGCTGATATTGTACTATGCTTCTGAAATTTCCAAGGTGGATATTATGAACAAACTCGGCTACAAAAATGGTATCATATATGGCTTGGTGCTGTCGGCGGTGGGTGCATTGTTAATGATACCTGCAGTAAATTCCGGTTCATTCCTGTTTATTTTAGGTTCATTTTTTGTTATAGCGTTAGGGTTTTCTTTACAGCAAACAGCGGCCAATCCGTTTGTTATTGCGCTTGGCTCGCCCGAAACAGGCTCTAACCGACTTAACTTTGCAGGTGGTGTAAACAATTTTGGTACATTGCTGGGGCCATTCGTAATAAGTATCATATTATTTGGCAGCGCAAGCAAACAATTACCTCCCGACCAGGTGAAAATATCAGCTATAAATGATGCTTATTTAATATTGGCCGGGTTATTTATTGCTGTCGCGATATTCTTCTGGCTTTCGAAACTACCTACGGTTACTTCGGATGAAAAATACGAATCGAGCAAAAAAACTATACTGCCGTTGTTTGTAATATTCATAGGCTTTTGCCTGGTATTCATAGCCAAGCCCGCTTCGGCTGCTACAGGTATCCCTGAGACCTATTTTGTATATTCATCACTATTTATAATACTGGTTACCCTATTTGCTTCATTATGGGCCTCAGGCCGAAGCAGTGAAGGATGGGGTGCGATGCATTACCCACAGTTGATCTTCGGTATGATCGCCATATTTACCTATGTAGGTGTTGAAGTAACCATACAAAGTAACCTGGGCTCATTACTAAAGACCCCTGAATTTGGCGGTTATGCTACCGATAAGATCGCACCTTTTATCTCGCTATATTGGGGTAGTTTAATGATAGGCCGCTGGACAGGTGCGGTGGGCGCATTCAATCTTTCAAAATCAACCAAAAATATTTTAACAGTAGTAGTTCCGTTCTTTGCTTTTGCCGTGGTATTGTTTGCCAATAATAAGTTGGGTGGAATGGATGTATCGCAATTATACATTTACGCAGTGTGCGTGGCCGTACTGATCGTTGGCTTCTTTATAGGTAACTACAAACCCGTTCGTACACTTACCATTTTCGGTTTATTGGGTGTGGGCACTATTATATTAGGCTTATGTACTACCGGTACTTTTGGTTTGTTAGCTATTGTTAGTGGTGGTTTGTGCTGCTCTATCATGTGGCCGTCGATCTTCTCGCTGGCTATTGCAGGCTTAGGAAAATATACCGGTCAGGGTTCGTCATTATTAATTATGATGATCCTGGGTGGCTCTATCATTCCGCCAATCCAAGGCGTATTAGCCGACCATTCCAATAATACGGTTGCCGGTATGACAGGTATCCATTTTTCATACATAGTACCGGTTATAGGTTTCGCTTACCTCGCGTTCTTTGCCTGGAAAGCCGGTTCGGTATTAAAGAAACAAGGTATCGATATTGATAATATGGAAGCATCAGGCGGACATTAATAACTTTTCAGTTCATTAACTCATTTGTTCATTAGTTCATTGGTATTTTTGACCGGTGAATTAATGAACATTTTAGTTTAAACCATACGATGTTGAACTTTGCCACCAATGAACCAGTGAACCAATGAACAAACCAAGTTTCGATCATATTTTCATGAACCTGGCTGCCGATCTTGCCAAGCGCTCGCATTGCATTAAGGCGCAGGTAGGGGCGGTGCTAACGCGCGATACCCGTATCATTTCCATTGGCTACAACGGCCCGCCGGCGCATACCCATAACTGCGACGAGGAATGGCCCGAAACCGGCTGTCCCCGCGACGCACGAGGCAGTTGCTCACTCGCCCTTCACGCCGAAGAAAATGCCATACTATACGCTGTAAAAAATGGCGCAAAATTGGAAGGAGCGGTATTATATACCACGCTGTCGCCATGCCTGGCATGTGCCCGGTTGATCTATTCAGCAGGGATAAAGCATGTGTTTTATAAAAACTCCTATGCCCAATATAAAGGCCTCCCCAGCGATGAAGGGGTTGATTTTTTGAATGGGTTTGGGGTGGTGACGGAGCAATACAGTAATTGATTCATCTCGTGCGTCATTGCGAGGAATGAGCAGGACTGTGCGAGCGAGTGACGTGGCAATCCCCGACTATGTGGGTGTTGGAGAGCATCGTCGAATTGCAAATAGGGGATTGCTTCGCTAACGCTCGCAATGACGGAAAGTGTCAAATCAGCGAAATCCTAAAAAGGTGAAACCTTCTTGAGTACCGATCAAAAAGCAATAATTTGCGAAAAATCACTCTAAATCAGCGGTTCAACCTTAGATAATGCGAATTGTAGCTGCTCATCAGGCGTCATATTTGTATTGTCTAAAATAATAGCATCCTTAGCCCTTACCAGCGGACTTTCTTTTCGTGTGGTATCCTGGTAATCACGATGGGCCAGGTTCTCGAAAACTTCTTCAAGGGTGATATCGGGGTTTTTAACCACCAGTTCCTTGTAGCGGCGTTCCGCTCTTACTGCCGGGTCGGCGGTCATAAAAATTTTAACACTGGCATCGGGGAAAACGGCAGTGCCTATATCGCGGCCATCCATCACAATGTTTTTTGATCTGCCCATGCGTTGCTGCTGCTTAACCATCTCCACACGCACCTCGTGAATAGCCGATACCGCGCTTACATTTTCCGATACCGGCATCTGGCGTATCTCGTCCGATACTTCCTCGTCGTTTAGCGTGATATGCGTTTCATAATCGCGCGAATGAAAGTTCAGGTGGATATGGGCAAGCGCGTCAACTATCTGCTCGTGATCATTAAGGTCGATGTTGTTCCGCAGAAAATATAGGGTAACGGCACGATACATAGCACCGCTGTCGACATAAATAAAATGCAGCTTTTTAGCCAAAGCCTTAGCCAGCGTACTTTTACCGCATGAAGAATAGCCATCAATGGCCACTATAATATTATTGCCCATGAAGCAACTAAAATAAGGAATTTAGTTGATTGGTTGATTAAGTTGAATAGTTGATTAGGTTATATTTGCGCCAAAATAATTCACTCATTCACTAACTCACTCAACCACACAATGAATAAAGACGCCCTGCAAAAAGAAGTAAGCTACAAAACATCGCGCAGCGGGGGCAAAGGGGGGCAAAACGTTAACAAGGTATCGAGTAAGGTTGAGCTGTTGTTTTCGGTGAATGATTCATTATTATTTAATGATGATGAAAAAGCATTACTGAATGAAAAACTGCAATCGCGCTTTAATAAAGACGGCCAGGTGCAAATCATTTGCGATGAGGATCGCAGCCAGTACATCAACAAGCAAAAAGCGATAGACCGGCTGGTAAACCTGCTTACGAATGCCCTGCACGTTCCAAAGATCCGGAAGAAGAAAAGCGTAAGCAAAGCTGCCAAAGCTGCACGATTGGAAAATAAAAGGATACATTCTGCGAAGAAGGAAAGCCGGAGAGCGAAGTTTGATTGATAATATAGGTTCCTTGAACATTAATTCGTCATGCCGAACTTGTTTCGGCATCCCATCAAAATGGCCTGATGTAGGTTTGAGTAGTAGTAAAGCATGATGGCTACCAAGCAAGTGAGATGCCGAAACAAGTTCGGCATGACAGCTTTCTTACATATCCAATTCGTTTTTTAAATCTTTCATATTGGGATTTACAGATTTAATTAGGTTGATTTTCCAATCCTTGTGCCAATTCTTTACTTGCTTTTCGCGATCTATCGCATGCGTTATATCGGCAAAATATTCAAAGTATACCAAATCAAAAAGATTATATTTTTTGACAAAAGCTGATCCCTGACCATTTATATGCTGCCAAACTCTTGGTCTTAGGTCACTTGTTACGCCAACATAAAACGTAGTACGATATTTATTAGACATTATGTAAATGTGACCTTGTTTATACATAAATAGCAAAAATAAAGAGACCGTCATGCCGAACTTGTTTCGGCATCCCATCAAACAAAATAAGCATTGGTAACTTAGTATGTGAGATGCTGAAACAAGTTCAGCATGACTATTTTGTTAAGTATGAACTTATTTAAACCTATACAACCCCGTAACACTTCCCCATTGGTGCGCATCAACCATTTCCTTCACATCTTTGGTATGGAATATAGCCGCTATATCAAACACAAACCGGCTGGTGCTGAATGCAACGCCTAACTGGTTGCTTAAAATAAAGGGCTCTTTGTCTAATGTGATTTCCTGGCTGTTGGGGCTGCGCGAGGTGAATAAGCCGCCCTGTATGGTGGCATCATAGGCCACGTAGTTTATTTGTGGCTTATAATAAAAAAATATTTCATGCTCATGCAGAGCGGCTGTTTTACTTTTCTTAATGGCACTGCTTTGTGTGCTTACCGAATTGAATAACTGATTAAAATTCCCCAATCTTAACAGCGGGCCAAAGCCTGCGCCGCTGAAACCATTGCCAATATTTACATAACTGGTGAACGAAACGTCAACACCATTTGTTCGGGCTAACAATCTATTGTATTCGGCCGACAGGTTCAGCTCAGCATTATTATCTATTTGGTATTCCCAGCCGCTGGGGTGGTAAAAGCCAAAATTATCGTGCACATAGTCCTGCACCTGTTTGCCAAACGCACCGGGGCCAACTATGCCTAACTGCGCGCTTAGTTTTAAATTGCTTTCGTTACTGTACAAAAAGTTTAATGTTGAGCCAATATACAAGTAAGCGGCAAACGGGCGATCGACCAGTTTTGGGTCATCAACACCCTGGTAATTAGCTATACTGCCTGTTTGCGGGTTGAATATTTTTTGCCCGAACTCAAACCCAAGCACCTTATTTTGCAGGTTACTGTTGTCGCTTACTACAAGCGCATGCCTGAAATACATGAAAAAACCATCGGTATAATACCTGTCCGAACCTTGCAGCAGGTAGGAGTCGTTATCAGTTTGCGCGCCCATCTCGTTGCTGTGCGATTGCGCAAATAAGTTTATACCGGTAAATAAAAAGGCTGTTAAAAGGAGTAATTTTAATCTCATCAGGGATTGAATAAACCACTAAAATAGCAAAAAGCCCCGCTATAATGCAGGGCTTTTTATAATATTCTGATTGTGATGATTAAAATGTGTAGCCTACGCTAAATCCGCCTATGTTCACTAAGCCGTCACTATCAATTATTGGTACATAGGCCAACCTGAAGTTTACGTGGCTGTTGTTAGGTGCATAGCGTATGCCTATGGTGCCGGTAGCTATAAAACCGGTATCATCGTCGAAAATGAAGTTCTTGCTGCTGTAATTATCGCCTCGCGAGATCAGGAAGGTGGTACCCAAACCAAACTCCAAATATTTACCGTCTTTACCATACAGGTAATTAGCCTGCAAAGGAACGGTGAATACCCAGTTATTGCCGCTTTGGAAATAACCCGCGCCCACACGGAAACCAAATAATTTATTGCTTTTGCCTATCTGAACACGCATATCGTAGTTGGCTGATATGGCAAGGCCGGGGCCGCCTATTTCTGCAAACACTATACGTTGTTTTTGGAAGCCGATCGTATCAGCATTTAAGGTATCTTTCTTACTGGTATCTGCCTTAGCAAGTAATGAATCCTTTTTTGAAGTATCCTTTTTAGCTATTAATGAGTCTTTTTTGGCACTGGTATCTTTTTTGGCAACAATGGCAACTGTATCTTTTTTAGCAGGTGCAGTTATTACAGGCAATGCTACCGGGGTTACCACAGCGGCGGTATTTGCCGGTGTCGAAGCGCCACCGTTGGCAGGTGTGTTTGTCTTATTAGCATTCATTGCCTTTAGTTCACTTGGTTTAACCGGAACCATTATAGGAGGGGTTGCCTTGCGCGGTACCAAAGTGGGGGTAACTGATCTTTCTGATGTCGTTGGTGCTGTATAGCCTGCAGCGTTTGTCCTGATAGGTGCAGCAGCAGTTTTTGCCGGTGCCGAGTTTGCAGGGCTTGATGCCCCACCAAGATTAACGGAAGGTGAAACTTTTACAGGCGGAGCCATGGCCGGGCTAACTGTTGCTGCAACCTTTTTAGGTATATTAGGGGTAATAACCGTAGCGTTTGCCGGAGTTTTTTTACCGGGAAGGTTGGTCATTTTTACAACAGGGTGGTCCATCGGCGATGTCCTCACCGGCATTGGAACTGTATTGCCAGGAACAACTGCTGTTGCGGCCTGGCCTGGGGTAGAAGAATTTGCTGGGTTAGTACTTGCCGGCGTGTTTGTTTGCCCGGGCCTAACAACTAAAATTATCTTCTTAGTTGTGTCCTGTGCTCGTAAAGTTGACTGGCAAATAATTACAAAAAATAATGCAAGCGTTATTTTTAGTGTAATAGGTTTATTCATATAGGTTATCAACAAATGTTTATCAATTAAGCGCATATTACGTTATTGATACCCAAAATGTTTCGTGATAACCTTTACTATCTAAACAAATCGTGGAAAATGGTTGCAGTCAATTAGTTGAGTACAGGCTTCTTGTCTTCCTTAACCGTAAGGTCAAGCGCGTCATCAACCTGGTCATTTAGCAGGGCCAGGTCTATTACTTCACGCATGTTGGTCACATAATGAAAGTTAAGGTCCTTAATATAATCTTCCTTAATCTCCAATATATCTTTTTGGTTCGACCGGCTTAAAATTATTTCCTTAATATTCGCCCTTTTAGCCGCAAGTATTTTTTCCTTTATACCACCCACCGGCAACACGCGGCCCCTGAGGGTTATCTCGCCTGTCATGGCTAAATGAGGTTTTATTTTACGTTGTGTAAATGCCGATGTAAGTGCCGTAAGCATAGTAACCCCCGCCGATGGCCCGTCTTTTGGTGTAGCGCCCGCAGGCACGTGGATATGCACATCCCATTGTTCAAATAACTTAGGGTTGATGTTAAAGTATGAAGCATGCGCCCGTAAATATGCTAACGCGATAGTTGCCGATTCTTTCATCACATCGCCCAAACTACCGGTAAGTGTTAAATGACCTTTCCCGGGGCTTAAACTCGCCTCGATAAACAATATATCGCCGCCCACCGAGGTCCATGCTAAGCCCGTAACCACGCCGGCAACGTTATTGCCTTCGTACAGGTCCTTATCATAAATAGGGGCACCCAATATCCGTTCAATGTCTTTTTTGCTTACTGCCGGGTTGTATGGTTCATCCATAGCAATGTTTTTTGCTATGCCTCGCACCACCGAACCTATCTTTTTCTCCAAAGCCCGCACACCTGATTCACGGGTATAATCCTCAATGATCTTTTCCAGTATATCGCCCTTAAGCGCAATATCTTTTGCCTTTAAGCCATGTGCCTCGCGTTGTTTTGGCAACAAGTGCTGTTTGGCTATCTCAATCTTTTCTTCAATAGTATAACCGTTCACCTCGATGATCTCCATACGATCAAGCAAAGCAGGCTGTATGGTGCTTAATGAATTTGCTGTCGCGATAAACATTACGTTCGACAAGTCGAAATCCATCTCCACATAATGGTCATAAAAAGTGCTGTTCTGTTCGGGGTCAAGTACCTCAAGCAAAGCCGATGACGGATCGCCCCTGAAATCATTACCCACCTTATCTATCTCATCCAAAATAAACACAGGATTAGCTGCCCCGGCTTTTTTTATCGATGTGATGATACGCCCTGGCATAGCACCAATGTATGTTTTACGATGGCCCCTTATCTCGGCTTCATCGCGTATACCACCTAAAGCCATTCGTACATATTTACGCCCCAAAGCTTTAGCTATTGATTTACCTAATGATGTTTTACCAACCCCCGGAGGACCAACCAAACAAAGTATAGGCGCTTTCATGTTGTGCTTTAATTTAAGCACGGCCAAATACTCAATAATGCGCTGTTTTACTTTATCCAGTCCAAAATGGTCCTTATCCAAAACCTTTTGTGCTTGTTTTAGGTCGAATTTATCCTTGGTGAATTCGTTCCATGGCAGATCGAGCAGCAGTTCCAAATAATTTATTTGTACCGAATAATCAGCAGCGGCAGGGTTTATCCTTGCCAGTTTGTCAAGCTCTTTATTAAAATGTTCATTAACATCCTTCGCCCATTTCTTTTTTGTGCCGCGTTCGCGCAGGTTTTCTATCTCCAGGTCGGGCGAGTTACCGCCTAATTCCTCCTGTATGGTTTTAAGCTGCTGGTTCAAAAAGTAATCGCGCTGCTGTTTATCTAAATCGACACGCACTTTGGTTTGTATCTGGTTCTTTAGTTCCAGCATTTGCAAATCCAATGTCAGGTGTTCCAGTACCAGGTTGGCACGTTCGCGCAGGTTGGCTACCTCCAACAAATGCTGTTTGGCGCTCATTTCGGCATTCATGTTCGATGATATAAAATTTATCAAAAATGAAGTACTTTCAATGTTGCGAATAGCTATGCCCGCCTCGCTCGGCATGTTTGGCGATAGCTGTATAATGTTCATAGCCATGTCTTTTATCGACGAGATCATGGCCTTAAATTCTTTATCTTCTTTGTTTTTTGTTTCCCTGAAAGGGCTAATGGTGGCCTTTATGTAAGGCTCACTTTGCACCTGTTCGTTCAAAACAAAGCGTTTTTTTCCCTGGATGATAACAGTGGTATTACCATCGGGCATCTGCAGCATTTTTATTATTAGTGCAACGGTACCAACTTTGTTTAACTGGTTAAATGTGGGGTCTTCAATACCCACATCCTGCTGCGATACAACCCCTATCATACGGTCGCCTTTATTGGCATCGCGTATTAATTTGATTGATTTATCACGGCCGACAGTAATGGGGATAACCACGCCGGGGAAAAGTACGGTATTGCGCAGCGGAAGTATAGGTAATACATCCGGAACCTGCTCATTATTCATCTCTGCCTCATCCTCTGATGACATCAGCGGAAAAAACTCGGAGTCGTCGTTTATTATGGGTAAAGCGCTCTTAAAATCGTATGGATCGAAACTCATCTATGCTTTTTTATATAAAATAAAACGTCATGTTGTCACCCTGCACTACGCATTAACAATAATTACACGGTATATTAACGTTTATTACTTGTTGTATTATATGTTTCAAGACCTATGCCAAGATACTTTATTATGTCCTGATATTTGCTATTTCATCGTAATGTTTTGATTATATGGTAATTATAGATCAAAATATCCATGTGTCAAATTTCGGGTTATGTTTAAGTAAAGATGAAAAAAAGTCATGCTAAAAACTCTATTTGTTAACCCGGATTATTAATTTTTTTTGCATAAATTTCCCGGTTCGCATAATAATTGCTTGCAAATTCAGTTAATGTTATATTATTTTGCCACAGATTAACCTCCGGATGAAGCTCTCGGTCATTGTATCGCTACTGATAATCTCTTCGCTTGATTCAGCCTACGCGCAAAACGCCTATGTTAAATTAGGCCAGCAGGCTTTCATGGATGGAGATTTTAAATCTGCCATACAACAGCTGGAAAGGGCATGCAGTGTTGACTCGACAGACGCAAATGCTTTGTGGATGCTGGGCTATTCCTACTATCATAGCGATAATTACAAAAAATCTATCGCAGCTTATTCAAAAGTAATTTCGCTAAAACCAACTGATGCTTCGGCCTACTACTACAGGGCACGGGCAAAAAGCTATTTGGGGAAAGACAATAGCTTAACACCAACCGATAAGGAAAAATATTTATTAGGGGCGATATTTGATTTTACAAAAGCCATTGAAATCAACCCCGACCCCAACGATATTAAATTTTACCAGAACCGGGGCATAGCCTACCGTGATTATGGTATTTTTAAATTACAAACCAATACGCATTGTTACGATAAGAACCGCGGCATAAATTCGCTCAAAGCCTCAATTGCCGATTTGGAAAAAGTGCTTAGCACCGATCCTTCGCGCACTGATATTACCTCGCTTATCGAATTTTCAAAAGAAAAACTCGCCGGTCTCAGTAGCAATCACCGTTGATTAAAAAATCCCTTTATTTGATATTTATTGGTGCCCAGCAGGCGTACTGATTGTATTTTGTTTATCTGGTATAACGAATCGGGGAAATAGGATAATTCTTCTTCGTTAGTAAAAAGCAGATTTTTGAGGCTTCTGGTTCTAGAATTTGTAGTGTTTTTGGAAGCATGGTTGGAATTGTATATAAGTATATACTCAACTTTACCATTAATTCTCTTAATCAATATCTGCTGAGTGTTATTCAATTCAGGGTCTTTGGCCCTATAAATAGTAATATTACCTTCGGATATAGTGGTGTAATTATCCCTCCAGGCCGGTCGATTAATATCCGATTCAGAGAACAAACTAAATTCGTTATCCCAGTTATCAATATGTACCTTCTTGGTTTCGGTTACACCGTTATGATAAACGGATTTAACTATCAGCGGGTTAAGTTTGGTGAGCCGTGCAGACTCCTTTTCAAAAAAACCTTTTACATCAAAATATTTTAAACTGGCGTTTTGTTGAATGGCCGGTTTGCATGCAGGCAGTATCAATATAAAATACAGCCCGCATACAATAGCAGCAAGTAATTTTTTTGAATTACACCAATACATTCCCGCTCATTTCTTCAGGTATGGCAACACCTAAAAGTTTTAAAACTGTTGGGGCAATATCGCCAAGCTTGCCATCCTTAACGTGTTTCACATCATCATCAATTATAATGCAGGGCACCAGGTTGGTGGTATGTGCCGTATTCGGCGATCCGTCGTCATTTATCATGTAGTCGGCATTGCCATGATCGGCTAAAATAATGAATGAATAACCATGCGCAAGCCCGGTTTCAACCACAGCTTTGGTGCATGCATCTGCCGTTTCGGCCGCCTTAACTACCGCGCTAAAAACACCCGTATGGCCAACCATGTCGGTATTGGCAAAGTTCAGTACAATGAAATCAGGCCAGCCGCTTACCAGTTCGGGTATAATGGCATCGCGTATGCCTTCGGCGCTCATTTCGGGTTGCAGGTCATAAGTGGCCACTTTCGGCGATGGTACTAATAACCGCTTTTCATTCACAAATTCTTTCTCACGTCCACCGGAAAAGAAGAAAGTAACGTGCGGATATTTCTCCGTTTCGGCAATACGTATCTGGTTTTTGCCGGCATCCTGTAATATCTCGCCAAGCGTTTTGGTAAGGTCTTCTTTTCTGAATACCACCTGCACATTCTTAAATGTATCGTCATAGGTGGTCATGGTAATATAATGCAGTTTTAGCGGGTGCATATTATATTCGGGGAACGACTTTTGGGTTAGGGCGATGGTAATTTCCCGCCCACGGTCGGTACGGAAATTAAAGCAGATCACCACGTCGCCATCCTTTATAACAGCTATGGGCTTGCCATCAGCATCAACCCTTACAATCGGTTTAATAAATTCATCGGTAACACCATCAACATATGATTTTTTTATTGACGCCAAAACATCCTGCGTAGCTTCGCCATCGCCATTAACCATAAGGTCATAAGCCAGCTTAACACGTTCCCAGCGATTATCCCTGTCCATAGCATAATAGCGGCCTATAACCGAAGCTATTTTTGTGGGGGTAGGCGCTATATATTCTTCCAGGTCGGTAATATAACCAGCGCCCGAACGCGGGTCGGTATCGCGTCCATCCAAAAACGCATGGATGTAAACTTTATTCAAACCATAAACCTGCGCGGCATCGCACAAACCCCGCAAATGCCTGGTGTGAGAGTGTACACCACCGTCGCTTACCAAACCGATAAAATGCACATCGCGGTTATTGTTTTTGGCATATTCAAAGGCTTCCTTTATTACCGGGTTGGTGGGCAACTCGTTATCGGCAACTGCTTTATGTATACGGCCAAGCTCCTGGTAAACGGTACGGCCGGCGCCTAAATTCATGTGCCCAACTTCCGAATTTCCCATTTGCCCGTCGGGCAAACCAACGGCCATGCCTGATGCTTCAAGCTTTGAATGAGGGTATTTTTCAAGTAATGAATCAAAAAATGGCGTATTGGCAGCCAGTATCGCGTTCGACTCATCATTACGGCCGTAGCCCCAGCCGTCTAATATAATTAATGCAACTTTTTTCTGTTTTTCCACAGTGCAAATATATACAACAGGGGTACAAAATCAGGAATTATAATACATTGCATTTTTCCTTGTTGCAATTTATGCCTATATTTCCTTTGTTAATAATTATGAAGGCCAAATACCTGTTGTTGCTTATACTATTCTTCGCTGTTATGCCGTTGGCCAAAGCCGACCCGATCGATGGCGTTGTTTGGCTCATTAAGCAAAATAACATCCACAGGCTGGCGGTATTATTTGATTCGCCCATTGAAATAACCATTAACAACCAGGTTGAAACCTATTCAAGGCCACAAGCCGAGGTTGCCCTCACAAAGTTTTTTAACGAGCACAAACCGGTTAAAGTAAACTTGCTGCACAAAGTAAATTCAAACCAGAAATTCCTTTTTGGCGTGGCCATATTAAAAAGCGAAAATGGTACATTTCGTATTGCCTATACCTTTAACCAGATAGGCGGCGCCATGAAGATTATTGAAATGCGCATTGAAGCCGAAAAAAACTAAGAATATTCTTTATTGTTTTTACTTTTGAGCCTCATAAAAAAGTAAACACTTGGACAAACAACTGATAGACCAGTTTATAATTAACGCGTTAAAAGAAGATGTTGGCGATGGCGACCACACTTCACTGGCCACCATACCCGCCGGAACTACCGGTAAAGCAAAACTTTTAGTAAAAGACAATGGCATATTGGCCGGTGTTGAACTGGCTGTAGAAATATTTCATATAGTTGATGATAAACTTAAGCTAACCGTTTTTTTGAACGATGGCGCCGCAGTAAAATATGGCGATGTGGCTTTTGAAGTAGAAGGCGATGCGAAAAGTATATTAACAGCCGAGCGCCTGGTGCTGAATTGTATGCAACGCATGAGCGGCATAGCTACCGTAACAGATGAAATTGTCGACCTGTTAAAAGGAACCAATACAAAAGTGCTGGATACGCGCAAAACAACACCCGGCCTACGCTACCTTGAAAAATGGGCGGTAAGGATAGGCGGAGGGGTGAACCATCGTTTTGGTTTGTACGATATGATATTGATAAAGGATAACCATGTTGATTATGCTGGTGGCATATCGGAAGCCATAGAAGGAGCGCATAATTACCTGGCCGCAAATAATAAAAAGCTGGCCATTGAAATTGAGGTGCGTAACCTTGAAGAATTGGAAGAAGTATTGCAAACAGGTGGTGTAGACCGTATATTGCTGGATAATTTTAATTTTAGCGACCTTAGCGATGCTGTGGATATGATAGAGGGCCGTTATATTACGGAAGCCTCGGGAGGTATTACGATTGATAATATACGTGCGTATGCGGAAACAGGGGTTGATTATATATCAGTAGGTGCCTTAACGCATTCTGTCAAAAGCCTTGACTTAAGCCTTAAGGCGGTGAAGTAGGTTAGTCAATTAGATATCAGGTGATTAAAATCTCTAATAACTAATTAACTAATCACTAATTCAAAGTATGATAACAATTTAGTAATATTGTGGAGAGATGATATCAATCTATTCGATTTCAGCACTCATACTGGCCTATTTGTGTGGATCTATCCCTACAGCAGTGTGGATAGGAGAGGCATTTTTTGGCGTTGATGTACGTGAATACGGCAGCGGCAACGCCGGCGCTACCAATACCTTTAGGGTTTTAGGCAAAAAAGCGGGCATCCCGGTAATGCTTATCGATATTTTAAAAGGATGGACAGCCACCAACCTTGCTTATTTCATCGGCGTTTCAACCACCGGCGCCTATAATTCCCCTGAATATATTAATTACGCCCTGGCATTAGGTATTGCCGCAGTAATGGGCCACCTGTTTCCCATATTTGCGGGTTTTAGAGGTGGAAAAGGGATAGCCACTTTATTAGGTATGATATTGGCTATTAACCTGCCTGCTGCTTTATTTTGCGTAGGGGTGTTCCTGTTGGTGCTGTTAATTACGCGATACGTATCATTGGGCTCAATTATGGCCGGCTTTGCCTACCCAGTTGTGGTAGCACTTGTGTTCCCCATATCGCGTTCGGTAATTATTTATGGTATGTGTATGTGCCTGCTCATACTGGTTACCCACCAAAAAAACATTGAACGCCTGCTAAAAGGCACCGAATCAAAGGTTAACCTGTTTAAAAGGAAATCGGCCTAAATATCAACCCCTATAATTATTAGACTATGAGCAAAGGCCGTTTTTTAAAAGCAAAATGGACCAACCTGTTAATGGTTAATTACGAGGTCGATCCCGAAATATTAAAACCTTATTTACCCGCTTATACTGTGCTCGACTTATGGCAGGGCAAAGCTTTGGTTAGCATGGTAGGCTTTTTATTTGAAGATACCAGCGTATTAGGCATCAAATGGCCCTGGCATATCAATTTTGAAGAAGTTAACCTGCGATTTTATGTAAGGCACTTTGATGGCAAGGAATGGAAGCGCGGAGCTGTATTTGTAAGTGAGATTGTGCCTAAAAGTATTATCGCATTTATAGCCAATAATTTATATAAGGAACATTACAGCGCCTTGCCCATGCGACACTCAATTAAACCTGTGGCCGATAACTATACCGAATTTTTGTATGAATGGAAGCTGAAAGGCAACTGGAACAAATTAGGCGGCAAAGTAAGCAATACAACAGAACCTATACAGCCCGGCAGCCCTGAAGAATTTATATTTGAGCATTATTGGGGATATAATAGTTGGAGCGACACCATAACAATGGAGTACCAGGTTGAGCACATATCGTGGCAGGTAAGCCAGGTAAAAGACCCTGTTTTTGAGGCTGATATTGCTGAATTATACGGCAATGAATTCGTGCCTTTTTTAAGCGTGAAACCGTACTCGGTATTTTTTGCCAAGGGTTCCGAAATTAGTGTACGGATGGGCGCTAAGTTATTTGCTGATCCAGCACTTCCAAAATAGCTTTAGCTTTCAGCAAACATTCTGCGTATTCCTGTTCGGCATTTGCATGATAAGTAATAGCGCTACCTGCCTGGAACGATAAATACTTTTTAGCCGAATTATAAAGCAGCGTGCGTATCACCACGTTAAAATCAAAATCATTATCCGGGCTGAAATAGCCTATCGCGCCCGAGTAAACCCCGCGTTTGCTGCGCTCATATTGTTCCATCAACCGCATGGCGCTTATTTTAGGCGCGCCGGTCATGCTGCCCATTGGGAAGGTATTTTTTACAGCCTCAATAACCGAAATTTCATCCCTTATCTCGCAAACCACGGTCGAGATCATTTGGTGTAATTGGTTGAAGCTATAAATGCCGAACAACTCCTCCGTTTTTACTGTGCCTTCTTTGGCCGAACGGGTAAGGTCGTTCCGCACCAGGTCGACTATCATTACATTTTCCTGTAACTCTTTGGCATGATTTCTCAGTTGTTGTTTGATGGCTTCATCTTCCTGCTGCGTTTGCCCCCGTTTAGCCGTCCCCTTTATAGGCTGCGATATAAGTTTGTTGCCCCGTTTTGCCAAAAAACGCTCCGGCGAGGCTGATAAAATATAATTACCCTTCCATTTAAAAAACGCCGCAAACGGGTTGGGCGATATGGTATTCAGTCTCAGAAAAACACCTAGTGGGTCTATCTCCGCATTTTCGGCAAAAAACTCCTGGCAAAAATTGGTTACATAAATATCCCCTCGGGTAATATGGCTTTGTATCTGTTCAACAGCAGATAAGTATTCACCCTTGCTAAACCGTCCCTGCAGGTTTATTTTAGTTGATGTTTTAATTGGATGGACGCCCTGTTGTTCGATATTTTCAAAAATATAAGCAACATCGTCCGAAAGGATCTCAATCTCATTGCCCTTGATAGTAATAAGGTGCATTGGCGAAAAAAAATGCAAGTCAGGGAATCCGACCTCATCAATATTAGCCGAAGTAAGTTCTTCCACTTCATTCTTCAGGTCGTACCCAAAGAAGCCTACTATCCAGCCAGGGTTTGCAGCACGGAATTGGGCCAGTTGCTCAAACGCGTTCCCTGCATTTACTGTTATCTCGCTTTTAACGCCAATAGCTATCAGCGCATCAAATTTTGAATAAGGATCAGTAAAACTATTGGAATCAAGGTAACAAACCGCGTCGAAACTACATGCCCATTGCAGGGCCTGTTGCTTGAAATGATGAATGTTGGTTACTTGTTTTTTCACCTTAAAAAAGTAGAGACGCAATACTTTGCGTCTCTAGATGGGTTGTCGTTAAAAAGACGCGAAGTATCGCGTCTCTACATTTTGTTAATACAGTTCCAGTGTTTGTACCCTATCAGGCCCAACTGAAAGATATTTTACCGGTACGCCTAATTCTTTCTCCAAAAACATGATATAAGATTTAAGCTTATCGGGTATCTGGTCTATTTCAGTAATGCCTGTAATATCCTCATGCCAGCCATCTATCTCTTTTAATATAGGTATTGGCTCTACCGCACAAATATCATACGGCATATAATCTATTATTTCGCCCAGGTAGTTATAATGTGTGCAGGCGTATATTTTCTCGAACCCGCTCAATACATCAGCTTTGGTCATTACCAGTTCGGTAACGCCATTAAGCATAATCGCGTACTTTAATGCAGGAAGATCGATCCATCCTGTACGGCGTGGCCTGCCTGTTGTGGCGCCAAATTCATGGCCCAACTGGCGTAATTCTTCGCCTAATTCATTATCCAGTTCAGTAGGGAAGGGGCCGCCACCAACGCGTGTGCAATAAGCTTTAAAAATACCTATCACATCGCCAATTTTATTAGGCGCTATACCCAAACCTGTGCAAGCGCCGGCAGTCGTAGTGTTTGATGAAGTTACAAAAGGATATGAGCCAAAGTCGATATCAAGCATAGTACCCTGCGCGCCTTCAGCTAGTACTTTTTTGCCTTCTTTCAGGTAATTGTTCACCAAATGTTCTGAATCAACCAGTTCGAATTTTTTGATCAGGTCAACAGCTTCAAAAAACGCGGCTTCGCGTTCTGAAAAATCATCAACATGGCCATACAACGCTGTAAGCATACTTACATGCTTATCAACCAGCTTTTGGTAGCGTTCTTTAAAGTCAGGAAGAGTAATATCGCCTATACGTAACCCATTACGACCGGTTTTATCCATATAGGTTGGGCCTATGCCCTTCAGAGTAGAGCCTATTTTGCCTTCGCCCATCTTTTTTTCCGATGCTGCATCAAGCAGTTGGTGGGTTGGTAAAATAAGGTGCGCTTTTTTTGCTATAACCAGGTTCTTTTTGGCCAAAAGATCATGCCCGGCATCTTTAAGTTTATCTATTTCTTTTTTTAGGGTGATGGGGTCGATAACCACACCATTGCCAATAAGGTTTAGGGTGTTACCAAAAAATATACCCGAAGGGATGGTGTTCAGTACAAATTTTTTACCGTCGAACTCCAAAGTATGGCCTGCATTCGGCCCGCCCTGGAAACGTGCGATCAGGTCGTAACCTGCGCTAAGTACATCAACAATTTTTCCTTTACCTTCATCGCCCCACTGGAGGCCTAATAATACGTCAACAGCCATTAAATTTTATTTTGAATATAGATATTAAACTTTTTTATGATGTCTTTTTTAACGCCTTCCCATTTTAAATTTTTAAAACAAGAGGGATCGGGTTGTAAATCAGCCTCAGCAAAATATGTAATTGATTTAGCTATCATTACTAAGGCATTATTAGGATATTTTTTTTGGTAAAAGGATATCATCTGATCAAATGAATAATGATTTAACAACTCATACAAATCCCAAAAATCTTTTTTAGCACCTCGTCCGGCAATAGCATTGAGCTTTAATGCTATTATTTCTTCAGTAGCTGCAAAACGAATGCCTTCAATAACATTATAATCGTAACTAAACTTTTCAAAGGTATTCACAAAATCTACTTTTACATCATTAATATATGTGAAAAATAATCTTGGGCTTTTTATTCCTTCAAAAGAAAGTAAGGGGAATTTGTCAGTCAATTTATTAATAATTAATTCCCTGTCGAATGGTTCGTCTGTAAACAGGTCTAAATCGATTGATTCTCTGTGACCTAATAGCAAAGATAATGCTGTACCACCAACCAGCCTGAATTGTTCAAGCTCCTTGATGTGCATTAACTCTTTCAGTAAACCCAGAGTTCCGGGTTTAACTGTTTCTTTATATAGCATTTAAAATCCTTGAGTTCGAGACCAAATATCGCGCAGCAAAAATAAATTTCTTTATCACCAATCCAATTCACATTTACAATTTCTTTTTTGATCTTATTATCGCCATAATATTTTCTAAGCGCGATAAAATCTTCAAACGAACCCCTGTCGATAACTTTTTCTATTACATAACGCGCGTGCTTCTTATAGTCAATATTATCCATATTAACATCCCAAAAAGCCTGTTTGCTTAGCAAGGGTTTATCCATGGTTATATTTTTCTGTCACAGAAACCTGCTTTTAATTTTGCACAATTTCCGTATAAATTTAACGAGTGGTGCTTGATCTCGAATTTCAGCAGATCGCCCATCATGCTTTGTATCTGCTGTATGCGCGGGTCGCAAAACTCAACTACCTTACCGCAGTCAAGACAAATGATATGATCGTGCTGTTTATAACCGTACGATTTTTCGAACTGCGCCATGTTTTTACCAAACTGGTGCTTGGTAACTAGGTCGCACGATACCAGTAGTTCCAAAGTATTATACACCGTTGCACGGCTCACACGGTATTTTTTATTTTTCATGTGGATATATAACGATTCCACATCAAAATGGTCGCTGCGCGAGTATATTTCTTCTAATATGGCAAAACGTTCGGGTGTTTTCCTCAGGTTTTTATTTTCGAGATAGGCCTCGAATATCTTTTTAACCAATGCAATGGTTTCAACTTGCGACATAATGTGTTATTAACGTACAAAGTTAGTCATTTTGAATTAGAAACAAGATGCAAGGCTCAGTAGCCCAGACAAGTCCAATCGCTAAAATGATCGTCAAATTACAATCTTAGAAATTCTTAAATTTATATCTTGATTCTTGCCTCTTGAATCTTGATTCTCCTCACGAAGCTTTCTCAATCTCCGAATCAAAACGTGTTACGGTATTAATACCTTTTATCATTTTAAGTTTCCTTATCAGGTTGTCCAAATGGTGAGTATCATTCACATAAACCATAATGGTACCCTCAAAAATGCCGTTGTCGCTATCAACAGTAATGGAGCGTATGTTTACCTTAAAGTCGTTGGATATAACGGTTGTCAATTGGTTTATCAAGCCCACTTCGTCAATACCTGTAATGCGCAGGCCGGTTAAAAATGCCAGTTCCTGCTGGTTGGTCCACTTGGCTTTAACAATCCGGTAACCATAATTAGCCATTAACTTAGCAGCGTTAGGGCAATTGGTACGGTGTATTTTTATGCCGTCACTTACCGTCACAAAGCCAAAAACATCATCACCGGGTATAGGGTTACAGCAGTTCGCTAGTTTGTAGTCTATCTTCTGCATATCCTCGCCAATCAGCAGCATATCGCTGTCTTTGGCTTTAAGGGTGCGCACCAGGCTTTGTACCTGCTCGGCTTCTATTTTATCCTGTGGCTTGTTTTCAATTACTTTTTCCGAGGCCTGGTATTCCTTCAGGTCCTTCATGTCGATGTTGCCTTGCGCAACCTCAAAAAACAGGTCGAGCGTTGAAGGTAGCTTGAAAAAATAACTCAGCTTGTGTATGTTTTCGGAGTTGTAGGTGATCTTTAATGATTTCAGCTTCCGCTCCAATATCTCCTTACCGGTTTCCGCAATCTTCCGTTTTTCTTCTTTTAGTGCCGATTTTATTTTTGCCTTAGCCTTAGCGGTCACCACAAAATTAAGCCAGTCCTCTTTCGGGGTTTGTTTGCTCGAGGTAATGATCTCTACCTGGTCGCCGTTTTGTAGTTTATAGCTTAGCGGCACCAGTTTATGGTTCACTTTGGCGCCAATACAGCTTGCACCTACATCGGTGTGTATCTCAAAGGCAAAATCAAGCGCGGTTGCATTTAGCGGCAATTGTATCAACGCGCCTTTTGGGGTGAAAATGAATATCTCGTCCGAGAACAGGTTCATTTTAAAATCATCCAAAAAGTCAAGCGCGTTCGATTCGGGATTTTTCAACAGATCGCGTACTTTTTGTACCCACAGGTCAAGGCCGCTATCGGTCGATGATTCCTTGTATTTCCAATGCGCGGCAAAACCTTTTTCGGCAATTTCGTTCATGCGTTTGGTGCGTATCTGCACCTCAACCCATTGCCCGCGCGGCCCCATAACGGTGGTATGCAGTGATTCATAACCATTTGCCTTCGGCGATGATATCCAATCGCGCAGCCTGTCGGGGTTGGGCCGGTATAGGTCGGTAACTATAGAGTATGCCTTCCAGCAATCGGCCTTTTCACTTTCAGGGGTGCTGTCCAGTATCACCCTGATGGCAAAAAGATCATAAACTTCCTCAAAAGGGATGGCCTTTTTCTTCATCTTGTTCCAGATGGAGTGGATGGATTTCGGTCTGCCAAAAATGTCAGCCTCCAGGCCCTGCCCTTCAATAACCTTCTTTACCGGCTCAATAAAATCACGGATGAATTTCTCGCGTTCGGCCTTTTTCTCGTTCAGCTTATTTTTGATAAAGCTGTAGGTTTCGCGCTCCATGTACTTCATGGAAAGGTCTTCCAGTTCTGATTTTATAGCATATAAACCCAAACGGTGGGCGAGGGGGGCGTATAAGTAAACTGTTTCCGACGATAGTTTAAGCTGCTTGTCGCGCGGCATAAACTCCATGGTACGCATGTTATGCAGGCGATCGGCCAGTTTTATCAGTATTACCCTAACGTCATCAGCCAGGGTAAGCAGCATCTTACGGAAATTTTCGGCCTGTAACGAGCTATTGGTATCAAAAACACCCGATATTTTGGTTAAGCCGTCAATTATCTTGGCGACCTTTTTCCCAAACTCCCTTTCAATATCGTCCAGCGTAACATCAGTATCTTCAACAACATCATGCAACAGCGCGCAAACTATCGAGGTTGTGCCCAGCCCAATCTCTTCGGCTGCAATTTGCGCCACGGCAATAGGATGGTATATATAAGGTTCGCCAGATTTACGGCGCATAGCCGCATGGCTCTCCAATGCCATGTCAAATGCCTTGCGTATCATGCGCTTATCACCTTTTTCAAGGGTCGATTTGCACGCGCGCAGCAAAGCACGATATCGTTTTAATATCTCGTTCTTCTCAACTTCCAGGTCTATCACCAATTCTTTCATCTAACAGCTCCTAACAAAAAAATGTCTTAAATAATTGTAACAAAAGTCAATAAATCGCGTGTAATGGTAAAATACGAAATAAATTGCATTATTTTTGTATTAAGTAAAATTATGAAATTTATTGGTCTTCTTTTGTTTTGTTGTTGTGCAGTGGGAAGTGTTGCGGCCCAAACACCAAAACCTGCACCCATGAAAATGGGCAAAAATGATACCATTAAAACCTATATGACAATGGTTGACGGGCAGCCTGTACCATGGATCGTGTATGGCGAAGTAAAAATTGTAGATACCCGTATATTTCTGACCCAGGCCGATAGGGATGCTTATAATCGTTTGGAGTATAATGTGAAGCGCGTTTGGCCCTATGCGCAGTTTGCAGGCCAGCGTTACCAGCAATTACAGCGCGACCTTGCCCTCACAGCCGATAAGCACAAACAAAAAGAGTTGGTTGCCGCTTGCAATAACCAAATAAAAGACCTGTTTAAAAGAGAAGTTGAAAACCTGACAATAAGTCAGGGCGAAGTTTTAATAAAATTGATAGACCGCCAAACAGGGAGTACCAGTTATGACCTGGTTAAGCAACTGAAGGGCGGCCTGGACGCTTTTATGCTGCAATCCGTAGCGCGCCTGTTTGGCCACAACTTAAAGGAAACCTACGATGCTGATGAAGACAGGGACATTGAGTCCATTATTCAGAAGGAAGGGTACGATTCCACCAGAAACTAATAATGGACAACCAGCTCATTTACCAGTTTGACGTTCAGAAGATTGACGGCGAACAGATCAATCTGTCAGAATACAAAAACAAAGTGCTTTTAATTGTAAACACCGCGTCGCAATGCGGCTTTACACCCCAATTGAAGGACCTGGTAGAGTTAAAAAATCTGTTTAAAAATAAAGATTTCGAAATACTGGCTTTCCCTTCAAATGATTTTGGGGGGCAGGAGCCTTTAGAGGGTGCTGCAATAACAGAATTTTGTGAGAGTTTCGGTGCAAATTTCCCCATTTTTGATAAGATAAGGGTCAGAGGGCCATACGCAGATCCATTATATAAATTTTTTGGCGACAAAAAACAAAATGGCAAATTTGGCTCGGCCCCGCGCTGGAATTTCCATAAATTTTTGATTGATAAGAATGGCAGGGTAACCGATTTCTTTTACCCGTTTACAAAACCAAATTCATCCAAAATAAGGAAGAAGATAGACCGCTTACTGGCGGATAAAAAATAATTATGACAAAGTTAGACATATTAGTTTTACCGGTACACCCCGACGATGCTGAACTTGGATGTGCAGGTACTGTTTTAAAACATATTGCATTAGGTAAAAAAGTGGGCATTGTCGACCTTACCCGCGGCGAACTGGGCACAAGGGGCTCGGCAGAGATACGTGAGCAGGAAGCGGCGAAAGCAGCGAAAATATTGGGGCTTACCATAAGAGAGAATTTAGGCATACCCGATGGCCTGTTTCAGAATATACCGGCATACCAGTTAAAGGTTATTGAAGTGATACGCCGCTACCAGCCCGATATTATTATAACTAACGCCTACCACGACAGGCACCCAGACCATGGCCGCGCCAATGAATTGGTTGAAGCATCGGCTTTTTTAGCAGGGCTGCGCAAAATTGAAACCAGCTACCAGGGCGAAGAACAGGCCGCCTGGCGCCCAAACATGGTATTGCATTTTATACAGGACCGCTATATTGAACCTGATATACTGATAGATGTTACCGAATACTGGGATAAAAAAATTGAAAGCGTTCTTGCTTATGGTTCGCAATTCTTTAATCCCGAGTGGAACGAAGATGAACCGCAAACCTATATATCGTCGCCTGAATTTATTAAGATAGTTGAAGGGCGTGCCATGGAATTTGGCAAAAGTATACAGGCGAAATATGCTGAAGGCTTTACATCAAGAAAGTTATTAGGGGTAGATAATCTTTTTTCGCTTAGATAAATGATTTTAGTTTTAAGTCTATAGTCCTGAGTCTTAAGTCAACTACGACTTAGAACTAAAGACTATAGGCTTTCGACTACAAAGCTACGTACTCAAACCTGTTATTATCATTGCTTCTTTCGCGCTTAAGCTTGTTTTCGTTAGCAAGCTTTAAAAGAATGCCCGATAATTCAGAAGTTTTAAAATCCGAGTCGAAGTTATCCTTGCAATAGGTGGCTATTGATGATATGGAACGCGGCGTGCTGAAAAAATCGGTACTTAAAAGCTGGTTCAGTATTTTGGTTGCACCGGGCTTTTTGCGGCCCTGTGCAAAGGGATAGTTATCGCCTTCGTCCCTTTTGTGTCCTTTTTTATTAAATAATTCGGTGCCCTCAGCATCGGTCTTATCAAACTCAACCAGTACGTCCAGTAGTCTGTCAATAATTTTTAGTTGGACGGCTTCGGATTTGAACGAGTTAACAACTTCTGAAATTTCGGTGAGTTGTTTTTTTAGTTTCTCAATGTGTTTGCTCATAATAATATTGCAAAGCTTATAGTAACATGTTATACTACTTTTATATAAATGTGCCTAATAGTTAATTGTTTCACCCGGTGAAAAAATAGATTATCGGCAGTGGTTAAGTAGTGATTTAATGTTTAGAAACGATTATAGGACTTTTTTAAATAAAAAAGCACCTGTTTGTGTCAAAAACAGATGCTTGTAGCAATATTATTACAAAAAGCTATAATAAGCTATAAAATAGCGGCTATTTTTTCAAGTATTGTTAGCCCTTCGTCAATATGATTTTTCTCAATAATAAGTGCAGGCCTAAAGCGGATACTCTTGCTGCCGCAGCCCAAAAACATCACATGGTCTTCTAACCCTGAGTTAATAAATCTGTCGCGAATTTTCTTATCAGGGAAATCAAACGCAGTGAGCAACCCTTTGCCGCGCACATTACTTATCACCGGGTATTTTGCTGCAATATCCAATAATTGGTTTTGCAAATATTCGCCCATTTTGGCGGCATTGTCGCACAGGTTATCTTCTTCAATTATCTCCATAATTTTTGATGCACGTACCATATCAACCAAACTACCGCCCCAGGTTGAATTTATGCGCGATGAAACCCGGAAAACGTTATTTTCCACTTCATCAACCCGGTTGCTGGCCAGAATGCCGCATACCTGCATTTTTTTACCAAAGGCAATAATATCGGGCCTCGCTTTTTCGCCAAAATGCTCGTGGCACCAGAACTTGCCGGTAAGGCCAACGCCGGTTTGCACCTCGTCGTAGATCAGCATGGCTTCATTTTCATCGGCCAGTACTCTTAACTGTTCCATAAACTCTTTGCGCACATGGTTGTCGCCGCCTTCGGATTGTACAGGCTCAATAATTATGGCGCATATATCATCCTTATTGTCTTCAAACGCCTTTTTTATCTGGGCGATAGATAATGCCTCGCGGCGCAAAAGGTCTTCGTGGTTAGCGTCAGAATAGGGGAAATTCATATGCGGGAACGAAACCCTCGGCCAGTCGAATTTGGCAAACCATTTGGTTTTAACCGGCTGGGTATTGGTAAGGCTTAATGTATAACCCGAACGGCCATGGAACGCATGCTCAAAATGTATCACCTGGAAGCCGCGTTCCTTGGTATAGCCCTTTGCAAAGTTCTTCTGCACCTTCCAGTCCATCGCTACTTTTAAAGCGTTCTCAATAGCTAACGAGCCGCCTGCAATGAAGAAAGCATGCGGCAGGTAATCAGGTATGCCCACGCGGTCAAAAGTGTCTACAAATTGCGCGTATTGGGTGGTGTATATATCCGAGTTTGATGGGTTGGTCAAAGCCGCCATCATCAGGTTTTTTTTGAATTCCTCATCGTTCACCATCTTAGGGTGATTGTAGCCCAGGGGCACGGAAGCAAAGCAGGTAAAAAAGTCGAGCAGGGTCCTTTTATACTTAGCATCGTAAATATAAACACCCCTGCTTTTTTCCATGTCAAAAGTCATGTCGAAGCCATCAGCAAGTATATGCTTATTTAGCGTGGCCTGGACATTTTCGGGAGATACAAGCAGGTTATACATAGTAAATTGGTTTGTAACAAATTTACTAAAAACCCCTCAAAAACAACAATTTAAGCACTTTTTGAACCGATTGCCCAAAAAGTAACTTTAAATTAACTAAAGTTGGTTTTTGTACTAAAAAGGAAATTGGTCGGAAGGGTTTGATGTGAAAATATGCTGATGTGCGGGTGTGAAAATGAGAAAATTCTTCGTAAAAACGGGAATTTTGATTCGGAGCGGGTGTCAGTCTGAGCTTGTCGAAGACATGGGGGCAAAGGCCTTTACGCTTACCCTTCGACAAGCTAAGGGTGACCCGCGCACTTTTTAAAATCTATCCCGCATTCCCAACAACCCTATCAGTCCGCCGGTATGTATTGCCAATATGCTGCTGCCTGGTTTGAAATACCCTTTTACCGCAAGGTCATAAATAGCATAAAGCATCTTCCCGGTATAAACAGGCTCAATCAATATTCCCGTATCTGCAACAAACTGTTTGATGAAGCTGATGAGTTTATCATCAGCTTTAGCATATCCCCCAAAATCATAAGCCGTATGCAGTTGGTATGCAGCAGGTGCGGTTAAATATTTATCTATCTCATCCTTCATAAAACCGCCATTCTTAAAAACAGGTACGGCATTAAATTCGGTACTCAATCCGTGGCTTTGCAGACCGTTAATAATACCCGCCGCCGTAGTTCCTGTTCCGCAGGCACAAAATATATGGTCGTATGTTTGGGTTAGTTCATCTACCAGTTCGGCACAACCCTGCGCGCCTTCTGCCGATGCGCCACCCTCATCAATAAAAAATGCATTGGCATCATTGCCAAAATATTTATCGAACAAAGCTGGTTTATCCCGGTAGCTCTCCCTGTCGCTGAATAGTAATTGCATCCCATGCAACTGGCATAAAAACAAGGTATCATTAGCTACCTCCTCGCCGCGTACAATGCCGGTAGATTTAAACCCGAATTTTGCCGCTGCTGCCGCCGTTGCCAGTAAGTGATTGGAATAAGCGCCGCCAAAAGTTACCAGGTGGGTTTTATTTTGGGTTGATGCTTTTTTAAGGATGTATTTTAATTTACGCCATTTATTGCCCGATATAAGTGGATGTATCAGGTCGTCGCGCTTTATATGTAAGGTTATGCCCTGTTCATCAAATAGCTTATTTTTTATTTGCTGAACAGGGCTATAAATTTCAAGATCGATATTCATTAAAAACCAAAGCCGATCCCCGCGTTAACTGATTTGTACTGCGCTAAACTGGCTGAAGCAAATATACGGATACCGAGGTTCAACTGGAAGCCTATATCGGCACGGAAACCGCTGATGGTTTTCTCATTAATATTGATAGGGTCGGTATAAACCGAATACTCACCATTTACATTGGTGGTAACCGGGTAGTTGCCTATAGCGGCCAGATCGGCATGCGCGGTATTATAACCTACAGCTAAAAACGGTGTAAAGAACAATAGTTTTTTCGATATAATAGCTTCCGCCAAAAAGGTGGTGAAGTGCGCATCGGTGTGCTGGTTACTAAAATCGTTGTTTGTATTTGGGTCGCTCGGATCATGCACGGCGCCATCTTCAGGTTTTACATTCAGGCTGGCATCTAAATTTAAACGGCTGTAAGCAAATAAAACCGACAGGTCAAAAGGCACAAGCTTTTTTGCCGGGCCAAACATGTATTGGGTAAGGTCGTGCTTTAAGCCAAAACCTATCATATTTACCGAGCCTACCTCGGTGCCAAATTTTGTATTGGGAATATAGCGAACGGTAAGGTCGGTGCTTTTTATCAGGCCCACGGTTAATTGTACTTGCGGCGAAGGTATAATAGGTAAATAGCCTTTTGGCATAGTAAAACTTGATATTTTATTGCCATTATGGTCATTTATATCAAGCACAACGCCATCATTATTTCTTTCGCCGCCGATGGTTGGGGTTATGGTTTGGCTGGGATTATCCGGCGTAACACCGCTCGACAGACCAAGTTTGGTTACATCAAATGATTTATCTGAAGTTGGGGTAAAAGCACCGGCGATAGAAAAGCCAAAATCGAAATGCAACAGTTTTTTGGTTTTTGCGGTGTTGGCCCAGCCGCTGTTCATACCCACGCCAAAGCCTTTAAACAATGGGTCGCCATAAGCCTGAATTAATTTTGTAGCATCGCCGGGCGATACTTTTATAATGTCGGAAAATCCGCCCTGTGCTGTGGCTTTGATCGCCGGGACTAATAGCATGAAAGCTATTAATGTGCTGTAGATCTTTTTCATAAATAGTTTTCAGTTAGATGGATGCACTTAAAGATACGTTATACGGCACACTTAGGCAATAGTTTAGAAAAACACTTACTTTTGCGCCAATGACAGATGATGCCGAAATAATTGACCAGGACGAACAGGACCTGTACGAACATTTACGCGTAGTGGTTGATAAAGGCCAATCGTTGCTGCGTATTGATAAGTTTTTGATGCACAGGGTGGAGAATGCCTCGCGCAACCGCATACAAAACGCTATTGAGCTGGGCAATGTGCTGGTAAATGACAAGCCCATCAAATCAAGCTACAAGGTTAAACCGCTGGATGTTATTTCAGTTGTATTACCACATCCGCCCCGCGATACCGAGGTTTATCCTGAGAATATCGACCTGAATATTGTGTATGAGGACAATGATATTTTAATAGTGAACAAGCCTGCGGGTATGGTGGTGCATCCGGGTTATAATAACTATACAGGCACTTTGGTTAATGGTTTGGTATACCATTTTCAGCAATTACCAACGCTGCCGGGGAATGATGGTCGCCCCGGTTTGGTACATCGTATTGATAAAGATACCAGCGGCTTATTGCTCATCAGTAAAAATGAACATGCTATGGCCTGGCTCGCGAGGCAGTTTTATGAGCACACCATCACCCGTAAATACCTGGCCCTTGTTTGGGGCGATTTGGCGGAAGATGGAACAGTGACCGGCTACATTGGCCGCAGTGTGAACGACAGGCGCGTAATGGCTATTTATGACGACCCCGAGAAAGGCAAATGGGCGGTAACCCACTACAAGGTGCTGGAGCGCCTGAATTATGTTACCTTAATAGAATGCAAGCTCGAAACCGGCCGTACCCACCAGATACGCGCCCACATGAAGCATATTGGTCACCCGCTATTTAGCGATGCCACCTATGGTGGTGATAAAATTTTAAAGGGGACGGTTTTTAGCAAATACAAACAATTCGTCGAGAATTGCTTCGAGATAATGCCCCGTCAGGCGCTGCATGCCGAAACGCTGGGTTTTATTCATCCCACACTAAGAAAGTATATAAATTTTGAGGCCCCATTACCCGCCGATTTTGCCGCAGTTTTGGAAAAATGGCGCAAATACGCAGGGGCGGAGGTTAAGGAATAATATAAATTTTCTCACCTCTTTCCGCCGCAGGCGAAGAGAGGTCGGCCAGCGCAGCGTAGGCGGGTGAGTCAACAGATCGCGTTAGGGACAGCAGTGGATACCGGCCCGCGCCTAAAGCCTGCAGGCGTATGAACGTATGGCCCGACCGCTGGCAAGCGGGAACGCCCCGATATTTATCCAATTTCTTCCCCGCAAATAAGTGAACCGTCTTAAAATCGTATTCAAAAAATTAATGGTGCAATTTTTGCATACTCCCCAAACCAAAACAGCTTTTTTTACTTTCTAATATCACGTGTATATATCAAACCCGTTATCATTTATAATATCTTTGGAAATAATAAATAATAAATAATATGTACCCCTTAATTACCGCTAAACACGATCACTAACCCCATGCTCTTTATAAACTTTAATGGCGAAATATTACCGGCTGATACCAAACTGCTTAGCGTAGCTAACCGTGGTTTCCGTTATGGTGATGGTCTGTTTGAAAGCATGCGCATGATGAATAGTGAAATAAAGTTTGCCGATATGCACGCCGAAAGGTTGCAGCGGGGCATGAAAGCGCTGAAGATAGACAGCTATTCGCAAATGGATGCCTGGTTCATTAAAGAGAAGGCATCGGAACTGGCCATACGCAACCGCGCCAAACATGCCCGCATCCGCCTAACCGTTTACCGCGACGCAGAGGGTTTATACGCACCCACGCTAAATAAAATGGGCTATTGTATGGAATTGGTGCCGCATGATGAGCCCCGTTATTTTTTAAACACACGCGGCTTGATAATGGACGTTTACACCGAGGTGCCCAAACCCATTAACCCATTATCGAATATTAAAACCTGTAATTCATTGGTGTATGTGCTGGCAGGTATTTTTAAAACGCAAAACCGTTTAGACGAGGTATTCATACTAAACCAAAACGGCTTTTTATGCGAGGCCAACAGCTCGAATATATTTGTGCTTTACCAAAACAACCTGTATACTCCGGCGCTTAGCGAAGGCTGTATTGCAGGTGTAATGCGCCAGGTGGTGATAAATATTGCCAACAATATAAACCTGCCCGTTATTGAGGCGCAGATAAGCCCCGATATTTTATATGAGGCCGACGAAGTTTTCCTCACTAATGCGGGCCGTGGAATACAATGCGTAATGGGTTACGGCGTAAAACGCTATTTTAACCGCATAAGCAAATTGCTGATGGACGAGTTGAATAAGGTGTAAACCAATAACCAAACTCCACCACGTCATTGCGAGCGACAGCGTGGCAATCCCCTATATGCAAGTTACCATGCATATTTATTAGCATAGTCGAGGATTGCCACGTCGCTACGCGCCTCGCAATGACGTTATTTTTATTATTTCAAACCTGCTTACCCTTCCGTCGCGTCATTGCGAGCGACAGCGTGGCAATCCCCTATATGCAAGTCACCATGCATATTTATTAGCATAATCGAGGATTGCCACGTCGCTACGCGCCTCGCAATGACGGAAAGTTTTTTTATTTTGCGATATGGTTTTTCAAAGAGGTGGTTGCGTCTACATCACAACTAATTTAACACACTCGGTTTTATACACTAGTGTAACATCTGACATAATAGGCCGCATCTGGGAGCATAAGAATAAAACGCACCCTAATAGTTTTACAGCTAAATATAATTGTGATATATTGGTTTACTACCAATTCTATCCACACATTGAAGAGGCTATTGCCGCAGAAAAGAGCATTAAAGCCACAAACAGGAATAAAAAGATCAAGCTGATAAACGAATTAAATCCGGAGTGGAATGATCTGTATGATGTTATAAAAGAATGGTAATTTAAAACGCTACAACTCCGCAGCAACAGGTGAGTTGATTACTGCTAATATCCCATCCCACAGTGCCACACGTGCAATAAGAGCATCTCTCACTGCCACAAACGCTTCGTCCCATTTATCGTCATCATCGCCGCAAAGCTCGGCGGTCATTTGGTAGGCCAATTGTGAATGGTGGTCGCCGTCGACTTCAATATGGCGTTGCAGGTAATATAGAAAAGTATCAACCTTACCAGGTAGTTGCAGGCTCAGTTCTTTTACAATGCTAATGAACATACCCGGTATCAGGTCCTCACGGCCAAAAGTAAATACAGCCGCCTGTATGTAATCTTTGCCGGTATCTATTACATCAAAAGTATGTTGAACAAAGTTGCGGGCCGCTTTGGGGATGTTGGCAATGATCAGTGCCTCGTCAACATGTTTGCCGTAGTGCAGTTCTTCGAACAGGTCATTAATGGCTGTTGCGGGATAACCGGCTTGTTCCATCGCCTGCAGGTAAAGCTCGAAATGGCTGGTGCGGTTGCCATGTTCATCCACATCGCTTTCCTCGCCTGTCACGATCTCGTTTATCAGGTAACGGGTATTGGCGCTGCCAACAGGCATCCAGGGCAGGGTAGTGCAGGTAAGTTTTTGTTGAAGCGATTTTAACAGCGACATAAAATCCCACACCGCAAAAACATGGTGTTCCATAAAAACACCGAATTCGGTAAGGGAATTTATATGCTTATATAACGGATGCTCAATGAGTTGCATCCTTAACGGTTCAATGCCTGCTTTTAAGTGCGCTATCCTGTCAGTATAAAATACCATTCGATTATAAAATTATGCCCGCAAAAGTAACGACATAATGCAATATTTGTTATCCTACAAGATTTTATGACTTTGGATTGATGAGAAAAACAAGTGTTGGGCGGACTTTATAAAACAAAGAATATTGATTCGTTTTTAAACTACTATACCATTCACAACAGGCAGAATAAAATGAGATTTACAATTGTTGTTCAAATATGAAGATACGTCCACTTTCAAAATCTTCAAAGTACACTGAGTTTTCATCATGCGCAGCCTTAAAAACATGGGAGTTTTTTTGAGGTTTAAACCATGCGGGAGCGTCGTCTGGTAAAGACGAAATGCTATCCGTCGCAACCAAATGATTTTGCTTGTCAAATTCTTCTATCCATTTGGACGAAGTTTGCAGCTCTAAATAAGCGATATATTCTTTTGTGAGGCTCGCCGATTGCCAGTATTGGCCATGTATTACTTTAATGTTTTTATCAGGGTTTTTGCCTGACCAAAATTTATAGCTTTCATGTGCATCTGTAGTTCTCTTTTCGCTGCAACCTGCAATACAAATGCATAGTAGAATAGCTACACCAAATTTTAAATATCCGTTGATTATAATCATCCTGAAAATCGTCTAAAATCCGTTCAATCCTGGTTCAATTTGTTACCCCTCAAAAACTCTTCTATCCCCATCCTTTTCTTACCTTCTAACTGTACATCAGTAACGCTGATAAAGCCATCGGTAGTAGCAAACTCTAAATAAGTTTTGTTGTCGGTTACAAACTTACCAGGTGGTATGTCCGATGCTTCAATTTTACCATCAGCTTTATATATCTTAAATGTTTTGCCGTTTAATTGGGTATAAGCGCAAGGAATGGGGCTTAAGCCGCGGATGAGATTGTACACGGTTGTGGTATCCTTGTCCCAGTTGATATTGCCATCTTCCTTAGCCAATTTTGGCGCATGTTTCAGATCGGTCGCCTGTGTCAATTCCGACTGTGGCAATTCGCTGTAGCGGCCGCTTTCAATGGCTTTAACTGTTTTTACCAACAAGCCCGCGCCTTTGTTCATGAGGCGGTCGTGCAGTTCGCCTGCAGTTTCTTGGCCGGTAAGCGTTATTTTTTCGGTGAAAAGTACGTTGCCTGTATCAATATCATGCTTTAGGAAAAATGTAGTAACACCGCTTTCTTTTTCGCCGTTTATCAGCACCCAGTTAATAGGCGCGGCACCGCGATATTGTGGCAATAATGAGGCGTGAAGATTTACCGTACCACGTATAGGCATTGTCCAAACTATCTCGGGCAGCATCCTGAAGGCAACAACAACAAACAGTTCGGCACCTAATGCTTTTAATTCATCTAAAAATGCTTGATCCTTTAATTTTTCGGGCTGCATAACCTTTATGCCATGCGCTACAGCGTATTCCTTCACCGCTGACTGGCTCACCTTTTGCCCACGACCCGCCGGTTTATCGGGTGCAGTTACCACGCCAACTATATCGCACCCCGACATTAATAATTCATCAAGTGATGTTACAGCAAACTGGGGGGTGCCCATAAATACAATCCTCATGGTATCAGTGTTTCCTTATTAGTATTTTACTTAATTAATATCAAAAAAATAGCGTTGTCGCATGCTGCTTACAATTTAGGCATTTTATCGCTTATTTGTATAACAAATATTTGCGGCGCATAATTTTATACTTGCTTAATGCAGGCTCCCAGCTATTGCGTATTTGTCGTTCGGTTTCGCCGGCCTCAATTTGCTTTCGCAGTTTATCCGTTCCGGCAAGTTTTGCAAAATAGGCATTAAAAAAATGCTGCTTATCGGGGTAGGCATTATATAATTCTATCAGCCAGGTTAAGTTTAATTTTCCGCTTACCTTTATTAATCCGGCATCATAATTTTTTAGGTCGATGCCATAACAAACCTGGTTCTTTTGCGGCGGGTCCTCGCTCATGCCGGGGATACTCACAGGGGTAAATGAATAGCTGTATTTCCCTTTTAACAACGGATGCCCAACCTGTACAAAAGGGCTGTAAGTGCCCCGGCCGAGGCTAAGCACTGTCCCTTCAAACAAACATAAACTCGGGTACAATAAAACCGATTGATTGCTATTTAAATTTGGCGAAGGGTTTACTGGCAGCACATAACTATCGCTGTGCTTATAATTTGCCACCTTTATTATCTTTAACTTACATTGTACGTGGTTTTTTAGCCAACTCTCACCGTTTATCATTTGGGCGTATTCGGCAATGGTCATGCCGTGAGCAATGGGTATGGGGTGCATCCCCACAAACGAACGGAAAGTGGTATCGAGCACCGGGCCGTCAACGCAAAAACCGTTAGGATTGGGCCTGTCGAGTATCATCAGTTCGATGTTATTTTCGGCGCAGGCTTCCATTACATAATGCAGGGTTGATATGTAAGTATAAAACCTTGCGCCAACATCCTGTACATCAAATATCATCAAATCGATGCCTTGCAGGTCGGCAGGGGTGGGTTTATAATGTTTGCCATACAGCGATATTACGGGCAGCCCCGTTTTGGGGTCATTACTATCGTTAACCGTTGCACCATTACTGGCATCACCTCTGAAACCATGCTCGGGCCCGAATATCTTTTTTATGTTTATACCCAGCTTCAGCAGGCTGTCGACACTTGGGGTAAGCCGGTCGCCGATCACCGATGTTTGGTTAACCACCATGCCTATGTTTTTGCCCTTTAGATAATCTAAATACTGTTGGGTTTGATCTGCGCCGGGGATGATCTTATGTTTGCTTTGCCCAAATGAAACGGCAGCTGCAAAGCAGGCCAATATGGTTAATAATTTAAACGCGTTTATCTTCAGCATAAAATATCTATCTCCCTAAATAATTAAAACCTATCATTTTTAACGGCAAAAGCGCATATTTGCGAAGGTACAAAAAATCATCCCGGCATTGAGTTTCTCGTCATTTATAGCAAGTCGTATTACATTCAGGTCTAAACGCACATTCTCCAAACTGATAGTGCGGATAGCTATTGTGGGTATAATGCTGGGGCTTGGCGTAATGATACTCTCCTTAGCCGTAGTACGTGGCTTTAAACAGGAGATACGCGAAAAGATGCGAGGCTTTGCCGGCGATATACAGGTGGTGAAGTACGACCTGAATGAATCATATGAGAATTCCCCGTTCGATGAGGATACTAAATTTGAAAAGCAGGCACTTTCAAAACGCCTGATCACCCACGTAATGCCGTTTGCCACAAAGCCCGGCATTATCCGCGCGAAGGATGAAATAGAAGGCGTTGTATTAAAGGGGGTTGAAAAAAACTACGACTGGACGTTCTTTAAAAAGATAATGATAACAGGGAAGGTAATTGATTTTACCGATTCGGTTGCTGCCCAAAAGCAGATCATGATATCGCAGCAAACCGCCGACCGCCTCAAATTAAAGGTGGGCGACAACATCCTGATGTATTTTGTGCAGGAGCCATTACGCAAAAGGCCGTTCAAAATTTGTGGCGTCTACAGTTCGGGGGTTGAAGAAGTTGATAAAACATACGTAGTTGGCGCGTTATCGCTCATACAGCGGTTGAATGATTGGTCTCCAAACCAAATAGGGGGGTATGAACTAAGGGTTGATGATTTCGACAGACTGAACGAAGCCGCCAGCTACCTTGACGATATATTACCCACTAAACTAAAAGCCTATACCATCCTCCAAACTTATCCAACTATATTTGAATGGCTGAAGCTGCTGGATACCAATACCGTGGTAATGCTGGTTTTGATGCTGGTGGTGGCGGTTATAAATATGATATCGGCCCTGCTGATCATGATACTGGAACGCACCTCTATGATAGGCATGTTTAAAGCAATGGGCGCAACCAACTGGAGCCTGCAAAAAATATTCCTGTACAATGCCTTTTACCTGGTAGGGGTTGGCCTGATATTGGGCAATCTATTAGGTTTTGGATTAGGCTATTTGCAATCAATAACACACCTTTTCAAGCTCGACCCTGCATCATACTACATGAGTTTTGTACCGGTACAATTTAACTGGCTCGACGCTATATTGTTAAACCTGGGTACGCTGGTTATTTGCTTTTTGGTGCTGATCATCCCTTCAACATTGGTAACCAAAATATCGCCGGTAAAGGCCATCAGGTTTAAATAATTACTTTATCCGGTACGATAAGCCAATCCTTAATACCTCTAAATGTAATGATGGTACGGGCCCGTCGGCCAGCGCTCCCGAATTAAAATCGGCTAAGCCATGTGAATAACTGGCTGTGATGCCAAATTTTTGATAATAAGCGGCCAATCCCAATCGTGCACGCACATCACTTTTCGGGCCACCGTATGCATTATCTGACGCGGTATAGGTAACATTATCATTGGTAACAGCTTTGCCTGTTTGCTTGCTGCTGGCTCCAAAAGCAAAGTCAAGGCCGGGCATAACATCTAAACGTATCTTGCTCAATTTAAAACGATAACCAATGTAGGGGTTCAGATTTATATAATTTAAATGATCGGTAAACGAACCCGTTGCCGGGGTACCGGGCGAACCAATGCTGGTAATATCTACTTTGCTCCTTAATGCCTCATAACCTGTTTGCAGGCCCAATATAAAGTTGTGCCGCGAAATGTATTGCCATTGTATATCAGCGCCAAAAGTAATCGCGTTCCTGTTGCCGTCGCCATTTGGATAGCCGGTATGCTGTTGTTCATCAACATTTAAAAAGGTACTGCTTAAGGTTCCCGCGCCTGAGTAATGCGACAGGCCTGTATTTGCCTGTACAGATACTTCAAAGCTTTGTGCTTTTAGTTGGATAGCGCAAAAAATAAATAAAAGGCTTAGATAGATTCTTTTCATGTGGGAATAAGGTTTATCCCACTAAAATATAAATTATTTCAGCTTTTTGGCCTCGTTCCAAAAAATATCCATCTCAGCAAGCGTCATATCATGCAACTGCTGGCCGTTCTCTTTGGCTTTGCTTTCTAAATACTGGAAACGTTTAAGCGAAATCCCAACTGATAAACCCATACTGGTGCATTGCGCTGCGGGGTACCGTTCGGCTGCTGCGGCAAGCATCATCGCCGCAAAAATTAAGTCCGTACCGGTTTATGATTTGAGCGAAGCGGTTTTGGAACTGCAAAGTCAAAAGTAAAAATTCAAAAAACTATTATTTATACATGCTGGAGATTGTAAGGACGGAGGACGGGTCGAACACGATTTACAACAGCGAGGTGGGTGAAAACTATCATTCGCGACATGGGGCTTTGCAGGAGAGCAGGCATGTGTTCCTGAGATCGGGATTGGAATATTTTCTGTCCATCAACAATACAAACAGTGTTTCAATTGTAGAAGTTGGCTTTGGTACCGGCTTAAACTTTTTGTTAAGCGCCGACTATTGCATCACCCAAAATATAGCGCTTGATTATACCGGCATCGAAGCCTATCCGGTACCTGAGGACATGATAGCCCAAACGGGATATGATGAATACGTTTCGCCTGTCATATGGGAACAATTTATATCGCTATATCCCGGTTCGCTACAGCATCCCGTCGAACTAAATAAAAACTGCCAATTGCAAATAGCCAACTGCAAACTAAACGACTTTTCGTCCACCAGGCAATATGATGTAATTTATTTCGATGCCTTCGCGGCAGCCTATCAGCCCGAAATGTGGGATGAGGCGGCCATCACCCATACCTTACAGTTTCTGAAACCCGGCGGTGTGTTTGTAACCTATGCTATTACCGGAAATCTCAAACGTACCATAAAGGGGTTGGGATTAAAGGTAGAGAAAGCGCCGGGAGCGCCCGGGAAAAGGGAGATGCTACGAGCGACACACCCAATCAAAGCCTGAAACCTACGTTAAATTTCATGGTGAAACCATTGGATAAAGGCAATTCCCTAACTGCATATTCGTTAGGTGCCAAAACACTGTGAGTAGCATAAATTATTGGGCCGCCGCACAAAGTGAATGAAAACCGCGAGGCAACAGGAACATAATTTAATGAAGGGCCGACCAATACACGGGCACCGCCTTCAGCCTCATCGGTTTCCCAAAACCCTTCCAGGTCCTGGCCTACCGCTTCAACACCGCCATACAATTGTCCTGCTAATTGGTGGTGTATGCCTACACTACTAATAACATCAAACGCATCACGGTCAACATCGAATGCCTTTTCAAAACGCACATTGGCGCCAAGCCGCCAGCTCAAATCTTCATATGTCGCAGTTAAACGGCTTAAAGCTACTTTGTCATTATTAAATTCCCGCCTGAAACCCAGGCTTGCACCTATCCGAAGCCCTGTTGAGCTGTTTCCGCCTATAAAATCGCGTAAAACTTCGGCCTGCTCAATGCTGTTTATGCTGCCATTATTTGCAAGGCCCACTCCGATAGATGTCAACAGGGTGAATTTATTACCTAAATAACCTTTTACAGCAATATTTTGATCAACACCATCATAACCCAGGGGTGTAACTGTATGCTCGCCATACCCACCTGAATAATTCAAGCTCCAGCCGCGTGCCGATGGATTAAGCGTACTAATGGTAAACAAAAATGGCTGCGGCTGTGCCATTGTGGTATTAAACTGCTGAGGATTTATGGTTTGCGCATTTAATGCCCCTATGGGCAATATAAGAACAAGCGCTAACAGGTAAATTTTTGTTATCATGGCGATTTTTTCGATTCGGTTTTTGATGCCGAAAAATAGTACTTCTACATTAATTTATCGTTAATAAGGAACCATAAATTTCAGTACGATCATTTTACACTTTTACGGGCTGATGGCAATTTCATAATGTTATTCTTTCATGCCATACTGCTAATATGTTGTATTTTTGCTGCAAGTACTAATTGTAAATATTCTATATATCATTATGCCATTAATTCCACCGTCTTCCGCTTCAACTCCCGCAACAGCCTTTGAACGGCTGCTAACTATAATGGATGATCTGCGCCTCAACTGCCCCTGGGATAAAAAGCAAACACTGGAAAGCCTGCGCCATTTAACAATTGAGGAAACCTATGAGCTAAGCGACGCTATATTAAGCGGTGATATGCCCGAGATAAGAAAAGAGCTGGGCGATATTATGCTGCACCTGGTGTTTTATGCCAAAATAGGTTCGGAAACCGGCGATTTTAATATTACCGGTGTATTGAATGGCATTTGCGATAAGCTGGTTAACCGTCACCCGCATATTTATGGCGATGTGGATGTGCAGAATGAAGAAGATGTAAAACGCAACTGGGAACAAATAAAGCTAAAGGAAGGCAACAAATCGGTTTTGGGTGGTGTGCCTGCCTCATTACCCGCGTTGGTAAAGGCATCGCGTATACAGGAGAAGGCCCGGGGAGTTGGGTTCGACTGGGAGGAAAAGAGCCAGGTGTGGGCTAAGGTTGAGGAAGAGATGCAGGAATTCAGGGATGAGTTTAATGCCGAGGATGAAAGCATGATAGACC
>Ga0207142_1008_pt1 | contig 49523 bp, 40 predicted proteins | sample Alteio_BWMinHeat_2_FD_153561 | JGI IMG/M metagenome (GOLD analysis project Ga0207142, IMG submission 153561) | Enriched cells from forest soil in Barre Woods Harvard Forest LTER site, Petersham, Massachusetts, United States -... | ecosystem: Environmental > Terrestrial > Soil > Temperate forest >... | reverse complement strand
CCAGGATGCAACGCATATCACTTTTGGCGTAGCCACATTGGGCTTCAGGGTGAAAAACGTAAAGCTGGAAGGTTCGGTGTTTACAGGTCGCGAGCCGGATGAGTTCCGTTATAATTTTGATGCGATGCGGTTTGATTCTTATTCGGTAAGGCTATCCTACAATCCCTCAAAAGAGTGGGCCCTGCAGGTATCCAACGGCTGGATCCATAGTCCCGAGGCTGTCGAACCCTTGCAAAATGTTAACCGGTTTACGGCATCGGCCATCCACACCAAAATGCTGAACGACGATAGTTATATAGCTACCACTTTAGTTTACGGGCAAAATCATTATTCCGATAACCAGAAAACGCTGCCATCGGTATTACTTGAAAACAGCTTCCAATGGCATAAAACGGCTTTTTACGGGCGATATGAATTTGTAGAAAAGGATGCGGATGAACTTGATCTGACCGGCGACTTCCCGGCTAATCCGAACTTTAATATTAATGCCATAACTTTAGGGATTAATCATATACTCAGTACTATTAAACATACCAACCTGACGGGTGGTGTTCAGGCTACGGTAAATGTTTCGCCGACGGCATTACACCCGCTTTATGGCAACGCGCCGGTGGGCTTTGAGGTTTATTTAAGGATAAATCCAGGCTTGATGAAGATGTAGCCACCTTTTTTTGTCATTGCGAGGCACGAAGAAATCGCAAGGATGCATAGCGGATTTGCAAAGTTCGCGATTGCTTCGTACCTCGCAATGACAATTTGAGTGGATGCGTTAGGGATAAAAGCGGATACCGGCCCGTGCCTAAGGCCTGCAGGCGTATGAGCGGAGAGCCCGGCCGAAGGCAACGCCCTTATTACCTCACCTAAACGGCGAAGCCCTCATGAAATAATCCTCTCCAAAGGAGAGGACTTTAACAACAATCCCACAAAAATTATTACCTAAAAATTAACTTCTTACACTAAATTAGTATGTTTATAAAAAAATAAACCCCATCTAATTAAAGTATACCAATGAAGAAAGTAATTCTTGTTACGGGAGCCTCATCGGGCTTAGGTTTAGCTACGGCAAAAGCGCTGCAGGCCCAGGGCCATACAGTTTACGGTACCTCCCGCGATGCGAAAAAAATAAAAGACGTGCCTTTTAAACCACTATCAATGGATGTTACCGATGATGCTTCGGTTAATGCCGCTATTGACACCATTATTAAGGCTGAAGGTAAAATTGACGTATTGATAAACAACGCCGGCAACGGGATAACCGGTCCGCTTTATGCAATGCCGGTTGAGTTTGCCAAAAAACAATTTGAAGTTAACTTTTTTGGCGTGGTACGCGTGAGCAGCGCCGTATTGCCGGGCATGATAGAAAAAGGACAGGGTATGGTGATCAACATTGGCTCATTAGCCGGTTTGTTCGGATTGCCTTACCAGGGCTTGTACAGCGCGTCGAAGTTTGCTATCGAAGGTTACTCGGAAAGCCTGCGCATGGAATTGCGGACTACTGGTATTAAGGTAGTTGTAGTAAACCCCGGCGATTTTAAAACCGACTTTACCGCAAGCCGTGAGAAAGTTCCGTTCCCATTAAAAAATGAGAAACTGAACGGTGAATACAATACCGCCGTTGCCGCCATGGAAAAGGACGAAAGCATTGGCGCCGATCCATCTAAGCTGGCAGCGGAACTTGTTAAAATAGTGAATAAAAACAATCCAAAACACAATTATTTGGTTGGTGCTTTCGGCCAAACCATTGCCACAACACTCAAATCGATATTACCCGGCGGGTTGTTTGTGAAATTGATGAATGATCATTATGGTATTAAGTAATTAGTGACCGGAGATTAGAGATTAGGGCGGCTGCTTGTAAATTTTAGACTATGGGAAGCCATTTAAAAAAAATCATAAAGGGGATAGTAATTGCGTTAGTAATTACCATCCCTTTTTTTAATAAAAGTTTCGCGCAAAGCTGGCCTAAGAATACTGATACCACTACGCTAAAATTTACTACGGAGATGGCGCCGGAATGGACGTCGTTGTTCGTGCGCAACTCGGGGTGGTTTGGGGCCGATGGTATTTATTCCATCCCCCTGAACGGCAACGATAAGCCCGGTAACCATACCAAAACGTTATTCATATTCAGCGATACTATGATAGGCGATGTGGTGAACGATATACCGCAGCCCGGCTATGTACTTGTGCATAATACCTGCGCCTATGTTGATGGCGTACCGCCAAACGACCACATAAAATTCATTTACGCCAAGGATGATAAAGGCAATCCTAAAACCATGTTCATCCCCAATACGCCCGAAGCCGGGCCAAAGGATTTTTACTGGCTGGGCGATGGTTTTGTGAACCCCGCCAATGGCAAAACTTATATCAATGCCTTCAAGGTAAAATGGCTGAAGGATAACGATGCCTTTGCTTTTGATGAACATGGGACCTCATTAATTATCATCCCCAAAGGCAGCAAACCGCCATTTACCGATCAAAAACAAAAGGATACGCCATTCTTTATACCCGGTAAAACCCCTGATGATTATGGCGTATTAGGTTCCGCCGTTTTTGTAAATACCAAAAGCGCAGGCGCGCCAGATCCCGATGGTTATATTTATGTATATGGCACAAGGCCGAAACATTTAAGCCTGCTGGTGGCCCGTGTGTTGCCGCAAGACTATGAGAACTTTAGTAAATGGCGCTACTGGGACGGTAAAACCTGGAACGCTGATATAAATCAGATAGCCGAAGTTACCACCCGCGTTTCGCATGAGCTGAGTGTTAGTCCGCTGCCAGATGGACGGTATGCCCTGGTGTTCCAAACGGATGGCTTAGGCAACAATGTTGGCTTGCGATTAGGTTTGACCCCGCAAGGCCCGTTCGGGCCGGTAATTAACCTGTACACAACGCCTGAGAATGGCGAGAATAAAAACCTTATCCCTTATAACGCCAAAGCACATACCAACCTCTCCAATCCTAATGAGCTATTGATCACCTACAACGTGATATCACTTGATTTTTTTAACGACATCAAACGATGGGGGCACCATTACCGCCCGCGCTTTATCAGGGTGAAATTGCAGCAATAATTTTTTAATATTTGCCTTATGAAATTTGTATCCGCCTTAAATAAAACGGCCTTAGCAATAGCTGTTGTAAGTTTTATATCCATCCATGCTAGCGCACAGCAAAAACCCGCAATGTCCGGCAATCCGGTGATCCAGGGTTGGAACGCCGACCCGGAAGCTAAAATTTTCGAAGGTCAATACTGGCTATACCCCACCTATTCCGCGCCTTATGAGCAGCAGGTGCATTTTGATGCCTGGTCGTCGAAGGATTTGGTACATTGGACAAAGCACCCTAATATTATTGATACGGCCGCAGTAAAATGGGCCAAAAAAGCCATGTGGGCACCCGCCGTTACCGAAATGGGCGGTAAGTACTATTTCTTTTTCGGCGCGAATGATATTCATGACGATAAAACGGAGATCGGCGGTATAGGGGTGGGCGTTTCCGATAATCCCGCCGGGCCATTCAAAGATCTTTTGGGCAGGCCGCTGATAAACGAGATCCGGAACGGAGCGCAGCCTATCGACCAGTTTGTTTTTAAAGACCACGACGGGCAATACTATATGATCTATGGCGGCTGGCAGCATTGCAACATCGTAAAACTGAATAAGGATTTTACAGGACTTACGCCTTTTGACGATGGCACTATATACAAATCCATTACACCCGAGGGTTATGTGGAAGGCTCGGTAATGTTCGAACGTAAGGGAAAATATTATTTTATGTGGAGTGAAGGCGGCTGGACCGGCCCTAACTATCGGGTGGCTTACGCTATTGGAAATTCACCTACCGGCCCATTCAAGCGCATAGGTGTGGTGCTACAGCAAGATCCCAAAGTGGCTACCGGCGCCGGGCATCACTCGGTTATTAATGTTCCCGGCACCGATGATTGGTATATTGTTTACCACCGCCGCCCGTTAGGCGAAACGGATGCTAACCACCGCGTTACCTGTATCGACCATATGTATTTTGATAAGGATGGTTTTATAAAGCCGGTGAAAATAACTTTTGAGGGTGTAGCGGCAAGGCCGTTGAAATAACAATTATTACCTATCCGCCACGCATCTAAATCCCAAAGTAGCAACCCTATCCCGTCCCGGCGACATCAACAAATATTTCCCATGCTCATTCAATTTATGTGCCTGCGGGAAATACCACATACTGGTTTGCGCGTAATAATAACTACCGCCGCGCAGGATGCCCGCGCGGGTATGGTCGTCGGTATATTCATCCGTCCATTGCCAAACATTACCTACCAGGTCGCGTACGCCAAACGGACTTTGCTCTTTATATGCATTAACATCAGTTGGCGGCCGCATTGCGCGGTTATGGTCGGCAGGCGGGATGATGGTTGAATCAGACTTATTACCCGATGGATAAAGCCGCCCATCCATGCCCTGCGCGGCATATTGCCATTCCCACTCATGCGGCAGGCGTTTTCCGGCCCATTTGGCGTAGGCACGGGCATCTTCAATGCTTACATAAGTAACGGGCTTGTTGTCCCAACCTTTCGGATAATTACCATTGTTCCAGTACTTTAAAAAATTATGCGCGTCTTGAGGTTGATAATGCGTGGCATCCATAAACTTTTTAAACTGCAGGTTAGTCACAGGATACTGGTCGATATAAAAAGATTTAATATCCATTACATGATGATGTACACGCCCGGCGGTTTTTTCCCAAGGGTATTGCACATCCACACCTTTGGGGATGTCATCGCCCTCAATCATTACCCCTTTTACATCAAACTTAAAGTTCTTAGCAGCGGGTATCATCACCATACCCGCAGGCGTTGTTTTGTGCGGCGCGGTTGATGCTATAGTTACCAAATGCTGCGGCAAAAACTGCCATTTATTTGGCAGGCTGTTTAACGGCACTTTGGCCATTTGATTTATTTTTGAAAGAAAAGCGGGCAGGTCGTTTTTGGTAATGCTGTTATTTACCGCCAGGATAGCGCCAGAGCCATAGCCTTCCATCGCGAAACTTAATCGTACAGTATTGCCTTTATGCACAGGGCTTAGTTGCGTGCCGTTCCACAGGTCGTAATAAATTACACCTGGCTGAAAAGGCAACTCCAATTGCGGTCCCGCTTTTGCTTTCTTATCCCGGTTAACAAACGTCCATAACGTCCGGTCTGCTTTTGGGAACTTGCTGGCAAATACACCGCTTTGCAAAACAGGCGTATGTGGCTCCCAGCCATAACTATGGAATATGGCCGCATACCTGCCGTAGATCATGTGCATCCTGCGGATGGTTTCGGCATAGCACGGGGCCACCCCATTCCATATCCCCCATATATTTTCCCAGGCGCAATAACCCATGCCGTTGAACCAGGCATATTGCAGGTCGTCGGTTTTATTATCGGCCCAGCGGTCGTTCACAATAGGCTGGTGCAGTGGCTCCAGCCACTTATACAGGCTAACACCCGGATTAAAAATATAATCATCGTAATACGCCCAGCTCATGGCATTATATTGCAGCATGTCCAATGTCTTCAGGTTTATTTCCGGCTCCAGTGCTAAAGGGTATTTTCCGCTGCCATTATCCGCCCAAAAAAAGTCTTCGGGAATGCCGTACATGGTATCGCCGTTCAATCCGTCAGCGCCTACCGCGGCCATTTCTTTGGTAAGCTTTGGGGCGATAGGGTCGGGGTCGCGGGTGCCGTTATCCCATGGCATTATCGGGAAGAACACCTTCACTCCACGGCGGTGAAAATCGGCCACCATTTGTCGAACGCCTTTTATACCGCCCGGCATGTCGGCCACCATATCAAACTGGTCGCGGTTGTCAATGCCTATGTTAGGATAAGTGGGCCATATCAAAACCGCATCCAAACCACCGTAGCGTTTTATAAGGTCGTTCAAATAACGGTCGACCGTATATTTCCCGGCCACCGGGTCATAAAAATAGCGATCCTCCACCATCATTTGGGTTTGAATGAAGCTCGACTGCGCCCATTTTAATCCCGCGAGGTGATACTTACTGTCGTCATAATTGATGGAATCTTTCGCCTTTTTGCGCCAGTTGAGCATACGCGTATGCCAGGCATTAAAATCAGCCGGCGTTTTGGGGCCTGCTAATAATTCCTTCCAGTTGCCTTGTTTGGCGGGTGCCTGGGCGAAGGTGGTTGCGACAGATATAAGTGTTAGTGCTGATAACAGGAGTATTTTGCGCATGGTACTAATTTACAAGTATTTAATGGATATGTTTTGGGTGTTCCCTGCGGGCCGGGCTTTGCACTCATACTTCACGGGCCTTAGCCACTGCCTGCGCTGAGCCCGTCGACGCGGCCGGTATCCGCTTCAATCCCTAACACAAATTATTTCGCAAACACAATTAACGATAAGCCCACCAAATAAGCCACCAGCATGCTCCCCAATAACGTATTGGTGCCCTTTGGCGAGTTTTTAAATTCCTTCCAAACCAATATTCCCCATAAGGCGGCGATCAGTGTCGCGCCCTGGCCCAGCCCGTAGGATATCGCCGGGCCGGCCTTACCTGCGGCAACCAGGTTAAGGGAGTTACCCAATCCCCATATCAGGCCGCCTAAAATGCCGGTTAAATGGGTTTTGAAATTACCTTTAAAATAATCGGCATAGCTAACAGGTGCACCCGAAAAGGGCTTTTTCATCAATATGGTATTGAATAAAAAGTTACTCAGTAATATCCCGATCGAAAAAACAAGCACAGCGGTATAAGGCGTCATTTTACCAGCCGCGGGCGAAGCAAAGTTGTCCAGGTCCATCGCGGCAGCAATAAAACGGTAGAAAAACGACATCAGTACACCTGCCACTATACTGATAACAACCCCTTTTGATGAAACTTTTTTATCACCACTGCCTGCTTTGCGGAACGCTGCCGCGTTCAATATTATAGCTATGATAACAAACGCCACCCCCACAAACAATAACATAGGGTTACCCTGCTGTACGGCAAAATAGTTTACCAGCACACCAAGTACTAACGCAATGCCAATAGCTATAGGAAATGCCACCGCCAAACCCGCAATGGATATGGCTGCCGAAAACAAAATATTGGCCGCGTTAAATATAATACCGCCAATTATCGCGCTTAATATGTTGCTGCTGCTGGCTTGCGACAGGTCGGCAAGGAATGGCCTGCCTTCGGTGCCGTTGCTGCCCAGCGTAAATGCCGAGATAAGCGAGAATAACACGATCCCCAACACATAGTCCCAGTAAAACAGCTCGAAGCGCCAGCTTTTGGCAGCCAGTTTTTGAGTATTACCCCACGAGCCCCAGCAAAACATGGTGATGATACAAAAAATAATAGCCGTGGAGTAAGATGATACAATGAACATAGCGGATAATTTTTAAGTACGATTAACTATTAAACCAATAGATATTACAATTCATGTCGCCTTGGCGCCGAGGCCTGCGCCCCCATGCGTGTTACCGCTATGGACGCAACTGTGCAGGCAAACAGCGCGGCAGCCTTCAGGTCGTTACCCTCATACAGTGCCACTGCCAGCGCACCATTAAAAACATCACCTGCTGCGGTAGTGTCAACGGCCTTAACTATGGGCGCAGGCACTAGTTTTTGAGTGGAAGCATTATGCACATAAGCACCTTTTGAACCCAAAGTAATGATGACATTTTTCACACCCTTGCTTTGTAGGAATATAGCCGCGTGCCCGACGCTTTGCGGGTCGGTAACGCCAATGCCGGTTAATAGTTCGGCCTCTGTTTCATTAGGGGTAATAATATCGATATAAGGGAAAACGGCATCGTTAAGATTTGCCGCCGGGGCCGGGTTTAAAATAACCCGCGCGCCTTTTTCGCTGCAGGCTTTTATGGCGTATTCAACGGTGAGGATAGGCACTTCAAGTTGTAATAACACAATGTCGCCTACCTGTACCTGGGCTATTACATTTTTTAATTCATCAATCTGTAAATTACCATTAGCGCCCGACGCCACCGCAATACTGTTCTCGCCCTCATTATCCACCAAAATTAAGGCAACACCCGATGGGTTTTCGGTATCCGTAATTATATGATCGGTGTTAATACCTTCGGCCCTAAAGCCTTCAACTGCCTGTTTGCCAAAAATATCGTCGCCAATTTTACAGGCAAATATTACCGGCGCACCCAATTTTGCCGCGGCAACCGCCTGGTTAGCTCCTTTGCCACCGGGGTTCATTAAAAATTGGCCGCCAAGGATGGTTTCGCCGGCCGCGGGCAATTTTGCCGACTTCACAACCATATCGGTATTAGAACTACCTATTACAAATATTTTGGGCATGGTTTAAAAGGTTAATTGGGGCTGTAATGGCAATGTGATTGCTTAACATTACACAACCAAATTACTATTATATTAGCTATTTAAAAAATCCGGGGGCTTTGTACTTAAAATATTACTAATGTACTTTATACTATCGAAGATATTGTTGTTTTTGCTGTTCCCGCTTTTGTGGGTTTTCGCGTTATTTCTTATCGCTTTATTAAGCAAAAATCCTAAACGTAAAAAACGTTTCTTCATTTTTGCACTGGTAATGTTGTACTTTTTTTCGGCCCCGTTTTTTCTTAACCAGGTTGCAAATTGGTGGAGCATTAAACCCGGCAGGGCAAACGAACCAAAAGTTTACAGCTGTGCAATTGTGTTAGGCGGCTTCTCGTCGATAGACCGGGATAAGGTGGGCTACTTCAACGGCTCGGCCGACAGGTTTATACAAGGCTTAAAGGCGTTATCAACCGGGAAGGCGACACATATAATGATTACAGGCGGCAACGGGAGTTTATTTCCCGGGGATTTTAGCGAAGCCAGCTGGGTTAAAACGCAGCTCAGTGCATTCAAAGTACCCGATAGCCTTACGCTTATTGAAAGCAGCTCGCGCAACACCATCGAAAACGCGGTATTTTCAAAACCTATGCTGCAAAAAGCGGGCTTAAAACCGCCTTATATGCTCATCACGTCTGATTTTCATATGCGGCGCTCGCTCATGATATTTCAAAAAGAAGGCTATGATGTTGTTCCTTATCCCTGTAATTTAATGGCCGGGCATAATGATAACAGCCTTACCGACTTCATTCCCGATGGCGGTTCCATAGGCGGCTGGGAAATTTATTTGAAGGAGATAGTAGGGTATGTGGTGGATAAGTGGAAATAAAAAGAACCAGGATTAAACGGATTTTTTCAGATTTTCAGGATGCATACGCTTGGCTATTATTAGCAAACTCCGAAAGTTAAACCTTCGGAGTTTGCTGCATTCTTATCCTGTAAATCTGAAAAAATCCATTTAATCCTGGTTCAAATCATGTGCTCAAGCGTCACAGGGTCGATCCTTTTCAGCGCTATATTGCTTACTGGTTTTACCACTAACGGTATTTTTTCAATATGCGTTTCGCTGGTATCCAAACCAAATGTCTTGGCTTCGGAAAGGGCCAATTTTTTTATGCTGAAATAACTGTTCAGGATAAATGACTCGGATACGCTGAACAGGTTATTGTACGACAGGAATTTCTCCAGTATAACAAACCTGAAATCGGAAACCACTCTAAACTGCCTTAATGATGGATACGTGCTGATGATGCTCAACTCGCCCCGGCCCACCATATCCTCAACCACTTTGCGGAACAACACATTTACACGCGGCTGAATACGGAAACCTAAACGAAAATCAACCCGGATGATCTTGCCTTCCTCTATATGGTCTACACTATATTCCATAGTGTACGGTTCATCGGTAGTATCAATATGGATGAACCAATAGGTATCCGCCCGTTTCGGGCTGCGACTCATGATGGAGTAGATGATCTTTTCTTCAATCTGCTTACTATTATTTGCTTTGGTGAGGTAGATCAGCTGGCTTGAATATTTAGGTATGGTTTGATCGGCACTTAAAGCATTCAGCATAGGTATCTGGTCTTTCAGGTCGACAAAATGCAAAAAGCGGTTATTGATCTTACGTGCCTTGAACCATATATACATGGTAAATATCAACCCAACCTCGAATACTACAAAGAACAAACGTTTAAGCAGTTTTATCGCGTTAGCCACAAAGAAGGTAAACTCTACGCATAAAAATACGCACAGGATAATGGTAACCAGCCATATGGGCCAATGCTTAACATAGCGCATAAAGTAATACATGAGTATGGTGGTCATAAGCATGGCTATGGTGATGGAAAAGCCGTAAGCCGCCGTCATGTGTTCTGATGTTTGGAAGTAAAGCGTTACTGCAACGCAGCCAAAACAAAGCAGCCAGTTAATGCTGGGGATATAAATTTGCCCGCGGATGTTCGATGGATATTTTATGGTGATGCGTGGCCAAAAGTTCATGCTCACCGCCTCGCTTATCAGTGTAAATGAACCGCTGATGAGCGCCTGGCTGGCTATAATGGTTGCCAGGGTTGCAAGGGCCACGCAAGGGATCATGAACAAATGCGGGTTAGGCACTATCTGGTAAAACGGGTTAATGCCGACGAATTTTGTACCTGTTGGCTGCATTAAAACCCATGCACCCTGGCCCAAATAATTAAGCACCAGGGTCGTTTTAACAAATATCCAGCTCATCTGGATATTTTTACGGCCGCAATGGCCAAGGTCGGAGTATAGGGCCTCTGCACCTGTTGTACACAAAAATACCGCACCCAATAACACCAATATGCTGGGGTTGCCTACCAATAATCTGTAGCCATAATATGGGCTCAGGGCCTTAAAAATTTCGGGATAATGTGCTATCTGCAAGCTTCCTAAAACGCCTATCATTATAAACCATATCAACATTACCGGCCCGAAAGCGGAACCAACCACTTTTGTTCCAAATTGCTGGAAGAAGAAAAGCAGCAATATAATGCCGATAACAATGCCTATAATAAGCCAGCTGCCCGGTACAAATGAAGCAGCTAAAGCTGGTACATTGTTAAGTCCCTCAATTGCCGAAGTAACCGAGATGGGTGGCGTAATGATACCATCGGCCAGCAAAGTGCCTGCGCCGATTATTGCCGGGATGGCCAGCCATTTACCATAACGGCGTACTAGTGCATAGAGTGAGAAAATACCACCTTCGCCTTTGTTATCGGCCTGTAAGGTGATGACGATGTATTTGAAGGTAGTTTGCAGGGTGAGTGTCCAGAATATACAGGATATGGAGCCTAAAACCAGTGTTTCGTTAACTTTTCCGCCCTCCGTTACCAGGGTTTGGAAAACATAAAGCGGGGACGTGCCGATATCGCCGAAAATAATGCCAAGCGTTATCAGCAGCCCTGCGGCAGTGACTTTTTTTAAATGGGGATTCATTGTTCTTTGTTTGTTTGTTTTGTTTGTTGTTTGTTGTATTAATTAGGGTATTTAATTCATTCTGTTTTATTTATGTCAAGTGTAAAGTAAAAACGGCTGCCTTCACCGGCTTCGCTCTCAACGCCTATATGGCCGCCCTGTGCCTCAATAAAGTCTTTGGCAATAGCAAGGCCCAGGCCTGTCCCTGTTTTATCGGCTTCAGCGCCTGGTATGCGGAAATAGCGTTCAAAAATGCGGGCCACATACTTTGGATCAATGCCCTGGCCCAAGTCCTTCACCGAAAATTCAATTGCATTGCCCTGCTTTTTAACATTCAGGTTGATGGTGGCCTTTTCAGGACTGTATTTTACCGCGTTAGATAACAGGTTGATCAGCACCCAGGTGGTTTTGTCAAGGTCGGCCATTACATGTGGCAATGAATCGGGGCAGTCGACCGCTATGGTTATCTCCTTTTGGTCGGCTAATGAGCGAATTGCCTTTACCGCATAGTTCACAATATTTTTGGGATGCGTGCTGCCAAAATTCAGGTTTATTTTACCTGTTTCAACCTGTGCAGTATCCAGCAGTTCAGCGGTGATCTGCAACAGCCTGTGAGTATCGGCATCAATATTTTGCAGCAACTGTTTTTGCTCGTTATTTACCCCGCCAACGCGCTCATCCTCCAATAATTTGAGGCTCATGCGGATGGATGAAAGCGGCGTTTTTAATTCATGCGAAATGGTTGCTATAAAAGTTGTTTTTGCATCATTCAGCTGTTGCAGGTCGGTTATGTTTTTAAGGATAATCACCTTACCTATCACTTTATAATCATTGGTAACTTCCAGTACATCCTTAGTGAAATAACTTTCGCGGCCATCGAAAAAAATCTTCATTTTACTTTGTTCAACAAACAGCATATTACGCAGCAGATCGTTCTCCAACGCTATATTCGGCGCATATTGGCCGGTAAGCATTTCTTCGGGCATACCTATAAGGGTACAGGCTACCTTGTTGGCAAAAATAATAAATTGTTTATCATCAATACCGATAATACCATCGTTCATTGAATTAATGATGGTTTCTATCCTGCGTTTTTCAAAAAGTATGCTGGCAAGGTTGCTGTGTTCGTACTCATCAAGCTTGGCAGCCATTTGGTTAAAGGCTTCGGCAAGATCGCCAAACTCGTCTTTAGCCGGGAAAACCAGCCGCTTGTTGTAGTTTTTGTTCGATATTTCCTTTATACCGTGCATCAACTCCTTAACGGGATTAGCAATATAGCCGGGGAAGTTTACCACAAAGCTAAAGGCTATTAAGAAGCATAGCGAACCTATGAGCGATACAATGATGATGGCGCCATCGGCAGTGCCAGCTGCAACATTGTTCTTATGCTCAATTGCGGTCATGTTAAGCTGCATTATTTTGTATAACAGCCCACGTATTTTAGTGCTTTGTTCACTAATAGCCTGAGGGTCGGCTAAACGTTTATAGGTTTCAAAAGCCGAACGTAATGAATCAGCTAACGGCCCTTCACCGGGTTCGGTAACATTGTGTTCTTCCTGGTAAATGTTTTTATCTATCGTCTGCATTTTTGTAGCAGTCGTTACCGTTTTCGGATAATCAAGTGCCTGCTCAATATTTTTGGCATATACCAGCGAGCGATAGTTATCCTTCAATATCGCTTTTGAATCGTTGGATAAACGGGTTAAATAATAATCAGCCAAACCTGAGCTGATGAGTGCCATTAGGAAAAGGAAACCGATGCCTAAACGGAGTTTGTTCTTAATATTCATGATAGTATTACCAGGTCGATATTTGTTTTCGACATTTTGTTTAACAATTGTGTAAATACAGCGGTACGCATTACCAGCTGGTAGAATTTAAAATGCGGTTTGCCAATACAAATGGTAGTGGCGTTATATTTTTCGGCGGTTTCCCATATGGTTTTGGCAATGTTGTTGCTTTTTACCTTTATTACTTCGCCGCCAAGCTGGCTGGCCAGTTTAAGGTTATTGATGAGATGGCGCTGCGATGCCAGGTTTATCTTGTCGCTGCTTTCATTAGCGGTTTGCACATACAGTATGTACCATTTTGAGCGATAATATGATGCCAGCCTTGCCGTTTTCCTGATGATAACCTTGGCCGATTCTTCGTTGGTACTAATGCAGCCGATGAATATCTCGGCCCTAAGCTTAATGTTTTTGGGTACCTCGATATCTATCTTACGCTCCACCTGGTGCGCCACTTCGCGCAGGGCCAGTTCGCGCAGCTGCAATATGCGTTCGGTTTGGAAAAAGTTGTTGAGGGCCAGCGGTATTTTTTTCTCGTCGTAAATTTTTCCTTCTTTTAGCCTGTCTATCAGTTCATCGGCAGTAAGGTCAATATTCACCACTTCATCGGCTAATTGCAACACCTTATCAGGTATGCGTTCGTTAATGGTTGCGCCGGTTATTTCTTCTACCTCTTCGTTAAGGCTCTCAATGTGTTGTATGTTTACCGCGCTTATTACATTTATGCCTGCGTTAAGTATGGCCATTACATCCTGCCAGCGTTTTTCGTTCTGGCTGCCTTCAATATTGGTGTGGGCCAGTTCATCAACAATTACCACTTCAGGGCGCAGGTTAAGTATGGCGTTAAGGTCCATTTCATCCAGTTCCTTACCCTTATAAAACAGTTTACGCCGCGGGATGATGGTTAATCCACCCAGCTGTGCTTCTGTTTCCTTCCGCTTGTGCGTTTCAATGTAACCTATCTTCACATCAATGCCATTACGCATCAGGGCCTGTGCCTCCAGCAGCATACGATAAGTTTTACCCACACCGGCACTCATGCCAATATAGATCTTGAACTTACCCCGCCGTGATTTTTTGATCAACTCAAGGAAATGCTCAACCGATTGTTCTTTTTCTGTTATCATATCTCTTTATAAACGACATATCCGGCTGCCGTTTTTGAACAGCAGCCGGACGTATTTTATTCTATCAGCCCCCTCTAAATCTCCCCCGGAAGGGGAGACTTAAACTGCGCTGCTTTTAACTTTTTAAGCCCTCCCTTCCGGGGAGGGTTTGGGTGGGGCTGCCTTACTTCATTTCATCCAATGCTACGTTCAATTTTAAAACATTAACCTTTGGCGGCCCGAATATTCCCAATAAAGGTTGTTCGGTATTTTCAGCTACAAGGTTCGAAATTTTGTCTGCAGGTATGTTTCTCACTTTTGCGATACGAGCCACCTGTATTTGTGCCCCGGCTGGTGAAAGGTCGGGGTCTAAGCCACTACCCGATGCTGTAACCAGTTCGGCAGGTATTTGCGCGCGGGTTACACCGGGGTTGTGCTTTAAGAAGACATTGATCAACGAGTCCACATTTTTTAAATAATCAGGATTTGATGGCCCCTTGTTTGATCCGGCTCCGGCATCGGCCTGGTAATTCGCGGCTGATGGGCGGCTCCAAAAATATTTATCCTGGGTAAATTTTTGACCGATATTGGCATAGCCAACCACCCGGCCTTTGTAAGTAACAGTTACACCATCGCCATTTCCGGGGGTAAATTTACCTATTCCGGCTATTACTAAGGGATATACACCTGCTAACAACACTATAAGTATGAGTGTTAGTTTTAAGGATGGTAAGAAAAACGCTTTCATTTTATTTATGATTTAAATATTCTATTACAAAAATACGCCAACTGCAAGGTCAATTAATTTTATGCCGATGAACGGGATAAGTACACCACCTAACCCATATATTAACAAGTTACGGCGTAAAAGCGCACTTGCACCTATAGGTTTGTATTCCACCCCGCGTAATGCCAATGGTATAAGCAGCGGTATGATAATGGCGTTAAATATTACGGCTGATAATATGGCCGATTGCGGGCTGTGCAAACCCATGATATTCAATGCACCCAATGCGGGGATAGATACCATGAACAATGCAGGCACAATAGCGAAGTATTTAGCTACGTCATTAGCTATAGAGAAGGTGGTTAGCGTACCGCGTGTCATCAGCAACTGCTTACCTATTTCCACTATTTCAATAAGTTTAGTAGGGTCATTATCAAGGTCGACCATGTTACCGGCCTCTTTAGCGGCTTGTGTACCGCTGTTCATGGCTACACCAACATCGGCCTGGGCAAGTGCGGGGGCATCGTTTGTACCGTCGCCCATCATGGCTACTAATTTACCCTGTTGTTGTTCAGCTTTAATGTAGTTCATTTTATCTTCGGGCTTGGCCTCGGCAATAAAATCATCCACACCAGCTTTTTCAGCTATAAATTTGGCAGTCAAAGGGTTATCACCTGTTACCATTACTGTTTTAACGCCCATTTTACGCAGGCGTTCAAAACGCTCGAAGATGCCGGTCTTAATAATGTCCTGTAATTCTATTACACCCAGTATCTTCTCGTTCTGAGAAACTACTAAAGGTGTACCGCCATTGGATGAAATTATTTTTACCCTTTCTTCAGTTTCGGCAGGGAATGTATGCCCGGCTTTAACAGCCATGTTGCGGATAGAATCAAACGCGCCTTTACGGATGCGCAATCCATCAGGCGTATCTAAACCGCTTGAGCGGGTTTCGGCAGTAAATTTTATGAAAACTGAATCTGCAGGGGCAACTGTTGCCAGCTTATTTGGACCCTGTTCGGCTAATTCAACAATTGATTTACCTTCAGGCGTTTCATCAGCCAGCGAACTTAATACGCAGGCTTTTACAAAATCTTTTTCATTTACACCATTTGCAGGGTAAAAGTTGGTGGCCTTACGGTTACCTATGGTGATGGTGCCTGTTTTATCAAGCAGCAATACATCAAGGTCACCGGCAGTTTCAACAGCTTTACCCGATTTGGTGATAACGTTTGCACGAAGCGCCCTGTCCATTCCCGCAATACCGATGGCCGATAACAGGCCACCGATAGTTGTCGGGATCAAACAAACAAAGAGCGATATGAATGCGGCTATGGTTATAGGGGTATTGGCATAGTCGCCAAATGGTTTTAAAGTGATACAAACAATAACGAATATCAGCGTAAAGCCTGCTAACAGAATAGTTAAGGCAATTTCGTTTGGTGTTTTCTGGCGTGATGCACCTTCAACCAAAGCTATCATCTTATCCAAAAAGCTTTCGCCAGGCTGGGTGGTCACGATCACCTTGATACGGTCAGACAATACCTTGGTACCGCCTGTCACTGATGATTTATCACCACCTGATTCACGGATAACCGGGGCTGATTCGCCTGTTATGGCCGATTCGTCAATAGTGGCTATACCTTCGATGATCTCGCCATCGGTTGGGATAGTGTCATTGGTTTCGCATATGAATATGTCGCCTTTTTTAAGTGATGACGACATCACCCTTTCCTCTTTGCCGTTAACCAGCAGGCGGGCAGGTGTTTCTTCGCGGGTTTTGCGCAGGCTTTCGGCCTGTGCCTTGCCACGGGCCTCGGCAATGGCTTCGGCAAAGTTGGCGAACAGTACGGTTAAAAACAGTACCAGGAATATGGTGAAGTTATAACCCCAGCTACCCTGGCCACTGTTAGTGATTGAAAATATGGTTACGATAAGCATTACAACGGTACCGATCTCAACAGTGAACATCACCGGGTTTTTGATCAGGATACGCGGGTTAAGCTTTACAAATGATTGCCCAAAAGCATATTTCATTTGGTCGGCCTGGAACAATGTATTTTTATCAGATTTCATGATTGATATCTATATTAATTTATTTGATAGAAAAGTGTTCGGCTATTGGGCCCATAGTTAATGCAGGGAAGAAGGACAAGGCTGCAACAATTACTATCACAGCTAATACCATTATCCCAAATGTGCTTGTGTCGGTTTTTAAAGTACCTGCCGATTCGGGCACGAATTTTTTGTTGGCCAAAATACCTGCTATGGCAACCGGGCCAATGATAGGTAAGAACCTGCCCAGGAATATCACCATGCCTGTACTTACGTTCCAGAAAATGTTATTGGCGGTAAGGCCAGCGTATCCTGAACCATTATTGGCTGATGATGACGCATATTGGTAAAGCATTTCGGAAAAGCCATGGAAGCCCGGGTTATTTAACCATGCAGATGGCTTGGTGGCCCATGCAGCATTGGCGTAATTAACCAATATATACGAAGCTAACGATGTACCTACCAATATAAGGAAGGGGTGTAGCAGCGCGACAAGTGAAGCTATCTTCATTTCGCGGGCCTCGATCTTGCGGCCCATAAATTCAGGTGTACGGCCTACCATCAACCCTGAAATAAATACGGCTATGATAACAAATATGTAGAAGTTAAGGTAGCCTACCCCTACACCGCCGTAAAAGGCGTTGATCATCATGTCAAACATCTGGCACATGCCCGATACCGGCATCATGCTATCGTGCATGGAGTTTACCGATCCGTTTGATGTTACAGTAGTAGTTATGCCCCAAAAGGCAGATGCGGCGGGACCGAAGCGCACTTCCTTGCCCTCCATTGATCCCGTGGGCTGACTGATCCCCATATGGGCAATAGCAGGGTTGCCGCCTATTTCGGCTTTTACCGACGGATATAACATACAGAGGAAACCGATCGTCATCACTCCAAATATTACCCAGGCTAATTTGCGTTTATTCAGGTAAAAACCCAATGCAAATACCAGGGCAACAGGAATAACGAAAATGCTCATATTCTCAACCATATTGGTGAGGTAATTTGGGTTTTCAAAAGGATGGGCCGAGTTAACGCCGAACCAGCCACCACCATTGGTACCTACCTGTTTAATAGCTATCATGGCTGCTGCCGGGCCGCGCGAAATATGTACGGTATCGCCCTGTAAACCTATTACGGTGTCTTTTCCTTTGTAGCTGGTTGGTGTACCATTAAAAGCTAATATTATAGCTACTACAATGCTTAAAGGCAATAATACGCGGGTGATAGATTTTAAGAAGAAATCCCAAAAGTTGCCGAGCTTGTCGGTCACTTTATCCTTCATGGCTTTAAATACCACCATCATGGCTGCAAAACCTGTAGCGGCGCTCACAAAGTGCAGGAACATAAACACAAAATGTTGTGTAAAGTATGTTGCCAATGACTCGCCTGAGTAATCCTGCAGGTTAGTATTGGTTAAAAAGCTGAGAGCTGTGTTAAAAGCCAGGTCGGGGCTTTGGCTTGGGTTTTTGTCGGGGTTAAGCGGCAGATGCGACTGGAACAACAAACAGAAGAACGCATAAAATAACCATATTACGTTAATGGTTAGCAATGCTTTTAAATGCTGTTTCCAGGTCATTTCGCGGTTTGGATCGATGCCACTAAACTTGAAGATAAATCTTTCAAGGGGTGCCATAAAATCGAGCCAGGTGCGTTCACCTTTAAATACTTTGGCTATGTATTTACCAAGTGGTATGGCCAGCGCTATGGTGGCCAGGTACATAAAAATAATACCTATTAATTCTGTGTTCATTTGTTTGGTAATTTTAGAATCTTTCGGGTTTTAACAGCACATATATCATATAGATGAATACGGCGATGGCTACAAAGAATAATGCGATCATGATGATTAAATTTTTTCGAAGTAATTAACCGTTTTGAAAAACAGCCAGAAGACGACTGCAAACACAATTAAATAAACGATGGTGAGGATAATATCCATAGCAATATGTTTTTGCAGGGGATATACCAAGCCTGTGCCATTAATTGAAAAAAATTAACAAAATACTGTTTACCAGACTGTTAAAATTGTTTTTTGCTATTTTGGGTGTAATAAGTACACTTTGAACCCTATCATTTTGATAGGCGAATTATCAAAATGGTTGATATGGTAATAGTGGCAACTATTATCCGCATAATTCGAAATGTTTTTTCATTCGTTTATATCACATATTTTTTGCCTGCTGTAACATTTAGTCCGCGCCTTATACTCATATTTAAAAAATTGAAAACGAAAAGCCTGCATAGCACTTTTACAAACCTGGTACGGGAGCATGAGCGCATCATATACAAAATATGTTATATGTATGCCAATAACGCCACCGACCGGCAGGACTTATACCAGGAAATAGTTTTGCAGGTATGGCGGGGCTATAAGGGTTTCCGCGGCGATGCTAAGTTTAGTACATGGCTGTACCAGGTAGGGCTTAATACAGCTATCGCGGGGTTGAAAAAAGAAAAAAGATCGGTACTAAGCACTACTGCCGACGGCTGGCTGCCCGACATAGCCGACACCGATACTGACACTACACAACTGGAGCTATTGCATACGGCCATTAACCAGCTTAACGAGATAGAAAAGGCCGTTGTTATGCTTTACCTTGATAGCAAAAGCTATGACGAGATGCAGGATATACTGGGTATCCCCAACGGCGCGCTGCGCGTTAAGATGACCCGCATAAAAGAGAAATTACGTACGATAACTAAAAGCAACTGATATGGAACTCGATGAATTTAAAGAGCTGTATAACAGTTCCACAGATAAACAAACACCATCAAATCAAAATATTATGGATATTATACACCGCGAATCGCAAAGCCCGCTGGCAGAGCTTCAAAAAAAGATTAAGTACACTTTGTACATTTTCCCTATAGCCATGACGATCTATATGGGGCTATTCATTTACGTTATGGGCATAAACCAGCTTCCGCAGCATTTTGGCACATGGGTAGTGTTCCTCATACTGCTTCCGGAATACATTGTTTCGGTTTTAAATTATTACACCATTAAAAAACTGCAAAATCCTGCAGGGAATATAAAAGAAAACTTGTTGAATAAAGTAAGCCTGCTAAAAAAGCGCTACAAATGGTATTTACTGATCAATGGCTTTTTACTGGCATTAGTTCCTGTGTTTATCGAAGCTGATTTTCATTACCACCTTGATGGCGAGTTTGCAGGCATTGGTAAAATAAATGTATTTATACGCATAGCATGGTACATCATTATATTCGGCGGGCTGCTCATCATTAAAAGCAAATTCCAGAAACAGAACTATGACGTGTATTTGGATGAGTTAAGCGGCATATTGAAACAAACAGAATAAATTGTATAAGATCAGCCCCTGTTATATCCAACAGTTTCGCGGTATAATTGGGGCGAAACATCGGCATTGGTTTTAAAAAAACGGCTGAAATAACTTTCATCATTATAGCCCAATTCATAGGCTATTTCTTTTATCGTTTTATTGGTTAAATACAATTCCCTTTTGGCTTCAATAATAATGCGCTCGGCAATCATGTTGGTGAGCGTTTTATTAAAATGCGCTTTGGTTATTTTGGCCAATGCCTTGGGCGATATATTCAGCATATCTGCATAATCGCCGGGGGTATGCAGGGTTTTATAATGCAACTCGATATAGTCCTTTAATTTTTGCAGGATGAACGGGCCTTCAGAGTTGCTAACTGATCGTGCGGCTTCGGGTTGCTGATCTGTTTTTAGGCGTGAGGCTGTTATCAGGAATATTTTCAGGTACGATACCAGCAATTCATATTGCGCCAGGGCGGTGTTTTGCATTTCGGCTTTAACCTGCTCAAGCAGCATATTGAATTTATTTGCTGATGCTTCATCAACCCTAACAAAAGGCGGATCGTAAATATTATTAAACAGTACCCCGTTACACGCTACTTCGTGCTGGTGTTTGTGGATGCAAAAAAAGTCGGGGTGGAATTGCAGGGCTATCCCTTGTATATCGCCATCAGCAAAAAATACAAAAGGCTGGTAAGGTGAAAAAGAAAACAATGTGCTGGATTCAACTGAATATTCTGAAAAATCTGCCCTTACCTTGCCCTTGCCGCTAATTATCAAGATAAGCGAGTAGTAATTATTTCGCTGCAAGTGATCGAAATAACTGCTATCGCTAAAAGTAAATAACTTAAAAGCCAGGTTTCCGTTTCGCGGGTCAACCAAAGTAAAAACAGCCGGATCTGTCATGTTATTCACTTTATAATTTACGATCAGTTTCGGCTATGGACATATCATTTATACTGGCGTATCTTTTTTGCATGTAGCCCTTCTCGTCAAACTCCCAAAGTTCATTACCATAGCTGCGGTACCATTGGCCGGCTGCATCGTGCCATTCGTACTCAAACCTTACTGCCATCCGATTATCGCGGAAGCCCCATAATTCCTTCTTCAATTTATAATCCAGTTCTTTTTCCCATTTCCGGGTTAAAAACTGTTTTACCTCTTCGCGGCCGTTGATAAACTCGGTACGGTTGCGCCATTCGGTATCAATGGTATAGGCCAGGCAAACTTTTTCGGGGTCGCGGGTATTCCAGGCATCTTCGGCAGCCTGCACTTTTTGCAGGGCTGTTTCCATCGTAAATGGCGGCACCGGCTTTCTTATTTCATCGCTCATGATAGTAGAATTTAATTCAAACATACCAATTCGATATAGCCGAATTGGCATGCTTTTGTAAAACTTATAATGCCGGTGCCAATGGAAAATCGACAGGTATATCGGTTAAATTATGTAGATAGTTCATGGCGCTTTTATCGCTCACCTGCAATATTAGGTCGACCAGGTTTTCGTTGGTGTAACCATTCGCATAAAAGTCATCAACCAAATCACCCGAAGCTTTGCCGCGATTTTTTGTAATATCGGCTGCTAATGCTACCAGTGCATTTAATTTCGCATCACTACTTTTACCTCTCCTTATATCAAGTATTTGCTCGTCGGTAAATCCGTTCATTTTACCAATAACCGTATGTGCGCTCTGGCAATATACGCAGCCGTTAACCTGGCTAACAATTAAATTTACGGCCTCCTTCTCTTTGTTTGAAAGCGATGTTTTTGCATTTTGATAAGCAAGGTACCGTGCAAGCCCGTTATTTGAATAAGCGATGGTAGCATACAGGTTTGGTACAAATCCCAGGGCCTTATGCAGGTTATCGAAAATTTGCTGATTTGTTGGGTTTACATCGGCCCTTGTTGGTACTGCGAATTGAGTTTTCATTATTCTGGATATTTTTTATGTCGATATTGACAATACAAATGTCCGCTAATGAATATCCTGTTAAAATGGATATACCACGCAAGTGTATGGACGATTTTCCCAAAACTATTGGCGTGGAAATTGTACATATAAATTTAATGCAACAACTCAGTTTTTTTCCTGAATCCGGGCAAAGCAAGGGCTTGCCGACCGATCTTTTGGATTATCGTGCTCGTATTTTTACGGCTGAAGAAAGTGAATACCTAATGCAGAAATTAATTGCTGAAATGCCGTGGCAGCAAAGGCTAATGAAGATGTGGGATAAGATGATACTTACGCCACGCCTTACTGTTTGGGTTGGCGATGAGGGTACAGATTATTCCTTTTCGGGCGAAAAACACAACCCTTTGCCGTGGACTGAGGAATTGCTGACGATAAAAAACAGGATAGAACCCCTTGCCGGGGTAAAGTTTAACAGCGTATTGCTGAACTATTATCGCAATGGCAACGATTCGGTAGCGTGGCATAGTGATAACGAGAATGTGCTGGGCAGGCAGCCTGTCGTAGCATCAGTGACATTTGGGCAGGTGCGCAGTTTTGACATCAGGAATAAAAAGGACCACGCACAAAAATATTCGGTAAAGTTGGAGAATGGCTCCTACCTGTTAATGAAAGGCGGCTTGCAGGAGGATTGGGAACACCGTATAGCCAAATCAACCAAACCCATGAAAGAGCGGCTGAACCTAACCTTCAGGATAATAAAACAGGATGGCTTAAAAGCATGATCATGGCCCATCGCATAAAGTATTTACATTAATGATTTGCGGGGGTTTGATTTTTGTTATTTTTGGAACGATGTGCCAAAGGTCAACACCCATCTGCAATAAATGAAGAAGAAATTTCCGTGGCTTACAGGGTACCAATGGACCTGGATATTATATATTGCCGTAGCCATATTTAGCTGGCAACTAAAATATGTAAGGCATATTGATAATAACTACCTCATCTTCCGCGAAGCTTTTTATCATTTAAAGGGGCAGCTGAATATGTATGCCGCCTACCCCAAGGAGTATTACGACTTTTATTATTACGGGCCCTTATTCGGGTTGTTTGTAGCCCCCTTTGCCTTACCACCACATGTTATAGGTTTATTTTTGTGGGAAGTTGGCAATACTGTAGCGCTTTTGGTAGCTATTAATATGCTGCCGCTAAGCATCGACCGTAAAAAAATATTGTTGCTGCTTTGCGCTATCGAGTTTTCCAACGCTGTATTTTCCATGCAGTTTAACCCCATGATAGCGGCCATTATTATTATTGCCTTTGTATTGGTTGAGCGTGGAAAAGATACGTGGGCGACATTATTTATTATGCTGGGCACGTTAATGAAGCTGTACCCTATTGTGGGGTTTACTTTTTTCCTGTTCTCCAAAAACAAGCCTAAGTTTATTATCAGCACGGTTGTGTGGGCAGCAGTACTGTTTGTGTTACCGATGCTCATTTCAAGCCCGTCGTTCGTTAATACATCTTATCATCAATGGTTCGCTGCTTTAAGCTTTAAAAACAATCTTAACCACCAGTTGGCCAGCCGCGCGCAGGATATTTGCATAATGGGCGTAGTACGGGACATTACCCAAAATGCCAATGTGCCCGACCTCCCGTTTTTAATTTTCGGGGCGATAGTTTTTGTGTTGCCGTTGTTAAGATTTAGCCAGTACAAGTCGGTTAAGTTCAGGCTGCAGATACTGGCTACCGCATTAATTATGGTAGTTATATTTAGTACGGGCGCCGAAAGTCCGACTTATATTATAGCCGTTGTTGGCATATTTTTATGGATGCTGATGCAGGAGAAGCCGTTCACCAAAACTAATATTGCACTCATTATATTGCTACTTGTAATAACCGGGCTGGGCCTTACCGATGCCATGCCGCAACCATTCCGTGGCGAGGTAATAGGTAAATATGGTATCAAAGCATGGCCGTGTATCATCGCCTGGCTCATCATATCGTACGAATTATTATTTAAGGATTTTGTAGGTGAAAAAGCATTGGCCGAAGAGCGTGCAGTAATTGCCGGTTAACTCAACACCGTCCCAAAATTCCAATGTTTATGATCTATATCTGTAAGCACTATCTACAGCATATTTCGCACAAGTATAATATTATTAACATTATACAATAACCTTATTACAAGGCGATTAATTTAATTTCTGCTGAAATAATAATATTTAAATACATCATATACGGAGATAATATTGGTATATTCACATTGCCTTTTATGCCGTACCACATTGAAAAAACTCACCTTTTATTTGTTGTTGATTTTTTTTTCAACGTTCAGCGTGATCTCTGGCGCGCAATCGCTTATACATGGCAGCATAGTTGATGAAAATGGCGCTCCCCTGCCTTATATCAGCGTACTTTTATTACATGCTGCCGATTCAACACTGGTAAAAGGAACGGTTTCTTCTAAAACCGGAACTTATTCGTTTGAAAATATTGGTGTTGGCAAATACAAGCTTTCATACAGCGCTGTCGGGATGGAAACACATGTAACGGCTATTATTGAAATTTCAGCAAGTACGGTAAACAAGGATATTGGCACTTACAAATTACTACAGGCCAAAAAAGAGCTTGGACAAGTGAACATTGTTGCAAAGAAGCCCCTTTTTGAACAGAAGATAGACAGGATGGTTATTAACGTAAAAGGAAGTATTACCGACGCGGGTGGTTCGGCGCTGGATGTGCTTGAGAAATCGCCGGGAGTTATAGTAAGCAAAGCGAACAATACCATTTCAATTGCTGGCAAAAATGGCGTGAATATTATGATAAACGGCAAGCTCACTTATATGCCTATGGATGCCGTAATGCAATTGCTGGCCGGAACAAGCGCAAGTAATATCGACAGAATTGAACTCATAACCACGCCGCCGGCAAAATATGATGCCGAGGGCAATGCGGGTTACATTAATATAGTGTTGCTTAATAATACTAATGCCGGGCTAAACGGCTCTTACTTTCTCACGGCCGGCTACGGTAAAAAAGAAAATCCATCCGCCGGGGCAAATTTTAATTACCGTAATGGCAAGATCAATGTATTTGGTACTTATTCCTTTACCCGCGACCATGTAATTCAGCCTTTCGATAATTTCAGACAGATACTTGACGCGGGGAACATCATTACAACTAGTACCAATTCGCACCGCAATGCTGTTACCAACGTGTACAATGTGCGGATGGGGATGGACTACCAGGCCGATTCATCGAACGTTATAGGCATAGTTATTGGCGGGTATGATAGCCACTGGAGCATGCTTGCGCACAACACATCAATACAACAAAAAAATGGTTTGGTCGATTCCATCATCAATACAACCGATAATGAAATAAACCATTGGCAAAACCTGACTACCAACCTTAATTTTCAACATACTTTTAAGCCAAACGAGCAGCTTAATATTGATGCGAATTATATTTATTATAAAGACTATGACCCTAATAGCTACGCCAACAGCTATTATGACGGCAACAATAACTTTTTAAAAGAACTTGATTCGCGCACAGGTAAGGTTACACCTATTAATTTCAAGGTGCTTTCGGGGGATTATACCATGCCCATAGGCAAGAAAATAACAATGGAAGCAGGCGCAAAGCTTTCCCTGTCGCAATTCAAAAATGATATAAGCGCAGATAACTTACAACAGGGCGTTTGGGTGACCAACCAGGCGCTGTCAGCTGATTACCTTCTGAAAGAAAACATTGGAGCGGCGTATATTTCCTTTACCGACAATGTAAGTAAAAAGGTTACGATCAAAGCCGGTTTACGCTATGAGCATACCTCATCGAACCTGGGGACTACCGATACGGCAAATATTGTGGACAGGCATTATGGCGAGTTTTTTCCCACGTTTTATATATCCGATAATTTGGATGATAAAAATAACAGCATTAACTTTTCGTACAGCAGGCGCATAACCCGGCCAACGTTTAATGATCTGGCCCCCTTCACCATATTTTTAGATCCCACTACTTTTTTTACCGGCAACCCTGCTTTACAGCCTGCAATTGCAAATTCATTGCAGGCCAGTTTTGTGCATAACGATTTTATCCTGTCATTAAGCTATACCCATGAAGACAATACTATTGAAAGTTTTCAGAACAAAGTTGACACGGTAAATAATACCCAGTTTATTTCGGCTTACAATTTCAAATACACCCAATACTTTACCCTATCAGTTTCCGTGCCCGTTACCGTTAATAAATGGTGGACCATGCAGAACAATGTGCAGGGCAATTCAGTACAGATCAATACTACTTCAAACGGGGCGCCTGTCCGTTACCAATCGGTAAATTTCGGCGTTAATTCAACCCAACGTTTCACTTTGCCTAACGACTTCTCGATTGAAGCTACGGGCTATTATTTTTCTGCCGCTTTATTTGGTTCGCAAACCTTCAACCCGGTTTACCAGGTGGATATGGGTATACAAAAAAAATTCAAAAATAAAAAGGATGTGCTCCGGCTTGCGGCCAACGATATGTTTAATACCGGAACACAATTTACCTATGTAGATAATCTGCCCGATAAAAATACAAAAGTACGCGGCAGCTATAATTTTGACCAGATGGTTTTTAAACTAACCTACACCCATAGTTTTGGCAACACCAAATTAAAAGGGCAGCGCGACAGGGACACGGGCGCTGAAGACGAGCTGAAAAGGGTGCACAATTAAAATAGCTTAATCATGTGTAAATAGATGCCATTTGTCATCCAATCCTAATAATTGATTTTATTTGGAACGATTGTTCCAATATTATATTACATTTGCGGAACGATTGTTCCAAATATAAAAATCAATCATCACAAAACAATGAAAAAGTTAGAAAATAAAGTAGCCGTAATAACAGGTGCATCAAAAGGTATTGGTGCAGGTATTGCAAAAAGCCTTGCAGCAGCAGGCGCTTCAGTAGTAGTAAATTATTCATCGGCCAAAGCCGGTGCCGATAAAGTAGTTGATGAAATTGTTGCCAATGGCGGCAAAGCTATTGCCATACAGGGCAATGTATCAAAAGCTGAAGACGTAACCCGTTTATTCGCAGAAACCGCTAAAGCATTTGGCGCTGTAGACATACTGGTAAATAATGCCGGCGTTTACAAATTCGGCGCTATAGAACAAATCAATGCAGAAGATTTTCACACTCAGTTCGACACTAACGTACTGGGCTTATTATTAACCACCCAGGGCGCTTTGAAAAGCTTTAATGAAGATGGGGGCAGCATCATCAACATCGGTTCGGTAGTAAGTAATATTGCACCGGTTGGAAGCTCCATTTATACCGCTACCAAGGGCGCAGTTGATGCGATAACCCATGTATTAGCTAAAGAACTTGGCCCTAAGAAAATACGTGTTAATTCTATCAATCCCGGTATGGTTGAAACCGAAGGCACACATACCGCCGGATTTATCGGCAGCGATTTTCAAGCTGAAACAGAACGTACCGCTCCATTGGGCCGTATTGGTCAGCCTGAGGACATCGCTTTAGTGGCTGTATTTTTAGCCTCTGAAGATTCTCGCTGGTTAACCGGCGAAACATTACTGGCCGGCGGCGGTGTCCGTTAATTATAAATTTTTAAGTAAATTGAATAGCTTTGCTTGTTATAAGCAAAGCTATTTCTGTTATGGCAAGAACGAAGGATTTTGATGAAGATGAAGTGCTGAAGAAAGCAGTGAACCTTTTTTGGTTAAAGGGGTACAATGCTACGTCCATGCAGGATTTGGTTGACGGCCTGGGTATCAGCCGATCGAGCTTGTACGACACTTATGGTGATAAGCACACTCTCTTTATCAAGGCCCTGGAAAGCTACCAGCGCGAAAACTCGGGGCCGCTTTGCAGCATAGTCAATTCTGATCTGCCTGCCAAAGAATCTCTTCGGCGGCTGTTAGAGATGATCTCCGGCGAACTGGTGAGCGACCAAAATCACAAAGGCTGCTTTATGGTTAATGCCGAAGTAGAAGTGGCCCCGCACGACCCTGAAGTAAGTAAATTAATATGCGCCAATGACCAGCAGCTTGAAGACGCTTTTTACATGGTGATAAAAAAAGGCCAGGACAAAGGCGAGATCAAAAATACCGAAGATGCCCGGGCGCTCGCCCGCTTTACCTTTAACACGGTAAAGGGGATTCGCGTAACCGCCAAATCAACCAATGATAAAGCCGTTTTTGAGGATATTATTAAAATGGCGCTTTCGGTGCTGGATTGAGAGTCCTGAATTTTAAACAAACCAACAATCAGCAGCCTTTTGAAGTTCACCGCGATCCGGTTCGCTATCCGAAGCCCAGGCGATAATCCCATCTGGGCGCACCAATACGGCACTCAAACCTAACTGTTCCTTCGCCCGGCCCGGAACATACTTTACCTGGCCCCCGAAATCATTCGCCAAATTTTCAAGTGAAGCGTTCGCATCAAAATCAAGCAGTATTCCAAGCCCGTTATGCATTAGCTCGCCAATTGTTGTACCATCTTCCAACTCAAAGTTAGGGACACTACGGCCTGCGAGTGGATGGTTGCCAAGATCATACTGCGTATTAACACCCCAAACCCGCCCTGCAAAATAGGTAGCGCCATCGCGTGTATTGATCAAATCACGGACGATTGCATACAGTGCCTGGGCTGCTGGTTCCGGTTTCATGATCGCTACCTGCGCGCGCGACCAATCCAACACCTGTATGCCCAACGGATAGCGCTCGGTATAATAACTGTCCAGCAATCCTTCCGGCGCTTTGTTATGAATGGTTGCGGCAAGTTTCCAGCCCAGGTTCATGGCATCGCCCAGCCCAAGGTTTAATCCCTGGCCACCCAGCGGCGCGTGGATGTGCGCGGCATCGCCCGCTAAAAATACCAATCCGTTGCGGTAGGCTATGGCCTGCCGCGCGCGGTCGGTCCAGGTGGTGGCGATATGCAGGGCGCTGATGGTAACATCGGTGTTTGAAACACGGCGTAACACCTCCTGCACATGTTCAAGCGTGATCGGCTTTCCCGAATCATGAAATGCTCCGCCATCAAAATCCTGTATCACCACATAACCCGGTTGCGATTGCAGGTACATGCCTGCCGGTGTCACAGTTCGTCCCGCCTTAAGTTTTTCCGGGTCGGCAATATCAATTTGTGTGGTATAGCCTGTAAATTCCGGTTCCGTACCGGCAAATTCAAAACCGCCTGCCTTGCGAACAACGCTACGGGCCCCATCGCAACCCACCAGCCATTTACTTTTAAAAGATCGATCGCCCGACAGAACAGTTACCTCGACATCATTTTGATGAAAGCCGGTAATGGCAAACCCGCGCCTGATCTCTACACCCAAAGCTTCTGCCCGGCGGGCGAATATCTTTTCAAGCTCCTGCATTTCAGAAATTAAACTGGTTGGGGGCGAGCCGGGTAGGCGACACTTCCACTTTGAGGTGTCAATGTCACCTTCATGAAACGGGATACCGGCGAAGTGCCCAGCCTGGCGACGAGGCCCTTGTTTGGCATTTTGATGCGGGTTTTTAAGGCGTTTATATATCTCAAGCTCTTTTAGCAGATCGCGGCGGTAAAGTGCTTCAATAGTGGGTGCGGATAGTCCCCGTATGCCGAAAGGTAATTGTTTTAATGGTGAGTGCGAATCATCCGCTTTTTCCAGTATGAGTACTGAACATTTGGCCAGGGCCAGTTCGCAGGCGAGGAACAGGCCTACAGGGCCCGCGCCGGAAATGATGACATCGTAAATTGAATTATTTTGTGTTGATTTCATAATCGAATATTGAAACACAAAATTCCGGATTACGCCAGTGTCAGGCTTGTATAAACGCGACAAAATCGTTGCTTACAACCGGTTTTTCTTTCTTCGCTTTTCGCGCGAATGCCCCCGGCGTAGCGCCGCTGTAGCGTTTGAATTCCCTGCTTAGGTGAGATTGATCCGTATAGCCCAGTTCATAGGCCAGGGCGGCAAGATTAGTGTTAGGTTTATGCCATAACTGGTTCCGTACCTGCTCAAACCGTATAAGGGCCGACACATCTTTAACCGTATGACCGGAAGATTCCTTGAAGTTCCTTTCCAGTGTGCGAACCGTGGCATGAGCCGCCGCTGCTACCCCGCTTACCGGCAGGGTGCCTTTTGCTTCCCTCATAGCACCCCCCGCTTTGAATAACATACTGTTGGTGGCAACCCCCGACCGCGCATCCAGGAAATATTGTTTTACTTCAGCGATAGCTTCATCTATCCTACCGGCTTCAATAAACTTATTCAATTTGGGTTGAAGCTGGGCGATAGGATGCTCAAATATGCGCACCCCTTCTTTACCCGATTGCAGCCCGAGCAGATCGAACACGGTCCAGGGGAAGCACCTGACGGCGATGATCTCTAAACGATTCTGTGTGTAAAAAACGGCAGGCTGATCGAGCAGCCCCATCATAAACGGCGATGGCAATGGCTGCAAGTTCCCGTTGCTAGAAATGCTAAGGGCGCTTCCGAAATAAAAAATAATTTCAGCATAACCATCCGGTTGTACCTCAAAAGCCGATTGTTGTTCTCCGAAATCTTCCCTGTTATACCAAAAGCATTTTATGGTATCGCGGAGTTCTTCGGGTGGGGGGAATTCCTGGTGATGCATTTTGATAAGCTCTTTATTTACTTGTTAAATGCAGGACAAATCACTACTGGTTCAAGGGCAACGTAAACCAAAAGGTACTTCCCTCTCCTAATTTGCTGGTTGCACCAAATTGTCCATCATGTTTTTTTATGATCTCGGAGACGATGTAAAGGCCTAACCCCAACCCGGAAAGTTGGCCGCCGTTGCTTTCTGCCTGGTAATAACGCTCAAATACCCGTGGCAACTTTTCGGCAGGGATCCCAACACCTTTATCAATAACTGATACTTTAGCCATACCATTTTCTTTTTCTACATTAATTTGTATCATTTTTGATTCGGGGGCATATTTTATGGCATTATTAACAAAGTTCACTATCACCTGCTCAATCCGCACAATATCTGCATATACCTGCAAATCCCGGTCTCCGTCGATAACGATTGTATAGGTACCTCCGGCACGTACATTTTCGCAACAATCATCAATTAATTTACCAATGGCGAACTGTGTTTTATTTAAATGAATTTGCCCCATGGTCACTTTATTGAAGTCCAGCAGTTCTTCAACCAGCTTATTTACATTGTTGAGGCTTCTATTAGCTTGTTCGAGCAATTTAGGCAGCATCACTGTTGAAGGATTGCCAATCATTTGGTTCAAAAGCTGTAAGGAAAGCCGAAGGCTGGTAATTGGTGTTTTAAGTTCATGGCTGGCAATAGAAATAAAATCGTCTTTCTGCTGCTGTAATTGTTTCAATTCATGAATATCGGTTGCAGTTCCAACCCAAAGCTCCACATCTCCAATATCATTTTTAACAGGTTCCATGCGCACAAGATGCCACCTGTAAAGTCCATCCACCCGCTTTTTCTTTATCTCAAATTCGCCGGCTTCTTCACTATCCCTAATTGAACCCAATTTTTCTAAAGTTAAGGGTAAGTCGTCGGGGTGTATAACAGCATCCCATCCCTGGGCCTGGATTTGTGCTTCATCCAGCCCACTATATCTATACCATTGCTTGTTGTAAAATGTAACTTCCCCACCTCTTGTGTTCGTCCAGGCAATTTGAGGTATCGTTTCCATCATGGTACGAAACCGGTTCTCGCTTTCTGCTAAGGCCCTGGTGCGGTTCAATACCCGTTGTTCCAGTTCTTTGTTCAGGTCTTCCAGGTTTTGTTGTGATCTATAGAGCTCATCATTACTGGCCAAAAGCTCTTCATTAGAACATGCCAATTCTTCATTTAAATTCTGATTATTTTCATGAGCTTGTTCAAGCTCTGTATTAATGCTGATCAACTCTTTGTTCGTAGTAGCAAGTTTTTCATTACTGGCCGCAGTTTCCTGCTCTTTTTTCTCCAGGGCCATGTGTAACCTGGCTTTTTCGGTAACATCGTTTCTTACTTTTATGTAGGAAAAAATAGCACTGCTTAAAGCCAGTAATGCGGCCAAAATAAGGAATAAAGGAGTTTGCAAAGTATACTTTTGTAATATACTTAAACGCGTTTTCAGCAGTCCGTTTTCATCAATTTCTGCCTTATCAACCGCCCTTCGTAAGGCATCCATGGCGATTTTACCCCTCTGAATATCGGCTAAGGTCACTATTTTCCCGTCCCGCTTTTTATCGATCAGCTCCTGCAATATATTTAACCTTTTTAACAAGATATTTTTAATCACTTCAAGGTTCTGCTGCTGGCGCGGGTTATCCTGCGTCAATTGCTGAACTTCATTTGCTGCATTGACAGCCTTTTGATAGGATCCGTTATAAGGTTCCAGGAACTCGGCGTTGTTAGTAAGCAGGAAGCCCCGTTGCCCGGTTTCTGCATCCTTCATGGTCGATATTACATTCTCCAGTTTCAGTACAACCAAATTACTGTGATCTACCAATTTGGCGCTTTGTAATAAATTTTGTATACTGATGTATGATGCAACGGAGCTCGCTATAAGCAGCAAAAAAGACAAGCCGAACCCAATTTGCAAATTGCGGATAAGTGATAATTTCATAGGGGGCAAATTATTTTAGGTGCCGACATTTTTAGTTTACACAAATTTGTAAAAAATTATGACACTAATTCTTTAACCATTTTAGCTTGTGGCCGGTGTTATCGCGGCACCACTAACTTACAAAATATCTCAAATGCAAAAAAGCCTCAAATCTTTCGACTTGAGGCTTTTTATTTAAATGTAGCGGGGAGCAGGATCGAACTGCCGACCTTAGGGTTATGAATCCTACGCTCTAACCATCTGAGCTACCCCGCCGTTTATAAAATTATGCATACCACTATGGTGATGGTATCCCTTTGTTGTGTTAAGAACCTTATATGCCTCAGTAATAAAACCCTGGCTTGCATAATGTTAGTAACCCGTCTTAAAAAGGTTTGCAAATATAGCAGAAATTCGTTTTCTTTAGAAAAAATGTTAACATTTGCCCCCTGTTCGCATTTTTTTATTGATTTAAACCTGTATGGCCGAAAAGAAAAAGTTTAATATTGAGTATGAAATAAAATCATCTCCGCGCATTTTATATAGCTTTTTGAGCGAATCTAACGGCTTAACTCAATGGTTTGCAGATGATGTGAGCGTTCGCGACCAGGTTTATACCTTCACCTGGGACGATGAGCAGCAGAAAGCCAAACTGCTTATGCTCAAAGAAAATAAACTGGTTAGGTTTAAATGGATTGATGATGACCCGCAATGTTATTTCGAGATGGAAATTTTGCAGGATGAACTAACCAATGATGTAGCCCTGAGCATCACCGATTTTGCAACCGAAGAAACGCTGGTGGAGCGCAAACAGATATGGGACAATCAAATTGAATACCTGGTTAGCGTATTAGGTGCCTGAGCTAATACAATTTTCATTAATTTTACGTTTTGTAACCTACACCTCGCTTTAATAAACGGGGGCATGGTTTATTAAGCTAATTACGGGAAACAATTGATGAAAAAAATTCATCTTCTTATACTCAAATCATTCATACGGCCCTTCCTGGTTACTTTCTTTATAGTAATGTTTGTATTGCTGATGCTATTTTTATTCAAATACATCGACGATATGATCGGCAAAGGTTTTGCCTGGTATGTTATACTGGAGCTGATGATGTACTCATCGGCAACCAATGTACAAATGGCGCTACCCCTATCGGTGCTGCTCTCCACTATTATGACCTATGGCAGCCTGGGCGAAAACTATGAATTGGTGGCCATTAAGGCGGCAGGCATATCGCTTACCCGCGCAATGGCACCCATGGTGATCATTATATCGGTATTAAGCATAGCCGCTTTTATTTTTTCTGATTATATGTTGCCTGTTGCCAATCTCAAGTATTTCTCGTTGTTATACGACGTTCGGCAGCAACGTTCGGCAACCCTGCTGCCCGAAGGCGTGTTTAGCAATAGTTTCCCGGGTTATACTATCAGGGTTGAACATAAAGGTGCCGACGGGCAGGCGCTATATGGCATTATTATTTATCAGAAAGTTAATGATAACAATACGGTGATATTTGCCAAAGAAGGAAGGATGTACCGTACCCCCGGAGACAAATTCCTGGTATTAAAGCTGAAAGATGGCGTGCGTTATGAAGAACAAGCAGGCGAAAACGGTTATAACAGCAGGCAAAGGCTTATCCGTTTCAGGTTTAAAGATATGGAGCAGAAGTTTGATCTGTCTGCATTTAAATTAACCCGTACCCCCCAGGATGAGTTTAGGAGCCAGTTCATGATGATGGATATTAAGCAATTGCGCGACTATAAAAAAGCCACCCAGCACACTATTGATAGTTCGGTGCAAGTTGGGTTCAGGTCCATCACACCATATATCAGGTATTTCTCCATACCCAAAAAATCAGCGAAAGTAAAAAATTACCTGCCATTGAATAAGGTCGATACCGGCAAAATAACCCTCAATATGCAGCTAATGGCCATATCAAATGCATCGGGCGAGGTACGTAACATCCAGAATATTATACAAAATAATGCACAGCGTAATAAGGATAATTCACAAAGCATACGCAAATCATTGGTGGAGTATTATAAAAAATATACCCTTTCGGTAGTTTGCCTGGTGTTGTTTTTAATAGGGGCACCGTTGGGGGCCATTATCCGCAGGGGTGGCTTGGGGTTGCCTGTAGTTATTTCGGTGGCGTTCTTCCTTATCTACTACATCATATCAACTATCGGCGAAAAATCAGTAAAGGATGGCAATACTTCGCCCATATTAGGTATGTGGATAGCCATAATCATATTAACGCCTATAGGCTTCTTCCTGTCGTATAAAGCGGCTACTGATTCCGCGTTGTTTGATGCAGATTCATATAAACGCGTAATAAACAAAATATTTAAGCGCAAAGCGGCCTGACAGATTTTACAAAGCGCCGACCCGATTATTTATATTATGGCGTAAATTTGCATACATATAAAACAAGGCAGGCAACCCCATTACAAGCTGCCACGTAACCATACAACATGTTAAATACCATACAGGAAGCAATAGAAGCCATACAGGCCGGCAAAACCATTATAGTGGTTGATGATGAGGACAGGGAAAACGAAGGCGATTTTTTAACCGCCGCACGCAATGCCACGCCCGAAACCATAAACTTTATGGTGAAATATGGTCGCGGTTTAGTATGCGCGCCTATTACACAAAAACGCGCCCGCGAATTGGACCTTGAGCCAATGGTGAGCCACAATACCACCTCTCACGAAACAAATTTTACGGTTTCTGTTGATTTGATTGCGGGCTGTACCACGGGTATATCGGCGTCCGACCGTTCAAAAACTGTACTTTCATTGATCGACCCGGCTACTAAGGCCGAGGACCTGGGACGCCCGGGGCATATATTCCCGCTGATAGCAAAAGACGGTGGCGTATTGCGCAGAACAGGCCATACCGAAGCAGCTATTGACATGGCCGTTTTAGCCGGTTTTGAACCCGCAGGCGTTATATGCGAAATAATGAAGGAAGACGGCGAAATGGCCCGCCTGCCCGATCTGTTGGTGCTGGCGAAAGAGCTCGACCTTAAAATAATATCGATAAAAGACCTGATAGATTACCGTTTAAGTACCGAATCATTAGTTACCCGCGAGGTGGCCGTTAAAATGCCTACCGAATGGGGTGATTTTGATATGATAGCCTTTACCCAGATTGATACTGGCGAGAACCATCTTGCGCTTGTAAAAGGCACATGGGAGCCCGGTGAGCCGGTTTTGGTGCGTGTACATAGTTCATGTGTTACCGGCGATATTTTTGGCTCTTGCCGTTGCGATTGCGGCCCACAGCTACATAAAGCGATGGAGATAATCCAAAGGGAAGGCAAAGGTGTTATTGTTTACATGAACCAGGAGGGCCGGGGCATTGGCCTTATCAATAAGTTAAAAGCTTACCATTTACAGGAAAACGGTTTTGATACTGTTGACGCCAACCTTAAACTTGGTTTTAAAATGGATGAGCGCGATTACGGCGTGGGCGCACAAATATTGCGTAGCCTGGGTGTTTCAAAAATGCGGTTGCTGACCAATAACCCTAAAAAACGCGCAGGGCTTATAGGCTATGGGCTTGAAGTAGTGGAAAACCTGCCTATTGAGATAGCTCCAAACCCGCATAACGAGGCTTACCTTAAAACCAAGCGCGACAGGATGAACCACGCTATCTTGCGCGATCATTGATCATCGCCACCACCACCTGATTTTTCGGGCGAGCTTTTACTGGTGCTATCCTGCTTTTCATTTATAGGCGGGGTGTCGGTATTTATGGGTGGCGTAGGCGCACTTTTGCGGTGGTTATTCCTGAATATATTTCTTAAAAATTCGCCGAACGTGTCAAAATCATTCTGGTAAACCAGGCCCAAACCATTTACATATTGTACGCCCAATTGGTCGCCTATGGTGTTTAGCGTGGTTGAGTTTAATACCCGGTATGAATAACGGGCGGTAAGTGCGCCATCGGGCCGCAACAAGTACTGCGCCTCAAAATCTTTGGTAAGGTTATTAAAGCTGGAGTTGAATAAACTGGTATTATTATTATTAAACAAATCGCTGGTGCCAGTATTGGTAAACAAGCTGCCTGTAAGTACCAACCGGCTGTTCAGTAAACTTAAAGTAGCGCTGGCATCGTTAAACGAGCGAAGGCTAAGATCAAAATTTTTGATGTTTGATTGCGAAATAAAGGCATTTAGTTTATTAAAGGCAAATTCGCTCACGGCTTCGCCTGCGGTGCTTAAAACCTGGTTTGTTAAATTGCTGGGGTTGTTTGATGTAAAAACCCGTCGCACAATAATACTTAATGCCTGCTGGCTACGGTTGTTATAATCATTTAAATAAGTGCCCAGGTCATCCTTAATTGTTGGATCGGTAGGGAAATTAAAATCGAAATCAATGTTTGGCTGTAACAGTGATTTGGTAATAACCAATTCGGCCTGCACCAATACCTGCTCGCTACCTTTTGGCGATGACAAGCCCGCCGCATTATAAAGCGGCCCTACATCTGTCCTTACTTCGTAAATAGCATTCAGGTTTATCTGGGCATTAGTGGGGTCGCCGGTCCAGCGTATGGTTCCGCCCTGGTTCACCAAAAAATTCTTGCTTATAAAGTTTTTGGCCGTAAATTCAAACTTACCTGTCGATATTAAAAAGTCGCCGTACATATTAAAATCGCCCAGGCTGTTTATATTCAGGTTAAGGTTGTTGGCAACGCCGCTTCCTTCAAGTACGCCATAATCGGTAGTTATTTTAACTATCGTTTTTTCATCAACACTAAGGTCCATGTTAAGGGTTACCCCATCAAACGCGTTTTTAACAGGGGCAAGTTTAGTGCTGTCATTATGGTTAACAAACCTTATAAAATCATATTCCCCAACGGTTGACGATGTATTTAACGGGATATTGAAAATAGTACCGGCCTGGGTACGCGCCTTAATATTTATATTCATGGTATTAACCGGCCCGTTGAACGAGAAAGTACCCGTACCATAGGCGGTACCATAATACAGGTGATTATCCTTAAAGGTGGTATTCAAAGCCATCAGGTTTTTGGTCTGCACGGTGGCTTCGATATCGGGGTTGTCCAGGTTATTAAGGTCCACTTTGCCGGTAACAGTACCCTGGCCGCCATGGATATCCTTTATCACCATATTATTAATATTTATAACACTGTTGTTTACCGTTAGCTTATCGCTAACTATGTAAGTGGTTTTAAGGTAATTAACCATAACACTGGCAGTATCTAAAGTAACTGTGCCGTTCAGCTGCGGTTTGCTTATGGGCCCGGTAAGCTTCAGGTCGCTCGATACTGTTCCTTTAGGGTTCGACACCAGGGCGTTTATAAAGGGATCGAATATCACCACCAATGCATGGTCCATTTTTATATTAAAATCGAGGGCATGGTCTTCTGCGTCTTTAGCAAGTGAGTAGGTACCGGCAATATTCATGGTTTCGGTCCCCCGGTTATGGATGCTCACTTTCATATCAGCCTCTTTCCGGTCATTATCAAGTGCCGATATAATATCTACATTACCCACCAGTGTTTTATTCATGTTTAATGAATCGATCATTAAATGCGCATCGACACCGGGGGTTTTGGTAATGGCGCTTAAAGTTACACTGCCATTAAGCGAACCCAGCAGCATTAGCCCCGAGTGCCGGGTAAGCTGATCAAAGGTGGCCATGCTGAACTTTTCAAAATTTACCTTTAGCTTATCTTCCGTATTGTCCGATATCAGCCCGTCTATTTTCAACTTCTGAAGCCCATTGGACAATTGGAAATTTTCTACCTGTATTTTGCTATGTAAGAATTTTATGCGCGTTTGTTCCTGTAACTTCCAATCCTGGTGCTCCAATATAACATCGGACGGCAATAGTTTTAGCTTGGCGGTAGTATCGCGCCCAAATTCAACCAGGCCGTACAAGTCGAGCTGGTTTGTTGCGTCTTTATCGGCCAGTTTTACGTTAAAGTTAAGGCTGTCGTGTTTTACCACGTTCGATATATCGATGTTTTTAATAAACAGGCTATCGGTAATATTTATGCGGCTTAATGAAATATTGAGGCCCAGCTGTGATGTGCTGGTGTTCTCGTCCAAAATAAGGTCGTGAAAAACGGTGGTGCCGTATTTTATAGTTTTAATATAGCCGTTTAGTGTTGCGGTTTCATTGGCGGTATTAAATTCGCCAACAAACGTGCCCTGGTCGGGTATCTTCAGGTCAGGAACAAAAATAGCCGTCAGGGGATCCATGTTTTTGAGCACTAAGTTAAACTCAAAGTGCTGCGGTTTGGGTGTAACATAGTCAACTTGTAACGACGGGATGTATTTCTTAACTATTTTTTTGAAGTACGATGGTAATGTCCCAAGGTCAAAACTGCCTTTTATACTACCTTGTGCAATATCTGATTTTAATGAAAGCAGCCTGTCATTACCTTTCCCACTCGATGACAGATCGATCGAATCAACCATGTAGTTATTCCGTGGGTCGATGATGTGTATGGGCGAAAGCTCAATATGGCCATCGAAATTTTCAAGGCTGTTACCCGCAAACTTGGTTTTCATTTGCGTGCTTATGGTAATGGTATCTTTTATCAGTTTTAAGGTGTGCAAGTGTGCATCCTTTACGCTGGCAGTAAAGTTGTAAACCGGCAGGGTGGGGTTAAGGTTAACGCTGCCACCGATTATGAGGTTGATGTTCTTATCGTTTATAGTTGCCTTGCCGCTGGCTATTTTTTTCGCCAGGTTGCCGTTAATGGTAAGGTTATGGTAATCGTAACCTTTAAAGTTCAGGTAAGCTAATTTAGCATCCAGCACTTCGGTAAGGTCCTTAAATTCATCGCCGCTGCCGTTAACGTTTGCCGATAGCGTTGCGCGGCCCACATCATCATTGCCAAGCAAGCCCCCAAGGTCAAAATTCGAGGTATTCAACTTACCGCTATAGGCAGGCATACCTTTCTTATTTATTTTTAGGTTGATATCGGGATCGAACCTGCCCAGTTTGGTTTTAAAGGTGCCGAAGGCCACAAAGTCGTTCTGCAAACCGGTGAACCTGCCGGTAAAATTGATATTGCCGAATTTGGCTATAACATCGGGTACGTGAGCATTTTTGGTGCCGCTAAAATTGCTGTAAAGAAAATCCAGGTCTTTTTTATTGGTGGCTATCTGTTCAAAGTTCAGGTCGAGGAAGGTATTATTCCAATCGGGCAAGCCGCGCAGTTCAAAATCGCCGCGCACATAGGTGCTCTGCCCCCCGGTTATCAGCAGGTTTTTGGCGCTCAGGTTGCGTACAAGGCCATGCACTTTGCCATCTATGCCCAGGTCGAACTTTACCTTTTCGAGCCCCGTGGTAAAAAAGGAAATATCCTTCGACGATACCCGCGACGATTTAAAGTCGGCATCCATCATCACCCTGTCTTCAATGTCACTAAAATCGGCAAACGATTTAAACTTCATCCTGAAATAATCCTTCACCTCGGAGTTAGCGGTTCGCAAAAACAGGTGCTGCGCCAGTATCATATTGGTATCAACTGTAGCGTTTGTGGTAAGGTTGCGGATAAACAGGCCGCTTTTTTCGTGCAGCGTAAGGTTGCGTACATCGCCCTTAAAAAGGTGGTGCGTAACATCCATGTTTTTTACTACTACGCTAAAGTTAGTGGCATCAATATCATCAAAATTCACCCCGTTAACTGCTGTATCAATTAAGTAGTTTTTGTAGCGGAAGTGCATATTGTGGATGGCTACTTTCTGAAAAATAATGTTCCATGGCTTGCCCTTTGATTTTGAAGTATCGGATGAACTGAAATAATCCAGTATAAATTTCAGGTTCGATGTACTGTCTTTATATTGTTTAAGGTAAATAGAAGGGTTATCCAGCTTTACCAGGCTAAAGTCGATGGTATGCTGTTTTATGCTGTGGAAAAGTGAAAAACCACTAATCCCCACTGTTAATTTGGGCATGTTGACGAGCGTATCCTTACGCTTATCGAGCACATAAAAATCTTCTAAAACAATCGAGGTGAACGGTTCAAGGTACAGGCTGTTAATGTGTACGGTAGTGTGCCATTGTTCGGACAGATAGGCCGCGGTTTTTTTGGCGGCCCACGTTTGCACGGGTTTGTATTGAAATATAAGCAACAGTATGCTCAACGTCAAAAAAATGACCAGAACTATACCGAACGCTATTTTGAGTACTTTTTTAATAACTTTGTATTTAATTCAAAAATCAAAAGTAAAAATTCAAAAACCTGCAAAAGGTTTTATATACAACGCTTGTTTTTGATAATATTTTTAATCCATAGTTTAAAACTCAAATACAAATTATCGGTTTATTTTCGGCCGCTTTTTTGACTTTTGACTTTTGACTTTTAACTTTTTAAAAGTGCCCATAATACTTGCCATCGAATCCTCATGTGATGATACCTCAGCCTCCATTTGCGCTGATGGTGTGATATTGAGCAATGTTATTGCTAATCAAACCATTCACCAGGCTTATGGGGGCGTAGTTCCCGAGCTTGCCTCAAGGGTACATCAGCAAAATATAGTTCCGGCGGTTGCACAGGCGCTTTCGCTGGCAAAAGTAAGCAAAAATGATGTTAATGCTGTTGCTTTTACACGCGGCCCGGGCCTTTTAGGCTCGCTATTAGTTGGGGTATCATTTGCCAAGGCATTTGCCCTCGCTAAAAACCTGCCACTTATTGAAATTAACCACATGCAGGCCCATGTTTTGGCCCATTTCATAGCCGAAAAGAAGCCTTCGTTTCCTTTCCTTTGCCTTACGGTATCGGGCGGGCATACGCAAATAGTTTTGGTGAAGGATTATTTTGACATGCAGGTGATAGGGCAAACTACCGACGATGCCGCCGGCGAGGCCATGGATAAAACCAGCAAGATACTGGGCCTTCCCTATCCCGGCGGGCCGCTGATAGACAAATATGCCCGGCTGGGTAACCCGAATGCCTATAAATTTCCCGAACCGCAGATACCGGGTTTTGATTTCAGCTTTAGCGGGTTGAAAACCGCCATCCTTTATTTTATACAGGATAACGTGAAGGTGAACCCCAATTTTATCGCGGAAAACATGAACGACATTTGCGCTTCGGTTGAATACCGCATAGCCACCATATTGCTAAACAAGCTAAAAAGGGCCGCCGATGAGTATGGCATTAAGGATATAGCACTTGCGGGTGGCGTATCGGCCAATACCGGCCTGCGCCAGGGCTTGCTGCAAATGGGCGAACAAAATGGCTGGAACTGCTTTATCCCCAAACTGGAGTATTGCACCGATAATGCTGCCATGATAGCTATTGCCGGTTACCACAAATACCTGAAAGGCGACTTTGTGGGGCAGGATATAGCGCCATTGGCAAGGATGCCCCTTTATGGTCGATAGTCCATAGCCATCAGCAATCAAAAAAACCATGGTCTATGGACTATCGACCATGGACTAAAAGAATTACTTTTGCACTCATGAACGCAGCTACTTACATTTTCTGGATCATATTCGTAATACCGCTTATTGTATTTTTAGCATGGCTGATGAAGCAGGATAGGCGCAAAGGCAAAATAGGTTTTATTGTGCTGGCGGTACTTATAATTGGCGTAATTGCTTACATGTACTGGAAAAAAATGTTCGACCAGTATGTGCCGCAGTATGATTGAGCGGTTTGAACCCATATTTCAGAAGAAGTTTCGTAGAATTATAGCAATTATAGGTGTTTGCGTTAAGGATTGTAGCAGATACCGGCCATTTCGTGGTTAAGGCCCGTGCAGTATGAGCGGAAAGCCTGCCCGCTTCTACCAGCGGGAACGCCCCAATTAGGTTTACAGTTATTATTGTTTGTACTTATATTAAAGTGATACTGTAAAATGTAAACTGAATAATAATTCCCAATGTTTACTATATTTACATACCAGCAAACCATTGCCAATATGTCACACCTTAAAGCATTTTGTAACATCGGTATGTGTTTTGTGCTCTAACTATCAAAAAAAACAATAACAATTTAAAAAGATGAAAAATCTATTTTCAGCAATATTAGTAGTAATGGCGGTAATGGGCCTAAGCTCATGCAGCTACAACAGCATGGTACAAATGGACGAGAACGTGAAAGCCAAATGGGGTGCCGTTGAAAGCCAATACCAGCGCCGTGCCGACCTGATACCAAACCTTGTAAATACCGTTAAAGGTGTGGCTAACTTTGAAAAAAGCACCCTGGTTGATGTGACCGAGGCCCGCGCCAAAGCAACTGCCATAACTGTTGACCCAACCAAGCTTACCCCTGAGACCATCCAGAAATACCAGGCTGCACAGGGGCAATTAAGCACCGCTTTAGGCAGGCTGCTGGTTGCATCGGAAAATTATCCCCAATTAAGGGCCAACGAAAACTTTACTGCTTTACAAACACAATTGGAAAGCACCGAGAACCGCATTAACGTGGCCCGTTTGGATTTTAACCAGGCCGTGCAGGATTATAACAGCAAGATCCGTTCGTTCCCGGCAAATATTACAGCCAAAATGTTCGGCTTTACCGAAAAAGGCTACTTCCAGGCTGAGCCGGGCGCTAATAAAGTGCCTAAGGTACAGTTTTAAGTTAGTGATCAGAGGTTAGAGACTGGAGATTAGTAAGCACTAATTTCTAATCTCTAATCCCGGTCACAAAAACTAATCTCTAACCTCCAATCTCTAATCACCAGCAAATGGCATTATTTAACGAAGACGAACAGCACCGTATACGCGTGGCTATTGAGGATGCCGAAAAGCACACCTCGGGCCAGATACGTGTGTGTATTGAGAAAAGCTGCAGCGAAGATGTGCTTGACCGCGCTGCGAAATATTTTCACAAGCTTGATATGCATAAAACCAAGCACCGTAATGGTGTTTTGATATACCTGGCTACTGTTGACCGTAAGTTTGCCATTATTGGCGACGCGGGCATAAACAAGGTGGTTCCGGCTGATTTTTGGGATAGCACTAAAGAAGATATGCTGGAGCACTTTAAACTGGGCGACCTGGTTGAAGGTATTGTTACCGGCCTGCAAATTGCCGGCGAACACCTGCAAAAATATTTCCCGCACCATAACGGTGACGCTAACGAATTATCTGATGACATTGCCTTTATGGACGGCGAATAAAAAACAACATCATGTTTAAAAAAATATTCTTCCTCTTCGTTCTCCTTACAATAGGCTATACAGCTTTTGCGCAGGATTTTCCGCCAAAACCAAATACGCTGGTAACAGATTATACCAATTCGCTTTCGGAGGGCGACAAGCAGCAACTGGAAAGTAAACTGGTTGCTTTTGATGATACCTCATCAACACAGATAGCGGTGGTACTTATGAAGTCGGTGGGTGATAATGACATAGAACAATATGCCGTTCAGCTTGGCCGCAAATGGGGCATTGGACAAAAAGGCAAAAACAATGGCATATTGCTGTTGGCTGCCATGAACGACCATAAAGTAACCATACAGGTAGGCTATGGCGATGAGGGAGCCTTACCCGATGTTACTGCCAAACAAATAATAGATAACGACATCACCCCCCACTTTAAACAAAATGATTACTATGGCGGGCTGGACCTGGCAACCTCCGACATTATTAAATACACTAAAGGTGAGTACAAGGCTGACAAAAAACCTGATAACGACAATTCGGGCAGCAACGTTGGCGGTGGTATCATAACCCTTATCATCATTGTTATTTTCATATTGATATTCATATTCCGCAACCGTGGTGGCGGCGGGCAGATCATTGGTGGCCGCGGCGGCGCAAGCCCATTCTGGTGGTTCCTGGCAGGCGACATACTTGGCGGCAGCGGCCGTGGAGGTGGCGGCTGGGGCGGCGGTAGCGGTAGCGGCGGCGGCTTCGGTGGAGGTGGCGGCGGGGGCGGCTTCGGCGGTTTTGGCGGCGGCAGCTTTGGCGGTGGCGGCGCAAGTGGTAGTTGGTAAATGAACCAGGATTTTCAAGATTAAATAGATTTACAGGATGCTTTTTCGGCATCCTTTTTTATTATCAAACATTTTTAAATACCTTGTAAAGCTGTTTGATTCGCTTAATTTTGGTTATAATGATTGATAATCTTTCCTGGAAAACACTCTCCTCCTCATACATACACAAAGGCCCCTGGGCTACCATGCGGGTTGATAAATGCGAAATGCCTGATGGCCGCATAGTCGACGATTATTATGTGCTTGAATACCCTAACTGGGTAAACGCCATTGCCATTACCGAAGACAATAAGGTTTTAATGGTGCGGCAATACCGGCATGCAGCCGGCATCGTATCGTTAGAGATACCCGGCGGTGTAATTGATGGCGATGAAGAACCCGTAGCCGCCATCAGGCGCGAGCTGTTGGAAGAAACCGGTTACCAGTTTGATGAGTTTGAACTGTTATGCACCGTGTATGCCAATCCCTCAACCGCAAATAATCATACGTACTGCTACCTTACCAAAGGCGGTAAAAAGGTACAGGAACAGGATTTGGATGAGCATGAGGAAGTAGTTGTGGAGCAATACACTATTGCCGAAGTAAAACAACTCTTAGCCGATAATAAGATAGCACAGTCATTGCATTGTACGGGATTGTTTTATGCTTTGGTGAAGTTGGGGGAATTGTAGTATATCAATTTGCAGCATATAGCTCATTAAATTTCTCGACAATACCAACCCAGTCAGATCCGAATGAAGTAAGGAGCATTTTTCCATCAGGCGATATCAGTACTTTTGATGGGAAGCCCTGTATATGGTAACCTTTAACAACCGGGTCATCGCCCATAATAACAGCCATAGCGTATTTATTATCGGCCAAAAACTTTTTAACATTGGGGGCATTGTCGCGGCAGGCAATGCTTACCAAAACTATGCCTTTGTGCCTGCCTTCATTTATCTCGGTATTGTATGCATTTACCCGCGGCATCTCTTCCCGGCATGGTGAACACCAGGTGCCCCAAAAATCGGCAACTATCCATTTACCTTTGTAATCGGCCAGGCTGTGATCCTGCCCATCAATGCCCTTTAATACAAAGCCGGGGGCATCCTGCCAGCTACTGATCACGTGATCGGTCATAAACTCCTTAAAATTTTTCCCGGGAAACTGCGACTCATATAATTTCTGCATATCATTCAGTCTGTCAAAGTTCGAGCTTACATAATCCGCGAATACCTTTAAGGCTGTTTCATTGTCGCCATGCTCAAAAAGTTTATTCATGTAATCCTCCAGGTAGCTTTCCTTCGAATTTAAAATCACCCTGTCATAATAGCTTCTATAAGCTTTTTCATTTGCTTTAACAGGTGAATTTTGTGCCGCCTTAGCCAAATACTGTAATGCTTTTACCGAATCGGTATTCCATTCCGCCTGGTATTTTAAAAAGTAAGCATGTGCCAGTAAATTTTTATCGGCATACCTGTTGGCATTTAAAGTATCGGCTGCATATCTTTCCAAATCACCTATGGTTTTATCCATTACCTGCACGGCCATGCCTTTTTTGCCCGCATTGTTAAGCAGGGTATACAGCAATAAGCCATACCTGCCTCCGTTACCGGCTTTCATATAATCATCGTTCAGCCGGTTAAATTTTGTGGCTGTTTTTACTAAAAGCTTTGGGTCATTTTTTTGTTTTTCGGCACTTACCCACAAATACAAGGCAATAATTTTCTGCTGCAAAACAATGTTCTTATCATTATGCATCTTACCAAGCAATAAATAAATGTTTACCAAGGTGCGTTTCTCCTGTTCAGTCATGCCGCTTATCTCTTTTTCTGTAAATCCGTGGTTCCGCATCTCTTTCTTCCAATCTTCATCATCCCCAACCCGTTGTCGCGCTATAAACATTAGGGCATACGTTTCCTGTAGCCAGTCGCCAAACATTTTCTCTTTATAAAAATAGTTTACCACATCATAGGCTGTATCAACATCCGAACCCAGGGCCGAGTGCATTTTATTAAACAGGTGCGATTGTTCACCTGCCAACAGTTTTGCAGGTGTTTTTGAAAGCAGGGTATCATACCTTTTATAGCCGTTTGTGCCCGCCTGCTGTATATAGTTTAACTTGTTAACTATGTAATAGGTATCGTTACCAAACATGGCATCGTGGCGGTTAAAATACCCATATAATTTAGCCGAATCAGCGTCGCCGCTTTTTATTAAAAAAGCGTCGCTAAACCCGCTTAGGGTCACAGCCATATTTATCCAGGCAGTATCTTCCGCCTGTTTTGTGTAGCTGCCATAGGTTATGCCCTGTGTGTAATCATTTTGCTGAAGTTTTTTATCCCAATATTGCTTGTTTACAGCAACTGCACTCTCCAGCAAACCATTAGCAGTGTTCAATATATATTTTCCCTGCCCGGTTTTGGCGCTATCAGTTGCCGTTATATCCAATAAAGCGCCGCGTATAGAGGTTACCTCGTAATTTGTTTTATATTCCTTATTGGTCCAAGTCGACCGATAACCAAGCCTTTCTTTAGGCAGTTCTAAAAACATCCTTCTAATAGTTAATAATGGGAAGTATTGCCCATTTTGTATTACCTGTTGTTGTATACTGGCTGATGTTTGCCAGTTGGTGAGCGACTGTTGCACTATCTCATTATAGCCCTCAAGCCTCAGTACCCTGCTATTGCGGTCGATATAAACTATAAAGGGTTTTTGAAAGATGGCGAAAGTTGATAAAAGTTCGCTTGAATTAAGTTTGGTTTTGCGGATGCTATCGGTATTAAAGCTTACGGTAAAGTTTGGCATTTCAACATCGTTTAGCTTCGCCTTGATCAAGGTGCACTGCAATTTGTATTCATCCTTTTCGTATCCTAAAACCTTAAAATGAAAAGTGTATTCTTCGTACTTGTTCACCATACCCGATTCAATGTTGGTTGATTCAAGGGAAAATTCTTCACCGTTTTTAAGGATCAGTCCCTGGGCGTATGTATAGTTAACAGCAAACAGGGCAAGCACCATGATAAGGAGTTTCTTCATTTTAAGGTTGGGTTGGTATGGTTAGCACTAAACTAAAAATACTTTCGGTAATTACCGTATTTATTACATTTAATATGAAAAAAATGGAGCGTATAAAAAAAGACGCCCCGATAAATCGGGGCGTCTTTACAATATTATCTAAATCCGAAATCCCTTAGGACATTTTCAGTTTCTTCTGAATATCAGCTACGTAACCTTTGAATTTTTTGTCGGTATCTATCAGGTCTTCAACAGTTTGGCAGGCGTAAATCACTGTGGAGTGGTCGCGGCCGCCGAAAAAGTGGCCAATTGATTTTAATGAGCTTTTGGTATGTGCCTTGGCTAAGTACATGGAAATTTGCCTTGCCTGTACGATCTCGCGTTTGCGGGTTTGTGATTTTACCATTTCAATAGGTACTTCAAAGTATTCGCAAACCAAATTCTGAATGTACTCCATTGAAATTTCCTTTGATGAGTTCTTCACAAAGTTTTTCAACATTTGTTTAGCAAGGTTCAGATCAATCTCCTTACGGTTAAGTGTTGATTGCGCTAATAAAGATACCATAGCGCCTTCCAGCTCACGCACGTTGTTGTCAATGTTATGGGCAACATACTCCACTACGTCGTTTGAAAGTTCGATGCCGTCCTGGTATATCTTATTTTTTAAGATAGCCATGCGGGTTTCCAGGTCGGGTATCTGCAGATCGGCAGAAAGGCCCCATTTGAACCTTGAAAGCAGGCGTTCTTCCAAACCGGCCAGGTCCTTAGGCGCTTTGTCTGATGTTATGATCAACTGTTTGCCGCTTTGGTGCAGGTGGTTAAATATATGGAAGAAGAAATCCTGTGTTTTTTCCTTACCCGCAAAGTTGTGCACATCGTCCATTATCAGCACATCAATGGCCTGGTAAAAGTTCACAAAGTCGTTAATGTTGTTATGCTTCAGGGCGTCAACAAATTGTTGGGTAAATTTTTCGCAGCTTACATATAGTACCAGCTTATCGGGCAGGGTTTGTTTTATCTGGTTACCGATGGCCTGTGCCAGGTGGGTTTTACCTAAGCCAACGCCTCCATATATCATTAAAGGGTTAAATGAAGTACCACCCGGTTTCGCCGCTACGGCGTAACCTGCCGAGCGGGCCAAACGGTTGCAATCACCCTCGATAAAGTTTTCGAATGTATAGTTACGGTTAAGCTGCGGGTCAACGTTCAGCTTCTTTAGCCCCGGTATAACAAATGGATTTTTAATATCCTTATTTATAGAAATGGGTATCGGCATCGATTGATTTTTTGATTCCGCACCATTTCCATTTGAAGGCATATTGGTAGTATATGGTTTGCTGGCGGAAGACTGTTCAACTACTATGTTGTACTCTAAACGCCCGTCATCGCCTAATTGTTTTTTTATTGTTTTACGCAGTAGCCCCACGTAATGTTCTTCAAGCCATTCATAGAAAAATAAACTTGGTACCTGTATTGTTAATACGCTCCCTTCTATTCTTAAAGCTTTTATCGGCTCGAACCAGGTTTTAAAACTCTGGGCCGGTATGTTATCTTTAATTATAGATAGGCAGCTATTCCAAACAGTAGTACAAGTTTTTTCCATATAAATTATTATAAAAAGTTGATTTCCAACTCCCAGAGATACTTCTTTACAGACGGCTCAGGAACATCGAATATTCTAAAAAAAAGCGGATAAAAAAATTAAATTTTCACTTTTTTGAGAAATAAATTTATGATTTAATAACACCATTTTTATTGCAAAGTCAATATAAAAACGTACATTTCGTATCGAATTTTGCAAC
>Ga0207142_1007_pt1 | contig 49619 bp, 58 predicted proteins | sample Alteio_BWMinHeat_2_FD_153561 | JGI IMG/M metagenome (GOLD analysis project Ga0207142, IMG submission 153561) | Enriched cells from forest soil in Barre Woods Harvard Forest LTER site, Petersham, Massachusetts, United States -... | ecosystem: Environmental > Terrestrial > Soil > Temperate forest >... | reverse complement strand
GCCTGCCGATGAGTATCAGGTCCTGGGCGATGTTAAGAAAACTTTCTTGAAAGCGGGCCTGGAAGTGAAGAAGAGCGAGCTATTGCGGGTCGGCGTTGCCTTGATCCGTGAGCTGGATCTGGCCGGCCTGAAACTGGCTGTGGCTAGCCTGCCGCCAGTGAAAGCCGGGCGCCCGAAGAAAGAGAAATAAGATCGGTCTGCGGCATTCTTCGGTGGGGGAAATAGGGTTCGAATTTGCACGGCGACGAAACTTGTCGTGCAAATCCGGACCCTTTTTATTTACTGCCGATTTATTGAAAGTCGCATAATTTTAAAGGTGAAGTTGCAATTTTGATACTGTTGTCATGTCACAGAACCGAAATAAACCTGTCATTTTCTTGAAGTAATCGGTGGTTAGGCTTGTCATCGTCACAATCAGAAAGGACGATGAATGCAACTGCTAACGAATCCTGGCGAAGCAAGTACTAGTGTTTCCAAGTTGACGGTTAGTCTTGCCAGTACGCCGGAAGAGGTGCGTGAAGTGCAGCGCCTGCGTTACAAGGTTTTTATAGAGACGATGGGCTTGTCGGCGCTGGCCAACGCAGATGGCCTGGACAGCGATGAATTCGATTCCTATTGCGATCACCTGATCGTACGCGACACCAACACCCTGCGCGTGGTTGGCACCTATCGGGTCATGAGTCCGCATGCGGCAAGACGCATGGGCCGCTATTATTCGGAGCAGGAATTCGATCTTGGCCGGCTCGACAATCTGCGCAGCAGCATTGCTGAAGCCGGGCGCGCCTGCATCGATCCTGAATACCGCAGCGGCAGCGTCATCATGCTGTTGTGGGCTGGCCTGGCGGCCTTCATGCGGCGTGAACGCTGCGATTACCTGATGGGCTGCGCCAGCGTCAGCCTGGCCGATGGCGGGCATAACGCCGCGGCTTTGTATCACGGCCTGGATCAAAGCAATTTTTCTCCGGCCGAATACCGCGTCACGCCGCATGTGCCGTTCCCGGTATATGAGCGCGAAGCCGGTCATGTGGCGCAAATGCCGCCGCTGTTAAAAGGCTATCTGCGCAGCGGCGCCTGGGTCTGCGGCGACCCGGCCTGGGATCCGGATTTTCACTCTGCCGATTTTTTCCTGCTGCTGCCTTTATCCAAGCTGGATCAGCGCTACGCCCGTCACTATCTTAAAGAAACGAGGGCGGCATGAAACCGGGCGAGCAGTTCCTGGATGCTGCGTTTTTTGGCGCTGCCAGCGGCGCCGGCGCCTCGTCAAAGCGCGATCCGATCCGCTTCCGCACTATCTGGATTTCCGATGTTCATCTGGGAACCACAGGCTGCCAGGCCGCTCGCCTGTTGGAATTTTTGCGTGCGACCGAGTCGGATACCCTGTATCTGGTCGGCGATATCATCGACGGCTGGCAATTGAAGCGTCGCTGGTATTGGGATCAGGTCCACAACAACGTGGTGCAAACGGTGTTGAAAAAAGCGCGCAAGGGAACCGAGGTTATTTTTGTCCCCGGCAATCACGACGAGGCTGTGCGCCAATTCATCGATCTGGACTTCGGCGGCATCCGGATTCGCGATGAATTGGTGCATACCACCGCGCAAGGCAAACGTATGCTGGTGCTGCATGGTGATCGCTTCGATGGCGTGATCGCCTGTGCCAAATGGCTGGCGTATGTGGGCGACGGCTTGTATACCGTGATCCTGAAATTCAACCAATGGTTCAACGGCTGGCGCGCGCGCGCCGGTTTGCCCTACTGGTCGCTATCGCAATATCTGAAACTCAAGGTGAAAAACGCGGTGAATTATATTTCTTCGTTCGAAGATGCATTGGCGGCGGAAGCGCAAAAGAAGGGCTTGGACGGTGTCATTTGCGGCCACATCCATAAGCCGGAAATCCGCGACATCAACGGCATCACTTATTGCAACGACGGCGACTGGGTGGAGAGTTTGTCGGCGCTGGTGGAAGACGCCAGCGGCGAATTGCGCCTGGTCACCTGGCAGGAAATCATGCAGCAGAAAAATAGCGTATCCGGCAAGCAGGCTCGTGAACTATGCGAATTGCCATCGTAACTGACGCCGGGCAATCGCAAATTAACGGGGTAGTCAACACTTTACGCGCCACCAGCGCTTGCTTGCGTCATAACGGCCATGAAGTATTGCTGCTCAGTCCTGACGACTTTCCAACCTTTGCCTGTCCCACTTACCCGGAAATCCGTCTGGCTCACAAACCTTACGCCAGGATCGCCGCCAGCCTGAAGACGTTTGCGCCGGACTGCATCCATATCTCGACCGAAGGGCCGATGGGTTTGGCCGCCCGCCGTTTCTGCCTGCGCCAGGGGATAGGTTTCACGACCGCCTACCATACCCGTTTTCCCGAGTATCTGAGCGCGCGTTCGATCCTGCCTAAGGCGCTGACTTACCGCTGGCTACGCTGGTTCCACGGCCCGTCGAAAGCCGTGATGGTGCCGACTCCGCATGTGCTCAAGGAACTGGAACAGCGTGGTTTTCGCCACCTGGTGCTGTGGGGTAGGGGAGTCGATACAGAGCGCTTCAAGCCCGTTGATGAGGACCATGCTTGCATAGAACGCCCTCTGTATTTGTATGTCGGCAGGGTCGCGGTGGAAAAGAATATCGAATCTTTCCTGCAGGTCGATCTGCCTGGCAGTAAATGGGTGATCGGCGACGGCCCGTTGCGGGAAGAGTTGCAGCTGCGCTACCCCAAGGTGCAGTTTCTGGGCGCCAAGCCGCATCATGAACTCACTTCGTATTACAACTGCGCGGATGTGATGGTGTTTCCCAGCCATACCGACACCTTCGGCCTGGTCATGGTCGAGGCCATGGCGTGCGGAGTGCCGGTCGCCGCTTATCCGGTAGCCGGCCCGCTCGACGTCGTCGCGCACGGACGTTCCGGAATACTGGATGCGGACCTGACCTCGGCTTGCCTGCGGGCGCTTGCGCTGGATCGGCGCGAGGTACGGCAACATGCGCTGGAATATTCCTGGGAGCTGGCAACCCAGCAGTTTCAACAGCATTTGTTTCAGATCCATGATTTGAAAGCGCGCCCCAAGAATCTGCTGACGGGCAGATCTCGGCCAGCATCTGGTTTGTAATCGTGGAAAAGACGTAAAAAAGCCTCGCAGTGCGAGGCTTTTTGTTCATCCGGGATGCTTGTTTTCAGCTTATTTCCAAAATTTCCACCAAGGCGATTTCGCTACCTTGCCGCCATCGGTGCCGGTGCCGCCGACATACTTGCTGTTCGGGTAGGTCTTCTTCAGTACGCGCTCGGTGTCGTCGCGCAATTGCTGGAGACCCAAGGCGTCATAAGATTGCACCATGATATGCAGGGCATCTTCAACCGCAGGCGCATCGCGATATTCCTGGATCGCGCTTTGTGCGCGATTGGCTGCAGCAACATAGGCACCGCGACGGTAGTAATAGCTGGCAACGTGGACGTCATACTGCGCCAGCGCATTCACCAGGTATTTCATGCGCGCCAGAGAATCGGGGGCGTAGGTGCTGTTCGGGAAACGGACTACCACTTGCTTGAAGGCGTCGAATGCATCGCGTGCGGCTTTCGGGTCACGCTCGGTGGCGTCTTCGCTGGACAGGAAGTCGAAAATACTGATCTTGTCATTGAAGTTGACCAGGCCACGCAGGTAGTACATATAGTCTACGTTGGGGTGATTTGGATGCAGCTTGATGAAGCGGTCGATCGCCGCCAGCGCCTCAGGTTGCTCGCCTTGCCGGTAATGCGCATAGGCGATATCCATTTGCGCCTGTTGCGCGTAAGTGCCGAACGGATAACGCGATTCCAGCTTTTCAAAGTACTTAATTGCCTTATCATAGCCGCCGCTGTTCATCTCATCCTTGGCCTCCGAGTATAATCGTTGGGCGGACCAGTTTGCGGTTTCATCGACTTTGTCTGGCAATAAGCCACACGCAGATAAGGATAGAGCGAATGCGACGGCGGCTAGTTTTAAGAGTCTTTTTTGCATAGTGGTTTGCAAGATTGCGCGTATTTACGTGTGTTAACAACGATTGATTATAGCTGATGGGACTTCAAGTGATGTCATTTACCAAGCCAAATTTGGCTGAAAGTCTGCCTGACGCTGATTTTGAGGCCAATATCGACGATATTGATGACGGCGTCGATGATGGCGTCGAGGACGGCGATGCGGCTACTGCCAGCGCGCCGATAGTACTGCAATTGACTCCAGATGTGTGCGGTACGCGTCTGGATAAAGTGGTTTCGAGTCTGGTGCCGCAATATTCGCGTAGCCGCATCCAGCAGTGGATCGAAGCCGGCCATGTCACCGTGGACGGCAAACCCGGCACCACGAAAATGACAACCTACGGCGATGAAACCGTGATTGTGCTGCCGCAACCGGCGCCCGACGAACAGGCATTCAAGGCAGAAGACATGCCGCTGGACGTGGTGTATGAAGATGCCGCCATCATCGTCATCAACAAGCCGGCCGGGCTGGTAGTGCATCCTGCCGCCGGCAACTGGTCGGGTACCCTGCTCAACGGTTTGTTGTTTCGCTGGCCGGCATTGGTCGGGGTGCCGCGCGCCGGCATTGTGCACCGCCTGGACAAAGATACCAGCGGCCTGATGGTGGTCGCTAAAACGCTGGAAGCGCAGACCGATCTGGTGCGCCAGCTGCAAGCCCGTACCGTCAAGCGTCAATACCTGGCGCTGGTGTGGGGTTCGCCGCAACTCAACGGAACGGTGGACAGCCCAATGGCGCGCCATCCGCGCGATCGCATCAAGATGGCGGTGTCGGAAAGCCTGATTGCCAAGCCGGCCGTCACTCATTACCAGCGGCTGGCGACCGGCTTGCTGGATCGCCGTCCGGTGAGCCTGATGGGTTGCCGATTGGAAACCGGGCGTACCCATCAGATCCGGGTGCACATGCAGTCGCTCGGCTTTTCACTGGTGGGCGACGCCTTGTATGGCAAGCAACATCTGATGCCGGCTTTTCCGCGCCAAGCCTTGCAGGCCTCGCGTCTGGGCCTGATTCATCCGACTACTGGCAAGGCTTGTGAATGGTTTGCGCCGCTGCCGGACGATTTCGCTGCATTGCTGGAGCGCGCCGGCATCAGCGCTCCAGAATGATGAAGTCTTGTTTTGTGAGTTATTTTGTGAGTTAAACGGAAGCTTAAGCGCATGCAATTAATTGTCCCGGACTGGCCTGGGTTGCCGCCCGATATTGGCGCTTTTGCCACTTTGCGTGGCGGCGGTGTCAGTCAAGGTCCGTATGATGACGGCAACGGCGGCGGCGGCCTGAATCTCGGGAGCCACGTTGGCGATCTGCTGCAAGTCGTCGAACGTAATCGTGCGCGCCTCGATATTTTGCTGCCAGCGTCGCCGCTCTGGATGACGCAAGTGCATGGCCATCATGTGATTGACGCTGACGGCGCCGCGGTCGGGATCGAAGCAGACGCTGCCATCGCGACCCGGGCTGGCGTGGTTTGTGCAATCCAGACCGCCGATTGTCTACCGGTCTTGTTTGCCGATTTGAATGGCGGCGTGGTCGGCGCGGCGCATGCCGGCTGGCGCGGCCTGGTGGGCGGAGTTTTGCAAAACACGGTGGCGCGCATGAGGGCCGCCGGCGCCGGGCCGATTACCACCTGGCTTGGCGCGGCCATTGGTCCTGACCGATTCGAGGTCGGCGCCGACGTTCTTGCGGCATTTGCCAAGGCTGCTGAGGCGGGCCAGGCGCTGCAGCAAACCCAGGCTTGCTTTACACCCATCGCGCAACGGCCGGGCAAATATCTGGCAGACATTTATCAACTGGCACGGATTGCATTACGTCAGGTAAATGTGCAAGATGTTCATGGCGGCGGTTTATGCACGGTCAGCGATAGGAATTTTTATTCCTACCGCAGAGATCATGTGACTGGCCGCATGGCCTCGTTGATCTGGCTGAAATGAGCTGGCTGAAATGATCGGCGCTGCTACTCATCCGTTTTTTTTGGCGAGGCGGGTGTCGGAACGGCTGTGGGGGCGGCAGAGGCAGCTTTTTGTTGTGCCGCCAACCTGGCAGAATTTTCAGCGCGCTGTCGATTTCTCTTGCGTTTCGGCGTGCCCATCAGGTATAAAACAATTGTCAAAGGAAAAACTCCATACAGCAAAAACGTCATCACGCCGGCAACTGCATTAGCTTCTGTAATTGCCATCATGAAGACGACATAAATCCATGCGATGGCGACGATGTACATGTTGGTTCCTGCTTTTAGAGTCAATCCGATAAAAGATACACGAAAATATGCCAAAACAACGGTCACAGCATGAATACGCCTAATTTTTCCGTCTTCGATCCAGCCGCATTGTCGCAACTCTCGCAACAATTCAGTCAAGCGTTCAATCCGCAATTCCTCCAGCAACTTAGCCATATAGCCGATCCCAACGTATTTCTGGGTTTGCTCAATCCGTCTGGGCAAAACCTGAACGGTGCGGCCGGAGCCGGTAACTTCGGCGATCTTGGCATTTCGCTGGACCCGGCAGCACTGAAAAAGCTGCAGGCGGAATACTCGCAGCAGATGTCGGCCTTATGGCAGGACATGTTGGCGGCGCGGATCCCGGCCATCGCTGACCGCCGTTTCAGTGGCACGGCGTGGCATGGCAATCCGGTGTATGCGTTCAATGCGGCGGCGTATTTATTGAACGCCCAATTCCTGAACGCAATGGTTGAGGCGTTGGACGCGCCGCCGAAGATCAAGCGCAAAATCGGTTTTACGGTGCAGCAGATGATAGACGCCATGGCGCCTTCCAATTTCCTGGCGACCAATCCGGTAGCCCAGCAGAAAATTGTCGAAACCAATGGTGAAAGCCTGACCAAGGGCATCGTCCAGATGCTTGCAGACATGCACAAGGGCAGGGTGTCGCAGACCGACGAGTCAGCGTTCGAGGTCGGCAAGGATGTCGCGACCACCGAAGGTGCAGTGGTGTTTGAAAACGCCTTGTTCCAGCTGATCCAATACAAACCCCTCACCGCCAAGGTGTACCAGCGGCCGCTGCTGATCGTGCCGCCCTGCATTAACAAATTTTACATTCTCGATTTGCAGCCGCAGAATTCGCTGGTGCGCTATGCGGTGGAGCAAGGGCATAGCGTGTTCCTGGTTTCCTGGCGCAATGCTGACGAATCATTGGCGCATGCGACCTGGGACCAATACATTGTCGACGGCGTAATCCGGGCGATCCAAACGGTGCAGGATATCTCCGGCCAGGACAAGATCAATGCACTCGGTTTCTGCGTCGGCGGCACGATCTTGTCGACCGCCCTGGCGAAACTGGCGGCGGATAAAGTCAATCCGATCGCCAGCCTGACCTTGCTGACAGCCTTCCTGGATTTCAGCGATACCGGCATTCTGGATGTCTATATCGACGACATGCAGATACGCATGCGGGAGCAGGCCATCGGGCAAGGCGGCCTGATGCCCGGGCGCGAATTCGGCTCTGCGTTTTCCAGCTTGCGTCCTAACGATTTGCTATGGAATTATGTCGAATCGAACTACCTCAAGGGCGAGCAGCCGACGGCTTTTGATTTGTTGTACTGGAACGCCGACAGCACCAACTTGCCAGGCCCGATGTTTTGTTACTACCTGCGTCACATGTATCTGGATAACTCGCTGAAAGACGCCGGCAAACTGACGGTGGATGGGCAAGCGATTGACCTGGGCAAGATCGATGCGCCGACCTTTATTTATGCATCGCGCGAAGATCACATCGTGCCCTGGACCTCGGCCTATGCCTCGGTTTCTTTGCTGAATCCCAAAAAGCCGAAACAGAATCGTTTTGTGCTTGGCGCCTCCGGCCACATCGCCGGTGTGATTAATCCGCCGGCAAAAAAGAAACGCAGTTATTGGACTAACAACGGGACTAGTAACGGGACCAAGAACGGGACCAGCAAGCAAACCGCTGTAGATGCCGAAACCTGGCTGGCGGCAGCGGTTGAGCATCCGGGCAGCTGGTGGACCGAATGGACGGAATTTTTATCCGAGCATGCAGGAAAACAAGTGGCCGCGCCGCGCAAATTGGGAAATACTAAGCACGACATCATCGAACCCGCGCCGGGAAGGTATGTCAAAGTCAGGGCGGAATAAAATACGGATCGGGAAGAAGCGGGGCGAGCAGCAATAAGACTGCAAGAAGACGGTAGGCAAGCAGCACATCGATTTTTTGAATTGTTTTTTTGAAGGAGACTAAAGATGGCAAAGCGAATCGTTTATGTGACCGGGGGAATGGGCGGCATCGGTACCCCAATTTGTACTCGTCTTTGCACAGATGGTTTTACCGTCGTAGCAGGTTGCGGACCGAATTCGGCGCGCAAGGATAAATGGCTGGCCGATATGCGGGCCAAGGGTTTCGATATTCATGCTTCAGAAGGCAATGTCTCCAACTGGGAATCGACCAAGGCGGCATTTGACAAAGTCAAGGCGGAAGTCGGTGAAGTCGATATCCTGATCAATAACGCCGGCATTACGCGCGACGGCCAGTTCCGCAAGATGTCCAAGGCCGACTGGGACGCCGTCATCGACACCAATCTGAATTCACTATTCAACGTCACCAAGCAGGTCATCGACGGCATGGCGGATCGCGGCTGGGGGCGGATTGTCAATATTTCGTCGGTGAACGGCCAGAAAGGCCAGTTCGGCCAGACCAACTATTCGACTGCTAAAGCCGGGATTCACGGCTTTACCATGGCGTTGGCGCAGGAGGTTGCTACCAAGGGCGTTACCGTCAATACGGTATCTCCCGGTTATGTCGGTACCGATATGGTGCGTTCGATCCGGCCGGATGTCCTGGAAAAGATCGTTGCAGGGATTCCGGTAAAGCGCCTGGGTGAGCCGGAAGAAATCGCTTCCATCATCTCCTGGATCGTGTCAGAAGAGGGCGGTTACGCGACCGGTTCTGACTTCTCTCTGAACGGCGGCCTGCACATGGGCTAGCGTCCAATACCACTTCCCGCGTGGATTGTCTGCAATACGTTTAGCAGTTCGCGCGGGTTGTCGGTAATCCTTGTTTGTATTGCAATGCAATAAACTCCCTGCACAGCTTGTTGCACATGCATATAATAAGGATGTACTACTTCAGGCATGGCTTGCCAAAGTAGCAAATATAAAATGCCTTATGGGCGTAGTAACCTGGGACAGAAATGACTACTACAAAAAAAATGTCTGAACGTTTGATCAAGAAGTATCCGAATCGTCGCCTGTACGATACCCAAACCAGTTCATACATTACCCTGACCGATGTCAAGCAACTGGTCTTGGACAACGAGGAATTCGTTGTGCTGGACGCCAAGACCGACGACGATCTGACGCGCAGCATCTTGTTGCAGATTATTCTGGAGGAAGAGTCAAACGGCACTCCTATGTTTTCCAGCGCGGCGCTGTCGCAAATCATTCGCTACTACGGCCATGCCATGCAGGGAATGATGGGGTCTTATCTGGAAAAAAATATCCAGGCTTTCATCGATATCCAGAATAAGCTGACTGAAAATTCCAAGGGTTTTTACGAAGGCAAACCGTTCAGTCCGGAAATGTGGGCGCAGTTCATGAATGTCCAGGGGCCGATGATGCAGGGCATGATGAGCAACTACATCGAGCAGAGCAAAGGCCTGTTCATCCAGATGCAGGAACAGATGCAAAACCAGACCAAGAATATGTTCGGCACCTTCCCGTTTGCACCGCCACCGCCGGACAAGACAAAGAAATAAGCATTCAAGGCTACTCTGCAACGGGTTTTTAGAAGCCGCGCAGGGTAGCCATGGCAGTGGAAGGGGTACAATAGCGACTTTGCTTTGACCCCATCTCCCGTCATGTCCAACGTCATTCCTGCTGCACCAGCCACCGCCGCATTTTCTGCGCCTAAAGTCGGTTTCGTCTCCCTTGGTTGTCCCAAGGCACTGGTCGATTCCGAACAAATCCTGACCCAGTTGCGTGCGGAAGGTTATGAAACTGCCAAGTCGTATGAAGGCGCTGATCTGGTGATCGTCAACACTTGCGGCTTTATCGACGCCGCAGTGCAAGAATCGCTAGACGCCATCGGCGAAGCCCTGAGCGAAAACGGTAAAGTCATTGTGACCGGCTGCCTGGGCGCCAAAAAGGATGCTGACGGCGACGACATCATCCAGAAGATCCATCCAAAAGTATTGGAAGTCACCGGCCCGCACGCGGTCGGCGAAGTCATGTTTGCGGTGCACAAGCATCTGCCCAAGCCGCATGCGCCGTTCCTTGATCTGCTGCCGCCGCAGGGCATCAAGCTGACACCCAAGCATTTCGCCTATTTGAAAATCTCGGAAGGTTGCAACCATCGTTGCAGTTTTTGCATTATTCCATCGATGCGCGGCGACCTGGTGTCGCGTCCGATTGCGGACATCATGCTGGAAGCCGAAAATCTGTTCAAGGCTGGCGTTAAAGAATTATTGGTGATTTCGCAAGACACCAGCGCCTATGGCGTAGACGTCAAGTTCCGCATGGGTTTCTGGAACGGCAAGCCGGTCAAGACCCACATGACGCAACTGGTCACCGCGCTGGGCGAGCTGGCGGCCCAATACGGCGCCTGGGTCCGTCTGCATTATGTTTATCCTTACCCGCACGTCGACCAGATTATTCCGCTGATGGCGGAAGGCAAGGTGTTGCCATACCTGGATGTGCCGCTGCAACACGCCCACCCCGATGTATTGAAGCGCATGAAGCGTCCGGCCAGCGGCGAAAAAAATATCGAACGGATTCAAGCCTGGCGCGCGATGTGCCCGGATCTCACCATCCGCTCGACCTTTATCGCCGGCTTTCCAGGCGAAACCGATGCCGAGTTCGAATACCTGCTTGATTTCCTGAAAGAGGCGGAAATCGATCGCCTCGGTTGTTTCGCCTATTCTCCGGTAGAGGGCGCAACCGCCAACGCGCTGGATAATCCAGTGCCCGAAGAACTGCGTGAAGAACGCCGCGGCCGCGTGATGCAGTTGCAGGAAGAGATTTCCAAGAAGCGCCTGCAAGCCAAGGTCGGCAAGACCATGCGCGTGCTGATCGACGAAGTTGACCGCAATGGCGGTATCGGCCGTTCCAGCGCCGATGCGCCGGAAATCGATGGCGTGGTCTATGTCAAGCCACCGTATGAGCCACACAAGAAGCTGGTGGTTGGCGAATTTGTCGATGTCACCATCACGGCCTCGGATGCCCATGATTTGTGGGCTGCCGCATGATGGCAGGGAAGTTTGCTGTGACGCTGTCGTTAGTGTTCGGTTTTGCTTCCACCCCGGTATTTGCGGACAACGATAATGTTGCCGCTGCTCCGGCATCTGCGGCCACAGCGCAAAACTTGTTTGCCAAGCCGCTGACCCTGCGCGGCACGCTGGGCAATGCGCAGATCGAGATGCATTTGCAACTGAAAGCGGATCCGACCGAAGGCATCCAGGGCCATTACGTGATTGCCGGTCAATCCGCCAAAATCCTGCTGGCAGGTGAATCGGAAAATACCGATGTCATCATGGAAGAGTCCATCAATGGCAAGGATGTTTCCGGCGAATGGGCTGGCAAACTGGTCGGCAATATCTTCAGCGGCACCTGGTCGACCACAGACGATGCGGTGACTAAACCTTTTGCCTTGACCGTTCAGACTGCCAAGCCCGTTAAATAAATCGTAGCAGCTCATCGCCACCCATAGCCACCATTGAACATGCCCAAAAAAAAGAATTCTCAAACCGCATTGATGCACAGCGCATATACCGCGCCGGCAGGTTTTGACGCCTTTCCGGTAGCGATTCACCACGCTTCCACGGTGTTGTTCAAGAATGTCGCAGCGATGCGTGACCGTGACTGGCAGGAAAAGAGCGGCTATACCTACGGCCTGCACGGCACGCCCACCTCGTTCACGCTGGAGGCGCGCCTGGCTGAAATCGAAGGCGGCCAGCACTGCCTGCTGGCGCCTAGCGGCCTGGCCGCGATCACGATGATCGACCTGGCCTTGCTGAAGAGCGGCGACGACGTGCTGCTGCCGGACAATGTGTATAGCCCGAATCGCGAGTTAGGTAATTGGCTGTCCAGGGATTTCGGGATTACAGCGCGTTATTACGATCCCTTGATCGGCGCCGGCATTGCTGAATTGATCCAGCCGAACACCCGCCTGATCTGGACTGAAGCACCGGGTTCGGTGTCGATGGAAGTGCCGGATCTTCCCGCTATTTGTGCCGCCGCACATGCCAAGGGCGTGCTGGTGGCGATAGACAATACCTGGTCCGCTGGCCTGGCGCTGCGGGCTTTCGATCTCGGCGTCGATATCGTAATGCAGGCGTTGACCAAATATCAGTCTGGCGGATCGGATATATTGATGGGCGCCGTGATCACCAGAGATACCGCCTTGAACCAAAAGCTGCAGACCGCGCATATGCGCCTGGGTTTTGGGGTCGGCATGGACGACGCCTATCTTGTGCTGCGCAGCCTGCCAACCATGAAATTGCGCTTTGAGGCGCATGATGCAGCGGCGCGTACCGTCGCCGCGTGGTTGAAACAGCGGTCAGAGATCAGCCGGGTACTGCATCCGGCTTTTACTGACTGCCCGGGGCATGAAATCTGGCAGCGCGACTTCACCGGAGCAGGCGGCTTGTTCTCAGTGTTGTTCGATGCGCGTTATAGCGAAGAGCAGACCGACCGCTTTGTCGATAGCTTGAAATTATTCAAGATCGGCTATAGCTGGGGCGGCGCAAACAGCCTTTGCGTTCCTTACCGCATCCAGGGCATGCGTAAAAACTGGCAGGATCAAGGCATATTGGTGCGCTTCAACATCGGCTTGGAAGATCCGCAGGATCTGATTGCTGATATCGAACAAGCATTCGCTGCTATGTAACCCAAGCTACGACGATTTGAACGAAAAAACCGATCCGCGCAGATCGGTTTTTTTGCCTGTCGTTTAAGACAATTGCTGGCACATATAAACTGCAGTCGCCTGATTTGCCGACACTTGATAACTGGCCAGATTTTCTTTGGCGAGAGAGTGCAGCACTTCTGCCGATGTATAGCCCAGCGTAGTCCAGAATGCCTGCGACTGTTGCACGGATACCAGTGCGCTCCAGTGCAAATCGTCTGCGCGCGCCTGTTCCAGCGCCACCGCCACCAAAGCATTGGCCGCTTGCCGGCCGCGTGCGGCGGGCGCGACAGCCAGGTCATGCAGGTACAAGCAATCCGGCGCGGCTGCAATCTTGAACGGTTGGTCCAGAGCCGTGACGACATCTTTGTTTGACGGGTAGCTGAACAGATAGGCAACCGGCTCTTGCCCATGTGGCGACCATACCCAGCAAGTGTCTGGGGTCAGGGCAAGGCGGGCACGGAATACGGCTTCCGATTCCTGCATGAGCGGCGGATAACATTCCGCCTGGATCTGCATGACAGCAGGAATGTCCCTGCCGGACATGATCCTGACGGCGCTGCGGTTTGCTGCAGGCCGTTTCTCAATAACAGAAGTCAAGCCGGCATTGCCTTATTGTCATTCAGGTCTACCAAGCCTTTGATCAGGCGGTAACCCTTCCATAGCCAGGCAATGCCCCATACAGCAAAAGCCAGCGGAATCCCGATCACCGTCAGGAACAGGGCGCCGCCGACGAACATCCATAACAGATACCACCAGAATGAGCGAATTTGCCAATTGTGGTGGCTATACACAAATGTATCTGCCGCATCCTGGCGTTTGACATAATTGATGATCAAGGGGATCCATGAAAAAGCCCCGAGGGAAAATACCAGGCTGGCGCCGTGAAAAAGATAGAGCCACCATGCAAGATTTTTTTCGGAGTGCAGCTTGCTATCGAAAACCAGTTCTTGTGCCATGACTTTCCTTTTTATTAAAGGGGAGGCGCTGATTTCAACAGAAATTACGCCAATATGGGCAAGATGCCATCCAACCCGACAAAATTCAAGGCCACGCTGGCTTGCGCGCGCACTACCGGCTTGGCGCGGAAAGCGACCGACAGGCCGGCAATCTTCATCATGTTGAGGTCGTTGGCGCCATCGCCCATGACAATTGCCTGGCTTGGCGCGATATTCAGCTCGGCGCAAACACGTTCGACAGTCAGTTTCTTTTCCTCCGCGTTGACAATACCGCCCAGCACCTTGCCGGTCAGTTTGCCGTCGACGATTTCAAGCAGGTTGGAATGGGCGTAATCGAGTCCCAGCGTGGCTTTCATGCGGTCGGTAAAGAACGTAAAGCCGCCGGATACCAGCAGGGTTTTGAGGCCGGCAGCCTTGACCGCGGCCAGCATGTTTTCCGCGCCAGGGGACAATTGCAGGCGTTCGTCGAGCACCCGTTGCAGCGCCGACCCATCCAGCCCCTTGAGCAAGGCCACGCGCCGGGTCAGGCTTTCGTTAAACTCCAGCTCGCCACGCATGGCCGCTTCGGTAATCGCCGAGACTTGTGGCTTGAGGCCTTGCATGTCAGCGATTTCATCGATGCATTCGATGGTGATCAAGGTCGAGTCCATATCCATGGCCAGCAGTTTAAAGTCGCCCAGTTGCGGCGCTGACGGCAGCCAGGCGCAGTCGATCTGAGCGCCGTAGCAGGCGGCATCGATCAGTGTCTTCAGGCTTTCAGAATAGGCGACGTCGGCGCAACGCCATGCGTGGCGGCCGCCGCTGCTGATGTCGACAGCGGCGACGCCCGCCAGGCTGGCGATACGGTCAATGGCGTTGCGTTCTGCGCTCAGGCTTTGCAAGATCAGATTCATGGGTCGATGTGGCTTTACTAAAATTTAAATAAGGAAAATAAGGCATAACCAGAGCAGATCATCCCGCTAAGGCTTTGATGGTTGCCTTGACCTGCGTCAGGCGCGCCGCCAGGTCGGGCATGTCAGCAGTGATGCGCAATTTGTCCTGGCCATTCAGTTTGATATGGCGGTTTTTCTGGATCAGCTCGATGATGCGCATGGCGTCGATCGGCGGATTAGGTACGAATTGCAGCAAGGCGGCGTCGGTATGCGCATCAATTTTGACGATGCCTATCGATTTAGCAGCAATCCGCAGGCGATGGGTTTCGATCAAGGCTTTGGCGGGATCCGGCAGCTTGCCGAAGCGATCGATCAATTCTTCCTGCAGGTCGTCGATCTTGTCTTGCGCGTTGCAATTGGCCAGGCGCTTGTAGATCGATAGCCGTTCGTGGACATCGCCGCAATAATCGTTAGGCAGCAAGGCCGGTACGTGCAAATTGATTTCGGTGGTGGTCGAGAGCGGCGCCGCCAGATCAGGCTCCTTGCCATTCTTCAATGAGCGCACGGCTTCGTTGAGCATGTCGGAATACAGCTGGAAGCCGATCTCATGCATTTCTCCCGATTGATTGTCGCCCAGCACCTCGCCGGCGCCGCGGATTTCCAGGTCGTGCATGGCCAGGTAAAAACCGCTGCCGAGTTCTTCCATTTGCTGGATCGCATCCAGCCGCCGTTGCGCCAGCTTGGTCAGGCCCTGGACGTCATGCACCAGCAGGTAAGCGTAAGCCTGGTGGTGCGAGCGGCCGACCCGGCCGCGCAATTGATGCAATTGCGCCAGGCCGAATTTGTCGGCGCGATGCATGATGATGGTGTTGGCGGTCGGCACATCGATGCCGGTTTCGATAATCGTGGTGCACAGCAGGATATTGAAGCGCTGGGCAACGAAATCGCGCATCACTTTTTCCAGGTCGCGTTCATGCATCTGACCGTGGGCGATGGCGATGCGCGCTTCCGGCAACAGTACCTCCAGCATCGCCTTGCGGTTCTGGATGGTCTCCACTTCGTTATGCAGGAAATAGACCTGGCCGCCGCGTTTCAGTTCGCGCAAGCAGGCTTCTCGGATGGTCGATTCACCTTCGCTGCGCACGAATGTCTTGATGGCCAGGCGTTTTTGCGGTGCGGTGGCAATGATGGAAAATTCACGCAGGCCTTCCAACGCCATCCCCAGCGTGCGCGGGATTGGCGTTGCGGTCAGGGTCAATACATCGACCTCAGCGCGCAAGGCCTTGAGCGCTTCTTTCTGGCGCACGCCGAATCGATGTTCTTCATCGATGATCACCAGCCCCAGGCGCGAAAATTTAATATCATCGGACAATAATTTATGGGTGCCGATCACGATATCCAAGGTGCCGTCGGCCATGCCCTTGACGGCTTGCGTCACTTCCTTGCCGGAGCGGAAACGCGACAATTCAGCAATTTTTACCGGCCAATCGGCAAAGCGGTCGGCGAAAGTTTGCGCGTGCTGTTCCGCCAGCAAGGTGGTCGGCGCCAGGATCGCGACTTGTTTGCCGCCGAGGACGGCGACAAAGGCGGCGCGTAGCGCGACCTCGGTCTTGCCGAAGCCGACGTCGCCGCAGATCAAGCGGTCCATCGGTTTGCCGCTGGTCATGTCTTTGATCACGGCATTGATCGCCGCGGCTTGATCGACGGTTTCTTCAAAGCCGAAGCTTTCAGAGAATGCCTCGTAATCGTGGGCGGAATATTCGAAAGCATGGCCCTGGCGCAAGGCGCGCCGCGCATACAAATTCAATAATTCTGCCGCGGTATCGCGTACCTGTTGCGCCGCCTTGCGTTTGGCTTTTTCCCACTGGCCGGAACCGAGCGCATGCAGCGGCGCGTCTTCCGGCGAGGCGCCGGAATAACGCGAAATCACGTGCAGTTGCGAGACCGGCACGTAGAGCTTGGTGTCCTTGGCATACTCCAGATGCAGGAATTCAGTTTCGCCTTCGCCCAGATCCATGCTGAGCAAGCCCATATAGCGGCCGATGCCATGGTTGATATGCACCACCGGATCGCCGATCTTGAGCTCGGACAGATCGCGCACCATGGATTCGACCTGGGTTGCGCCTTCCTGTTTCTTCTTGCCGATGCGGCGGCCGGAACCGGCGTACAGTTCGGTTTCCGTAATGAATATGTATTGCGGCAGCTCGAAGCCGGCGTGCAAGGGTGCTACGCCCAGCATCAGTTTTTTGCTTGCGGTGGTGAAGTCGGCGTAACCGTCGCACAGCGCCAGCGGTAAATCGTATTCGTTGAAATACTGTTGCAAGGTTTCGCGACGGCCATTCGATTCGGCGCAGATCATCACGCGCCTGTCGTTTTGCAGCAGATAGGCGCGCAGATTGGTCAGCGGGTCGTCGATGCGGCGGTTGACGGCAATATTGGGAATCGGCGCCGACAATTCCGATGCGGCGTCGCTATGCTGAATCACCCAGCGGCCGTATGGCTTGGCCAGACTGAAAAAATTCTCGCCGGTCAAGAACAGGGCTTCAGGCGCCAGCAAAGGGCGCTCGCGATCCGCCTTGAGAAATTTGTAGCGTGACTGGGTGTCGCTCCAGAAGCGCTGGATGGCGCCGTCGATATCGCCGACCAAGGCAAATGTCGCGGTCGCAGGCAGGTATTCGAACAAGGTCGCGGTTGCTTCAAAAAACAGCGGCAGGTAATACTCGATGCCGGCCGAGGCGATGCCGTTGCCGATGTCCTTGTAAACCGCCGAGCGCGACGGGTCGCCTTCGAATACTTCACGCCAGCGGCTGCGGAAAGCAGAACGCGCTGCTTCGTCCATCGGAAACTCCCGTCCCGGCAACAGACGTACTTCCTTGACCGGATAGAGCGAGCGCTGGGTGTCGGCGTCGAAGGTGCGTATGGTTTCGATGGCGTCGCCAAACAAATCCAGCCGATACGGCAGCACCGAGCCCATCGGGAAAATATCGATCAAGCCGCCGCGCACCGAATACTCACCCGGCGACATGACCTGGTTGACGTGGCTGTAGCCAGCCAGCGTCAGCTGCGATTTCAGGCGCGCTTCATCCAGCGTCTCGCCCTGCTTGAAAAAGAAGGTATAACCGGCCAGGAAGGATGGCGGCGCCATTTTGACCAGGGCGGTAGTAGCCGGCACTAGCAACACGTCGCATTGGCCGCTCTGCACCTCGTACAGGGTTGCCAGCCGTTCCGATACCAGATCCTGGTGCGGCGAGAAGGCATCGTATGGCAGGGTTTCCCAGTCTGGCAGCAAATGGCAGCGCAGGCCGTTGGGTTGCTCGCTGCTTGCCTGAAACCAGGGGATTTCCGTGCGCAGCCGTTGCCCGTCGGTGGCGTCCGCCACCACCACTACCAGCATCCGTTGTTGCGACTTCAGCGTCAGTGCGGCTTGCGCCAAGGCAAACGCATCGGCTGAGCCGTGCAGGGCCGGCAGCACAAAACGGGCGCCCGGTTTAGGCAGCAATTTTTCTAGATCAAAGGACATTAGGGCCTGTTAGCAAGATGCAACCGATGATGCAACCGATGATGCAAGCGTGTGAGCATATCGCCGGTGCGGTCAAAAAAAGCCGCATTACGCCTGATTTGACAGTTAAAATTCAGAGCCGCATTATAAACCACGGGCATAAATGCTGATTTTCGCAATTCGACCCTGAGTTTGCCTGATATCTGCCTGCGGCCAGTAGCCCATTGTCTCAGGAACACAGCTGTTTTTTCGCAGTCATTTTTCAGTTTTTTTCGGTCTTTTTTCGGTCTTTTTGGTTACGCGCCCATGACATTTCCCCAGAATCTCGAGCGAGTCCATTGCGCATGAATTCCTCACGCTATTTTGCGCTGATTCCCGCCGCCGGTATCGGCACGCGTTTGGGCGCGGATGTTCCCAAGCAATATATGCCATTGGCTGGGCAGCCGATGTTGGCGCACGTCTTGACCACCTTTGCAGCGGCAAGCGTGATCAGTCATGTTTTCGTCGTGGTCAGCCCTGACGACGGTTATATAAGCGAGCTGATGGCAGCCGCGCCGCATTTGCAGGGACGGGTCAGTTTGCTGTTTGATGGCGGCGCCAGCCGTCAGGAATCGGTGTTGAATGGCTTGCAGGCGATTCGCTCCCTGGTTGGCGATGACGACTGGATGCTGGTGCATGACGCCGCCCGGCCGGGTTTGACCGGCGGCTTGATCGAGCATTTGATTGAGACATTGCAGGATGACCCGGTGGGTGGATTGCTGGCATTGCCGGTGGTTGATACCCTGAAGCGCGGCGATCAGCAAGCGCGCGTCGCGGAGACTGTGCCTCGCAACGCACTGTGGGCAGCTCAGACACCGCAAATGTTTCGCTACAAGCTGCTGTTGCGCGCGCTGGCGCAGGCCGAGACGGTCACCGACGAAGCCGGCGCGGTTGAATTGCTAGGCTTGCAGCCGCGCCTGGTGGAGGGCAGTCCGCGCAATTTCAAGGTTACTCTGCCGCACGATGTGACATTGGCAGAGATGTTTTTAAAGGAAGAATTTTGAAGTTATCCGCACTCTATTCAAAGGAGCTCGTGTGAGTCAGCCCCTTAGCCAACCCCTTAGCCACCCTCCCAGGTTTCGTATCGGCCAAGGTTACGATTGCCACGCCTTGCAGGCTGGCCGACCATTGATTATCGGCGGCGTGACTATCCCGCACAAAACCGGTTTGCTGGGGCATTCCGATGCCGATGTCTTGCTGCATGCAATTATCGATGCCTTGTTTGGCGCGGCGGCTCTGGGCGACATCGGCCGCCATTTCTCCGATACCGATGCCCGGTTTGCCGGCGCCGATTCACGCAAACTGCTGCGCGAAGCGGTGCGGCTGATAGGTGCCGCCGGCTACGCTGTCGGCAATATCGATTCGACCATCATCGCGCAAGCGCCGAAAATGGCGCCGCATATTCCGCAGATGGTGGCGCGGATCGCCGCCGATTGCGGGATTGGCGTCAATCAGGTCAATGTGAAAGCTAAAACCAATGAAAAGTTGGGTTATCTCGGGCGGGAGGAAGGGATCGCAGCGGAGGCCGTGGCTTTGCTGTTTGCTCTGTGAATGAGGGGTGCTAGCTTCTCAATTGCATGTCGATCTGAGCTGCCAGGCCGCCGCCCTCGCGGTTGCTGACACGCAGTTTTCCGCCGTGCTGTTTGATAATCCGGCTTACGATAGCCAGGCCCAGGCCTGAACCGTTGGCTTGTCCGCGCGCCACATCAAGCCGGGTGAACGGCCGCAGCAGGCGATCTATCTCGCTGTCTGGCACCCCGGGGCCGTGATCGACAATGTTCACCACCACCTTGTCCTGGCGGACATGGCAGCTGATGTCGACCTGAGCGCACTCGTCACCTTCTTTTTTTCCGTAGCGGCGAGAGTTTTCTATCAGATTATTCAGCACGCGCCTGAGCTCGGTTTCGTTGCCGGAAACATGGAGGTCTGGCGTGATGCTGGTGTGAATCCGGATATCGGTCTGGCGCAAGGCGGCTTGCACCACATTGTCGATCAGCTCGCTCAGGTTGATTATCTCGAAGCTGCTGGTATCCGTCGGTTTTGCGTAGTGCAGGAACTGGCCGATGATGCCGTCCATCTGCGCCAGATCGGATTGCATGCCGTTACGCGCATCATCGGATAAATTGGCCATCTCGACTTCGAGCAACATGCGCGCCAGCGGGGTGCGCAAATCGTGCGAAATACCGGCCAGGATAATTGCCCGATCGGATTCGATGCGCTGCAAATCGTTCACCATCTGGTTGAAGCTGCGATTGGCTTCCTCGATTTCGGTGGGCCCCGTTTCTGGCAACGGTTCGGGTTGCAGGCCTTTAGCTACCGCACGGGTGGCTGCGGTGAGGCGTGATAGCGGCTGGTTGATCAGGGTCGAAATAAACATGGCTCCCAACAGCGACAACACCAGCGCCACGCTGGCCCACTGCAGCCATTGAATGCCGGAGGTGCGCTCGACCCGCTCACTATCTAACATCAACCAGTATTCGTCGCTATCGATCTTGAAACTGATCCAGAAGCCGTCGATATCGTTGACCTTGGATGAAAATCTGGTTTGATTGCCGAGGCGGGCCCGGACTTCTCTTTCCAGATCGGGCATCAAGGAGTTGTCGGGCGGCGGGTCGATTTTGTCGCTGTCTTCCAGCGGGTAAATCCGGATGCCTTCATTACTGGCCAGGTCGAACAATAGCTCGCTGCGCAAATCCGGTGCCGAATGGGTGAGGGCGGCCCGGGTGATGGTGACAATGGAGATGATTTGCGCTGCGATCTGTTGCGCGCGCGGGCCGCGCTCGACGATCCTGAAGCTGGCGACCCAAGTCACCATGCTGACGGTAATCAGAAAGGCGAGCATGAAAAAGGTCCGCCACAGCAGACCGCTTTTCAGCCAGGCCAGCCGGTTAGCAGTTGCCATGTGGCCGTATGCTGCAAGGGTTGTCGACTGGCAATGCTGCGCAAACCAGCATCAACGCGGCTGGCCTTCAGGAATGAATACGTAGCCGAGTCCCCATACAGTTTGTATGTAGAGCGGGCTGGCTGGATCCGGTTCAATCAGCTTGCGCAGGCGCGAAATCTGAACGTCCAGGCTGCGGTCGAATACTTCATACTCGCGGCCACGCGCCAGCTCCATCAGTTTTTCACGGGACAGCGGTTGCCGCGCGTGCCGTGCAAACACCTTGAGCACTGAAAATTCGCCGGTGGTAAGCGGAATCGATTCGCCGTTTTTTTTCAGTGTGCGAGTGCCGAGGTCGAGTATGAACTCACCGAACTCGAAGGACTGCGGCGTCTCCGATGGAGCGCCCGGCAATTCGTCCGGTCCTTTGCGACGCAGCACCGCGCCGATGCGCGCTACCAGTTCGCGTGGGTTGAATGGTTTTGGCAGATAATCGTCGGCGCCCATTTCGAGTCCGACGATGCGATCCACATCCTCGCCTTTTGCTGTCAGCATGATGATCGGCGTCTGGTCGCCGGCGCCGCGCAAGCGGCGGCAGATCGCCAAGCCGTCTTCGCCCGGCAGCATCAGATCAAGCACCAGCAGGTCGTAGCGCTCGCGTATCCACAACTTGTTCATCGCCTGAGCGTTCTCCGCCGTGACCACCTGGAAGCCTTGCTCCGTCAGATATCGTCGCAGCAGATCGCGCAATCGAATGTCGTCGTCGACCACCAGGATTTTATGTTGGTGGGGATTGCTTGTTTGGTTTTGGGTGTTGATCGTATTCATGGTCATATGGTAACTTCAGAGTGCGCTTCAAAAATACAGTAAAGGCCCATGGATTACAAAGTGTTACACACTTTACCAAAAACATCTTATGCCCATTTAGAGGGGAGCTTACACTGAATTTGTGACGATTCAATCTTAACCGTTATCCAGTATCCACAGAAGAAGTCCATATGATCATGATGTTTCGGAAAATCAGTGTTTGTTTATTGTTGCTATCCGCAATGATGAGCGCCTCTGCACGTTCCGACCGGATGCCGGATGAGCGCGCCGAGCGTCGCGCGCCACCGCCATCGCAGTATGAGCCACGGCGCGACCAGGCGCCAGATGAGCAATGGCAAAATCGCGGACGTGGCGCTGAGCCTGGCGATGCTGGGCGGGGCCGGATGTCGCCGGATGAGCGGCGCGCCTTGCGACAAGAGATCGACAGAGCCGGCCGCGATATTTATCCGCGACGCCGTTGAGATTGAGGATCAGGAAATGCCAGCTTGTGTGGCGCAACGAACCGGTGATGAAGATCGCCGGTTTTTTATTGCGCGCTAGTTTTGGAGAGGGCGGATCGGGCTGGAGTTTTCAGTGCAGTCACCTGGGCATTCATCTGGCTTTGACTGGCAAATAAAAATGAGAGACGTAAACCAGAAAAGGGTTGCAAGATTTCTCTTGCAACCCTTCGAATTACTGGTGCGGCTGGCAGGAATCGAACCCACGACCCCTTGGTTCGTAGGAGCGGTTACTAACAGGGAATTCATATAAATCAATGCCTTGCGCAACTCGCAAATTGCAAAAACAAGGCAAATCAATCTCAATTTTAGCCCGCCCCCAGCCATTCTGGCTGCAATTTGGCTGTACATTCATCCATTTTCCTTCATAGCGCTAAGTGTGTCACACTTCCAAAAAACACTCTTTTTTTGGAAGTTCTCGATGCCGAGAACGAATATACCGCGCTCGTGTCGAGGGTTTGATTTTTACCGCCCTTCACAGAACCACAGTCCGCAATCTGGGAGGACGCAAACGTGACAGAACCCCAAGCCAAAGCGTGGCTAGTGAAGCTCGGTCGGCGGCCAGTCGTCGCCATTGTGACCTTTGTGCTTATCGTTACCGGAGGGCTCGCTATCTTCTTGACGAGCTCGCGAGATGACAATAACTTATTCGGCCAAACCTTCGATTGCTCGCTGGTCGCGCCGGTTGTGTCTGTAACCACCGAGACTGATAAATCGGTACGCGGTGCGGTCCAGACGCTACTAAAGATCGCCAAGGTCGAAGCCGACTTGAAAGACCACATCAAGCGCGAAATTCAAAACGTGGAAATCGCGGCACCGCAGCACGACCAAGAGCTGATTGAAGCCCGTACCCTTTACGTGTTCTGTGGCATGGTAGCCAATGCTAAAGACATTACAACGACGAAGAAGGTTGAGCTTTTCAAGCAAATGATGGCTGTGTCCCACGAGCAGCCTGTTTCACCGCCCGTCTCCGCGAAAGCTCAACAAAAAGTCGTGCAGCACCAGCCACAGGACAAGGTTTCAACTTCGGCAGCTGAACAACACAGCCCAAGCGAGGTCAAGCACCCAGACGCGGCCTCGAATAAAGCCCATGGTCTGGCAGAGCTAAGCGTTCCGGGCTTTGGCTCAAGCAGAGACGATGTTCTCAAGTTTTTAAGCGGCAAGTCAGGTACTTGGCGAGAAGCCAGCGACGGTAGGCAGTATGTCGAGTTCGCTGCTGGTCTAGGAGTTGAGACCGCGACTGTGCACATTCATCTCAACCACAATCAGAAAGTTGAATACGTGATTTGGTCCATAGCAAGTAATCGATATTTGGACGCTATGACGGGAAATGGGGGAGGACGAGGCCCGGAGCCTAAATCTCTTTGCCGTCAAGGGTTAGATAGTCTTTCTTCCTATGTAACTTCCAAAGTTCACGCCGCGCCGGTTCCATTGATCGAAAGGCAACTCGAAATTACCGACCCATGGCAGTACATCCCTATGGGACATCCATCAAATTGCGGGAATCCCTGCAACGCCAGCGCTTCAGGCATTGAGAGATCAGCTCGATTCGCCGTTGACGGCGGTCAAATTGATATCAAAGCCGTGCTGTCCAGATCGAGCAAAGTCGCAAATATGGGTAGCACCCATGGCAATGCCATCGAGTACTATAGCAAGTGCGATATCGCGATCACAGCATACTAGCGCTGTTTGGCAGTCGATGTCGTGAGTGTGTATGTCTAAAACTGCTGCGTCGCCGTTGCGGCGGTTTGGGCGATCAGTCTCTCTAATTCAGTTAATCCCAGTGTTCGGATAATGACGACCAGCCGGTTTTGAGTCGGAGTGACTGTCCGTTCACGCAATGGCTTGGCCGTCACCCAACATCGATGACTGTCCCTACCTGGCCGGATCCGGTTGGTCGCGCTGGCGATGTCAACAAGCGCTTTGCAGCGGAATATGACACGTTTTTGTCTCCGCAGATAGATTCATGGTATCACTGGTTTTGGAGTTGCATCGATAAGGTGCATGGCAACGAACGTGACTCAATACGGGTTAAGTGGCGTGCATCCTGTACGAGGAATTCAATCACAGACCAATGACACTCCCAGCAGCAGCTCCCAAAATTGAGATCACGAGAGGATGGCATAAAAATTTGGAAAGTAAGGACTGCGCTTCTGCTTTCTCATCAGGCGTTGCATCTGAAGATCCGATTTGATTAGATAACGCTTGAAGCGAATTAATGATGTTTTGGGTGTTGTGATCGCCAATTTGCACTGACTGAGCGCCGTGAATTGTGATGTTCTGTGAGGGCTTTTGCATTTCGCTCGAACCTCCCTTCCTGAACTTTAGTTGGTAATGTGCGGCGATCCCAGATAAGCCCTGAAAAAATGTTGCTGTAGTGATAATGCTTCGTTCGTCTTTGCCGTTTGGCAATTTTCTTAAAATTACGTCGCCTTCTTCCACATCGGCTTTCACATCTTTTATGAGGATTGTATCGCCTGCAAAAGAAGCTTTATACGGTCCAACAACGGAACCATCCTTTTTCTCTACTCGTGCGTCTTCCGATGGGACAAGATTGAGTGACATATTTTTCCCTATAAAGGTAGAGTAAATTTCTGATAAACCAACTCTACATGACATTTGGCACATTTCACTAAAATAAAGTACCCCTCGGGAAAACGGTAACATTGGTAACCATTTTTGAAAATCGGCCGCAAAGCCTTGTGGCATAAGGCTTTGCAGGTTTCGATAAAAGGTAACTTCGGGGTAACCTTGAGGTAACATGGTTACCATAGTAGAAGGTAATATAGCTAAAAAATAATAGTTATATATATCAATGACTTAGAGATAAGTTACCTTTGAGGTTACCAAAGATTACCTTTCAAAGGTAACCGCTTAAACCTATATAAATCAGGCACTTACAAAGGGAAAATAGGGCAGGTTACCAATGTTACCTTTTCCCCGAGGTCAAACCTAAAATCAGCTTTTCATTGCCGACACCACCAGCCTATTTTTGCCCCTCAGGTGCGTCATTTTGCGTCACTTTTTTTCGACGCATTCTGGCCCTCAGACGGCAGCTTTTCCCTATATGCGTCACTTTTAAAAATTTGAGTCGAAAGCGACCTATTTAGCGGGCAGGCGTGGCGGGGGGATGACTGCGCTCGCCAACCCCCGTGTCGCCGTTAAATTTTGCACTGAGGCAACGTTCATGCTATGTTGGTAATAGTTCAACTGCCGAGGGCAAGAAATGGCGAATGAAAACATGAGCATAAGCGCGGCAGGTTTGGCGGCACATCACCATTTCTTGACTCTGAATGAATACGAGCAAAGGGCGGCCAAAACGGACCGCTTTGGGAGTGACAAGGATTCAATCGATCAATTGAGATATGGATTGTTCGGAGAAGTCGGCAGCTTGCTGTCGGCAATGAAGAAGTCCAAAAGAGAGCGGTTTTCTCAAAGCGAAACGGAAAGTGCGAATGAAGAATTAGGTGATGCGCTTTGGTATCTAACCGCATTAATTCGTCGAGAGAAATTGACACTAGAGCAGGTTACGGAAGCTGCGATTGTCAAACTTCAAAAACATTTGCACATAACAGACAGTAGACGCATATCAAATAATTCGACCTTTCACGAAGTTGATGGCCTTCTCGCATTTCAGAACAAACAGCTGCCGCAACCAAAGGATGTACTTTTGTACCAATTGGCAGCGCAGGCAGGGGTGATGTTTTCGGCGTTTGGTGAAAAATCAACAGACTTGGCATGTGGTACTCCTTTAGATCTATTAGCTGAGCTGCTTAGTGATGTTGCCATGGTCGCAGCTACATTCAGCTTAAAATTGTCGGAGATCGCTCAAGCCAACCTTGAGAAGATTGAATCTCGTTGGAGGCCTGAGGGAGCACTATATACTGCTCTCTTTGACGAAGATTCATCTGCTTACGAGCAAATACCACGGGAATTAAAAATCGCGTTCATTGAACGTGATCGGCTAGGCAAAAAAATTGTTTTTCAACAATGGCGTGGAGTGAATATTGGCGATCCCCTCACTGACAACAGATTGAAAGGTGATGGCTATCGCTATCACGACGTGTTTCATCTTGCGTATATGGCGCATCTTGGATGGTCTCCGGTGATCAGGGGATTGCTAAAATGTAAGAGAAAGAGTCAGCCCGATACAGATGAAAATGAAGATGGGGCGCGTGCGATGATCATTGAAGAGGGCATCGCAACATGGATTTTCAACCATGCACGAGACGGTGGTCGAAACTATTTTGAGGGTGTAGAAATTAATAAATTGGAATACGGGTTACTCAAACAGGTACAAAATATGGTGTCAGGCTACGAGGTGGCAGCTTGCCCTTTATGGCAGTGGGAACGAGCAATACTTGATGGTTTTAGCGTATTCAGGCAACTTCGCGATGCAACTTGTGGCGTGATTTGTGTCGATATGAACAAGCACACGATTACGTTTGAAGCGTTAGAGCAAAAGTGAACGCAACCATTGAAAAACAGAAAGCTTATATGACAGATGCTGAAAAAATTGTTCGGCAACTTAGTGGCGTTGAACTCCCAAATGTCTTTAATCCATATCGTGATGTCTGCTCTATTCATGATACACGAACGTCTCCCGCACGGCGCCGGCAGAACCTAGTCAGTCAGCTAGAAGCTGCTCTCGTTGGGAATGTCGATACAATCTGGTTTGGGAGAGATCTGGGGTATCGAGGAGGGCGAAGAACAGGAGTTGCTCTGACTGATGAGGCGCATTTACCTCTTCTGGCTAGCAGGTGTAGCAGTGACCTCATAGTTCGTGCGACAAAAGGTCCTGTGGTGGCAGAGAGGACTGCAAATGTGATCTGGCAAATGCTGTCGGAGTTAACGACACTTCCATTTCTATGGAATGCTTTTCCTTTTCATCCGCACGAGCCTGGCGACCCAATGAGTAATCGTTGCCATTCAAAAAAGGAACTCGCTGCGATTTGGTCATTAAACCTACGCCTTCTCGAGATTTTGCAACCTACGCGAGTACTCGCGATTGGAAATGATGCTTTTGCGGCCCTTAGCCAACTCGGACTACGATGTGAATATGTACGTCATCCTAGCTACGGTGGTCAAACGGATTTCTTGCGAGGTATCCGGCGCATTTATAACCTACCGGAGCCGCATAGGGCATCATCAAATCAGCATCAGAAGGAGTTGGAACTTGCATAGCTAGGTGTTATTTTCTGGGCGATGGAGTACCTGCGGCGAAAAATTGGCTCTAAAAATACTGGGAGATAAAAATGAGCGGCGAAATTCGAAATGTCTTCATCAGCCATGTGCACGAAGATGACGCAGCATTGAAGGGGGTGCGTGATTTGCTAGGCACTCGCGGGTATACCATTCGCGATGCATCAATTCATAGCGGAAATCCTAACGATGCAAAAAATCCCGACTATATTAAGACCGGTATTTTGGCGCCGCAAATTAATTGGGCCGGCACGATGATTGTTGTGATTTCCCCTTCAACTCATAAGAGTGATTGGGTAAATTGGGAAATCGAATACGCCGAGAAAAAGGGAAAACGGATCATTGGCGTCTGGCTTCCTGGTGCACAGGAAGCAGATATCCCAGATGCATTAAAACTGTATGCAGACGCTGTGGTTGGTTGGCAAGCTGATCGCATCATCGGTGCGATTGAGGGAGAAATAAATAATTGGTCCAATTCGGACGGTAGTGAACGCTCCGAGCAAGAGCTCCCACGTTATAGCTGCTGAATCGACAGCTATGCGATTATATTCATATGTAGTTGCGCGTGACTACGGTTTCGCGCCTAATCCTTTTCATGGGATCTGTACCTTGGCGACTTGCAAGCCAGTTATCCGCAGATGCGCTCAAGTGGGTGATTGGATTGTTGGTACAGGCTCTGCATCTCATGGCCTTTCTGGGCATCTGGTTTTTGTCATGCAGGTGTCGGAAAAAATGACCTACAACCAGTACTGGGATGATCCTCGATTTCAGAGCAAACGTCCCAATCTCCACGGCAGTCTCAAACAAGCTTTCGGCGATAACATTTACCATCAAGTGGAGAGTACCAACCTGTGGCATCAGGAACCATCTCATCATAGTCTTGTGGATGGGAGCGCTAACTCTGCGAACATAAAGAACGATACGCAAACAGATCTAATACTTGTTGGTGAAAAATTTGCCTATTGGGGTGGAAATGCTCCTCTTCTCCCCGTTAAATTTCGTAGACCTGTTGTTGGACAGAATATATGCGCAAATCGGGGGCATAAATGTAATTTTCCGCCCCAGTTTGTTGACTCGTTTTTAGAATGGGTTGATTCACGTGAGGAATCTGGTTACTTACATAAGCCCAAGCAGTTTATTTTGTGATCATGAGCACCATTTCCGTTCCACGATGAAAGGCGAAAATTTTGATATCTAATCCCGGCTTAGGCGGCATTTTTTCGCAATCACTCGACGCTCCTATAAAACGCAAAATATTCGTGAGCTACCATCACGCTGTCGATCAATTTTATTATGAGGAATTTTCTCGATTTTTTCACGATCAATATGATGCTATCAACGACAATTCACTTGACCGGGCCGTTGATAGTGACAATTCCGAATACGTCATGCGGAGAATCCGTGAAAATTACATAAAAGGTACTTCCTGCACGATTGTGTTGTGTGGGGCTCAGACGTCTTGGCGAAAATACGTTGATTGGGAAATTAAAGCGACATTGGACATGCAGCACGGTTTAGTCGGTGTGCTATTGCCGACGAATCCGATATTGGACAATGGAGGTTCGCATAAACCCGACCGCCTTCAAGATAATGTAGATTCGGGATATGCTGTTTGGACGAATTGGAATACGTTGACTGTGGAAGCGTTGAAAGTCGCTATTAATAGTGCTATCGCGAAGACGAAAACGCTAGCAATCAATAATCGCCCTTTACGGCAACGCAACGGCTAGCGGTCCATGGCTTGGAAATCGAGCAAACAAAAATATGGAGTAACTGTATGGTGAAATTAGCCCCGAAGCCATTTTTTGTTCTCCACGTTATATGGCATCCAGCCTTCACCAAGGGAGAGAAGTTAGCACAGCTTCTGTTTGACCACTATCAAGGCGATTGGGCAAATCATATTGGCGCGGGAATCGGCGTGCCCGTGAGGCATCATCGGGGTCTTGCCGGAACTCCAGTCGTTCCATCAAGTATAGATCTTGATGAATCTGAAACTGCAGCGATCGTAGTATTTGTCGATGACATATTTACCGCCAGCCCCGACTGGATTGCATTTTTTCACAGTCTCGGTAAAAAAGCTGCCAAGAAAAAATACAGCAACATTGTATTTCCGGTCGTATTCAGCGATGACGCCATGCATAAATTACAGACGTCTACACAGGCAATACGATGGAGTGAGTGGCGTAACGATAAGAAATTAGATAAGCGTACCAAACTCCTTGCGCATCTAACATATCAGTTTTCTCGAATGTTACGTGCCTATCTGGTGGCGTTGAAACACCCATCTGCTGATGACCAAATGTTGGAGTCCTACCTTGAAAAAGTTCGCGTTTTCTTGAGCCATTCAAAACACGACTCCATGGGTCAAGAGCTCGCCCTTGGCATTAGAAAATACATTCAGGATGATCTTGGAATGGCGTCTTTTTTTGACGCGATTGAGATAGCCCCCGGCCTTCAATTTGACGAGGTGTTGTTACATTGCGTGCGGCAGAGCGCAATATTGGCATTGCATACTGATTCGTATTCTTCACGTGAGTGGTGTCGGAGAGAAATTCTGGAAGCAAAGCTCTATGGCAAACCAATTGTTGTGGCGGACTGTCTCGTTGATCGAGAAGAGAGAGGTTTTCCTTATCTTGGAAATGTGCCGGTAGTTAGGATGGATCCACCCGAAAATAAACGTATCGTCTATGTGATATCTCGTTTGCTCGACGAAGTTTTCAAAGACTTTATATGGGAATGCCAGATATTTTTGCATCGTGGAAAAAATTCAAAAGTTGAGTTTATTTCTTCTCCGCCTGAGTTACTTACACTTATTCGTTATACCGAAGCTGGCGCTGACGGGAAGTTTCGAGCTGTGCCAAAGACAATCGTTTATCCAGATCCACCTTTATCCAAAGAAGAAGAATTGCTATTTGAAAAATTGGTGCCGGGTACAGATTTGAAATCATATCAGCAGTGGCAAAGTAGTCTACTTGTTGGGAGTGTCTAATATGCTAGATGCTTCTCTATTAGCTGGGAAACGTATTGCGGTGTCCGTATCCGACAGTCCGGATCTTGAAGCGCTAGGATTGGGTTCACAACATCTTCACCAAACGATGGCTGAAATAGCCCAATACTTATTTGCTTCCGGTGCTCATCTGATTTATGGCGGAGATCTGCGCACGAACGGTTTTACCTCGATACTTTTCGAGCTTGCGGCTAGATACCATAATGGGTCTGAAGAGACGAGGGTTATGTTTACAAATTATTTGCCGTGGGCGACTCACGTAGGAAAATCGTCTGACGAACTTCTGACAATACAAGAAGAGGTAAGGCCCTACGGGAAATTAATTTTGTTGTCTGTAGACGGAAAAGAAATTTCTATTGATAAAAGAAAGATACTTTCTGATGAGAAGCCTTCATCTGATGTATGGGCGGCATGCCTGACGGCGATGCGCACTGTAGCGACAGACGCAGCAGATGCTCGTGTCCTTCTTGGCGGTAGCGTTAGCGGCTTTTTAGGGGCGATGCCTGGTATCGCAGAAGAAACGCTAATTAACCTTCAGAAGAAAAAGCCGACATACATTTTGGGAGGATTTGGTGGATGTGCAGGCGATATCGTTGAAACGATCGCCAGTCCGCGACAACGGTCAAAACGCGCATGGACTGGAAGGAAGAATTTCAAGGCTGTGAAAGTCAAAGATCTTAGAAATGGATTGAGTCCTAAACAAAATGAGCATATGTCCACGTCTTCCTTCCTTGAAGTAATTATTCCATATTTGTTGAGCGGGCTAGGATCCAAGTTAAATGGAGGCCAGTAGCCTCGCACTTGAAGATGACGTTGGTTTGATGTTTTAACTGTCGCAGGGAATTCTCGCTGGCGAATTCGGACACGAGTGATTCTGAATCTATGTGTTAGCCGGCTTTCGCCATTTGAGGATTAAAAATGTCTCGTTGTACAACTTGCGCGCTGCTATTCAAGGAGCCATTTGCTCAGTTCGAGGCTCGATCTGGCGGCATTGACGAAGCTGATGCCTACCACTACGTCGCCTATTTTGATCCGACTCAAAACGTTTTTCCGTTTATCGCTGCGTACTGCTATGGGCAGGAGCCGCAGTTTGAGAGGCAGGCTTCCGCAACCTTTGATGTCAAGAGCATTCCTATCTACGATCTGATTGGAGAAGAACACGATTGCAAATTTTATCAACTGGCCATGGGTCATCTTTCACGTGACGACACCATTGAAATATTTCATCGACAGAAAGTCCAAATGAGCGCACCTGCACCTAACGTACAAATTATCCAAAACTCAGGAATTCTGAATATTAACAGCACGCTTAGCAACGTTACTCAATCATTACGGCAAAACAAAGGACTTGACGAAGCAAAGCGAGATGAACTTCTCAAACTATTTGAAGAACTCAAGGAGGTCTTGGGCGACACCCCTCCGACCCACGTAGAGTCAGCCGAAATTATCGCTGATCAAGCAGCCGAAATTTCCAAAGAATTGGAGCGCACACCACCGCGAGGGGAGATGCTTCGTATTAAGGGGGAAGGCCTCATTGAAGCGACAAAGGCGCTTGTGTATGTCATCCCGGCCGCCATCTCTATTGCTCAAAAGATTGCAGAGTTTGTTTCAGGTCCGGCGAGCTAATCTCTCTTTTTAGCTCATGGCTACGGCGCTCACTAAATTTCAAAATTGACCGTTACACCGTAATGCCTTCTGTTCTTTGTCGTAATCGTCTCTACAATCCGCATTGCAGAAAAGCAGTGCGTACGAGATGGCTTCATCGCAAAAATGGCAGCGGCCGTCACTTTCCAGCATAGGCTGCTTTCTGATATGCGCCATGGCGTTATGCACGTCTTTCTCAATGCGCCAGATGGCGCGGTCTGCGATGTCGCTCATTGCTTGTTTCCCTCTCCTGTCAGTATTTCGTATTTTTCAAATTTCACCACCTCGATGCCCAGCCAGTCGTTGAGCGCCATGAACTGCGATTGCAGCGGCGCCAGCTCGTTGCGGGCAAATACCCGGGCGGCGGGTTCAATCGCGCCGAACCCGCCGGTATTGTTCGGCATAATCCCCATCAACTGAGGCGGCACGCGATGGCCGGCCAGCACGTCGTCGCGGGTGACGCCCTTGATATTAAAAAATTCGTCCTTAGCCGCTACGTCAGAGACTGGCAAAATCTGGATGCCGTCTTTCTTCCCGTTCGGCGCGTACATGAACAGATTGCGGAAGTTGCCTGGCCCTTTGCTGTCGCGCATGGCCTGCCGCAAGTTGTCGACATCCTTGATGTTGGCGGCGGCGTCGGTCATGTAGAACACGAAACCGGCGTGTGAGCCGTTCTTGTAATACTTGCGGCGGAACAGGGTCGCGGCCTCGTTCAGCCAGGCCGACTGCAGGGCGCTCAGATATTGCGGCACGCCGTACACCTCCTGGTTCAGATCCGGGTCCATCAAGTGGAAAACCGTTCCCTTGTCGAACGCATATTCCTGCTGCCATCTCGACACAAAATAGTAGGTATCCAGATCCTTGCCGCGCCGCATGTACTTCGCCAGTGCGTGGTTCAGTTGCAGGGGTAGGCCGCTACGGCTGGCGCGTTTCTCCAGATAGCCGTTGCCAAAGGTCAGGAAATCCAGCACGAAGCGTTTAAACGCATCCCGCGACAGGTATTTGTTGGGGATGAATGTCGAGGTCAGGATGTTGGTTTTGAAATAAATGGCGCTGCTGTGATGGACGCTGGCATGAAACGATTTCGCGAGGCCTGCCAGGCTCACGGGCGGCTCGTACCATTTGCCATTGAGCCAGCACTCGAAACAATCCAGCACCTCGCTGTGATCGAGCACCGGCGTTGGATCGCCGAAGGTAAACGCCTGCATGCCGCCGCTGGCGCTCGGGGTTGTCGCAGATCCTGCCGGCGCCGCCGCGTATGTCGCGGTACGTTGCGCGGCGCGCCGTTGCTGCTTTCTGCTCATGATGTGTAAAGCTCCATAAAGGATTGGGTGTTTTCGTTGGCACCCTCGAACGGTTCGTGATCGAGGGCGTGCATGCAGGCCCACGCCAGGTCGGCGTGGCCGGTTTCATCGGTGCGGCCGGCGTCATAGGTGACTTGCCGGCCACTGGTGGTGAGAGTTTTGCGGATGGTCATAAAGGACTGCGCAATGTCGGTCCAGCCGGCATCGAATTCCAGCCGCGCCTTGTTGACGATGTTTTGCGCCTTCAGCACCATCCGGGTCTTGACTTCCGGCGAGTAGTTGATCGCCGTCACCAGCGGAAAGAACTGTTTTACTAAGGGATACACGCCGATCCCCATGCCGGTGGTGTCAATGCCGATATAGGCGACGTTGTAGCGCGTCGTCATCTCCTTGATCGCCTTGGCCTGCGCCTCGAAGTCGACGCCGCGCCATTGGAAGCGTTCAAGGATGCGGAACTTGCCACCAGCCACCAGGGGCGGCGCGATGACGACGCAGCCGGCGCTGTCGCCAGTCAGTGAGGGGTCGTAGCCGATCCAGACCGGCCGGTCGCCGAAGGGGCGGCTAGCGAACGGTTTGTAGTCGTCCCAGCTGACCCACGAATCGATCATGCAGCGCTGTAAGGCCATCAACGGGAACACGGATTGCGTGTCGTCGATGAAATTACACATCAGCAGGTTTTCGAACTGGTCGGGGCTGTATTCGAAATTGCGCAGCTCATCGATGTCGAACAGATTGCAGCCGCCGCGCTCAGCATCCAGAATCGTGACGATCTGGCGCCACATCTTGTCTTCGCCCGTAAAGCCGCTCGACAGCCTCAAGTGACTGATATCGATATCAACCTGGTCGGCCTTGGCCCGGCGCTTGTTGAACAGTTCGCCGGTCCAGAATGGATACGCCTGGTGCGTTATCGAGGAGGGCGTCGAAAAATAAGTTTTGCGCCACTGCTTGTGCAGCGCCATACCGGACGCCACCTTGTTCAGTTCCTGGAAATTGTGAGTCCAGAAGAATTCGTCAAAGTAGAAATTGCCGTGATAGCCCTGGGCGGTGCGCGCATTGGTCCCGAGGAAATACAGATGGGCGCCGTTCGGCAACACAATCGGGTCGCCGGCCAGGTCGATCCCGGCGGCTTCCTTGGCGAACTGGATGATGTATTGCTTAAAAACGTGTGCCTGCGCCTTGGATGCGGAGAGAAAAATCTGATTGCGGCCAGTTTGCATCGCATCGGCCAGCGCCTCCCGCGCAAAGTACCAGGTTGCGCCGATCTGGCGTGATTTCAGGATCACCCGCGTGCGCTGATCGCCGTTGCGGTGCCATACCTTCTGATAGTCGAACAGGGAATCCCTGAACGCTTTCAGCAGCTTGTCTTTCTGTTCCTCGCTGAAATCGTTCCTGGTCGGCTTCTTCTTCGGCTCGGCGTTACGGTTTGCCAGTTTCGGATTGAGGTCAACCTCATTGCCGCCTGGCGCCTCATAGCGGCGCACGCGGGCAGTCTGCACGACTTGACGCATTAATAGGTCGATTTCCTTGAAGTCGCCGCCGGTCTTGGCGTCTTTGGTGATCAGTTGCACCAGGCGCGATTCCAGTGTCGCTTCGATCTTTTCCAGTCGCGTCGCCTTGTCCCATTCGTCGCGCTGCTTCCAACTCTCGATGGTCGTGCGCTTCTGCTGCAGGTGTTTGGCAATGGACGTGACGCGCCAGCCTTGCCAGTACAGGTGCTTGGCAATGCGGCGTGGATCCACTTCGGGTTCGATTTCGGCGGGGTGTTCGGCGATCAGTTCAGACATGCCGCAAGCGTATGCGTCGCGCGCGTGTAACGGGGAAAGCAGAGGGTTGATATGCGTCTTATCAACCCTCTGTTTGTTGTCGCATCCCGCGCCAGGGTCGACTATGGAGTCCTCATTCCAGCATTCACGCCGACCACCATGCCAACAGCTAAACCGACCGCATCAACCAAATCGAAATTTTTCCGTGTTGCTGTCGAAGGCGCCACCACCGACGGCCGCGTGATCGATCGCGCTTTTATCGAGCAAATGGCCGCCAATTTCGACCCGCAGGTCTACGGCGCTCGGATCTGGGTGGAACACTTGCGCAGCACCTGGGCAGATGGCGCCTTTAAAGCTTATGGCGACGTCACCGCAGTCAAAGCAGAGGAAGTGGCTATCGGCGGCGCCAGGAAACTGGCCCTGTTCGCGCAGATCTCCCCGACGCCTGAGCTGGTGGCGATGAACAAGGCCCGCCAGAAAATTTACACCAGCATCGAGATCAACCCGAAATTTGCCGATACCGGCGAAGCCTATCTGGTCGGCCTGGCCGTCACCGATAGCCCGGCCAGCCTCGGTACCGAGGTGCTGTCATTCGCGGCGCAGCACCCAGACAGCAACCCATTTACCAGCCGCAAGCAAGACCCCGACAACCTGTTTACAGCGGCGGTCGAAACCGCGCTGGATTTCGAAGACACCCCAACCGAACCCGAAGGAATCAAATTGTCCGATGCCGTCAAAGCCATCCTGAAACGCTTTACCAGTAAAACCACGACTGACCAGGTGCAGTTCGCCGACATTACCGAGGCGGTCTCAACGCTGGCCGCCCATGTCGGCGAGAACGCAGAGCAATACGCCGTTGCCTTGACCCGCATCGAGACGCTGGAAGCCGCACTGAAGGAATCGAACGACGCTTTTGCCGCCTTCAAGCAGCAGATTGACACTACGGACGCTAACCCGACGCAGCGGCCGGCAGCGTCGGGCGGCAACGGCGCGTTGCAAACCGACTTCTAAGCGCCGCCATACGCCACATTCCCACTTTGACCAGATATCCGACAGGAGCATGACCGCATGAGAAAAGAGACCCGACTCGCCTATAACCAGTATGCGCAGCGCGTAGCGCAACTGAATGACGCCGGCAGCGTGGCCGAGACGTTTAGCGTAGATCCTAGCATCCAACAGAAGCTGGAAACCCGCATGCAGGAATCCAGCGAGTTCCTGGGCAAGATCAACATTATCGGCGTGACCGAGCAGGAAGGCGAGAAGCTGGGTCTAGGCATTTCCGGCCCGATTGCCGGCCGTACCAATACCGACAAGGGCGACCGCAAGACCCGCGATCTGTCCATGATGGATAGCCAGCGCTACCGTTGCGAAAAAACGAACTTCGATACCCATGTCGGCTACGCCAAACTCGACGCTTGGGCGAAATTCCCCGACTTTCAGCAGCGCATTGCCAGCAACATCCTGCAACGCCAGGCACTGGATCGCATGGTGATCGGCTTCCATGGCGCCAGCGTTGCCGCCGACACGGACATTGTGAAAAATCCGATGCTGCAGGACGTGAACAAGGGCTGGCTGCAGCACTACCGCGAACAGTCGCCGCAGCGTGTGATGCATGAAGGCAAGACTGCCGGCAAGGTGGTCGTCGGCGCCGGCGGCGACTATGCCAATCTGGACGCGGTTGTATACGACGCCATTACGCTGCTGGATCCGTGGTATCAGCAAGATAGCGGCCTAGTCGCCATCGTTGGCCGTGGGCTGCTGCACGATAAATATTTTCCCTTGGTGAACACCAAGCAGGCGCCGACCGAAACCCTGGCGGCGGACATCGTCATCAGCCAGAAGCGGATTGGCGGCCTGCAGGCGGCAACCGTGCCGTATTTCCCAGAACACGCCATCCTGATCACCCGTTTCGACAATCTGTCGATCTATTGGCAAGAGGGCGGTCGCCGGCGCCGGGTGGTCGATGAAGCCAAGCGCGACCGTATCGAGAACTATGAGTCGTCCAATGATGCGTATGTGGTCGAAGACTTCGGCCTCGGCGCGTTCATCGAAAACATCGAGCTGGTGGCTTGAGATGCGTGAATTGTCTCCCGCCCAGCGTCACAAGGCCCGGGTGCTGGCCGAACTGGCCGCGGCCAGCACCGAGCCAGGCGGCCCGACCTCCGGCTCGCAGTATGAGCTGCAGTTGTACCAACTGGCCGAAGATCGGCGCCGCCTGAAAGCTATCCAGTCGATCAAAAGCAAGGTCGCCTTGAAGGCCCAACTATTGCCGAATTATTACGCCTGGGTCGACGGCGTGCTGGCGGCCGGGAAGGGCGGCCAGGACGATGTGCTGACTACCGTCCTGGTCTGGTCTATCGATGCCGGCGATTATCAGCGCGCCCTGCAAATGGCGCGCTATGCGGTAACGCACAAGATGACCTTGCCGGACCAGTACAGCCGCGACATTCCCACCATGCTGGTCGATGAATTCTCCGAAGCTTATTTACATGGGAAGTTGGCCGAGGATCCGGCTCTGGCGGTCAAGGTGTTGGCTCAGATCGGTGATCTGACTGAGGGCAGCGACGTGCCGGACCAGGCCCGTGCCAAGCTGTACAAGGCGCTGGGTTATGCCTTGCTGGTGCTGGCCAATGGCGACGACGATAAACGCGACCTGGTAGGCCAGCCGTTGATCCACGCCCAGTCTGCCCATAGTCACCTGCAGCGCGCCCTTGAGCTGTTTCAAGGCGTGGGCGTCAAGAAAGATATTGAGATCCTTGAACGCCGCTTGAAGAAAGCGGAACAAGGTTAAACGAGCACCCCCTGGCGCACGGCGGCGCGGGTCGATTACCGATGCTTGTCATGAAGGTATGACGCCCGCCCACCGCCGTTTTTTAGGAAAATACTTATGAGCTTTCTTGCTGTCGAACCTTCGACGCCATCCCATGCACAACCGCCAGTTTCCCCCGTGGTCGAAAACGATGGCTTCTATGTCGATATTCACTTATTCCAGATGCGCGACGCGATGCGCCTGGACGGCACGGTCACCGATGTGCGTCTGCGGCAAGCTGTCGTTGCCGCCATCCTGCACGTCAACGACGAATTGCGCGACTGGAAGCTAAAGCAGATCGCTGCTGGCTACGCGTCGCTGGCCGCAGTGCCGGCGGACCGCATCGACCGTGAGAGCGTGCTGATTGCTCATTATCGCCGTGCTGTGTATTGCACGGCCAAGGCGGATCTGATCGAGCGCTACCGCGATTTCGATAGCACGGCGTCGTCTCTGTCCGATAAGAAAATGATGGAAGCACTTGACCATGCACCAGGTGAGCAGCGGCGTAACGCTCACTGGGCTATCGCCGACATCATCGGCCGGACGCACCTGACCGTTGAGCTGATCTGATGCAGGTTCGCGCCCAGCAACACGACACGCTGGATCTGCTGTGCTGGCGTCATCTGGGCGCGACAGCCAATGTGGTCGAAGCGGCGCTCGAACTGAATCCCGGTCTGGCTGACTACGGGCCGATCCTGCCGCACGGCCTCCTGGTCAAACTACCGGAACCCACTGTAACCCCCACTAAAACCGCCCAGGTCGTCAACCTCTGGGACTGATCGGAGAATCCGCTAAATGGCTGAACCCAGCACCACTACCCTCGTCGTCACTGCCGCCGCCGGCGTCGGGCTGACGACGCTGTTTCCCGGTATCGACGGCAATGCCCTGATCGGCGCCTTCGCCGGCGCCACCCTGGTGGCGATATCCAGCAAGAATTTACCGGTCCTGCAACGCCTGGCCTATATGGTCATTTCCCTGGCTATCGGCTACCTGGCTGCGCCCGAGGTCATCAACAACACGCCGCTGAAGCAATCGGGCGTCGCCGCCTTTGTGGCGTCGGCGGCGGCCATCGCTTTAGCCCTGCACGGCATCGAGCTGATCAAGACTATTGAGCTGCCGGCCTGGATCCGCAAGGGGGGGCGCAATGACTAAATTGCTGACTGTGCTGGCGCTGTTAAGCTATGCCAGCACCTGCATCCGGCTGTTGTGTTATCGGCGCGGCCTGGCGAACTACCGGATCCACATCTCGCTGGTCGCCTGGATGCTGATTGTCTTTACCGGTACCCGCACCCTGGAGATCCTGCTGGGTAACGGCCATTCGTCCTTCGGGCAGGCCGGCATCGCCTTTACCTTGTGCCTCCTGGTCTATCGCGCCCAGGGCAACGTCGCCAACATCATCCGGGGGATCCAATGACGCCACTTACTGAGCATTTCACGCTGGAAGAATTCACGCGCAGCGACAAGGCGCGGCTCCTCTCCATCAACAACACGCCGGCGCAGCCCATTGTCACCAATCTGCGGCGCCTGGCGCGTTTTAATGAACTGGTGCGGCTGGAGTTGGGCGGCGCGACCATGGTGATTTCCAGCGGTTACCGCTGCCCGGCCCTGAATCGGGCGGTCGGCGGCGTTAGCAACAGTGCGCACCTGGACGGTCTTGCCAGTGATTTCACGGCGCCGGCCTTTGGTACACCGATGGAGATCTGCGAAAAGCTCGATAAATCTAATCTGCAATTCGACCAGCTGATCTACGAGCGGTCCGGCTCTGCGATCTGGGTTCACTTGGGGATTGCCGCCGAAGGCGTAAAGCCGCGCCGCCAGGTACTGACGATCGACAGTCGCGGCACACGGATCGGCCTATGGAAGTGATTGTCAAAAGTCTGATATCGGCGCTGTTCGTTGGCGTGCTGGGCCTGGTGATCTATGTGCAGCACAACGGCCTGAAAGAGGCGAAGGACCGGACCCTGCGCGCCGAGCAGGCCACCCGTGACCGGGATGGCACCATCAAGACGCTGACGGCTGTGGCGGACAGGAACAAGCGGGCCGCGGCTAAATTGCAGGACGACCGCAATAACATTGCTGCCACCCTCACCGAACGTGAAAACCTGATTGAAAACCTTCAACATGACAATGCCACTATCCGCAGCTGGGCCGATGCTCCTTTGCCTGACGCTATTGCCCGGCTGCGGGAGCGTCCCGCAGCCACCGGCGCCGACGCTTACACTCAACGCTTGCCCCGCAGTGACACGCTGCCAGTTGCCGGCAGCAGCGCCCAAGACTAACGGCGCGTTGAATCTCGCCTTGGAGCGCGCAGAGGGGGTGTGGGCGGTTTGTGCCGCCCAGGTCGATATGGTCTACTTTTGTCAGCAGGAAGCCGATGTACAAGCCCAAAAGCCTTAGAGCGCATTTAAAGGCGGCGATTGCCGATCTGACGCAGAATCCCGACAAGCTGCTGGTGTTTGCCGACGAAGGCAATACTGTCGCTACAGGCACCGGCTCCCTGTCGTTTGAGTATCGATACAAGCTCAACATTATCATTACCGACTTTAGCGGCGAGGCGGACTCGATAATGGTGCCGCTGTTGGCATGGGTCGCGGTTCATCAGCGCGACTTGCTGGACAATTCGGAGCTGCGCAAGAGTGGTATTGGCTTTGATGTCGACTTCAATAACCATCAAACGATTGATCTGTCGATCAAGCTGGCCTTGACTGAGCGCGTAGTCGTCAAACAAGCCGGCGCCGGTCGGCTGGACGTGCGGCATCTGGCAGAGCCACAGGTGACGCCGGCCTATGCCGACGCATTCTGGCAGGCTTACGCGGGGGATTCGCTCATCGCTGAGTGGCACACGCCGGTAGATCCGCGATGACGGAAGATCTGCGCGCCATCGAGCAATGGGCCGAGGCATTGCTGGCGAAGCTCCGGCCTGGCCAGCGCCGAGTGGTCACGCGCAAGATTGCCCAGGAGCTGCGCCGCAGCCAGGCGCAACGCATTGCCAGCCAGCAGGCGCCGGACGGCGCGATCTATGCGGCCAGGAAGCAGCGCAAGGATCTGCGCGGTAAAAAGGGGCGCATCAAGCGGCAAAAGGCGGCGATGTTCAACAAAGTGCGTACCACCAAATACCTTAAAACCACGCAGGACGAAAATCAGCTGTCGGTCGGGTTCTTTGGACGCGTGGCGCGTATCGTTCGTGTGCACCAGGAGGGATTGACGGACAAGGTCGCAAAGAAAGGGCCGGAATATCACTATCCGGCCCGGCCGTTGCTTGGTTTTAGCGCTACTGATCAGGTACTGATTCGTGATGCGTTGTTATGCCATTTGGATGGGCATTGAGAGATAAGCTAGGGGCGCGCAAGATACATCGTGGCAATAGCCATTAAGATAACTGCGAACCAGGCGAATTTGTTTTGCGGCCCCAATTTAGCTACACGTTGTGCGAACCAAACTGGCAACAAGATCGTCACAACGGACAACAAGAAAATGGGAGTTGCAACTAACCATGCGAGTACATAATAAAAGCCAAAAAACGCTACCATCATGAGTGACATGATACTTCCCAAAGCTAGCGGATTTGTTATCTCCGGAATCGCGATATGCAGTACATCAAAGAATTTATATAGTGGGAAGATCAGAGTTTGTGTAATCGTAGAATGACTGAAATAGTCCACAATGCCTAAGAACAGAGGGCATAGGGCGATGAGCACATTATTTCTTGCAGTTTCCGATATCGTTTTTTTGTGTGCAATAACCCATTTAATGGAAAACCAGCCCATGAAGGTGATAAAAAAAGCAGAATAAAAGGGCAGGGCTTTTTGTGGTGTCATCGGGGAAAATCTTTGAATAAAAAAGCTTGAAAAAAGTATGGCGGCGAAGAGCCACCCATAAAGTCTTCGCAAAAAAATCAACCCTTCACGTATCGTCAACTCTTCAAGCAAACCGTTCAATTGCGAATAACGACCTTCCAGCGTCGAAAAAAAAGCGTCAATTTTCGGGTTTTTCCTTGTTTGTTCTCCAAATGCGTATATACCAAAAAAAACGAGATATGCCCCTGCGAGGATGTTTAGCATATTTAGTAGCTCCGCCAAGCATTGATTTGTGATTAGCCTACTTTAAAGTTGCTGACGCCCCGGTTCATCATAGTTTTCTCGCTTTCGCCACATACGCTCGCCACGAACCCAAACCACCAAATTCTCGGAGATTTTTCGAAAAGCGGCTAAAACAGTTTTATCTATCGAAGCATTCCCGCGTTCATTTTCCGAGGTGAATTTTTCACCGAATTTCTCCGCGATATCAAACACTGCCGTTTCTTGATAGAGAACCCCATCTTTCTCGATTTCGTTCAACATCCAAAAAGCGACCATTTCCGCTGTAATTTTCGTTTTCATTTTTATTTTTATTTTTATTTTTATTTTGACGGATCTGAAATTGGAATGAGTGTCACAACGGGGAAGCGTCCAGTTTCGTGCTTGCTGCCGGCAAACCATGCGGTATAGGCCCATGAACCATCCTCGATCAGTTGAGTAACCGTCATCTTTGGACCACCTGATTTCAATTGCACGATATCACCAGGATTGAATTTGTCAGCCATGATTACTCCTTGTTTGAGTGTGAAAAAAATGATTTATCTTACAGATTCGCACTTATTAAAAAGATGATTCGGCTCGCAGTCGATCACCAAATTTTCCACCATGGTTTGTCCGTCTGCGCGGCGGATGAACGATTCATGCCCGAATTGGAGACCTTATTCGACGTAGGAGCCTGAACATTTCCACCGAAGTATTGATGCAAAGGCTGCCATTTACTATCTTTCCATATTTCAAAAACTTCCAGAGGTATGCCAGCCGACGAAAAATTCGCGTTGCGGTCGGATATATTTTCTTTGTTCCAAAATAGATAAGCGTCCCCTTCTTTGAATCCATCATCCCAGCTTTCATTAAATCCAGCAGCCACTACGTGCTCCTTGGGACAGCGGAGCATATAGCTTTGACCCAAATAAGAAAAATCGCTATTGAGTGATTGTTCCGCTTTGGCGTGGTTGCTATAGAAGCAAACTAAAAATAGTCCTTCAGTGATCGATAGGGTGGCATGTTCTCGTTTCAGCAGCGCATGGGGGTAACCACCGTTGACACCGGATAACCACCGTCTTCCCCGAAAATGATTGTCTTGAATTTTTTCTAGACCAGACTGGGTGTTGATTCGATAGACGTATTCATTCATATGCGGGTAGTTCCGACATGGAAAGATGGAGTAGTGTCAAATTAGCATATTTCAGCAGAGAAATCATTGTCTTTTGTAATCGTTATTACCCAAATGAGATTGATTGCTGGCTACTAGCCGATGTAAAGGCATTTAATCTGGCGTTGGCCACATCGCTATAGTGCGGCGACAATTCGCAGCCGATCCACCGATAGCCGTCCATTTCTGCTGCCACCAGGGTCGAGCCCGATCCGGCGAATGGATCCAAAATAATCCCTGCCGGTGCACAGATGCGATTGACCTGGCGCATGACTTCGATCGGCTTGCCAGTGATGTGGTGCTTGTCCGCAGTTTTGACGACCTGGCGAATGGCGCCAGGCAGCACACCCACGCCACGATCTAAAGGCATGTTGCCCTTGCTACCCCAGACGATATATTCGCATTGCGCCCGAAAACGCCCCATGACCGGCCGTGTGCCTTCGGTTTTATCCCAGACAGCAATACCGCGCCAGGAGAACCCAGCCGCTTGCAGCGCGTCGGTGGTGGTCGGCAATTGCCGCCAGTCGCTAAACAGGCATATCGGTGCGCCAGGTTTCAACAGGCGCCAGCACTCCGACAGCCACAAGACACTCCAGCGTAAATGTGAGCGCTGGTCGCGATGGTCTCCTGCGAAATCGTGAAATCCGCGTTTTGTGCTGGTTTGCATGTACTTGGTGGTGGTGCTGGCTTGCCGCGCACCGATATGCAGGCCGCCGCTGGCATAGGGCGGGTCGGTAATCAGTGCGTCAATCCTTTCGCTCGGTAGTGATTCCAGAAAGGGCAAACAATCGCCCTGGTACAGCTTGTTGACTTCCACTTCGATAACTCCAACGTCCGGCGCTCACTGGCGCTCTGGATAGGGGGCGCATGGCCCTCAGCTAAATTGTTACATTGCCCGGATCAGGTGTTCGGCGATCCACTGCGCGACTTGCGGCACAACGGCGTTTCCGGCAGCATGAGTTTCTGCAAAGTTGGCCGCATCCAGTCCCCGGTAAAGCCCATGATCGTCAACCGTTCGCTGCCGGTTAACCATCTGATCCCAGCTGTCGCCGGCAGCGATGAGGCCCGAACCGCTGATATCGATCTGTCCGGCTGAACTCCCTGATAGAAGGGTAGGATGTGCCCATGCGGCGATTTCGACGGGGTATTCTGCCGGGCGTGGCGGGCCTGAAAAAGTTCCCACTGGTGCGGCGTCAGCCAGCAGCTCAAGGGGAGGGTGTTTGCCAAGACCTGCGACCAGGAAAACCCTACGGCGACGCGTGGGGACTCCGAAATATTGAGCATTAAGCACTCGCCAGCATCCCAGATACCCGCATTCGGCAAGGGTAGCGATGACTGTCTGGAAGTCTTCGCCATCGTTGCTATTGAGGAGCCCCGTGACGTTCTCAAGCACCACCCATTGGGGCCGAAGCTCGTTAATGATGCGGATGACCTCGAAGAAGAGGCCGGTGCGGCTGCCGGCAAGTCCGCGCCGCTTGCCCATGGCGCTGACGTCCTGGCAGGGGAAGCCGCCGGTGATGACGTCGACGGGGCTGAGATTGGCGGCGCCGCAGAGCCGGACGTCATCGTATTGCGTGGCTTGTGGAAAGCGGTCTGCGAGGACCGCCCGGCAAGTGGGATCGATTTCGACTTGCCATGCGGTTTGAAAGCCTGCGTTTTCGAATCCAATATCGAAACCGCCGATGCCGGCGAACAGACTACCGATGGTTGGTTTTTGCTTGACATACATGAGAGCCCACTGGGTCAGATGCTCGGGGGCATACTGGTGCGGGGCGCGTGGCCCTCAGATGATTTAATGTGCCACAACGGGGGCATTTGATAGCGAGGGCGATGTATTCACCTTCGCCGAGTTTTTTAGAACAATTACCGCAACGAATATCTTGCATCTAGGTATACCTGCATAAATATGCTAGCCGTCGGCCCGCCTGTACAGGTGACGCGGCCTTGGCCAATCTCGCAGGTGCATACTGCCGGTGCGGCGTCGTGGTCGGTGCTCCAACACTTCCCACGTCGCCGCGTCTTAAACCGTACTTTCTCACGCGCACGCGGCGTGCGAAATAACGGCGGAGTTGATAAGCCGCTTATCAACCCTCTGCTTGATGCGCGTCGTTCGGCAACCCGGCAACATGCACAGCATGACTGCTGAACTCTCCGAACTGCTGCGCTTAATCCTGAATCTGATTCGATTCGGCACCATTGCCGACATCAATCACGATACCCAGCGCGTGCGCGTTCGCGTGGGTAAGAACACCACCACATGGCGCCCCTGGATCACGTTGCGCGCCGGCGATGCACAGACCTGGTTTCCGCCGTCGCTGGGCGAACAAGTGATTGTCTTTTCGCCCGAGGGAGAGTTCACCAATGCCGTGATTCTGCCGGCGGTGTACTCCGACAAATTCGCATCGCCGTCGACCAACCCGGCTCATCACACGACCCGTTACGGTGATGGCGCGGTAGTCCAGTACGACAGCAAAGCTCATACCTTGAGCGCCACGCTGCCGGACGGCACTAGCGCAACCGTTGCGCCTGGGCTAGTGACCTCCAACGCCGAAGAGACCGTTTGCACCGGCAATCTGACGGTCCATAAAAATCTCACCGTCAACGGCTTTGCAGCTCTGAATGCCGGCATGAACGTCAAGGCCGGTAAGGCTGACGGACCTGCGGCCATGGTGGAAGGGATGATTCAGGCCACTCTGGACATGATCGCCAGCGGTATCAGCCTGGTGAAACACAAGCACGGCGGCGTTAAACATGGTGACGACGAGTCGGACGGCCCGAAATGAGCGGTATGAACGCCCGCACCGGCCACGCCATGACCCGCCTGGCCCACATCCGCCAGTCGCTCGCCGACATTCTGACGACGCGCATCGGCGCCCGCGTCATGCGTCGCCTCTATGGCTCGGAAGTGCCGGAACTGATCGACCAGCCCTTGAACGGGGCCACCGTCCTGCGCATCTATGCCGCGACCGCCCATGCCGTGCTCTTGTGGGAACCGCGTATTAGCCTGACCGCCATCGCCCTGGAACCAGGGGAAGATGGACAAGCGACGCTGATCCTAGACGGTGTGACAGATGGTGAGCCGGTTTCATTGGCGGTGCCGGTATGAGCGCGCCGATTGATTTATCACAGTTGCCGGCGCCGGCCGTCATCGAGACGATTGATTTCGAAACCATTCTGGCTTCGCGCAAGGCGGCGGTCCTGGAACTGTTGCCGGTAGAGCTGCGCGGCGCCGTTGCCACCATGCTGTCCCTGGAGTCGGAACCGGCCACCAAGCTACTGGAAGAGAACAGCTATCGCGAGATGATCCTGCGCACCCGCATCAATGACGCCGCCAGGGCGTTGATGTTGGCTTACGCCGTCGGCACTGACCTGGACCATATCGGCGCCAATTCGAATGTGGAGCGCCTGGTCGTCACCCCAGCAGATCCGAACGCCGTGCCGCCCGTAACCAAAGTGATGGAAGACGACGACGCCTACCGTCTGCGCATCCAGGAAGCGCCGGACGGCCTGTCCGTGGCCGGACCGCAATCGTCTTACGAATTCCACGCCCGTAGCGCCGATGGCCGTGTCAAAGATGCCAGTGCCACCAGCCCGTTGCCGGCCATGGTGGTCATCACCATTCTGTCGGCAGTGGGCGACGGCATCGCCGATAGCGAATTGCTCGATATCGTCTATAAGGCTTTGTCGGCCGAAGAGATCCGGCCCATTGGCGACCGCCTGATCGTTCAGGTTGCGCAGATCATCGATTATCAGATTGAAGCGACGCTGTATATCGGCAAAGGACCGGAATCGTCCATCATCACAGCCGCAGCCAAATCACGCGCCGCCATCGCCTCCAAGCCGCGCCGGCCGTTGAAATACAGCATTTACCGCTCGGCGCTGAACGCAGCCTTGCATGTGGAGGGCGTGCGTCATGTCGAGTTGACCTCGCCAGCTACCAATTTACTGTTGGACGCTACCCAGGCGGCCCGTTGTACTGCCATCCGCATCGCCGTCAAGGTGGACGATGACTAATTTCGTCGCCACGCTGCCGCCCAATACCACGCCGCTGGAACGGGCGTTAGCGACGGCTTGCGCCAAGATCGACACGCTGGCCGTGCCGGTACGCTATATCCGTAATCCCGATACCTGTCCGGTCGATCTGCTGCCGTTCCTGGCCTGGGAATGTTCGGTCGATCGCTGGGACGATGCCTGGCCGGAAGCGATGCAGCGCGCCACCATCAAGGCCGCGTACTACATCCATAAGCACAAGGGCACCATTGCCGCCGTGCGGCGCGTCGTCGAAGCCCTGGGCTATCTGATCACGATCACCGAATGGTGGCAGACGACTCCGATGGGGATACCCGGCACGTTCCAGCTGGAAGTCGGTGTCCTGGACAGCGGCATCACTGACGCCATGTATGGCGAAATGGAAAGACTGATTGCCGATGCCAAGCCGGTCAGCCGCCATTTGACGGGCCTGTCGATCCAGCTGGAATCGCGGGGCCAGAGCTGGATAGGCGCCGCCACCTTTGACGGCGATGAACTCACTGTCTACCCCTGGCTGGATGAGCTGATCGCCGTTCGCGGCGACGTGATCCATGCCGGCACGACCCACACCATCGACACCATGACCATTTACCCGTGAGCTTTTATCTATGAGCACTTATTTTGCAACGCTGACCGCCTTCGGTGAAGCCAAACTCGCCAACGCGACTGCGCTCGGCACCACCATCAAACTGACCCAAATGGGCGTCGGTGACGCCTATGACAAAGCGCCCATTCCCGACCGCAATCAAAAGTCGCTGATGAATGAGCGCCGCCGTGCGCCCTTGAACCGGCTTGCCATTGATCCGGCCAATCCGAACCAGATCATTGTCGAGCAAGTGTTGCCGGAGAGCGTCGGCGGCTGGTGGATCCGGGAAATCGGCGTCTATGACGAAGACGGTTATCTGTGCGCGGTCGCCAATTGCCCACCGAGCTACAAGCCGCAGTTGTCCGAGGGGAGCGGGCGCACCCAGGTGGTGCGCGTGGTGCTGCTGGTCAGCAGCACCAGCACGGTCGAACTCAAGATTGACCCTGCCGTGGTGCTGTCCACCCGTGGCTATGTCGAAGAATTGATGGCCCAGCATGAGCGTAAAACCCATCCCCATGCGCAGTACAACCGGACCGCCGCCAATCTGGCCGATGTCACCAACGCGGAGGTGGCATTAAAAAATCTCGGCGGCACGCCCATGGCCTTGGTCACGGAGTTGGCCCCGCCCGGCGAAGTCGCTCATTTTGCCACCGTGTCGGCACCGGCCGGTTGGCTTAAAGCCAATGGTGCATTGGTTTCCCGTGCGACCTATTTGGCCCTGTTCCGTGTCATGGGTACTCGGTTTGGCGCGGGCGATGGCGAGACGACTTTTGCCCTACCTGATTTGCGTGGCGAGTTCTTGCGTGGCTGGGACGACGATCGCGGCGTCGATCGGAGCCGTGGTTTCGGTACGTGGCAAAACCACGACTTCCTGAGCCATTCGCACAATGCGCCAACAGCCAGCGGCATTCCTCAATCGCCTGGGCGAGAAGTGCCGACCGGATCGAATTATGGGTTCGACTATTTGGATGGCGTCGGCCCGATACCGACAGACATCACTGGTGGACCGGAGACACGACCACGCAACGTCGCCTTACTCGCCTGCATTAAATATTGACTGGAAACGCATGAAAATTTATCACTACCATCCCGATTCCGCTGCTTATCTTGGCGACTCAACGGCGGACGAGTCGCCGCTGGAGCCGGGCGTATTTCTCGTCCCGGCACATGCCACCGTAATCCCGCCGCCAGAAGTAGCCGAAGGCAAGCAAGCCGTCTTTACCGGTGCGAGGTGGATCCTCCAGCCTATTCCGCAGCCGGAAGCAGCGCCACCGCCACCAGCGCTCACGGAAGCGCAACTCGCTACCGTCGCCATCGACAAACGGGACAAATTGCTGGCGAATGCGACGCTGGCCATGGCACCGCTGCAGGATGCCGTCGAGCTGGACGACGCCACACCGGCAGAAGTGGTGCTGCTCAAACAATGGAAGCAGTACCGGGTCGCAATCAACCGCGTGCCGCAGCAAGACGGTTTCCCGCACGCGATCACCTGGCCGGCCGCGCCCGACACCGCAGCTCTTTAATTACTCACCCAATCAACAGGAGGCCACATTGGCAACTGACTACCACCATGGCGTGCGCGTCATCGAAAAGAACGAGGGCACCC
>Ga0207142_1006_pt1 | contig 51594 bp, 46 predicted proteins | sample Alteio_BWMinHeat_2_FD_153561 | JGI IMG/M metagenome (GOLD analysis project Ga0207142, IMG submission 153561) | Enriched cells from forest soil in Barre Woods Harvard Forest LTER site, Petersham, Massachusetts, United States -... | ecosystem: Environmental > Terrestrial > Soil > Temperate forest >... | reverse complement strand
ACCCCGCACAATTGATATTCCCAACCCACGGCGATGTACGCTGGTTTTTAGATACAGCCGCCGCCGCAGACCTAAAAAACAAGTAACAATCCTATTATTTATAAGGTGCAAAATCGATAAACTTTAGTTTATCGATTTTTTTATGCAATCGATTGTTGAAATATTTTTATTTGCCAGTTTTAAAATTATATATTGCAAATCATTTTGTAAACTGATATATAAAATTTATAATTGTCAAACCGACAAATTAAAAAACCTAATTAATAAACATGAAGACATTATCCTATGGAGACTGGGTGGTATTTGGCGTATACTTTGTAGTAGTATCGCTGTATGGCTGGTGGGTGTATAAAAGCAAGCACAAAGGCGAAACATCACCATCTACCTCAAAAGGCTTTTTTTTAGCTGAAGGCTCGCTTACCTGGTGGGCTATTGGCGCATCATTAATCGCATCAAATATTTCGGCCGAGCAAATGGTGGGCATGAGCGGGTCGGGCTTTAAGATGGGGCTTGCTATTTCAACTTATGAATGGATGGCCGCCGCCACGTTGGTTATAGTTGCCGTATTCTTTATACCGGTTTATCTTAAAAACAAGATAGCCACAATGCCGCAATTCCTGCACCAACGGTACAATGGCACAGTGGCAATGGTGATGGCCATATTCTGGCTAATGCTGTATATAGTGGTAAACCTTATGTCGATATTGTACCTGGGTGGTTTGGCCATAGCGGGCATATCAGGGTTAAATCTCTACTTTGTTATTGTAGTGCTTGCAATTTTTGCGGTATTCATTACGCTGGGCGGTATGAAGGTTATTGGTTACACCGACGTTATACAGGTGTTTTTCCTGATACTGGGCGGCCTTGCAGCTACTTATATAGCACTTAATTTGATCAGTGCAAAATCAGGTACTACCGGGCTTTGGAATGGCTTTAAACTATTGCAAACCCAGGCAGCTGACCATTTCCACATGATATTCCATAAAGACAATCCAAACTACCTTGATCTGCCGGGATTGACGGTACTTATTGGCGGTATGTGGATCACCAATCTTAACTATTGGGGCTGTAATCAATATATCACACAAAGGGCACTTGGGGCTGATTTAAAAACCGCCCGTGGTGGTATCCTTTTCGCGGCATTTTTAAAATTATTAATGCCGGTAATAGTAGTATTGCCAGGTATTGCAGCTTATGTGCTTTATCAAAAAGGCATGTTCCACGAATCGATGTTAAGCTCAAAGGGTGTAGTGGATGTAAATAAGGCATATCCTAATATGCTTAACCTTTTACCATCATACATGAAAGGGCTGGCGTTTGCAGCGTTAACAGCGGCTATCGTGGCTTCGTTGGCCGGTAAGGCAAACAGTATCGCTACGATATTTACACTTGATATTTATAAGAAAGCCATTAAAACCGATGCTACTGAAAAGCACCTTGTAAATACAGGCAAGGTAGCTGTTGTTGTGGCAATGTTTTTAGGCGTACTAATGTGCGGTGTTATTGGCGACGCGCTGATGGGTGAGGGTAAGCAGGGCTTCCAATATATACAAGAGTATACGGGCTTTGTATCGCCGGGTATATTTGCCATGTTTATATTGGGCTTCTTCTGGAAAAAAACTACATCCAACGCGGCATTGTTTGCCACCATTGGGGGTTTGGCATTCGCTATTGTATTTAAGTTCCTGCCTTACTGGACGAATCTTTCTTTCCTTTCACCTTATGGTTTCTCGAAATTGAATGCTGATAAAGTATATGAGATACCATTCCTTGACCGTATGGGTTTTGTATTCGTTATTTGTATGGTGGGTATGTACATCATATCAATGGTTGAAAATGCAAGGGGCCTTAAAACACACGGGCTGGAAATAGACGCGAGTATGTTTAAAACCACCAAAGGCTTCGCAATTGGCGCGCTTGTAATAGGTGTTATTTTAACAACACTTTATACCGTGTTCTGGTAAAAATAAAAATATCCTATTTTAAAAGGCGATGAGTTTAAAACTCATCGCCTTTTTGTTTGAATATTAATATAGATAAAATCTATATAATATAAATTATTTATATAAATCATCTATCTTATAAAATCGTATATTCGCATCAAATAAAAACAAAAAATATAAATATGATTACCATAGGACAGGAATTCCCTAAATTTTCGAAAAAAGCTGTTGTTAGCATTGAAAAAGGAAAAGAGTTTGATACCATCAACTCCGATTATTTTGTTAACGACGATAATGTTTGGACAGTAATGTTTTGGTGGCCAAAAGATTTTACTTTCGTTTGCCCTACCGAAATTGCTGAATTTAATAAAAGCTTTGGCGAGTTCCGCGACCGTGACGCCCGTTTAATAGGCGCTTCGACCGATTCGGAATTTGTGCACCTGGCCTGGAGGAATAACCACGACGACCTGCGCGACCTGAAATTCCCGATGCTGGCCGATACTTCAAAATCATTGGCTGAAGACCTGGGTATATTGGAACCGACTGAAAAAATTGCTTACCGCGCAACTTTTATTATCGACCCCACCGGTATTGTTCGCTGGGTATCGGTTAACGACCTGAATGTGGGCCGTAACGTAAAAGAAGTGATCCGTGTACTTGATGGTTTACAAACTGATGAACTTTGCCCTTGCAACTGGGAAAAAGGACAGGAAACACTTAGTAACTAAAAAATAAATGTGCAGATGTGTGAATATGCAGATGTGCAGATGAAAAAATTATTCACACAATAACTCATTCAATAATTACTCCACCAAAAGATCCCCGGGCTGCAAAAGCGCGGGGACTTTTTATTCCATTACAATAATAAAAACATGAGCGAGGTTACAGAAACCATAGACGAATTATTACAAAGCATAGGCCTTACCGTGGACTACCGCACCGAGAGCCTTACTTTGCTTGAACAAGGCGAATCGCGCTATTTACGCGATTTTAAGCTGAACTTTACCAGCACCCTTACCTCACAACACCTAAGCACAAAAGAATGCGCCCTGCTGGGCCTTAGCGTTGCTGCGAACAACAACAATACGCCGCTTACCAAATACTACACCCGGTATGCCGGCGAAGAGGGCGCTACACCGGAAGAGATAGCTGAGGCCGTGGCCTGCGCATCGCTGCTGGCATCGAACAATGTGTTGTACCGGTTCAGGCATTTCACCCAAAAGGAGAAGTATACGCAAATACCTGCCCGTATAAGGATGCAGATAATGATGAAACCAGTAACAGGTAAAGAATTTTTTGAGTTGATGAGCCTGACCATTTCGGCAGTGAACGGTTGCGAGCTGTGTGTGAACGCCCACGAGGATTCACTGATAAAATTAGGCGCTACCGAAGAGCGTATTTTTGATGCTATAAGGATAGCATCGTTGGTTACGGCAACCGGAAAAGTGATATTTTAAATTGTAAAAAAGCCGTTATTGAACAATATTTCACCTTTTTTTCATTTTAAGTATTTTATTACGGAGAAAAGTTGTATTTTATAATTTAAAACTGCTAATTTTATAGCAAGATTAAACAAACCCCGCTTCCCATATATATTTTGAAAAAAAGGAGATGTGTCTTTGTGGGGCCTTACTAAAATTTTTAATTGTTAATTTTTTTTGAAAAGAGGCCGTCCGGATCACGATCCGGACGGCTTTATTTCTTTTAGTGGGCATCGGCTGCGGCCTTTTGCCCCTTTTTGAAAGGCTGCAGGTAAAGCAGCGGTATGGAGAATAACATCACCAGGCCCGATATCCAATAAGCATCGGAATAAGTTAATAGCAATGTTTGCCTAATTACTGCACCTTCAATTGCCTGGTAAGCCATTTGCGTGGCATCGCTCAATGATTTACCCTTAGCCTCAAAGCTTTGTATCAAAAAGTTAAGGCGCTGCGTAAAGGCGCTGTTGTAAGGGTTGATATTGCTTAGCAGGTTACTGCGGTGTACGCCCTGGCGTATGTGTATAATAGTAGTTAACGTAGCAATACCAAAAGCACCGCCCAACTGGCGCATCATGTTGTTTAAGCCTGTTCCCTGGCCAATTTCGGGTCCTTTAAGGTCCTGTATAGCTAAGGTGGTTAACGGTACGAACAATAAGGCCATACCAACGCCCCTTATCACCAGTGGCCAAAAGAAATCGCTTGTACCCGAATTAAGGGTTGATTTACTCAACATACTGGTGAATACAAAGAACAGGAACATACCTATAGTCGCCATGAACTGTGCCGGTATGCCCTTATTGAGCATTTTACCAATAAACGGCATCATTAATATGGTACACAAACCACCGGGGAATAATATCTCGCCCGTTTGCTGTGCCGAAAAGCCTAATAAGCTTTGACAGAACACAGGAAACACGAAAACTGAACCATACAACCCAAACCCAAGCACGAATGAAGTGAACATACCTACCGCGAAACTTCGATGCCGCATGATGGCAAAGTTTACGATCGGGTGGTCGGTGCTTAGTTCGCGCCAAATGAATAGCAATAAGCCTAATACCGATGATATGGTAAGTACAAGGATATAAGTCTTCGAAAACCAATCTTCAGATTCGCCTTTCTCTAAAATCACCTGTAAACTACCAACGGCTACGGCAAGCAATCCAATGCCCCACCAGTCGATAGGCTTTCCACGGCCATCTCTGGGCGTTGTTCGCACAAAGGTATAGGTAAGAAATAAAGCCAACGCGCCTACAGGTATATTCACGTAGAATATCCAGGGCCATGAATAGTTATCAGTTATCCAGCCGCCAATGGTTGGCCCAACTGTTGGCCCTACTACCGCACCTAAGCCAAATAGCGCTGTAGCGGTACCTATTTCTTCGCGCGGCCAGGTTTCTATCAATATGGCTTGTGAGGTTGATATTAAACCACCACCTGCCAAACCTTGTATTATCCTGAATATTACCAGCTCGCTTAAACCATGCGCGTTACCGCACAGGAATGAAGCGATAGTAAATATCAGGATAGATGCCATGTAATAATTTTTACGGCCAAAGAAGCTGCCTAACCACCCCGACATGGGCAATACGATTACGTTTGCCACTGCATAGCCGGTTGTTACCCAGGCCACATCCTCCAGCGTTGCCCCCAGGTTTCCCTGTATTTGGGGTATGGATACGTTTACTATCGTGGTGTCAATCAGCTCCAATAACGAAGCCATGATCACTGTAATAGTAATGATCCACTTTCTAAAGCCTTGCTCAGCCATTATTTATCTTTTAGTCTTTTATTATAACAGAAACGTTAACACTCATGCCGGGGCGGAGTTTAGCCATAACGTCTTTATCTGCATGAATTAATATTTTAACAGGTATGCGTTGTACAACCTTTACATAGTTACCGGTAGCATTATCAGGAGGCAACAATGAAAATTTAGCGCCTGTAGCAGGTGAGAAGTTGTATACTTCGCCTTGTAATTTTAGTTCGGGGTAAGCGTCAACCTCAATATCAACTTTTTGGCCCGAGCGGATCTTATCCAACTGGGTTTCTTTAAAGTTTGCAGTAATATATATGCTGTTATCATTTACTATCGAGAACAAAGTTTGCCCGGCCGCAACTAACTGCCCAAGTTGTATATTCTTTTTAGATACCAAACCACTTGCGGGCGCTTTAATAGTAGCATATGATAATTGCAGTTTTGCAAAATCAACATCAGCCTGGCGCTGTACTACACCTGTATTGGTTACGGTCAACTGGTTTTTAGTTGTACCAACCTGTTGTACTGCTGCTTTGTATTGATCCTGTGCTGCCTTATAGTTTGCCTGTGCAACTTCAAGATCTGATTTTGCCTGGTCAAATTGTTGCTGGGTTACTGAACCATCTTTCACAAGGTTGGCATAACGTGCATAGTCCTTGCTTACCTGGTCGAGTTTAGCACCTGCCGAAACAACACCTGCTTTAGCAACAGCCGAGTTTGAAGACACAGTGTAAATTTGTGACTGACTAACGCCTACGCCTGCGCTTGCGCCTTTTTGCGCGTCGAGGGCTTGTTCCAGTTTTACTTTATAGTCGCGGTCGTCCAATTTCACTAAAACCTGATCGGCGTTAACGTGTTGGTTTTCCTGGAAGTAGATGCTGTCAACATATCCGCCTACACGGGCTACAACAGGGCTTATATCGCCGTCGATCTGCGCGTCGTCGGTATCAACGTGTTTGCTGAAGTATATGTATTCTTTTATACCGAAAATTATACCGCCGATAAGCACTATGCCTAATATAATAGGAAGAACTTTGTTCGGTTTCTTTTTTGGTTCTTCTTCGGGGTTGTGTGTTTGTGCCATTTTATTTTTAATTATTGAATTAGTGATTTAGTGAAGGAGTGATTTAAAAAGCATTTTCAAATTTTCAAATCGGCTCATTTTCAAATTTATTTATTGAGTTTTCCGGTTGATTTTAATAATGTGTAGTAGGCAAGTCCTGCATCGGCTTTGGCCAGTTCCAGGTTTATTTGTGCCTGGTAAAGCAGGGTTTCGGCATCGGCACGGTCGGTAGCTGAGGCTATATTGCTTTTATATTTTGATTCCAGTATGTTGTTGTTCTCACCTGCCTGTTCAATTGATGTTTGCAACAGCCTTATCTTATCAAGCGCCTGCAAATAATTCTGGTAATCCTGGTTTACCTCGTTCTTTACATTATCGGCCAGTATACCCTGGTTTATTGAAACTTCTTCGCGCTGAATTTTGGCTTGGGTTACCTTGTTTTTGTTGGTCCATAGTGATGAGAAGCTCCATGACGCGGTTACACCTATTGTTACCGGGGTAATAAAGTTGCCGATCTTTGGCAAAGGGTTGCCATTGGCATCAACATAATACCCGTTAAGCCCTGCTGATATATTTGGCAGTGCATCGGCGCGTACATCTTTAATGTTGGTTTCAGCTACACGGCCGCGTAATACCAGTTGCTTTACTTCCTGGCGGTTGGCCATGGCAGTATCGATATAAGCTGTTAAAGGGCCTATTGCACGACTGGTATCGGCTGTTATTTCGTCAATGTTCAGCTGCGTGGTTTCGGGCAGACCCAATAAAACATCAAGGCTATAGTTGATTATTTTTCGGTTGCTTTCAAGGTCGATGCCGTTTAACTGGATGTTTGCTTTTTGTAATTGAAAACGCAATACATCGTTCTTGGTTACCAAACCTTGTTCAAAAAACCTTTGCGACTGGTGTATCTGTGCATCAACAGTGGTAATGTTTTGGTTAACCACCTTTATGCTTTGCAATACTTTGTACAGGTTATAATATGAGCTGATCACATCGTAAGTGATCTGATCTTTATTATTGTCGGCATCCAAACGTGAAACCTGGGTGAGCAGGTCGGTTGACTGACGGGCATACTTTAATTTATTGCCGCCGAAAATGGTTTCGTTCAATGATAATATACCTAAATAAGCATTAGCGCTTTTAGGCAGGTCGATACTTTCTTTACCGAAGGAAAGGTTATTATACGGTATCTGTGCGCGGTCGTAAGTATAACTTACCGAACCGGTTGGCAGCGCCCTGTCTTTAGCCTGGTTGTATTGCGATACAGCCTCATCGATTTTGGCTTGCGAAAGCTTTAGCGTTTTGCTGTTTTGCAGGCCAAGATCTATCGCTTCTTTTAGGGTGAGGGTCCTGTCCTGCGCGTTTGCATTGCTGGTAAATGCTATTAACAGCAATGCTGCAATAAGGCCAACCAGCGATAGTTTAAACAATTGTTTGTGTGATATATTAATTTGTGTGTTCATATTCAGTGAGTAAGTAGGATTTTAACAGGGTTTTAAAGAAGCCTTTTAAATGTGGCTTCAATTTTTCTTCTATCATCTTGTCATCCTTTATATCGTAACCCAACAGCGCCGATGACATTAGCGGGGTGTTTACTATAAAGTTTTTGGTGCCATACATGGTGGCAACTACCATATGTATATCGGTATCTTTTTTAAACTCGCCGTTATCAATACCATCCTGTAGTATCTTAAGCAGTTCCGATATATTTTTCATCAATATATCGCGTATCTTATCTGACAGGTCGGTACTTCTATTGATACTCATTTCCTGGTATAAAAGTTTTTGGAAACAGTTATTAATTACGATCCTGTCGCTGTAAAGCTCTATATAGCGTTCCACTTTATCCCATGAGCTGATACTATCATCATTACCAATGTTTTGTAAAACACTTTGAAACCAGGTTATCTTGCGGTCGAAAATAGCAAGGAACAACCCCTCTTTTGAACCGAAATAATAGTTCAACATCGCCATATTTACGCCGGCCTCGCTTGATATCAAACGGGTTGACGCGCCATCAAATCCTTTGTCTGAAAATACCTTTTCAGCTACGTCAAGGATATGATCTTTCTTATCTATTTTATCTTTTTCCATTGTTTTAACAGTACAAAATTAATCAAACGATTGATTAATGCAAGTCATAGCAATGTCTTTATTTATAAATAATTGATAATCAGGGATAAACAATCAATCAAGCGATTGACTTTTATGATTAAATACGATATTTTAATTAATTGTTTTAATATTGATACAATTAATTTGAGCGTATTTTTACCCCCACCCAGCCTCCCCCTAAATTTAGGGGGAGGTGTCGACCGTAGGGAGACGGAGGGGGTAAAAACAGCGACAGGTATAGCAGTTAAATAGTTACAATTTGAGCGTATTTCTTTCAATATATTTGTGCCTTATGAAGCGTATCCAACTAACAGCATTATTGTTATTTATTTGTGGTTCAGTGTTTTCACAAACCGCCCCACCGAGCGACCTGGTTTCCATCGAACAAAACTTTAAAAAATTGAATGTTTTGGGCAGTGTGCTATATGTAGCTGCACACCCCGACGATGAAAATACCCGCCTGTTGGCTTATTTGGCGCAGGAAAAACATTACCGCACGGGCTACCTGTCGTTAACGCGTGGCGATGGCGGGCAAAACCTGATAGGGAACGAACAGGGTGAATTATTGGGCTTGATACGCACACAGGAATTATTAGCCGCCCGCAGGGTTGATGGTGCAGAGCAGTTTTTTAGCAGAGCAAATGATTTTGGCTTTAGCAAGGGGCCGGATGAAACACTAAGGATATGGGATAAGGAGAAGGTATTGAGCGATGTAGTTTGGGTGATACGCAAATTCAGGCCCGATGTTATTATTTGCCGTTTTCCTACTACCGGCGAAGGTGGGCACGGGCATCATACGGCATCGGCTATATTGGCGCAGGAGGCTTTTACGGCTGCTGCTGATCCAAACCGCTTCCCCGAGCAATTGAAATATGTACAAGTTTGGCAGGCAAAGCGCTTGCTATGGAATACGTTTAATTTTGGCAGCACAAATACAACTGCGCCAAACCAGTTTAAAGTTAACGTAGGTGTTTATAACCCCATAATTGGCAAGGGCTATGGTGAGATGGCGGCGGAAAGCCGTTCAAACCATAAGACACAGGGCTTTGGGTCGTCCAGGCAGCGTGGCGATAGCTACGAGTATTTTAAGACCATTTTGGGTGATGCACCAACGGATGACCTGATGGACGGCGTGAATACCACCTGGGCGCGGGTGGGTAACCAGGCAGTGGGCGATGATATTGCAGCCATAAATAAAAACTTCGACCCGGAGCATCCTGATAAATCGGTACCTAAGTTGGTTAGCTTGCTGGGCAGGATGGAAAAAGTGCCCGACCTGTATTGGCGCACACAAAAAACAAAAGAATTAAGCGAACTGATAGCCGCATGTGCAGGGTTATGGGCCGAATGTTATTCGGCCGGGCCGGTTTATGCCGTGGGCGATGAAGTGCCGGTTACTGAGCAGGTTATTCTGCGGACAAAGGTACCCGTAAAATTTACGGAGATACAGGTACCGTTTTTGGGTCGGCCTTTGCAGATCATAACGAATAAGGCTGGAAATTCGGACAACAAAAGCGATTCGTTAAATAATACGATAAAAAGTTTTACGGTGCCGTTTAGGGCAGGTGCTATAACCCAACCTTATTGGTTATTATATCCCCATGGCATAGGGACATATAATGTTGATTACTTGGAAGATCAGGATAAAGTAGTACAAAAATCGCTACCCGAAAACCAACCGCCCGTTATCGACTTTAGTTTTGATGTATTGGGCAGGCAGGTAACACTGGAACGATCGATAGAATTTAAATATACTGACCCAGCCCGCGGCGAACTGTATGAGCCGGTTGTGGTTACGCCGCCGGTAACTGCTAACATTGCCGATAAGGATTACATTTTTAATAGCAAACAGCCACAAAATATCAGCATAAAATTAAAGGCCTTTACCAAAGCCAGTGGCAGCATCAGCATAAAACCTGTTGACGGCTGGAAGATAAGTCCCGACAAAATAGATTTTGACGGGAAAGCCAAAGGCGATGAATGGACAGTTGCCTTTAGCGTTGAACCGACGGACAATAAGCCAAAAGTAAGCGTTTTTGACGCTGTGGTAACTGCCAACGGATTGCCTTATTCAATGGGGATACAGCATATTAATTATAACCATATTCCTAATATAACGTTGTTCCCGCCTGCGCAAACCAAATTGATCAACCTCGACCTGAAAACCGACGGCAAAAGAATAGGCTATATTGCCGGTGCCGGCGATTTGGTGCCCGATGCTTTGCGGCAGGTTGGCTATGAAGTACATGAATTAACCGAAAATGAAATAATGAACGGCGACCTGTCGGTTTATGATGCTATTGTAACGGGCGTCCGGGCTTATAATGTGAATGAGCGCCTGGCTTTTGAACAGCCCCGTTTATTGGAGTATGTGAAAAATGGCGGTAACCTGGTGGTGCAATACAATAATAATAACGGCCTGGTAACAACCAATATAGGCCCTTATCCGTTCCGCCCTGTTAACCAGCGTGTTACGGATGAAACGGCCAAGGTTACTTTTACTGAGCCGCAAAGCCCGGTGCTGAATTATCCCAACAAAATAAACGATGCTGATTTTGACGACTGGATACAGGAGCGCGGCTTATACTTTGTAAGCGACATTGACTCAAAATATCAAACCCCGCTTGAAATGAACGACCCCGGCGAAAGCCCGAATAAAGGGGCGTTAATTGTGGGCGATTATGGCAAGGGAAGGTTTGTTTATACCGCGCTCGATTTTTTTAGGGAGCTGCCTGCGGGGGTGCCGGGAGCTTATCGGTTGTTTGTGAATTTGTTGAGTAAGCCGAAAAATTGATTTTTATTTTGTCATACTGAGCGACAGCGAAGGATCTTCTACGACAGACAAGTAGGTGATAAGCATAGCACAGAAGATGCTTCGTCCCTCAGCATGACAAAACATTTCTACCCTCAAGGGCGGAAAAATGTCGCGTTTGCCCCTTTAATTTGTCGCATAGCTGCACAACTTGTTTTTTGAAAGTATCTATCTTTGATATAATAACCTAAAAAAATATGAGCAAAATTATTTTTGACTGTGGAATATCACTTGATGGCTTTTTCGCAGGCGATAACAGGAGCCCGGAAAACCCGATGGGCGGCGTTTCACCACAGATCCACATGTGGATGTTTAAACAAAAAGCATTTTGGAAACACATCAATATGGAAGGCGGTGAAGAATATGGCGCAGACAGTAAGCTAATTGAGGCTGTGTTTGCAAGAACAGGCGCTTACATTATGGGGAAACGGATGTTTGAAGAGGGCGAAGTGCATTGGCCGGAAGACCTTTACAAAACGGATGTTTATGTACTAACACACGAAAAACGGGAACCCTGGGTTCAAAAAGGGACGACAACTTTTTATTTCATAAACGACGGGATAGAAAGCGCATTAGAGAAAGCCAAACAATCGGCCAAAGGAAAGGACATAAGGTTACAAGGTGGCGCGGATATTATTCAACAATATTTGAATGCAGGGCTTGTGGATGAATGTTTCATTCATATCGCCCCTGTTTTTTTGGGTAGCGGCGTAAGGCTGTTTGATGGTATGGACAAAGACAAATATGACCTGGAGATTTTAGAAGTGATACCATCAGACTTAACCACACACGTGAGATATAAGTTGACGAAGAAATAAGAACAATTATCGCTAACAAGGTATTGGCACGATAAGAGTTGAAAATTTATAGACTTGTTGGCATTGTCACCAACAAGCGTTTCGCTATCTTGGAAAACAATTGGTAACGGGCACCTGGATTTGTTGGTGACACACCAACAAAGGCGAAATTAATATAAATTGGACATGGCAAAACAGAAATTGCTGCTACTTTTCATTGCCGTTTGTGCGATTTTTAATAGTGCAAAAGCGCAATCGTATCCGCTCGAATCTTTTGAAGGCCAAAAGGTTAAAATTCACTTAACAGAAAAAACAACTGAGAAATCATGGTACGTTGCAAAAGTATCTTGCTTAACCGACAGTTTATTTTTGGCAGACTATAATGACGTTAAGGAAGTTCGTGTATTAGGCCATAAGTTTCTTGAAATTGTTTATAATACAAGAGGAGGCTCGGGTTATCAATGTGGAAATACATTGATCTTATCTGTCAAAAGAAATAAGATCAATGTCGCAATGGTCGCGAATTCTTTTGGCAAAGATTTCGGAGGTGATATCGATGGAAGCCTTTATGTAGTTAAGTTTAATATAACTGGAAATAATGGAAGTGATTTTAAGTTAGTAGCTCATATTTATGACCGACACAAGTCAAATTCTTATCCACAAACAAACTATATAAGAAATAAAAAAGTAATCTTGAACTTCGATTCGGGCCGAAATATTTTTTATAGCACACACAAAAACATAACTCAATCATTTACCATCAACAGTCCTAATACGCAGCATTCAAACAAGCAACATGTAAGCGGTTTGTTACCTATCATTGCTTTAGAAACAGATCGCTATTATTATATAAAAGGTGAATGGTACAAAAGGGGCAATGGCGATGACTTGTTTAAAGAATATTATAGATAGGCCGCTGTCCGAAGTCAGGAGACTTTGGACAGCGGCCTATCATTTTTCTTAAGTTTAAAAACCATACATACCACCCGAAACGGAAATTTGCTCACCCGTAATCCACCCTGCATCATCGGAAGCAAGAAATACTGCAGCTTTTGCAATATCTTCGGGCTGACCCCTACGACCAAGCGGTGTATTGGCAATAAACATTTTTTCATACTCACTACCAGCAGTGACGCCTGCACTGGTTGCACCTTCTGTTTCCGTAGCGCCCGGCAAAATAGAATTGATACGAATGTTTTTTACACCCAATTCTTTCGACAGAGAAATTGTTATAGCATCTAATGCCGCTTTAGTTGCGGAATATAAAGAGGCTCCCGGAAGAGGCATCTTGCTGGCACCTGAACTGATATTGATGACATTCCCGCCCTTGTCGCCAAACAGTTTCAAAGCTGCCTGGATAGTTAGTATGGGACCAAGTACATTGACATTAAAACTATTATGAAAAGTTTCTGCTGATATCAGTTCAATCGGTGCATATCCCTGATAAACCGCGTTGTTTACCAAAATATCCAAGCGGCCGAAAGCTGTATTGGTTTCTTCAAACAGCCTGGTTACATCGGCCTCTTTCGATACATCGGCTTGTACCGCAATGGCGATGCCTCCGTTGTCGGTTATCTCTTTAACTACTTTATCTGCACCTTCTTTGCTTGAGGCATAATTCACTACTACCTTTGCGCCCTCTGCTGCAAAGTGTTTTGCGATAGATGCACCTATTCCTTTTGAAGCACCGGTAACTACCGCTACTTTGTTTTTTAATTTACTCATTATTTCTATTATTTAAGATTTGATTTATTAGTTGAACTTGATTAAGTCCTGAAAGATGAGTTTACCCCAGGTATTTCCGTGCGCCTGTACCAGCAGTCCGCCTTCGGAAAGCCCACCCAATTGGATTGGTGAAAAACCGAGATTTTTTGCAAGTTCACCGATCTCAGCTGCGGCACTGTCATCGTCGCTTGCCAGGTAAACGACTCTCCTGCCACCATGTACAGCCGGATCCTGGCCAAGAATGGCAGCGCCCAAATGATTGAAGCCCTTAACCAGCTTCCCGCCGGTGAAGGCTTGCGCAACGACCATTGCGGAAGGCTGTCCTCCCAGTTGCTCAAGCGGCACGCCGTAGGCATTGGTCACATCGACGATGGTCTTCCCCTGCCAGTTGGGCAGCGCCTTAGCGACATCCGGGTGCGACTCGAAACGCACAGCCAAAAAGATGACGTCAGCCTTGACGGCTTCGGCCAGTGTTGTGGGAATGATCCCGGGGCCGATCGCGGCCGCATCGGATGCAAAGCTTTCCGGGTCGCGGGTGGTTGCAACGAATACGGCGATGCCGTTGCGGGCAAACGCTTTGGCTAAGGCCTGGCCGATCTTGCCGAAGCCGATAATTGCGTAGCTGGCTACTTTGTTTTTTGAATTACTCATTTTAAAAATTATTTTAATTATTTAGACAAATAGGTCATACCACCATCAACAAGGAGTTCAGCACCAAGCATAAACGAAGAATCATCAGAGGCCAGAAAAACTGCTGTTTTACCAATGTCAGCTGGTTGCCCAATTCTGCCGGTCGGCATTACACTTGCAAAGTGTGTTTTTACAGCTTCAATTTGTTCTGCGGGAACAAACTTTTCAAATGCCGGTGTATCTGTTGTCCCTGGTGTTATTACATTTACTCTAATTTTTCTATCTAAAAGGTCGCTTGAAAATCCTTTTGCAAAATAGATAACAGCCGCTTTTGCAGCGCCATAAAGCGTAAAATTCGCATATGCCCGATGTGCAGCATTTGACCCTATCAAAATAATAGAACCACCATCATTCATATAGGGAAGTGCTTTCTGAATAGTGAAGAAAACACTTTTTAAGTTTAGATCCATTGTCTTGTCATAGTCGGCTTCCTCAATTGTTGCCACAGTTCCTACAGCTCCGCCACCCGCGTTGGCAACAACCACGTCTATTTTACCAAATTTTTCAAATGTTTCTTTAAACACGCTGCCCAGGTCGGCAAGGTTGGTTACATCAGCATTTATGGCTATAAAATTATCGCCAAGTTGAGCCACAGCACTATTTAAGGTCTCCTGATTTCTGCCGACAATAGCTCCTTTAGCACCTTCGTTTTTAAAAGCTTCAGCAATACCAAACCCAATGCCACTATTACCACCTGTTATAACTGCTACTTTATCTTTTAATCTACTCATTTTCAATTTATTTTAAATTTGTTTCGCAAAGATACTATCGATAGTTTATATTTGTAACTATTAACGGTGTAATCTGGTTACCGCACGGTAACTACAATTTTTAAAAATATGAGAGACGACAGATTTTGTGCTTCGAATTGCCCATTTACGAGAGCTATTGGCACTATTGGTAATAAATGGAAACCCATAATCATAAATGTTATCGGCACCCGTACCATTCGTTTTGGTCAGTTGGATTCCATAGTACCACTCATTTCAAGGAAAGTACTGGCCGAACAACTAAAAGAATTGGAAGAAGATGGATTATTGGAAAGATTGGCCTATAAGGAATTACCGCCCAGGGTAGAATATAAGTTGTCGGAAAAAGGCCTGGCTTTTTTGCCAATTTTAGAAAGTATAAAAGAATGGAATTGCAAGTATGAAGTAGCTCCAATGCCCAAAGAAATTGATTCAGGTAGATTCAATTATGCCAGGTAGTGGAGAATCGAAACTCCGTTTTTGTTGGTGACAACACCAACAAAGGCGAAGGCGTTTTCGGGGGAACATTGAGCGGATTGGGTTAGCAGCATATCTTCTTGACTTTCAGTCAACACAATTTTTTCATTTTGTGCTTATATTTGTGCGTTAAAGTTTTCAAGCATTCTTTCCTTCGCTGGCATCAGCCAATCATAAGCAACAAGCTTTTCGCGCCCGATAAGACACCGGACTTTAGCATTCACATTAAAAAGATTTTCATAAATGAGGCAACTTAAAATTAGTGAGTCGATCACCAATCGGGAAAGCGCATCGTTGAATCAATATTTGTCAGATATTGCCAGGATACCGATGGTTACCCCGCAGGAAGAGGTGATCTTAACGCAAAAAATTCGTGAAGGCGACCAGGCCGCTTTAGAACGCTTAACCACGGCGAACTTAAGGTTTGTGGTTTCGGTCGCAAAACAATACCAGAGTTCAGGGATGACCCTGGGCGATTTGATCAATGAAGGCAATGTCGGTTTGGTTAAAGCAGCCAAACGCTTTGATGAAACCAAAGGTTTCAAATTCATTTCTTACGCGGTTTGGTGGATCAGGCAGTCCATCCTCTCAGCTATCAATGAGCAAGGGCGGATGATCCGGCTGCCCTTGAACAAAGTCGGTGATCTGTCCAAAATTGCCAAAGCGGCATCGCAGTTGGAACAGCAGTATGAACGGCAGCCCACGCCCGAGGAATTAGCGGAAAGCCTGGAAATTACCGCTGAAAAGGTGAGTGACGTGCTTGGCCATTCGGGCAAACATATTTCCTATGATTCGCCATTTTCCGCTGAGGAAGACAACACTTTACTGGATGTGCTGCAGAGTTCCGAACCGGGGACAGATAAAGGGTTGATAGCGGAATCTTTGTCCATCGAGGTAGCAGAAAGCCTGCGTGTGCTGGGCGAAAAAGAAAGAGACGTTTTAACCCTGTTTTTTGGTCTGGGCGACGGGCAGCCGCATAGCCTGGAAGAGATCGGCGACAAATATGAGCTTACCCGTGAGCGAGTAAGGCAGATCAAAGATAAAGCCCTCGCCAGGCTACGTGCTAACTCTCGCAGCTGGGTGTTAAAAGGGTATTTGGATTAAGTCATTGCAAATCATGTTTGCTTTTGTTGGTGGTGTCACCAACAAGTAACGTTGCTATCTTTGATAACGCGGGATATGGGCCACCAATGTTTGTTGATGACAACACCAACAAAGGCGAAAATATGTATATTCGATATTATAAACCTTCACACATGAAAAGACTATTATTGCTTATTATCATATTAATAGGATTTGGTTTATCAAGCAAAGCGCAGGGTTTAATCGGTTCTCCTACAACCACTATAATTGATTCTATGAAAAAGCAAGATTCCTTTAATCAGGGTGTTAAACATGTTGAAGGCGGAAATGTACTTTTGAATTATCTGAATTTCATGCATAAAGATGGCACTTTCAAAATAAACGATGACTTTGTTTTAGTGAGTTCGCAATTTGAAATGAAAAACGACAAATGTATAGCAGAATATTATCTGTATAAAGATGCACTGCTTAATAAATTTACTACAACCTTCAATACAGATACGGCTAATTATAAAAGCTTGAGTAATAATGAGTGGTTTGATAAAAAGGATAATTTATCAATTAAAATAACTTCAATACCGGAACAAAAGTGCTTTTTAATTCAATATGAATTAAAAAAAGAATAGCAGGTTAGTACCCCCAAAATGTAATCGCCTTAATTTTATCACATACCCGCGCCAGTTTGAGGACTATGTATGTAGCCTGCGACTACACGAAGAAACTCCAATTTCACCTAAATTTCCCCCACAAACCAAAAAATTAAACATTGCATTAGGCATCAATGCTTTAATAATATAAATTTGCATTCTTATAATTACGCATTATGAAACATCAGCACGAACAGGAAGAAGAAAAAAGCTACGATTTCCTTTATTATGTATTTGGTTTGGTTACCGGCGTATTTACCGGGGCGATATTGAACGTAGGACTGGAATGGGCATTAGTTGGCGGTGTTTTAGGTTTGTTATCAGCCGGGCTTTTCCTTCAAATATTGGTTAAGGGCCGTGAAAAGGACATCTGATCCCGACCTGCCATCATTCATAAATAACTGGAACCAGTTTTACGGCATTGTTATCGTATGGCTGGTTTTTTTAGTTTTTATATTCTGGCTCATCACCATCTCGCTTAAATGAGCTTAACCGACTGGATCGTCCTCGCCGCCACGCTGCTTGCCGTTGTAGGTTACGGTGTTTGGAAAAGCGGCAGCAACAAAAACATCGACCAGTTTTTAATGGGCGGACGCTCATTGCCTTGGTATGGCGTGGGCCTTTCGGTAATGGCTACGCAAGCCAGCGCCATCACTTTTTTATCGGCACCTGGCCAGGCTTATTCCGATGGGATGCGCTTTGTGCAGTTCTACTTCGGTCTGCCGCTGGCCATGATCGTGCTTTGCATCACATTTGTGCCTATATTTCACCGGCTAAAGGTTTATACTGCATACGAGTTTTTAGAACAGCGTTTCGACCTTAAAACACGGGCGCTTACGTCGTTCCTGTTCCTGGTGCAAAGGGGGCTTTCTACCGGTATCACTATTTATGCGCCATCCATTATTTTATCAACCATATTAAATATCAATACCGTTTATACCACGCTGTTTATTGGCGGGCTGGTAATATTTTATACGGTTTATGGCGGCACCAAAGCGGTATCGTACACCCAATTGCTGCAAATGAGCATTATATTTTTAGGGATGTTTTTGGCCGGGGTGGTGGTGGTGAACTTGTTGCCTTCGGGTATTGGGTTTGGCAATGCGCTGAAACTATCGGGTAAACTGGGGCGAATGAATATTATAGACTGGAAATTCGACCCCAATAATAAATATAATGTTTGGAGCGGGCTGATAGGCGGTTTCTTTTTGCAGCTATCCTATTTCGGTACCGATCAAAGCCAGGTCGGGCGCTATTTAACCGGCAGTTCGGTAGGGCAAAGTCGTTTAGGATTGATCATGAACGGGCTGGTAAAAATACCCATGCAGTTTTTAATATTGCTGATAGGGGTATTGGTATTCGCCTTTTACCAGTTTAATAAACCGCCGATGTTCTTTAACCAGTACGCGGTGAAGCAGGTGAAAAGCAGTACCTACGCCCCCCAATACAACGCGCTGGAAAACCAGTATACAGCAGTATTTGAGCAACGAAAAATCAAGGCGGATAACTTAATTAAAGCCTTTGATACTAAAAACGAAACCCAGATAAGCCAGGCGCAAGCCGACCTGAAATTGGCTGATCAGCAATCGACCGACATTAGGCAAAAAGCCATCGGCCTAATGAAAAAGAATGATCCTAAGGCCGACCTGGACGATACCAACTACGTATTCCTGAATTTTGTAACGCATTATTTGCCAAGAGGATTGATAGGGCTGCTGATTGCGATAGTATTTTTGGCATCGATGGGTTCAACGGCCGGTGCGCTTAATTCGCTGGCTTCAACCTGTACGATCGACATTTACAAGCGTGTTATCAATCCGGGTGCATCAGACACAAATTATTTGAACGCCTCGCGTATTTCAACGGTACTTTGGGGATTAGCCTGTATTGGTATGGCGCTTTTTGTAGGCAAACTAGGTAAAAATCTATTGGAGGCAGTTAACGAATTAGGCTCATACATATATGGCACTATGTTAGGTGTATTCGTGGTCGCCTTTTACTTTAAAAACATACGAGGAACATCAGTTTTTATTGCCGCTATTATTACCGAAGCCATCATTTGTTTAATGGGTTATTATAAAGTAGTAGCCTATTTATGGTTCAATCCCATTGGCTGTATTTTGGTCATTATCATCGCCATGATGATAAACCCATTTGTGCCCAAAAAGGTAATACTGGAAAGAATTGATTAGACCGTTTTATTGTTTAGCTGAACTTTCAACGGGTGACTCAACAATTTGCTTATCAACCTTGGTTTCAGTTGTATAACCAAACAGGTGGCGTTCCTTTATCATAGCGGCTACTTCGGCAGGTACATATTGCTCCCATCCCTCAACACCTTGTTTTATGAGTTGCAGTACGATATCGGTTTGTACGTGCAGGTTGTTCTCGTTATAATGCCTGATGTCCTCAATTTTATTGTTGGCTATCAGGTAACGGTACAGGTCGATAATATGTGGCGGCGGGTAAAATTTAAGGCAGTTGTATATTACCCCATCGCGAAGGGTAGGGTATATAAATAGTTTTACTTTGCGGCTAAACAGGGCAGCGAATGATTCTAAAATACCGCCGGGTAGGTCTTTGTAATGCTCTTCCGAGAAAATATATTCCAGGTTAGGATAACCCAAAACAACGCCCATCTTTAATTTGGTGATCTTTGAAAGATACGATACCAGTTTATAATACTCATGGAAGTTGGAGATCAACACCGTTTGCCCAAGCGAACAAAGAATATCCACGCGATCGAGGAAATCCTTCTCATCTATTTCGGCGTTTTCGTCGGCATCGCGTTCCTTTAATGCCTGTAGGGTAAGCTCCGTTATCACCACCACATTGTTGGGATCTACATCAGGTTCCTGCATAAACTGCTTTACGCCGTTGTTCAGCATATCCAAATGCACGTTAATAATGGGCCTGAAACGCCCGCGTATCACTACGATGTGCTTTTTGTATAATACTTCCGATGGTTGCTGGTTCTTCCCATCGGGACTAAATACAGCAGCATCTGAAAAACCATATTTTACCAGGTACAAGCTCATCAGCCTGTTATCTACCTTGGTAAAATCAGGGCCCTCAAAGCGAATCATGTCTATCTGCACGCTGTCTTTCGACAGGTTATCCATCAGCGATAATAAAAATACAGGTGCTATTTCATGATAATAAAAACAGGCATAGATCAGGTTCACGCCTAAAATGCCTACAGCTTGCTGCTGCAAAACATTATCGTTATCCAACAACTTTACGTGCAGCACCACATCGTTAAATGCGCCGTTCGGTTCAAGCTGAAAGCGTACGCCCATCCAGCCATGGCCTTCGTTGGTTTTGGTATAATTAAGAGCGGAAACGGTATCAGAGAAAGCAAAGAAGGTAGTGGAATCGCCACGCTGCTGGGCAAGGCGCTCTATCAGCAAACCGTACTCATGGTCGAGCATGGAAATGAGCCTTTGCTCGCTAACATATCGGCGTACCTGTTGCACACCATAAATAGCATCAGAAAAGGTCATGTCATAAGCCGACATGGTTTTGGCTATAGTACCCGATGATGCACCGGCTTTAAAAAAGTTTGCAGCTACATCCTGCCCTGCACCAATCTCGGCAAATGAACCGTAGATCTTAGGGTCGAGATTAATGGCAAGCGCTTTTTGTTTTGTGCCGATATCTTTATTGTGGATGATATTAATGGGCTCCATACTGTGTCACTTACCTTGATTATAATGCAAAAATACTATTTTTTACAGAATGGCTATACGCAAACCATCATGTTTATGTTATATCTGTATTACTTCCTTCTTCTTTTTGCTCCTCATGCGTTTAGGCACCAGCTCCAATATCTCGTTTTTCAGGGCATCTATCATGCGGCGCTTTAAAAAATTGTTTTGTACCACAATGCTTACCTCGCGCGCCGGTTCGGGCGATTTAAAGTAACGCACCCTGTCCAGTTGTTTATCAGTCAGGTCGGCCAGGGCCAGTTCCGGTAATATGGTGGCGCCGCTGTTTTGATCCACCATACGCTTTAAAGTTTCAACGCTGCCGGTATTATATTCAAAATGCTGGAACCCTTTGGTCGATTTGCGCCGCTGGCAAATATTCAGCACCTGTTCGCGCATGCAATGCCCCTCGTTCAACACCCAAATCTCCTCCATGTCAATATCTTCGGGGATGATGTTTTTCTTTTTCGATAGCTTGCTGTTTTTGGATACGTAGGCCACAAAATTCTCGTAAAAAACAGGTATCTCCCTCAAATTGCTCTCATGCAGCGGGGTCGATAATATGCCGCAGTCAATAGTGCCATTTTTTAATTGTTGGATGATATTTTCGGTGGTCAGCTCCCATACTATCAATTTTACCTGTGGATATTTCAGCACAAAGCCGTGCAATATTTTAGGCAGAATATATGGAGATACCGTCGGGATGATAGCCACCTTCAATTCGCCCGATAGTTCCTTTTGCCTGTCCGTAATGATCTCCTTTATTTTTTCGCTTTCAGCAAGCAGCGTACGGGCCTGGGCAATGATCTCGATCCCTATTTCGGTAGGGCTCACGGGCTGTTTGCTGCGGTCGAAGAGCTTTACGCCAAGCGTATCTTCCAGTTTTTGTACCTGCATGCTAAGGGTGGGTTGTGTAACAAAACACTTTTCGGCGGCTAATACAAAACTGCGGTAAGTATCAACGGCGACGATATATTCAAGCTGTACTATGGTCATATAGATATTATCTATACAAATATAACAATTATTGATTTTTTCTATTAAAATATTATAATGAAGTTTGAGTTAAATATTAAAACCGGCAAATTATGGAAAACAATAAGAAAAAGCTCACTACAGCCTCGGGCATACCCTATGCAGAAAACGAAAACTCCATGACCATTGGCCCCCGCGGCCCCATTTTGTTACAGGATTTTATTTTGCACGAAAAAATGGCCCACTTTAACCGTGAACGCATACCCGAGCGTGTTGTACACGCCAAAGGTTCTGGTGCGTATGGTACATTTACAGTTACACATGATATTTCAAAATATACCCGTGCAAAAGTTTTTGATACCATTGGAAAAGAAACCAAAGTATTCCTGCGTTTTTCAACCGTTGGCGGCGAGAAAGGTTCGGCTGATACAGAACGCGACCCGCGCGGCTTTGCGGTAAAATTTTATACCGAAGAAGGTAATTGGGACCTTGTTGGTAATAACACCCCGGTGTTTTTTATAAAGGACCCCAAGAAATTCGGCGATTTTATACATACCCAAAAACGCGACCCATATACCAACAGTAAAAGCGCCACCATGATGTGGGATTTCTGGTCGTTAAACCCTGAGAGCCTGCACCAGGTAACTATATTGATGAGCGACAGGGGCACGCCTTATGGTTACCGCCACATGCATGGATTTGGCAGCCACACTTTCTCCATGATCAATGCCAAAAACGAGCGCTTTTGGGTGAAGTTCCATTTTAAAACCCAACAGGGTATTAAAAACTTTACCGATGAAGAAGCTGCTTTAATGCGGGGCAAAGCGCCTGATTTTGCACAGCACGACCTGCTAACTTCAATTGATAACGGCGATTTCCCGAAATGGAACCTTAAAATACAGGTAATGCCTGAAGCTGATGCCAAAACCTACCATCTCAATCCGTTCGACCTTACCAAAGTATGGCCGCATGGTGATTACCCGTTGATTGATGTAGGTGTATTGGAACTGAATGAAAATCCCGATAACTATTTTGCACACGTGGAGCAATCGGCCTTTGCACCTGCACACGTGATTGATGGCATAGGTTATTCACCCGACAAGATGTTGCAGGGCCGCATTTTATCGTATCCCGATGCGCACCGCCACCGCTTAGGCGGCAATTATGAGCAGATACCCGTAAATCGTTGTCCGTTCGCCGTAAATAACTATGAGCGCGACGGCCAAATGCGTGTTGATGGCAATGGCGGCAAAGGCCCTAACTATTTTCCGAATAGCTTTGACGATATAGTTGCCGACCCAGCCTACAAAGAACCGGCATGGGACCTGGGCACTTCGGTAGCCGATTGGTACGACCGCAATGCCGAAGGTGAGAATGACCACTACACCCAACCCGGTAACCTTTATCGTTTAATGAGCGACGAAGCCAAGCACGATTTGGTTAAAAATATAACCAACTCCATGAGTGGTATCGATGGCCCAAAACGCTTCCAGATCATCAACCGCCAGCTTTGCCACTGGTTCAGGGCCGACATCAGCCTTGGAATGGCCGTAGCCCAGGGCCTTGACCTTGACCTGAGCGAAATCATGAAGCAGATGCCGCAAATGGCGTAGTCTATAGTCTTGAGTCGGAAGTCTTAAGTCTGATCATAAATTAGAAAGGCCGATAGTGTAATCACCATTGGCCTTTTTACGGGAATTGACTATTGACTTAAGACTTCCCCCCACTCAAGACTAAATAACTATAACCAACCTCTTCCCGCCCTCAATTTCGCGGTTCCAGGCTGTTGCCACATCCCTTAAATTAGCAGTTACGGTATCAATCTTAATTTTGCCTTCGGCAGCCAATGCAAATACTTCTGGTAATAATTCAGTAAACAGCTTTTGAAATGCCTCGCGGGGCAAACTTCCCAGGCCCGAGCCTGATATTTCAAGGTCAACGCTTCTTAATATGCCCGATGATAGCTGTATCTTATCACCCGCCATGCCTCCAACTGTAACATATTTCACCTTGTGGGTTATACCACCGTCACCCTGGAAAACCGAAAGAACAAGCTCGGCCGGGTGCCCCCATAAATAATCTATTACTATATCAAATGGCGTTTCGCTGTTTATTTCTTTTAGTCTTTTTACAATGGCTTCATCATCCTGCCTTAGCGAGATGACCTCATCTGCGCCCAAAGCAGGCAATTTAGCTAATGATGTTGCATTCCTGCCGGTAACAATAACCTTCTTTGCCCCAAAATGCTTTGCGAGCTGCACTGCCATCATACCTGTAACGCCGGTTGCACCGTTAATGAGTACAACATCACCGGGTTTGGCACCGGCACGATAACGTAGTGCAGCGCCTGCACCCATAACGGCGTTTGGCAGCGCGGCGGCTGTTGCATCATCAACCCCGGCGGGCAGTTTTACCATTTTATTTTTGTCGATGAGCGCTTTTTCGGCTATCATGCCGGTAATACCCATACCATATAAGCGGGTACCGTCGGCAAGCTGGCCCACGCCGTCTATGCCTGCAACTTTTTGTTGTTTATCACCACCGCTTGAGTAATGCTGACCGCTCACCCGGCCTTTATCAAGGTTTTTAACGGCCGCTGCTTTTACTGTAATTAATAATTGATTGTCGTTCTCTGCTATAGGATCAGCGAAGTCGCCATACTTTGGGGCCTCGCCTGTAATATAAGTTGCTGCTTTCATTTTCTTTTTTTTACAAAGATGAGCAGTAGTTCAACAGTCGGACGATAACATTTGTTATCAAATGCTATCAGCTTTTTTATTTTTCTTTCAGCAATTTACTTTTTATCCGACTAAGGTGCACGGTAGTAATGCCCAGGTACGATGCAATATAATGCTGTGGTACCCGCTGAACGATCTGTGGTTTTTGTTGCAGCAGGTTAAGATAACGTTGTTGGGGCGTGTCCCTGATGAAAGAAAGAAACTCCTTCATGTAATGCAGTTGCCTTTCAACCAAAACATTTGCCATTGCATTCATAAAAGCGGCATCATGGCTTAATGTAGCCATGATGGTTTTATAGTCCTTTTTCTCCAAAACGTAAAGTACACATGGTTCAATGGTTTCAATAGTGAACATGCCAGGGATATTCTTCCGGAAGCTTTCCAATGATGCCAGTCCCTCGTTCTCAAAAAAGAATTGAAATGTGGTATCCTTGCCATTATTATTGAACCACACCCTAATGCAGCCCTTTTCAATAATAAACGACTTTTTTGAAATATCGCCCTCGTGCAGAAGGATAGTTTTGGCAGGCACTTCAACACGTTTATGCAGGCCCATGTATGCCTCCCAGTGTTGCTTTAGATGCGGGAATTTATCTTTAAACTGAAAAAACATAGCTCATGGTAAATTCGATTTGGGTCATGCTGAGCTTGTCGAAGCATAAGCGTAAAGGCCATTGCCCGCATACTTCGACAGGCTCAGCATGACTCCTGATTTATCTTCGACGCCTATGATACGTTCACAATTATTCTACAGTTACTGATTTAGCGAGGTTACGAGGCTGATCCACATTGCATCCCCTCATTACCGCTATATGGTAAGCCAGTAATTGTAAAGGTATAGTGGCCAGTAATGGCACAAATGCTTCACTGGTTTGCGGTATTTCAATCACATATTCGGCCATATCGCGTACTTCGGTATCACCCTCGCTTACTATAGCAATTACGTGGCCGCCACGTGCTTTCACTTCCTGTATATTGCTCACCACCTTTTCGTACGATGAATTTTTTGTGGCGATAAACACCACCGGCATAGCATCGTCAATTAAGGCGATAGGGCCATGTTTCATTTCGGCAGCGGGATAGCCTTCAGCATGTATGTACGATATCTCCTTCAGCTTTAAAGCCCCCTCAAGCGCTACAGGGAACGAGCTGCCCCTGCCCAAAAACAGGCAATTGGTTGAGTTTTTAAATCTTTCAGCTATCTCCTTTACCCGCTCGTTTGATCTTAGCGCCACTTCAACCAATTCGGGCACCTGGTTAAGCTCGGTTAAATATTCAACCAATTTGCTTTGGGTGATGGTGCCCCTTTGCTGTGCGATGTAAAAGGCAATTAGCGTTAAAACGGTAACCTGCGCGGTAAATGCTTTGGTCGATGCCACACCAATTTCAGGCCCGGCATGGGTATAAACCCCGGCGTGGGTAGTACGCGGGATGGATGCCCCAACCACGTTACAAACCCCAAAAATAGTCGCGCCTTTTTCTTTGGCCAGTTCAATAGCGGCCATCGTATCAGCTGTTTCGCCCGATTGCGATATGGCTATAACCAAATCCTTTTCGGTAATTATCGGGTTACGGTACCTGAATTCAGAAGCATATTCAACCTCAACCGGCACACGAGCGTATTCTTCTATCAGGTATTCGCCAACCAGGCCGGCGTGCCACGATGTTCCACAGGCCACAATAATAATACGGTCAACGTTCTTTAGCTTCTCTGTATATTCCTTTATGCCGCCTAACTGCACTTTACCCTGTTGCGGATATATCCTGCCGCGCATACAATCACGTATGGAGCGGGGTTGTTCATATATCTCCTTCAGCATAAAGTGGTCGTACCCGCCTTTTTCAAGCATTTCCAGCTTTAGGTCAAGTTGCTGTATGTATGGTGTTTGAATTGTGTTGTCGATATTTTTTATCAGCAGATTATCACGGTTTATGTAGGCTATTTCGTTATCATTTAGGTAGATAACGTTTTTGGTGTATTCCACAATCGGCGTAGCGTCCGAAGCTATGAAATACTCGCCTTTACCTACGCCAATAACCATTGGGCTGCCTTTGCGGGCGGCTATCAACAGGTCGGGTTCATCCGCGCTCATAATTACTATGGCGTAAGCGCCTATTACTTTGTTTAAAGCAACGCGCACGGCTTCCTGTAGACTTAAGCCTGTTTCATTTATAATGTCTTCAACCAAATGAATTAAAACCTCGGTATCGGTATCGCTTTTAAAAATATGGCCTTTGGCTAAAAGGGTTTCTTTAATAATACCGTAGTTTTCAATTATGCCATTGTGAATAATGGTAAGCTTACGGTCGCCCGATGAATGCGGGTGCGAATTGCGGTCACTTGGCGCCCCATGTGTTGCCCAGCGGGTATGGCCCATGCCAACGCTGCCATGCGGGTTTATATCCTTAACAAAGTTTTCCAGGTCGCTAACTTTGCCGGCTTTTTTGTAAACCTTTAAGCCATCGTCAATTAAGGCTATACCCGCGCTATCATACCCGCGGTATTCTAAACGATGTAACCCTTTTATAATAATGGGATATGCATCCCTATAACCTATGTATCCTACTATGCCGCACATAAAAAATGTATTTATATATAAAAACCGGGTAAATGTAAGTATCTACCCGGTTTTATCAGAACGTTGTAAGCTATTTATTGTTATTTGCCCACCTTGGTATATATCACATTTAGCTTTATTCCATAAGCTTGTTTCTTATTATTGCCGCCTGCAAATACACGGCCTGCGGTTTGTGCTGTTGGGGCAATATCAACACTGGCAGTGTTGGTGGTATCAACAGTGGCTATATAAGTGCCGTAATCCTGGGTTTGGTTAGCCAAAAGCTGTTGAATGTATGCGGTAACCAGGAAATGGTAGGCTGCAGGAGCATGTGGCGTTGCCTTTAGAAAATAGCCGCCAAATTCTCCAACTCCAAAAAATGCGCCGCTCGACGAGTTTGCGTCCTCAACAGCTATAGGCGTATGTGCAATATCGTACCTGTATAGCGTTAACTTAGGCTGCGGTACAAGGTATTGCGGTATGTCTGACCCCGGAACCGGCGTGACCACCAGTTCGGCCCTGTTTATAATAACATTATCATTACCCACCGATTTAAAAAGATTTTTAAGATATGGGAAACTGATCTTCCCGCGCAGGCTTGCAGTACCTTGCAAATAGAGTACACTATCTGATATATTGGTATGGTTTTGTGCGTTTTGCGCAGTTAGGTTTAACGCATTCTGAACCTGGGTTGAATAAGTATGGCTTATTTGGGTTGAATGTTGCGTTATGTCAAGATAAACTACTTCGGTATCGATAACTGAACCATTTTTAGCGCGGATATAAACAGCCAATGCCGAGTCGGTCGGGGCTTTCATCATTATTGTACCGCCAACGCCGGTATTTTTGGTTTTATCCATAGTGATAAAAAACCCCTTAACATTATTTTTAAATATCAGGTTCGATGCAAGTGTAGTGGTGCCCGCTCCAAATAAGTTGTTATTAATAAAATCAGGGTCGATAGGTATGCGCAATTGAGGTGCTATTTTTACGGCAGTATCAGGTGCACCTGCAATAATGCTTGTAACCTTTATGCTGTCTTTTGGCCGGGGCTGGAATGTTTTGGTGCCTATTAAATACCCGGGATTGTAACCCCACTTGTAGTTGTCATAATAAGCCTGGGCATTAGCCTGCCTTTGTGTTAGCTGGTAAACATTAACGGTATAGCTTGATGAAAGCGAATCGCCATAAAAGCCATCGGCATAATTTAATAGCAAACGTGCCGAATCGATGGTTATTGTACCTACCGGTAACGTATAGGCGCTTTCAAGCGGAAGGTTCAGGTCTGTTATCAGGTCTGATTCTGTTTGTCCAAAAATCGGGTCGTTTAATAAACCTACCGGCACTTTGGTCATGCTCCCGGTTACTACTGAATCGTCAAGAGCAGTATTTGTAAAAATTGTCGCGGTATCAACCAGCGAACCACCCAATGTGCCTGAATCACCGGGCTTAAGCCCGATAGTATCCTGGTTTTTACAACTATTTAAAATAAAAAGACTTATCAACAGCGTTAATAAGTCTAATCGGAAAAATTTCATATATGATCTCAAAGCTTTATACAACGTGTGCTAATTCCTCATTAGCAATTTCGTCGTAAAAATTGTAATAATTTTCCAAATCTGATGTGGAATTAAAATCCAGAACCGATTTATGGCTGTTTTTAACATTATTTAACACATCTTCATCTATATTCTCGCTGCCAAGAACTATCCCGTCCGAATATTGGATAGCACCCGCATACAAAGCCGAGTTGGTACCGGGCTTAAATGCTTCGATATGTTTTTCGGTCATATCGTTCATTATTGCCTTGTTGCCAAAATCAGCACCCATAGATTCTTTAAAATCATTCTCGTAAATAGAGTAAACTATTTTCGAGTTTTTAAAGGTCGGATCGTCTTTATAGGTTGTTTTTAAATAAGCAGGTACCAGTGCGCTCATCCAGCCGTGGCAATGGATAACGTCAGGCGCCCAGCCTAATTTTTTAACGGTTTCCAATGCACCTTTGCAAAAGAAGATCATCCTTTCATCATTGTCTGCATAAAACTTCCCGTCTTTATCATTAAATACATGCTTGCGCTGAAAATATTCTTCATTATCTAAAAAATATACCTGCATGCGTGCTGCCGGAATGGAGGCAACTTTAATGATTAGTGGATTATCATTGTCATTAATAATGATATTCATTCCCGATAAACGAATAACTTCATGGAGGCGGTTCCTGCGCTCATTAATATTTCCGAAACGCGGCATCAGGATACGAATTTCGTAACCTTTCTCCTGCATTGCCTGCGGAAGCTGGCGTGTGATTTCAGAAATTTTTGAGAGTTCCAGAAAGGGCGACATTTCATGAGTTATAAACAAAAGCTTAGATTTACCCATCTCTAAATCAGTATTAAAATATGTAAGCAGTCAAAAAAATTTGAGTTTGCAAATATAATCAATATTATATGAACTATCAACGTATTATGCAAGTTACTTTTGGTTATTTTTAAGCAAATGCTCATTTTCGCCAAATTTTTAGAACTTAACTAATTGAAAATATTTACAACCACTAAGGGAATACAGCAATATCTTGAAGAATTGCGCATTCTGGGTAAAACCACGGGGTTTGTACCTACTTTGGGGGCACTCCACGAGGGGCATTTATCGCTCATAAAACAAGCTCAGGATGGTAACGATGTAGTGATATGCAGCATTTTTGTTAACCCCACCCAGTTTACCGATGCTGCCGACCTTGAAAAATACCCCCGCCCTATAGCCGATGATATACAAAAACTGGAAGGAGCGGGCTGCGATATTTTATTTAACCCGCCCGTTAACCAAATGTATGCTGATAATGAGCAATGGCATTTAAATATAGGCGAACTTGAGTTTTTGCTGGAAGGAAAATTCAGGCCGGGGCATTACCAGGGGGTTACGCAGGTAGTATATAAGTTGTTTAACATTGTAATGCCCGACAAGGCTTATTTTGGCCAGAAAGATTATCAGCAGGTATTGGTTATCCGTAGAATGGTTGAATTGATGAACATGCCGGTCACATTAGTGATGTGCCCCATTGTACGCGAACCCGATGGGTTGGCAATGAGCTCAAGGAATATCCATCTCACTGCCGAAGACAGGAAACATGCCCTGATACTTTCAAAAGCGCTGAATATCACAAAGGAAAACTTCAATAGTGATTATATTGAAAAGATACAGGAGTATGCTATACAAATGATAAGCCATGAACCCGGCGTACAATTGGAATATTTTGAGATTGTTGACGGCAATACATTGCATCCTGCAAATAAAGATACCCAAAGCATAGTAGCATTGGTAGCCGCACGGGTTGGCCATACGCGCCTGATAGACAATGTCATAATAAGTTAATCTATAGTTTACAATGTCATGAATTATGCGCTATGAACTATAAATATTATTGTATTAACTTTGCGCCATGATAATTGAGGTATTAAAATCAAAGCTTCATCGTGTACGCGTAACGCAGGCCGAATTGAATTATGTGGGCAGTATTACGATTGATGAAGACTTGATGGATGCGGCAAATATTATTGCCAACGAGAAGGTACAAATTGTAAATAACAACAACGGTGCCCGCTTTGAAACCTATGTAATAAAAGGCGAACGCGGCAGCGGAACAATCTGCCTTAACGGTGCTACCGCCCGGCTGGCACAAGTTGGGGATATAGTTATCATTATGTCATACGGATATATGGAAATGGATGAGGCACGTGTTTATGAGCCGATAGCTATTTTTCCGGATGTGGATAATAAACTAATAAAATAAATTTCTATTTTGGTGGCTGTATGAAGCCACTTATCACCATAGCTTTCCTGTTTATTGCTACCGCCTGTTTTGCACAGCGGCAAAATGTTTATTTCTTAAAAGACAATGGCATGTACGTGCAGCAGCGCGACAGTGCCGATTACGTAAGGGTAGTTAGCGAACCCGACTCTGGTTCTACCTTTTATAATGTTTTTGAATTTTATCCTAACGGTGTAAAAAAGCTAACCGGCAAATCATCTGCTATCGACCCACAAAAATACGAGGGCGCTTGTATACGCTATTACAAAAATGGTAAAAAGCAAAGTGTTATTAATTATAAGGGTAACAATATAATTGGTGAAGAATATGAGTATTATCCTAATGGTAAACCTTATATGATAAAAAAATATCCTGATTCGGTTAAAGCAGATAATGATGGCAGTTTTTTAATAACTGCCGAATATGATTCGTTAGGAACTGCACTTGTAACCGATGGTAACGGTTACTATAAAAGCTATGACAATAAGTTTAAAAGCATAGTTGAAGAAGGAAATATAAAGAATGGCAGAAACGACGGGCAGTGGAAGGGCATTAATGAAGGATTGCACATCCGCTTTAGCGAAACTTACGATAATGGAAAGTTCCTGGGTGGAATATCCGTTGGTGAACATAATGACACAGTGAAATATAAAGTAAGGGGGACAGAACCACAGTATAAAGGCGGGATAAAAGCTTTCTCGAGTTTCCTGGCAAATAATATACAATATCCCGATTACGAACGTGCGCACAATATACAGGGAAAGGTTATGCTTAGCTTTGTTGTTGAAAAGGACGGCAAAGTAACAGATATACGGGTTGTTAAAAATGTAAGCTATAATATTGATAAGGAAGCATTAAGAGTTATTAGCTTGTCGCCAAAATGGATACCTGGCGTTGAATACGGAAGGCCCGTACGTGTGCAGTATACCCAACCAATAAATTTTGCTTTAAGCAATTAATTGCTGTGGGGGTATGCGCTAAGGCCCAGCACCAGGCGCAAATTTGCGTCGCTTGTTATGCCGTTGCGTAGTTTATAAACCATCCGTATCCTTACATCGGGCTGGCGTATCAGGTGGTCTAAAAAATTCGTATTATCAATATCCAAAACCATCATGTTGCCCACGCCCGGGGTAATGTCGGTACGCGATGCTACCAAAACCTCGTCCTTGCCGTCATGCGTCGACATATAGAACTTTGCCGAAACCAGGTTGCCTATATTAAAATCGGAAGGATCAACAGAACGCAGCTTTGCCGAAACTATACGCACATCTTCTATATGGTTGGCATCATTTCCATCCTTTATAAAATCCTGGTCATAGCTTGTAGCCATACTTATGGCCGTACATTCGATACCTGGTTGCGATGATGCGGGTATGGTTAAAGTAGTGGTATAGGGGAAAGTTGATTTAACGATAGACTCAAACATACCGCAACCGCTAAAAATCACCATCAAAGCAATCGAAAAGGGAAATAGCTTTCTAATCATCACGCACAAAAAATAATCGGTTAGTAAATATCAACTACAGAAATCAATAATACCTTAAATTTAACACATTTAAAAGGGTAATTTAATGCTAATATTAAATTTGAAAAATTAAGCCCTCAAATGGTTCTATTTTTCTATCTTTGCATCCCGATGCTGAAGTCGGGATTTTCCTTCTCAGCGCATAGAATTTCGGGTTCTAATTAAGGTCGCAAAAGCCGGCTAAGAACTTAGGACTCAAGACTCAAGACTTATAAAAAGACTATGCCCAAAGACACCTCCATTAAGCACATTTTGATCATCGGTTCAGGCCCTATTATTATTGGCCAGGCTTGCGAGTTTGATTACGCCGGATCACAGGCGGCCCTTTCATTGAAAGAGGAAGGCATCACTGTATCTATCATCAACAGCAACCCTGCAACCATCATGACCGATAAGGTTATTGCCGACCACGTATACCTGCTGCCACTTGAACCTGAAAGTATCGAGAAGATATTACAGGAACAACAGATCGACGCGGTGCTGCCTACCATGGGCGGCCAAACTGCGCTCAACCTTTGTATTAGTGTAGCCGAGCGCGGTATATGGGAAAAATACGGTGTAAAGATTGTTGGTGTTGATTTAGCCGCGATAGAAAAAACCGAGAACCGTGAAGCCTTCCGCCAGCTAATGGTGGACATAGGCGTCGGGGTAGCAACCTCAAAAATTGCCAACTCATTTTTGGAAGGTAAAGAAGCCGCGCAGGAAATTGGTTTCCCGCTGGTTATCCGCCCAAGTTATACATTGGGTGGTAAAGGCGCAGGCTTCGTACATAAAAAAGAAGATTTTGATGCGGCACTGAGCCGTGGCCTGCAGGCATCGCCAACTCATGAGGTTTTGGTGGAGCAAGCTGTATTAGGCTGGAAAGAATACGAGCTTGAACTGCTGCGCGATAGCAACGATAACGTAATCATCATCTGCTCCATAGAGAATTTTGACCCGATGGGTATCCATACCGGCGACTCGATCACAGTGGCCCCGGCCATGACACTAAGCGATCGTTGCTACCAGGAAATGCGTAACCAGGCCATTAAAATGATGCGCGCCATAGGCAATTTCGCGGGTGGGTGTAACGTACAATTCTCCGTTAACCCGGCTGATGAAGCGATCATCGCCATTGAAATAAACCCGCGTGTTTCACGCTCATCGGCACTGGCATCAAAAGCTACCGGTTACCCCATCGCTAAAATTGCTGCAAAGCTGGCCATAGGTTATAACCTGGATGAAATTGAGAACCAGATCACCAAAACAACATCGGCCTACTTTGAGCCGACGCTTGACTATGTAATCGTTAAAATACCTCGCTGGAACTTCGATAAATTTAAAGGCGCCAACCGCGAGTTGGGCCTACAAATGAAATCAGTGGGCGAAGTAATGGGCATTGGCCGCAGCTTTATCGAAGCTTTGCAGAAAGCCTGCCAGAGTTTAGAAATAAACCGCGCCGGCTTAGGTGCCGACGGTCGCCAGAGCCGCAACCTGGAAGAAATAATGCACAGCCTGGAACACCCAAGCTGGGACAGGCTGTTCCATATATATGACGCGCTGAGCTTAGGTGTTCCGATAGAATCGGTACGAAAAGCCACCAAGATCGACCGCTGGTTCCTGAACCAGATAATGGACGTAGTGAATGTGGAAACTGAGCTGCGCCGTTATTCATTGAATAATATCCCTGAAGATTTCTTCTTCACCCTAAAGCAAAAAGGATTTTCGGATACGCAAATAGCCTACATATTAGGCAACGTAACCGAAGAAGATGTTTACCAGCGCCGCAAAGCACTGGGCATAAACCGGGTTTACAAAATGGTGGACACCTGCGCTGCTGAATTTGCCGCAAAAACACCATACTACTATTCTACCTATGAGGGTGAAAATGAATCCATCCCATCCGACAAAAAGAAGATCATCGTATTAGGCTCGGGCCCTAACCGTATTGGCCAGGGTATTGAGTTTGATTACAGTTGCGTTCACGGTTTGCTTGCTGCCAAGGAATCAGGCTTTGAGGCGATCATGATCAACTGTAACCCTGAAACGGTATCGACCGACTTTAACATGGCCGATAAGTTGTACTTTGAGCCGGTTTACTGGGAGCATGTACGCGAGATCATCGAACTGGAAAAACCATACGGAGTTATTGTTCAGCTTGGCGGGCAAACTGCTTTAAAGATGGCCGAGAAAATGCACCAGCATGGCATTAAAATAATTGGTACTTCGTTCGATAACATGGATATTGCCGAGGACCGCGGCCGCTTTTCGGACCTACTGCGCGATCTTGACATTCCATACCCACTATATGGCGTAGCCGAAAGCGCCGAAGAAGCGCTGGAAGTGGCCCACCAGGTTGGTTACCCGGTATTGGTTCGCCCAAGTTATGTATTAGGCGGCCAGGGCATGAGTATTGTGATAAACGACGAGGATTTAGAGAAAGCAGTAGTTAGCCTGCTGAAAAACCTGCCCGGCAACCGTGTGCTGATTGATCACTTCCTTGACCGTGCTGCCGAGGCTGAATCCGACTCGATAAGTGACGGCGACGATGTACACATCATAGGTATGATGGAGCACATCGAGCCTGCCGGTATCCATTCAGGCGATTCATACGCCGTATTGCCGCCGTTCGATTTGTCCGACAACGTGATCAGCCAGATGGAGGAATACACCGTTAAAATAGCAAAAGCATTAAACGTACGCGGCCTGCTGAACATACAGTTCGCTATAAAGAATGATAAGGTTTATGTTATTGAGGCCAACCCGCGGGCATCGCGCACCGTGCCTTTCATAGCCAAGGCTTATGACGTACCTTACATCAACATAGCCGCTAAGGTGATGCTGGAAGTAAACAAACTGAAAGACTTTACCATCGAGCGCAAGCTGTGGGGTTATGCCATAAAAGAACCGGTGTTCTCTTTCGATAAGTTCCCTGAAGTAAACAAGGAGCTTGGCCCTGAAATGAAATCCACAGGTGAGGCCATCCGCTTTATACCCAACCTGCAGGATCCATACTTCAGGCACTTGTACAAGGAGAAATCAATGTATTTAAGTAAGTAGTTGCCCCCTAACCCCCTAAAGGGGAAATAATATAACAAGCAAAAGGCTGTATATATCTGTTTAAGATCATACAGTCTTTTTTGTGCGCTCTATTTAAAGGCTATTGTACCATTAACCCGCTCACCTCAAATTTAAGGCTCTGCTTAGGATTATCTTTCGATTCTTTCCCTTTAGTTCCGGCCAGGTGCTGGCTATCATCAGATACAAATTGTTTTGTGGCTACGCCGTCGGCTAATATGATATGTCCGGCGAGGTCGAAGGGGATGGTTACCCTGTAATCTTTAAAATGCGCGTAAATTACTGTCCCGTGGCCGCCATCAATAGTAAACCAACCACCTTTTTGTTTAGTAACTTTTAAAACTTTCCCTTTTATTGAAGTGACAATGGTTATCCTTTGATCCATGGATTTTGCCAGGTTGTCTGCGAATACTATCCCGGCGCCTTCGGGATGGGTGCCATAAACTGTGCCGCGGGGCAACGGGGTATGCTGTGCAAAGGCAGTGGCCGCAAACAGGCATACTGCCAAAAACAATATTTTTTTCATGGGTGATGATGTTATGTACCAATTATAACACCCATCACTGAGATATGGTTTTACCCAAACAATAAGCCGAAAACTTCTTCAATGTTCCCAACCGTTTTAACCTCGATCTTATAGCGCGACAGGTCTATCCGCTTTTTGTCCTTGCCGCCCGATGGCAAATTATATTTCGAAATAAAAATTTGCTCAAAACCAAGTTTTTCGGCTTCCGCAATGCGTTGTTCCACACGGTTAACGGCGCGTATCTCGCCCGATAATCCAATCTCGCCTGCAAAGCAGGTTTTGAATGGGATGGGTATGTCTTCATTTGATGAGATGATGGCCGCCGCCAAGCCCAAATCAATAGCCGGGTCTTCAACCCGGATGCCGCCGGTAATATTCAGAAATACGTCCTTTATACCTAATTTAAAACCACAACGTTTTTCCAATACGGCCAAAAGCATACTCATACGTTTGGTATCGAAACCTGTAGCTGTACGTTGCGGAGTTCCGTAAGGCGAAACACTAACCAGCGCCTGCGTTTCGATCAGCATGGGCCGCATACCTTCCAGCGTAGCCGATATGGTTATGCCGCTCAAGGCCTCATCGCGTTGCGATAGTAATATTTCAGAAGGATTGGATACCTCGCGCAAACCCTCGCCCAACATTTCGTATATCCCCAGTTCCGATGCCGAACCGAAGCGGTTCTTCACTGCCCGTAAAATGCGGTAAACATGGTGCCTGTCGCCTTCAAACTGCAAAACGGTATCAACCATATGCTCCAGTATTTTGGGGCCGGCTATCATGCCGTCTTTGGTTATATGGCCAATTAAAAACACCGGTGTCGAACTTTCCTTGGCAAAACGCAATAACTCAGCGGTACACTCCCGCACCTGCGACACACTCCCCGGCGTCGATTCAATATGCGATGAATGCAACGTCTGAATCGAATCCACCACCACCAGGTCAGGCTGCAACTGTTCTATCTGCTTAAATATATTTTGGGTTGATGTTTCGGTAAGCACATAGCAGCTCTTGCCGAATTTAAATGCTTCCCCGTCTAGATTCTTGACTCTTGATTCTTGATTCTCCACAGTGGCTAACCGCTCCGCCCTCATCTTTATCTGCCGCTCGCTTTCCTCGCCCGAGATATATAAAACCTTAATATTCGGCATACTCAAGGCCAGTTGTAGCATCAGGGTTGATTTGCCTATGCCCGGCTCGCCGCCTATCAGCACCAATGAGCCTGCCACAATACCGCCGCCCAATACACGATTAAACTCCTTGTCGGGCGTAAGCATGCGCTGTTCTTCGGAAAAGGTAATGTCGGGTATCTGTATGGGTTTATTCGAGCGTTGGGTACTGGTTGAGTTGGTAGCTTTCCAATCAGGGATGGAACCGTTGGGTTTTTCAATGATCTCCTCCACAAAAGTATTCCATTCCTGGCAACTTGGGCATTTGCCCAGCCATTTGGCAGCCTCAAAGCCGCAGCTTTGACAGAAATACGCGATCTTGGTTTTAGCCATGTTGTTTGATGTGCAGATATGCAGGTGTGCAAATGTGCAGATTTTTATTGATGATTAGCAATTATTTACTAAATATTTTAGTATTTTTACAATAATTGTTTCAATTCCAACTAACATCACTTTCTTCAATAACTGTATCCTTAACTAAGGTAATATGTAATATTGGCGTATCGATTTTAAAAGTCATTTTGTGATAAACCGGTTCAAATTTATCCTGTATTTTGTACGTGTAATACAATTGATATCCTTGTAGCTTTCCTTTATATGCCTCTTTCAATTTTAATATTTTTATCATATCACTCATAACACTATCATCTAATGCAACGCTTTTTTTTCTTAGTGCGATAATTCTATCCTTATTCAGTTTAAAGTTTTTATCTAATACCGAATCTATACTATCCAGCCTTTTGGCATTGTCATTATCCCGCATAAATTTATCATGTAAAATGATACCTGCTTTAGTGTGAATATAACTTTCCCGAATAGTGTTTAGCTTGCTGAAAGTAACCCCTTCATATTTGCTTAAATGTTGATTCATATAAGCTTTTGCCAAACGTTCTGCCCGTTCCTGTTTGGGGTCGATATTATGACATGCCGAAATAAATAGTATAGCAATAATTAATATTCTTCTCATTGTGATTGGTTCAATAAAGCTAAGGTAAAATAAAAAGACATTCCTGCCTTTGTTGGTGTTGTTACCAACAAACAAAAAATGTGCAGACATTTCCTCAACATCTGCACATTTTCAAATCGTCAAATTAAAGCTTTATCTCTTCGTCTTTGCTCGAGAAGAAGTGGAATTCCGTTATCTGGTAAGCGGGGTTGCTTTTTACTTTTATCCACTGGCCGTATTTAAAATACCACTTCCATTGGCGGCTCACTAATCCCTTTTTCAGGTAAGCTTCAATGTAAGGGTTTACCTGAAGCGTAATATTTTTCTCGTTCTGTTCATTCAGGATGTAGTTGAAATTATTTTCAATATCATCCATTAACAAAAGCGTTGGCCTTATAGTGCCGGTGCCACCGCAGGTAGGGCAAACCTCGCTGGTAACAATATTCATTTCGGGGCGCACGCGCTGGCGGGTAATTTGCACCAGCCCAAATTTGCTTGGCGGCAAAATGGTATGCTTGGCCCTGTCGTGCGACATTTCGGCGCGCAGGTAATCAAACAGTTCCTTGCGGTTCTGCGGCTTGTGCATGTCAATAAAATCGATAACCACAATGCCACCCATATCGCGCAGCCTTAGCTGACGTGCAATTTCTTTAGCAGCTTCCTTATTAACCTGGAAAGCGTTCTCTTCCTGGTTCTCCTTACTGGCTGTGCGGTTACCACTGTTCACGTCAATAACGTGCAGGGCCTCGGTATGCTCGATCACCAGGTAAGCGCCACCGGCAAGATTAACCGTTTTGCCAAACGCGCCTTTTATTTGCTTGTCAACACCCAGGTACTCAAATAGTGGGTCCTTATGTTTATGCAGGCGAACGATGTTCTCCAGGTCGGGCGATATTTCATGTATGTATGACTTTACTTCTTCATACATGCTGTTATCGTTCACCGTAATGCTCTGGAAGTCGGCATTTAATAGGTCGCGCAAAATGGTCGATGTACGGCCTATCTCACCTAATATTTTTTTCGCTGGCTCAACCGCTGGTAAACGGGTAACAAAAGTTTCCCATTTCGATATCAGGTCCAACAGATCCTTTTGCAATTCGGTTACGCCCTTGTCTTCAGATACAGTGCGGATGATAACGCCAAAATGCTTTGGCTTTATACTTTCCACAATCTTACGCAGCCGGTTGCGTTCGGTATTGCTTTTTATTTTTTTGGAGATAGAAATTACCTCAGAAAAAGGCACCAATACCACGTAACGACCGGCTATGGATAAGTCGGCGCTTAAGCGGGGCCCTTTGGTTGAAATAGGCTCCTTGGCTATCTGTACAGGTATAAGCTGATTTTTTGTTAAAACTTCGGATATTTTACCACCCTTGTTTATATCGGCCTCCAGCTTAAAGTTATCTAAAAGCTTTGACTGGTAACCCCCGCTACGTACTTGTTTGGCCAGTTTCAGCAGGCTTTGCACCTGGGGGCCAAGGTCAAGATAATGCAAAAAGGCATCCTTCTCGTAACCTACATCAACAAAAGCGGCATTAAGGCTGGGCATAATTTTTTTAATGCGGCCCAAATAAATATCACCAACAGTATAATTGTTGCTGATCTGCTCTTTGTGTAGCTCTACAAGTTGTTTATCCTGTAATAATGCAATAGTAGCCCCGTTGGGGGTTGAATCGATAATTAGTTCTTTTATCAATGCTACTCCATTTCTTAATAACAGCCGTAAGGCCGTATGTTTATAAGAGGGTAAAAAACACTAATTAAAATAACCTGCTCTAAAAAAGCAGGTTACCATAAGCCTTGTAAAGCTTATTTCTTTTTATGTCTATTTTTTCTTAAACGTTTTTTACGTTTATGGGTAGCCATTTTGTGTCTCTTACGTTTTTTACCGCTTGGCATAATAATAATAATTTAAATGTTGTTTAATTCTTTAATTCCTTTATATACTCGTCGATTTTCTGATCAAATGTTGGATCAGGCATCATTTCCTTGCATTTTTCATAAGCGTCGATCGCGTCCTTCTTCATCCCCAGCTGTTTGTAACTTTCAGCCAGATAAAAATAAGGTTCTACGTCGGTTCTCAACAGCTTATTTTTTTGTTCTATCACTATTAGTGATTTAAACCTGTCAACAGCCTTGTCAAACTGGCCCGATTTCATGGCAAATAAGCCAAGGTTCAGCACCGCGTTACGGTTGTTAGGGTCTTTAGCTACAACGCCCAGCAATAAACCAATGCCCTGCATTGGCGGCCCGCCGCCGTTTACATAAGCAATACCCAGGCCCGCCTGCGCATCGAGGTTATTAGGTGCAAGCGTTGTGGCTTTTTGAAAGGCCTCAACAGCGTTTGCATCATAAACCGGCTGCGAAGTGGTATCCTGTGCCTGCTTAAAGGCATCGTTAAAATGGTTGCCTGCAGTTATCCAGCTTGCGGCTGTGTTTTCGGTTTTGGCAATATCCTGGTAATAAAATGCTGCCGGCGCCGGTTGATTGGCGCTGTCCCAAATTGTTGCCAATGATTTTTGCAGGCTTAATTTATCAGCATCAGCCGAAGCGTTTTTTAATTGTTCCTCAAGTCCACTGATCTTTGCCGATAAATTATCGCCAACCAAAGATTTGGCCGCTGTCGATACGGTATTAACTGTAACGTTGGCCGCCGGCTTCTCGGCCCGGGCTACACTGCCCGTTCCTTTTTTTACTGCCGACTCGGTTGAGCCTTTGCTAATAGGTAGCCAATACAAATAACCTATAACAGCAACAACTGCTACAATTACGGTTATTTGTTTTTTATTCATACTAAATTATTTGCTTGCTTTGTTACCGCTGCGTACTTTTTCAACAAAAGTTTTAGCCGGTTTAAAGCTTGGCACAAAGTGCTCGGGGATAATAATGGCAGTATTTTTTGAAATGTTACGTGCGGTCTTTTTAGCTCTCTTCTTTACTACAAAACTTCCAAAACCTCTAACATAAACATTTTCGCCACCTACCATCGAACTTTTCACTACTTTGAAAAATGCCTCAACGGTTTCCTGTACATCAACTTTCTCTATTCCTGTTTTGGTTGAGATTTCAGTTATAATTTCTGCCTTAGTCATATCTGATTTTCTTTATTTAATTATATAATTACTTAACTGTTTTGGGGTTGCAAAAGTATCGTTTTATAAACAAAGATTGAAATATTTGCGAGGTTTTTTTTCGACTCGCTTAAAACTGACTGTAAAAGTTACATTTATCAAACTAAAAAGCGGCTTATGGTAGTACATTTGGGCACATGAATTTTGCTGATGAGCTTGTACTGTGGTACATACATAATAAGCGTGACCTGCCCTGGCGCCATACTACTGATGCCTATGTTATATGGTTGTCTGAAATCATTTTGCAGCAAACAAGGGTAGAGCAGGGTATGCCCTATTTTTATCGTTTTGTTGGAAAATATCCCGATGTAAGCAGCTTCGCTGCCGCCCCCGAAGATGAGATATTAAAATTGTGGCAGGGCCTGGGTTATTATTCGCGGGGCCGCAATATGCTTAAAACGGCGCGACTGGTTAATGAGCTGCATGGGGGGAAATTTCCGCAACAATACGAACAGCTGATCAAACTAAAAGGCATTGGCGAATACACGGCGGCGGCTATTTCGTCATTTTCGGCAAACGAAGCGAAGGCCGTAGTTGATGGTAACGTTTACCGGGTGCTGGCGCGATATTTTGGTATTGATGAACCCATAAACAGCACACCCGGCAAAAAGAAATTTCAGCAACTGGCCAATGAACTGCTGAACCACGATCATCCCGGCCTGCACAACCAGGCTATGATGGAATTTGGCGCTATGCTATGCAAACCCAAAAACCCCGCCTGTGGGATATGCCCTGTGCGCACAGGTTGCTTTGCTTTTATGCACAATGCCACAGGTACTTTACCCGTTAAAATAAACAAGCTGAAGGTGCGCGAGCGCTATTTTAATTATTTCGTTATTGTTAATGATGATGAAATACTATTAAACAAGCGCGATGAAAAAGATATATGGGCCAATATGTATGACCTGCCTTTGGTTGAAACATCCTTTTTAATGCCGGTAAACGATCTGATGATACTACCCCAGGTGGTCGAGCACTTTGGCGAAAGCATTGAAATTGATGAAATTTCGCAGGTTTACAAACATGTACTTACGCACCAGCGCCTGTATGTTCGCTTTATAAAAATACGGACGGCAACAATCAAATTGCAACAAAAATGGTTTTATACAAATAGGAAAAATTTGGAAAAATTCGCATTACCGAAAATCATTTTTATATTTATAAAAAAATTTTTTAATTTGTAGAATAATTTGTTGTTAATTTAACTATGTCTGGAATAAATAAAGTTATCCTTGTAGGCCATTTAGGCAAGGACCCCGAGGTAAGGTATTTGGAGGGCGGCGTATCGGTTACAAGCTTTCCGCTCGCAACTTCTGAAAACTATAATAAAGATGGTCGCAAAGTTGAACAAACAGAATGGCACAACATAGTGATGTGGCGCGGCCTGGCCGATGTTGCCGCTAAGTTTTTGCAAAAAGGCAAGCTGGTTTATATCGAGGGCAAGCTACGCACGCGATCATTTGAAGATAAAGAAGGCATAAAAAAATACACTACCGAAATTGTGGCCGAAAACTTTACCCTGCTTGGCCGTAAAAGTGATTTTGAAGATGTTAGCGCAAAAGTAGAAAAACAGGTAGCTGATAACGGCATGCCAGATGACCTCGACGATATTGACGACCTTTCCCTTTAAACCGATTTTAAACTTATATATGGGCCCTGTTGTTAATTCAGCAGGGCTTTTTTAATTTGTTTTATTTTAAATTAAACATCGCCGCTTTGTTTTTTGCGCTAAATTAGAAGGTTTAAAAGCCGGTTATAACCTGTTATGAAGAAATTAGTATTACTGCTCATTGTTGCTGCCTTATTTAGTGCCCCCGTTAACGCACAGCGTGTGGACAGGAGCAAATTCATCAGCGATAGCCTGCAAACCTATATCAGCCGCGCCATGACCAACTGGCGCATACCGGGCATGGCCATATGTATTATAAAGGATGGCAAAATAGTATTGATGAAGGGCTATGGTATAAAGGAGCTCGGCCTTAACGACCAGGTAAATGAAAACACCCTGTTCATGATAGGCAGCAACACCAAAGCGTTCACCGCCACGGCCCTTGCATCGTTACAGGCTGCGGGTAAGCTATCACTCGATGATAAAATAACCAAATACATCCCAACCTTCAAACTCGATAACAAACCCGCCTGCGAAATGACCACCGTGCGCGACCTCCTTTGCCACCGCATCGGTTTCAAAACCTTCCAGGGCGATTTTACCTTCTATAACACCGACCTCACCCGCGACCAGGTGATAGCAAAAATGGCCCTTATAAAAGCCGCTTACCCATTCCGAACCAAATGGGGATATACCAATTCGGCTTTTTTAACCGCCGGGCAAGTAATAACTTCTGTAACCGGCCGCTCGTGGGAATCATATATTAAGGATTACATTTTTGCCCCATTGGGCATGGGCAATACGCTGGCCTTAAGCAAAAACATGCCCACCGCGCTCAACCGCACCGTACCACACACCATTGTCGATGGCCGCTTAACTGCCATTCCTTATGACCAGCTCGATGGCATGGCACCCGCGGGCAGTATCTGCTCAAGTATAAATGATATGAGTAAATGGGTAATGGCCTTGCTGAATGATGGAAAAGTAGGAAAGAAACAAGTAATACCCCTGGCAGCTATACAAGCCACCCGCGAAGCGCAGGATATAGTGAACACTAAAACCCAGCTTAACGGCGAAACCGATTACCAGCTGTATGGTCTCGGCTGGTTCTTGCAGGACTACTCCGGCCATCACATAGTAATGCATGATGGCGGCGTAGGCGGCTATTTATCGTCGGTTACACTCGTACCGCAAGACCATTTGGGTATTATAATACTTACCAATACCGACCAAAATGAGCTTTACCAGGCTATTAAATGGGATATAATGGATGCCTATTTCAATATTCCTTTCCATAACTATAACGATAGCTATCTGCAACACTTTAAACAAAAGCAAGCTGCCAATGATGCTGCCGATCACAGGCTGCGCGATACTGTTGCCATGCTGCACCCCGCCGCGCTACCCTTAACCGCCTACGCCGGCAAGTATGTTAATGACCTGTATGGCAACATGACCATTACCACCGGCGAAGCCAACGATTTGGAGGCCCGTTTTGAGCACCACCCGCACATGTTTGCCCATATGCAACCGCTGGGCGGCAACCGTTTCTATGTTGTATTCAGTGACCCGGAGTTAGGCAAGGCCGTATTCCCGTTCACTGTGCAGGGCAACAACGTAGTGGGTATAAGGGTTAAGGTTGATGATGACGTGGAGATGGATCCCTACGATTTCAGGAAGGTACAGTAATTATACTCTGTAGAGACGCAACACTTGCGTCTCCGATTTTGGCTTACTGTCTCATTGAGACAGGTGAGACACCTGAGACATCGGCTTCAAAAACCCTCAAAACAGCTCAAAATAAACGTTTTTTTCGTCAAATAAGCCCCAAAACGCCACTTTTTAGGTGCAAAAACACGTCAAAAACGCTGTTTTTCGCCCCAAAAATCACCAAATTCGATCCTTTTTAGCCCATTTTGAACGAAAAAATGCTGGTATTTTGCACCATTTTCGGCTATTTTGTCTCATGATGAGACAGCCGCTTTTCCGTTGTCTGTGTCCCCACAGACAAGACTATCGAACCTTATCCAATAGCCAACTGCTCCAACGCCGCTATCCACGTCGGCGAATCATTCAAACTCTCCACCAATTGCACATGCTCACCGCCCAGGGCTTTAAATTCGTCGCCATACTCGTGGGTAACTTCAAATACCGTTTCAAGGCAGTCGGCAACAAAGGCCGGGCAAAAAACGAGCAGGCGCTTCTTGCCTTCTTTGGCCAGTTTGGTCACCATATCAATGGTATAAGGCTGCACCCATGGGTCGCTGCCCAGGCGCGACTGGAAACAAATAGTATATTTTTCCTTCGGGATATTCAGTTCTTCGGCAATAAGCTTTGCCGTATGGTGCGATTGCGCCGAGTAGCAAAATTTATTGGTATCGTTCAACGTTTCGCAGCAGCCATCAACTTTCAGGCAATAGCTGTGCGTATGGTCGCTTTTTATAAGCTGCCTTTGCGGCAGGCCATGAAAGCTGAACAAAATATGATCGTAAGTTTCAGGCTTATATTTTAAAGCATTATTAGCAAAGGTCTTTATCATCAGCTCATTATCGTGGAACGAATTAATGAACGAAATATTAGGCGATGTGGGCCATTTGCCAACCAAATCCATCACCTTTTCATAAACCGAGCCTGTGCTTGCCGAAGCGTACTGCGGGAACATCGGTATCACCTTAATATCCTGCACCAAAGCATTCTTTAACCGCTCCAGTGCCGACTCTATCGACGGGCTTTGATAGCGCATAGCCAGCTCAACCATATGCCCATCGCCCAGGCGCTGCTGCAATAACTGCTGCTGCAATTTGCTGTAATGCAATAAAGGCGATCCCGTTTTCTTATCCCATATCTGCTGGTAAAGCTTAGCCGATTTTGGTCCGCGTGTTGGTGCTATGATCCCCTTCACCAAAAAAGTGCGTAATACAGGGTTCACATCAATAACCCGTGCATCCATTAAAAATTCGCGCAGGTATTTGCGTACATCGGCTGTTGAAGGGCTGTCAGGCGTGCCCAAATTGATCAGGAGGATTCCTTTTTTGCTCATAGCGTTGCAAAAGTAACAAAAACAGCCTAACACCCTAAACCAGTGCGTAAAAATAGTAAAGGCATGACAAATAGCACCTTAAACACGTTCTTTCAGTGAATTTAAATCACCTTCAATTTGCTTTAAAATATCTATAATATTTGTACCAATAGCTTGTGTCGGCTTTCCGTAAACCAGCGATGAATTGAACGGCACAATTAAATTATCGTCTTTAGGCATCGCCTTTCCCATGCCTTTCATATAAGCGGGTACATATTTAACATTTGGCCGTTTAATTAAAACATAGCTAATGCCCGGTTTTAATGGTTGCTGCACTTCAGGTTCACCCCTTGTGCCTTCCGGAAAAAGTATCAGCGAAAAGCCTTCATCCAAAGCTTTAACCATGAGGTTTATAGGGTCGTGTTCCGGGTTGTCTTTATCACGCTTGCGTGGTATAAGCAATGTATTTATTAGGTAGTTGCTTAATTTTTCCTGCAATTTTGTTTTGCCAAAATGGTCGGCTGCCGCAACCGGTTTAACCTTATGGATTATGTGCGATGGCAGTGATGCCATTATGGCCATGGTATCCAGGTGGCTGTTGTGGTTGGCCACAATAATAAACTGGTCTTCATTTAATAAAAACCGGGCACTATCAAACCGGACGCCCACAAATACCTTCAAAAATATCCGTACAATAAAGCTGTATATAAATTGTAACAGTAATTTTTGCATTAGTATGCCATGTAATAAACAAGATGAAAAAATACAGGTGCTGTATAAGCAAGCGAATCTATCCTGTCTAAAATACCCCCGTGCCCGGGTATGGATGTGCCCATATCTTTAACGCCAATATCCCTTTTTATCGATGACATTACAATATCGCCCACAAAGCCCGATAAACCTATCATAAAACTAACAAACAATACCTGCGGAATTGACAAGGGCGTAAGGAACCTTAAAAAGTAACCGATAATTGTTGTGCTTATTATACCACCAATAAACCCTTCCCAGGTTTTATTCGGGCTCACTTTCGGTATTATTTTATGCCTGCCCAAAAGTTTGCCCCAGGTAAACTGCATTACATCGTTTATTTCGGTAACAAATACAAGGAAAAGTAACAACCCGCGGCCACCACTACTAAAACCTTTAATAGGCGGCAGCGAAAGCAGGTAGGCCATATGGCTTATACCAAATACCGTGAGCATTAATATCCATTGCAGCATAGCCATTGATTTAATAATACCTGTTGTGTTTCCTTTTAAAACAAGCCTTAGGGGCAGGAACAAAAACATCACTATAGGTATAAAAATAATAAAGGCCCCATACCAGCCAATATAAGCCAGGTAATATTGAATAGGAATGGCAATAAACGCCCAAAATATGGCCCTCCGGTCCGACTCCCTGAAACCCAGGACAGAATACAATTCTCTGAACGCCACAAACGATAACATCCCGATAGCTATGTATGAAATTGTGCTGTTAATAAGTGTGGCGCCAATAAATATGGATGCCATTACCCACCACGATTTTGTACGTGATTTAAGCTCATCCAAATTAGCTTTAGGGTTTAATTTACCTGCAATAAAAAAGCCTAACGAGGCCAGGCACAGTATTCCGAATATTAATGATACCACTATCATAATGTCATTATGCCTTATCAGGTCAAACTTGAATATTTTTTCCATCGGTATATATGTTTATGCCATTTAAGGTGTTTTATTGCTATTGCGCAGGCAGGTGGCAATTTTTGATAATCTTCTGTAACAGGTAATTATTAAACCCAGGTTCATAATTATCAGCAGGTAATAAAAAACGGGTTTGTACCATATGGCTATAACACATCCTAAGCAAATAAGCGCCATGCGGTGCTGTTTTGCCATTGGGCCGGAGAAATAATGGCCGCAGTTTAATGAAGCACCCAATGTCCGGATATATGCGGTTGTAACCGAAAGTATTATGGCAAGGTAAGCCAGGTCCATACCATAAGGTAGGCCCTTTGCCAATAACCCCACCCCAAAAATGGTAAAGGTGTCACTTATCCTGTCGGGCACCTCATTAAATAAGCCGCCCACAGCCGATTTTTTATCATGTTCCACGGCCACCATGCCATCAAGCAAATTCATTATTAATCGCCCCTGTATAGCAACAATGGCCAGTAGCATATATAGTAAATGGCAACCCATGCCTTTATAGTCAAGGTAAAAGGCCAGTAATGAAACCAGTGCGAATAAAATGCTGAAAATAGAAATGGTATTTGGCGATATGTTTTTTTTGGCCAGTATCGAAGCGGTTTTTTTGGCCCATCCGGTATCTCTCGACGCAATAGGCCTCCTGTTTTCCGGTGTTTTATTCATGTAGTTTAGGTGAGTAAACAATGGGTTTCACAAGCATAATTACTCAATATAAATGGCAAATACAACATCGTTTAAAAAATGTGTAATTACGCTTTTATGAAATCTCCGCCCTTGTTGGTGTTGTCACCACCAAGTCGATGCACATAACGAAACTCTACTAAAAGCGCAATGGCCTTCCCGAAAGAGGGGGCGGGCCGGGAGTATGGCCTGTGGGCGGAAGCATCCCCTCTTTCTTGAACTTTTGCTTCTTTTCTTTCAAGAGAAAAGAAGTAGCCCCCGCGGCAATGAGCGGGCCACAGTATGTCATTAAACGTGAAATATTGTGGTAACCACAAAAGGTACTAAGTCAACCACCACCTAATCTCCAATCTCCAACCACTAATCTCTACAGCTCCGCCTTCAACCCATACTTCGCGCTAAACTTCCTATAAAGTTGTTTATGCAAATTATCCAAATTAACATCCCTTCCCTGTATAAAAGCCTTCTGCACATCAATAGTTATCATATCCAGCGCATCGCCTTTGGATATAAATAAATTCGCGTCTTTGCCAACTTCCAGTGTGCCGGTGGTTTTATCAATGCCTAAAATTTTGGCGTTATTTTGGGTGATCATGCTTATGGCCTGTTCTTTGGTCAACCCATAACCCACAGCCTCACCTGCCTCGAACGGCAAATTACGCTGCCGCCAGAAACCCGTACCTGTTAGACCATATAAAACACCCGCGTCCTGCAATATTTTCGGCAGTTTGTAGGGCTGATACACATCGTCTTCCTCAAATTCGGGCAGGCGCTGGGTTTCCTGTAAAATCACGGGCACATGGTTATCACGCAAAGCATCGGTAACTAAGTACGATTCAACTCCACCCACTATCACCAACTGCACGCCCATCTTTTTAGCAAAGGCAACAGCCTGCAATATCTCTTTAGCGCCGTCGACATTCACAAACAACTTTTTCGAGCCATTGAACAGGCCTTTCATTGCTTCCAGCTTTAGGTTGATGGTGGCCGGTTTAGCTATTTCCGAATAAGCCTTGGCTTCGGTAAATAATTCGGTAATGGCGTCAATGGCTTTTTGCGCGCGCTCGGCTGGCGATTCCTGCGGAGTTGCGGCTGCCTGTCTTCTGCGTCTTTCAGCCCGTACTACCGGCCAGTTCAGGTGTAGGCCTATGTCGGTCTTATAAGCCGCGTCTTCCCAGTTCCAGGCATCCAGTTGCACTACCGACGATTGCCCCGATATAATACCGCCATCGGGTGTTGGCTGTGCCAGCAATATCCCATTCGAGCGGACTGTTGGTATCACTTTCGAATCGGTATTATAAGCTACGATGGAACGTATGTTGGGATTAAGGTCGCCCGTTTCATAATCGTCAACCGTACCTCTTGCGCCTTCTTCCACCTCAACCAAACCAAGCGTGGTTATGGGGCATATAAAACCGGGATAAACCTGTTTGCCGCTGGCGTCTATCACATCGGCACCCGCTGTATTTGGCGCAGTGCCTTCGCCTACTGCCGTTATTTTTCCTTTATCAAAGGCTATGTAGCCGTTGTTAATTACCTGACCGTTGCCTATGTGTATGGTGGCGCCGGTTATAATTATGGGTTTTGATTGTGCAGGTGCAGGCGAAATATCAGCCTGGCCATAAGCGAGGGTTGTACCAAGCAGTAGCCCCCCAAAAATTGCAAATATCTTTTTCATGTTGTTGTTCAGTTTGAAGGGTTATTGATTGTTTACGGTTTGAATGGTTGATGTCTGGTCACCATCGCTGTCCTGCGCGCCCGCTCCATACTGTGTAAAGTCTTCATCATTAACCCGCGGGCGACGTGGACGTGGCTTTTGCGTTACCGCGCCGCCATTTTTTGCCGCAATCATTTTTTGTATGATGCGCGCCTCGTCCTGCTTCATGGCCCTTTGATTGGCCGCGTCCTTATCAATATCCCAATAGGGAATGCCGTCCACAAAAGTTTTCTCACAAACCGCGTATATCGATAGCGGATCCGCCGACCATAGTACCAAATCTGCATCCTTGCCAACTTTTATACTGCCCACCCGATTTTGCACATGTAGCATGGTGGCAGGGTTAAGCGTAACAAATTTTAAGGCTTCCTCTTCGCTCACATGGCCATAAGTTACTGCCTTGCCCGCCTCCTGGTTAAGGCGGCGCGCCATTTCCTCATCGTCCGAATTAAAGGCGGTCAATACCCCCATATCATGCATTATTTTTCCGTTATAAGGTATAGCTTCAGCCACTTCCATTTTATAGGCCCACCAATCCGAGAATGTTGAACCGTAAATGCCGCGGGCCTTCATTTTATCGGCCACTTTATAGCCTTCCAAAATGTGGGTAAAAGTATTCACCTTAAAGCCCAGCGAATCACCCACGTGCATCAGCATATTTATTTCAGACTGAACATAAGAGTGACAAGTGATAAAGCGCTTTTTATTCAATATTTCTACAATAGCGTCAAGCTCCAGGTCGCGGCGCACATTGCTGCCTTTAGCCGCGCGGGCAGCTTCGTACTGCTTGGCACGGGTAAATTCGTCTACGTACACCTGTTCAACCCCCGTGCGTGATTGCGGGAAACGCATATCAGGCGTGCCGAAAGGGATACCCCAGTTACTTTGCTTAACATTTTCGCCCAGCGCGAATTTGATAAAACCATCTGCCCCTTCAAACTTCATTTGCTCGGGCAATACACCCCAGCGGTGTTTTATAAGGTAGGTTTGACCACCAATCGGGTTAGCCGAACCATGCAGAATATGTGAAGTCGTCACCCCACCTGCCAACTGGCGATAAAGATTAATGTCTTCCGAATTTAACACGTCGCCTATTCTCACTTCCGATGTTACGGCTTGCGTACCCTCGTTTACATCGCCCGAAACAGCAATATGCGAATGCTCGTCAACTATGCCGGGCGATAAATGCTTGCCCGTAGCGTCAATCACCTTAGCATTGCCTGCCGACAGGTTTTTACCGATAGCCTTTATCTTGCCGTTCTCAATCAATACATCGGTATTTTGCAGTATGCCGTCCTTTTCGCAGGTCCAAACGGTGGCGTTTTTAAACAGCACATTTTCTGCTTTTGGCAATTCTGTATTGCCATAGGCTACGAATGGATAAACAATCGGGCCAACT